>Ga0209471_1001497_pt1 | contig 13801 bp, 13 predicted proteins | sample GraSoiAngelo_128_FD_185885 | JGI IMG/M metagenome (GOLD analysis project Ga0209471, IMG submission 185885) | Grasslands soil microbial communities from the Angelo Coastal Reserve, California, USA - 14_0927_12_20cm (SPAdes) (version 2) | ecosystem: Environmental > Terrestrial > Soil > Grasslands ...
GCGACCTCGGCCACGATGCCGCAGGCATCGAAGCAATCGAGGGAGCACGCGGTGCGCCGGATCTCCGTCGTCGCCATCGCGGCCATGGTGTCACGGAGCGCCGGGTCCATCAAGGTCACCGCCCCCCGGCGACACGCGCCCTTGACCCGCGCCCCTCCTCTCGCTATCAATAGCGGCGCATGAGACGACACCTGGGCGTCATCCTCGCCGTCGCTGTGACGGTACTTGCCGCCGGTGTGGGCCACGCCGATCCGCGCCGCTCGCCGGCTCCATTCAAGCTGGGCGACGCGCGCATCGTGCTGTTCGCGCCGAGCGTGGCAGTCTACGAGCTCGGCGCCGGGGGCCAGATGGCGCTGAAGCAGGACTGGACGGACGCGGCGCACGGTCACGTGCTGAACGCTATCGAGGCCGCGCTGGCGGCGGGCAAGGCGACCGTCGTCCCGTATCAGCCGCCCGAGGTCGCGGAGCGTCGAGCCGCGCACATGCAAGTCACGAAAGTGCATACGCTCGTCGCCCAGACGATCGTGCGGCACGAATACGGCGGCGACAAGCTCCGGTTGCCGAGCAAGGCCGGGCGCTTCGACTGGAGCGTGGGCCCGGGCGCCGAGGTCATTCGGCAGGACAACGCGGAGGCAGATTACGCCCTCTTCGTGGAGTTCATCGAAGGCCATTCCAGTGGCGGCCGCGTGGCGGTGAACGTGGCGGCGGCGGTCCTCGGCGGTCCCATCATCACGGGCGCGCAGACGGGCGTCGCCTCGCTCGTCGACCTGCGCACGGGCGACGTCGTCTGGTTCCACCGCAACCGCGAGACCGACGGGGACCTGCGCACGCCCGGGGGCGCCCGGAAGGCGGTCGGCCGGCTCCTGAAAGAGCTGCCGTTCTGAGCCGATGAGTCGGGTCGCGATCGGGCTGATCCTGGGGCTTGCTCTCGCGGCGGCCGCATGCGCGGGGACGGGCGCGGTGGCGGAGCTCGCGCCGGGGGAGCGGCCGCCGGCCGGCAGCGACGAAGCGGGGCTGTGGCGGCAGATGGACGGTGCCGAGCGTCAGATGCGGACCGCGGCCGGCGTCGTGCGCGACCGCGCGATCAACGAGTACGTGCGCGGGATTGTCTGCCGGCTCGCCGGCCCGCACTGCGAGGGCGTGCGCGTCTACATCGTCCGCAACCCGGAGTTCAACGCCAGCATGGCGCCGAACGGCATGCTGCAGGTGTGGACGGGGCTGCTGCTCCGCACCGCGAACGAGGCGCAGCTGGCGTATGTGCTCGGCCACGAGGTCGCGCACTACGTGCGGCGCCATTCGCTGCAGCAGATGCGGGACGTGCAGTCGAAGACCGCCTTCCTCCAGGTGATCGGGATGGTCGTGGGCACGGCCGGCGGGGTCGCCGGCGGCGCCGGGGCCGTCGCCGCCGCGCCCGTCCAGCTCGGTGTGCAGCTGGCGACGCTCGGCAGCGCCTATGCGTTTTCACGCGACGCAGAGCGGGAGGCCGACGAGGTCGGATTCGAGCTCATGCTGCGCGCGGGCTACGAGCCGAGCGAGGCACCCGCCGCCTGGCAGCGGCTTATCGCCGAGCGCGAGGCCAGCGGCAAGGGGCGCCCGACGATCTTCTTCGCCACCCATCCGCCGACGGAAGAGCGCGTCGATCGTCTTCGGACGCTCGCCGGCAGCGCGACGGCCACCCCGGGTGAGGCGCGGATCGGCCGTGAGGACTATCTCGCGCAGATCGGCCCCCTTCGCTCGGTGCTGCTGCGCGACGAGATTCATCGCCGCGAGTTCGCCGCGACGGAGGTGCTGCTGCGCCACCTCGCCGCCGACGGTGTCCGGCTCGGGGAGGTCCACTTCTTCCGCGGTGAGATGTACCGTCTCCGCGGCGGCAAGGACGACCTCGCCAAGGCCGTCGACGCCTACCGGAACGCGCTCGAGTTCGACGACGCGCCGGCCGAGACGCACCGCGGTCTCGGCATCGTCCTCGTCCGGTCGGGCGATCGCGCCACCGCGCGCGCGGCGCTCGTCCGCTATCTGGAGCAGCGGCCGGGCGCGGAAGACCGCGAGATGATCAAGGCGCAGATCGCGGATCTGGAGCGATGATGCGCCGGCTGGGCCGTGGCGTGGCCGGCGTCGCCCTCGGGATCATCCTGGCCGCGTGCGCGCCGAAGACGTATTCGCTCGTCGAGCCGCGCCCGCGACCGATCGACACGTTCTACAGCGTCGAGCCGGGCGTCGCGTGGACGGCGACATCCACCGGCAAGATCGAGTCGTGGACGATCGACGGCTACGCGCTCGAGAGCCTGCGCTTCTTCAAGGGCATCGCGGACGGCGAGCCGATGGTGACCGGCGGCGCCAACGAGGAGCAGCGGCCGCGCTTTCGCGCGACGATGACGCTGACGGAGACCGCCGAGCTCGTCGCCACGAGCCTGTTTGGCGCGCGCGTCACGCCCACGGATGTGCGCCCGGCGGCGTTCGGAGGCGCGCCGGGTTTCCGGTTCGACGTCGCGTACGCGACGCGCGACGGTGTCGAGCGCAAGGCGCTGGCCGCCGGCGCGGTTGTGAACGACCGGCTCCACGTGATCGTCTACGACGGCACCTCGCTGCACCATTTCGGAAAGTATCGAGCCGAAGCGGAGCGCGTGATCGAGTCCGTTCGGTTCAAGTAGTCGTGGCTCGCCCCGAGCGAGCGGTACACTGTACCGCTCCGGAGGCGCTGCACGTAGATGTTGCGGCCGGCATCACGCAGTTCCTGCTCGCTCACAAGGAGATCGCCATGCAGAAGATGCTCGCGAGTGTGATAGCGGTGATCGTCCTGGCCGCGCTGGCCATGAGCGCGGCGGCGCAGCCGAAGTACGTGCTCAGGTTCTCGTCGCCCAACTCCAAGGAGCACGCGTGGGGGCGCAGCGCGGAGAAGTTCAAGCAGCTGGTGGCCGAGGAGACGAAGGGCCAAGTCGAGGTGCAGGTGTACCACTCCAACGCGCTCGGCGCCACGCGCGAGAGCCTCGAGATGACGCGCCTGGGCAGCACGGACTTCGTGCTCTGCGGCGTCGCGCACGTGAGCCGCTTCGTCCCGGAGATGGGCGCCTTCGTGCTGCCTTATCTGTGGAAGGACACCGAGACGATGTTCAAGGCGCTCGACGGCCGCATGGGCGACACCGTCGATGCGCTCCTCTGGGACAAGGGGTTCAAGGTCGTCGGCTGGTGGGACAACGGCTTCCGCCACATCTCGAACAACAAGCGGCCGATCCGGGTCGCGGAGGACATCAAGGGACTCAAGCTGCGCTCGCTGCCGACGAAGATCCACGTCACGTTCTGGCGCGCGCTCGGCGCCTCGCCGACGCCGATGGACTGGGCGGAGGTCTATCCCGCGCTGCAGCAGGGCGTGGTGGACGGCCAGGAGAACCCGCCGGGCGTCGTCTTCTTCGAAAAGCTGCCGGACGTGCAGAAGTATTACTCGCTGACCAAGCACGTGAACGAGCCGGGCAACGTGCTGATGAGCCGCGCGGCCTACGAGAAGCTTCCGGCCGATATCCAGAAGGCCATCATGACGGCGGGGAAGAAGACGGCGGCGTTCGAGCGCGCCGAGAGCCAGCGGGACAACGACGAGCTCCTCAAGAAGCTCGAGGCGGCGGGGATGCAGGTCAACGCCGTCCCGGAAACCACCATCACGGAGCTCCGCAAGGTGGCGCACGGTCTCTACGACCAGGCGCTGGCCGATCTGGGGCCGAAGGGCAAGGAGCTCGTCGACATCGGCATCGCGCTCAACAAGTAGCCATGCGGGCGCTGGTCCGCGGCGTGACGCGGGTCCTCGAGGCGTTGACCCTCGTCGGGATCAGCGTGGTGTCCCTGACCGTCGTGGTGGAGGTCGTCCTCCGCTACGGGTTCGGCTCCTCGCTCATCTTCACCGAGGAACTGACGCGGTACACGATGGTCTGGGTCGCGTTCCTGGGCGGAGTCGTTGCGCTGCGGGACGGCGCCCACGTGGCCACGGGTGGCCTCGGCGATCGGTTCGGTCCCACGGTCGGCAGGGTCGCCTCCCTCGTCGCCGACGGGCTGGCGCTGCTCTTCCTCCTGACGCTCACGTGGGCGAGCCTCCAGACGCTGCCGAACCAGCGGGACCAGTTCACGACCACGCTGAACGTGTCGATCTTCTGGTTCTACCTCGCCATTCCCGTCGGCGCCGTGCTGATGGCGCTGGTCATCGTCGGACGGCGCTTCGGCCTGGTCGAGGCCCAGGGCAGCGACCTGCCCATCGAAGATCTGTGAGCCCATGCTGATCCTGGCGCTCGTGGCCGTGTTCGCCGTCACGATGGTGCTGGGCGTGCCGGTCGCGTTCTGCCTGGGGCTTGGCGGGCTCGCGTTCATCTGGCTGTCGGGCGTGGTGCCGATCGCGGTGCTGCCGACGCTGATGTTCTCGGGGATGGATTCGTTTCCGCTGCTCGCCATCCCGTTCTTCGTCATCGCGGGCGACGTCATGCAGCGCTGCGGCATCCTGCCCAACCTCATCGCCTTCGCCAACAGCCTGGTCGGTCACTTCCGCGGCGGGCTGGCCTACGTCGTGATCGTGACCAGCATGATGTTCGCCGGCGTGACCGGCGTTGCCCTGGCCGAGTGCGCGGCGATCGGATCCATGCTGGCGCCGAGCATGGTGCGGCAGGGCTACCCGGGCGGCTTCACCTCCGCCGTCATTGCAGGGTCCGCCGTCATGGGGCCGATCATTCCGCCCAGCGTCGCCATGCTCGTCTTCGCCTACGTCTACGGCGGCGGCATCTCGGTGGGCAAGCTCTTCCTCATGGGGATCGTCCCGGGCGTGCTGATCGGCCTGACGATGATGGCGCTGGTCGCCATCCAGGCGCGGCGGCGAAACTTCCCGCTGAGCGGTGAGCGGTTCAGCGTTCGGCGGGTGCTGCGAGCGCTGCGCGGCGCCACGCTCGGCCTCGTGGTGCCCGCGATCATCATCGGCGGCATTCTGGGCGGCGTCTTCACGCCGACCGAGGCGGGCGCCGTCGCCGCCGCGTACGGGGTGCTGGTCGGCGTGTTCGTCCTCCGCACGCTGTCCCTCGCCGATCTGAGAAAGTCGCTCCTGGTCGGCGCCAAGACGAGCGCGGTGATCTACCTGCTGCTCGGCACCTCCAACGTCGTGTCGTGGATCCTCGTCCGCAACCAGGTGCCCAGAGTCGTCGCGCAATGGTCGCTGGACTTCACCACCTCCGCCGAAGTCTTCATGCTGGTCGCCATCGGCGTGCTGTTCCTGCTGGGTCTGGCCCTCGAAGCGGTACCCATCATGATCATGCTGATTCCGATCCTGGCGCCGGCCGCGGCGGCGTACAAGATCGATCCACACCTGCTCGGCCTCGTCGTCGTGATGGCCGTGCAGACGGCGCTGATCAGCCCGCCGGTGGCGCTGAGCCTCTACATCGTCGCGTCCATCGTGAAGGCGCCGATGAAGGACGCCAACCGGGCCATCTGGCCGTTCATGCTGGTGGTGATCGGCATCACGATCGCGATGGCGCTCTTCCCCGCGGTGCCGTTGTGGATCCCGAAACGGTTCGGATTCTAGAACATCGTCGGCCCAAAGGAGAGCCATGATGGAAAAGGTCGTCATCGTCACCGGAGCCGGCCGCGGTATCGCCCGGCGGGTCGCGCTCGATTTCGCGGCGCACGGCTCCCGCGTTGCCGTGGTGGACCTCGTCGCGGAGCGCGCGAAGAGCACGACGAAGGAGATCGAGGGCGCCGGCGGCACGGCCCTATCCCTGGTGTGCGACGTGCGAAGCGAGGCCTCCGTGCGCGACATGGTCGAGGAGGCGGTGCGCACGTGGGGGCGGGTGGACGTGCTGGTCAACGCCGCCGGCGGGTACACGCTCGGCAAGGTGACGCACGAGCTGTCCGTGGCCGACTGGGACCTGGTGATGGATTCCAACCTCAAGGGCTCGTTCCTGTGCGCGAAGTTCGTGCTGCCGCACATGATCAAGGCCGGCGGCGGCCGGATCATCAACTTCGCCTCCAACGCGGCGCGCACCTCGAGCCCCGCGCTGGGCGTGCACTACACGGCGACGAAGGCCGGCGTGCTGGGTCTCACGCGGCACCTGGCCAAGGAGTACGCGCCGCACCAGATCCTCGTCAACACCGTGGCGCCGGGGCCCGCCGATGTGGAGCGCAACACCGAGATCCTGAGCCGCGAGGCGCGCGAGCAGCTGCGCCGCGAGATCCCGCTGGGCCGATTCGCGGCGCCCGAAGACATCTCCGCCGTGGTGCTGTTCCTGGCCGGCGAGGGCGCGCGCCACATCACCGGCGCGACGATCGACGTCAACGGCGGCTACGTGATGGTGTGAGGCGATGAACACCTCCTCGCCTCGCTGTGAAGGTGAGACGGGCCTGAAACACCGCTTGACGGGGCGCGGAAAGTTATCAACCATACGTTTAGTTGATAACGACCTCACCAGGACGCATCCGCTCGATGACCTCCGCAGCGTCGGTCAGGACCGCCCGGGCGCGGCGCCGGGACGCCGCGGCCACGCGTGACGCGCTGCTGGCCGCCGGCGCCGAGCTGTTTGCCGAGCGCGGGTACGACGGGGTGCCGGTGACGGCGATCGCCCAGAAGGCCGGCGTCAACAAGGCGATGATCAACTACCACTTCGGGGGCAAGCGGAAGCTCTATCTGGCGATCGTGAGCGCGACCTTCACGGAGATCGTCGCCGGCGTGGAGAAGCTCGCCGAGTCGCGCCGGCCGGCGCCGGAGGTGCTGCGCGAGCTGATCGCCGTGGTGGGGGAGACGGCCACGCGGCGCCATCCCCACTTCTGCTCGATGATGCTGCGCGAGGTCGTGGCGGGCGGGACGCACCTCGACCCGCAGCTCATCGACAAGCCCGCGCGGATCCTGGGCGCCGTGCAGCGCATCGTGGCGCGCGGCGTGGCCGACGGCGACTTCCGGCCCGTCGATCCGCTGCTGACGCACCTGAGCCTCGTCGGCAGTCTCGTGTTCTTCTTCGCCACGGCGCGCTTCCGCGAGCGGGTGCTCGCCAGGCGGCGTCCTGCCATCAAGCCGCCGGACGCCGCGGCGTACGTCAAGCACATCCAGGACCTGCTCACGTACGGGCTGGCCGCCGAATCCACACGCGGGAGACGGCGGCGATGAGACATCGCGTGACAACTCCGAGGCGCGCCACGGCTCCGCCGGGGCGCGTCCGAGCGCTGGGGGTCTGGGGGCCATTTCGGGGCCCCCAGAAAGACGGATGAGCGCGCGACGGCGGCGGCTGGCGATCGCCGCGGTGGTGGTCATCCTCGGTCTCGCCGGGCTCGCCGTCTGGCGCTTCGTGCTCGCGCCTGCGCTGCCGCCGGGCGTGCTGGCGGTGAGCGGACGCATCGAGGGCGACGACTCCGCCGTCGCCTCGAAGACGTCGGGACGAATTCGGGAGATCAGCGTGCGGGAAGGCGATCGCGTCGAGGCGGGGCAGGTGATCGCGGTGCTCGATGACGAGCAGATCCGCGCCCGCGAGCAGCAGGCGACGGCGGCCGTTCGTCAGGCCGAGGCGCGCGTGCGCCTGGCCCAGCATCAGATCGCCGTGCTCGAGGAGTCGCTACGGCAGAGCCGGCTCGGGGTGGATCAGTCGCGCGCCGATGCCGAGGGCCGCGTCAACGAGGCGGAGGGCAAGCTCGCCGCGGCGGAGGCCCAGCTCGCCCAGGCCGAGGCCGCGTATGCGCAGGCGAAGTGGGACCGGGAGGCCATGACGCGTCTGTTCAAGAAAGAGCTGGTCGCCGAACAGGAGGCGCAGCGAGCCCAGAACAACGAGGAGGCACAGGCGGCGATCGTCGCCGCGCAGCGGCGTCAGGTCGAAGCGGCGCGCGGCACGCTCACGGCGGCGAAGGCGAATCTCGTCAACCCGGCCATTCGTTCCTCACAGGTGGTGGCCGTGCAGGGGCAGATTCTCCAGGCGCAGGCCGACATCGCCGCCGCCCAGGCCGAGGCCGAGCGCGCGCGGGCCCAGCTCGACGAGGCGCGCGCCAACCGCGCGGACCTTCGCGTCATCGCGCCGTTCAACGGCACGGTCGCCACGCGCACGGCCGAGCCCGGCGAGGTCGTGATGGCGGGCACGGCCATCATCACGCTCGTGAACCTGGCCGAGGTGTACCTCAGGGCGTTCGTGCCGGAGGGCCAGATCGGGCGCGTCCGTGTGGGCCAGGCGGCGCGGGTCTATCTCGACTCGTCGCCGGCGAAACCCATCGACGCCTACGTGTTGCGGGTCGATCCCCAGGCCTCGTTCACGCCGGAGAACACGTACTTCCGTGAGGATCGCGTGAAGCAGGTGGTCGGCGTGAAGCTGCGGCTCAAGAGCGCCGTCGGCTTCGCGAAGCCGGGCATGCCGGCGGACGGCGAGATTCTCGTCGATGGCGGCGACTGGCCCACGCGGCAGGCGCGCCGATGATAGCCTCGGGCGTCGCGATCAGCACTCGCGCGCTGACCAAGCGCTACGGCGCCGTCGAGGCGGTGCGGGGCATCGATCTGGATGTGCGGGCGGGCGAGATCTTCGGGCTCATCGGGCCTGATGGCGCGGGAAAGACCTCGACGTTCCAGATCCTGGGCGGCGTGATGCAGGCGACGGCCGGCACCGCCGATCTGCTCGGCCAGCCGGCGCGACAGGCGCGCGCGTACGTCGGCTACCTCACGCAGGCGTTCAGCCTCTATCAGGACCTCAGCGTGGCAGAGAACCTGCGCTACGTCGGCGAGCTACGGCGCGTGCCCGTGCGAGAGATCGAGCGGCGCGGGCAGCGCTATCTCACGATGTTCGGCATGGCGCGCTTCATGGACCGGCTCGCCGGCCGGCTCAGCGGCGGCATGAAGCAGAAGCTCGCGCTGGCCTGCGCGCTGGTGGCCGAGCCGCAAATATTATTGTTGGACGAGCCGACGACGGGCGTCGATCCGGTGTCGCGTCGAGAGTTCTGGGACGCGCTCGCGCAGCTCTCGACGCAGGGGATGACGATTCTGCTCGCGACGCCGTATCTCGACGAGGCGGAGCGCTGTCACCGCGTGGCGCTCATGCACGACGGGCGCCTGCACCGGACCGGCACACCAGCGGAGCTGCGGCAGAGTCTCGGGCTACAGCGCCTGGAGGTGCGCGCGACCGACCTGCGCCAGGCGGAGGCGACGCTGATCGGACGCGACGGGATCGCCGACGTCCAGCGCTTCGGCGACCGCCTGGACGTGCTGGTGCGCGAGGCGGAGTCCGGCGAACGCGCGGTTCGCGAGGCGCTCGGCGAGGCGGTGGCGAGCGTGCGCACCGCGTCGCCGACGCTCGAGAACACCTTCGTCGCGATCCTGCGCAGCCTCGAGGGCGAGACGCGCGTGCCGCCGTTTCCGGACCGCCGCCACCACGAGCCGGCCGGCGACCCGGTGGCCATCGGCGCACGCGGCTTGCGCCGGACGTTCGGGGAGTTCGTGGCGGTCAAGGGCATCGATCTGGAAGTTCGCTACGGCGAGGTCTACGGCCTGCTCGGCGCCAACGGCGCGGGGAAAACGACCACCATCAAGATGCTCTGCGGCCTGCTGGAGCCCAGCGGGGGCGAGGTGCGGCTGGCGGGCGAGATCGGGGAGCTGCGCTCCGAGACTGTCCGGCAGCAGGTCGGCTACATGTCGCAGAAGTTCTCGCTCTACGACGACCTCACGATCGACGAGAACCTCGACTTCTTCGCGGGCGTCTACCAGGTGCCGCGCGAGCGGCGCGAGGCGCGCAAGCGGTGGGTGCTCGAGTTCGCCGGCCTTCCCGGCAAGGGCGGCCAGCTCACGGGCAGCCTGCCCGGCGGCTGGAAGCAGCGCGTGGCCTTCGGTGCGGCGATCATGCATGAGCCGCGCGTGCTGTTCCTGGACGAGCCGACGTCGGGCGTGGATCCGATCGCCCGCCGCGCGTTCTGGGCCACCATCAACCAGCTGGCCGACCAGGGCACCGCGATCCTCGTCACCACGCACTATCTCGAGGAAGCCGAGCAGTGCAACCGGCTGGGATTCATGGTCGCCGGCGAGCTGGTGAGCGAGGGCACGCCGAGCGGCGTGAAGGCCGCGCAGGGCGGCCGTGTGCTCGAGGTGCTTGCCGACGACCCGCAGCGCGCGGTGGCATTCCTCAAGACGGCGCTGGAGCCGTGGCGTGTCTCGCTTTTCGGTGATCGATTCCACGTCATCGTCGACGGCGACGCGCAGGCCGCCGCGCGCGAGATCACGGCCCGGCTGGCGCACGAGGGCATCCGGGTGCGGGAGGCGAGAGAAGAGGACTATTCGCTGGAGGACGTCTTCCTCGTCATCGCCGAGAAGGGCGTCGTCGCCGCCTGACGGCCGGCCCATGCGGCGCATCATCGCCCAGGCCCGCAAGGAGCTCACGCAGCTGCTGCGCGACCGTCTCGCGCTGGGGCTGGCCCTCGTGCTGCCCGTGGGCCTCACGGCACTGATGGGCACGTCGGTCTCGCTGACGGTGACCGACATCCCGATCGTCATCCAGGACTTCGATCAGACCCCGCTGTCCCGGCGGTACGCGGACGCGTTTCGCACGTCGCTGACGTACCGCGTGGTGACCCTGCCGCCCGCCACGTCCCCCGAGACGATGCTGGCCAGGGGACGGGCGCGCGCGGCCGTCATCATCCCCGAGCACTTCGAGCGCGAGATCCGCCGCCATCGGCCGGCCGTGGCGCAGGTACTCGTGGACGCCACCGACGGCAATACCGCCCAGCTGATTCGCGGCAGCGCCGGCCAGATCACGCGCGCCTTCGCGCAACCGCTCGGCGGCGCGGCGGTTCCGGCCATCCAGACGGCGACGCGGCTCTGGTTCAATCCCGGCCGCGAGCCTCGAAAGTTCTACGGACCCGGATTCCTCGTGCTCGGCCTGTCGATCTTTCCGACCGTGCTCGCCGCGCTCGCGATGTCGCGCGAGGGTGAGCAGAAAACTATCTTACAGGTCTATGTTTCGAGCATCTCGGCGCACGAGTTCCTGCTCGGCAAGATCCTGTCCGGCATGGTCATTGGATTTGCGCAGTGCGTGGTGCTGGCCGGGCTCATGTTCACGCTCTTCGGCCTGCACTTTGCCGGCGATCCCACACCGGTGATCGTCGGCAGCGCGCTGTTCGTGTTCTGCGTGGTGAGCTTCGGCTCGCTCGTCGGCGCCGCCATTCCCAACCAGGCCGCTGCCGTGCAGGCCGTCGCCCTTGGTGGCTTCCTGCTCGCGTTCCTGCTGTCCGGGCTCATCTTCCCGATCGAGAACATCCCGGGCGCGCTCCGGTGGCTCTCAAATTTCGTCCAGGCGCGCTACTACGTCGTCATCGTGCGCGACGCATTCTTACAAGGGGGCGGCTGGCCCGCCGTGTGGTGGGCGGTGCTGGCGATCGGCGCCATCGGGCTCGTCTTCTACGTGCTCGCCTGGTGCGCGATGCGCCGCATGCAGGTGAAGGCGTGAGACAGGCGCTCGGCCGTCTCTTCGGCGGCCGCTTCTGGGCGCTGGCGCTGAAGGAGCTGCGGCAGATCCGGCGCGACCGCCGGCTCGCGATCTCGCTGATCGTGCCGCCGACGCTGCAGATCCTCTTGTTCGGCTTCGCGCTCGATTCCAAGGTCAGGGACCTCAGGCTCGGCGTCGTGGACGAGAGCCGCACGGCCGAGAGCCGCGAGCTGATCTCCGTGCTCACGCAGAACCCCACGTTCCGGCTGGCCGGTTCCTACGCGACCCCGGAGATGCTCGGACGGGAGCTCGGCATCGGCCGGCTCGACGTCGCCGTGGTGGTGCCCTACGACTTCGCGCGCCGGCGCGCGCGCGGGCGGCCGGCGACCGTGCAGGTCCTGCTCAACGCGGCGAACGCGAATACCGCGCAGATCGCGCAGGGCTACGTCGAGGGCGCCGTCGCCTTCCTCAACCGCGACCTCGGCGGCGCCCGCGCGGGGCCGGTCGAGCTGCGGACGGCGCTGCTCTACAATCCCGGCCTGGTGAACGCCTGGTTCATCGTGACGGGCGTGTTCGGGACGCTGATCATCCTGAACGGCTCGCTCGTGTCGGCGGCCACGATGATCCGCGAGAAGGAGCGGGGAACGGTCGAGCAGCTGCTGATGACGCCGGCCAGCTCCCTTCAGATGATCACGGCCAAGATGGTCCCGCTCTTCATTCTGTTGATGACCATGGTCGTGCTGGTGATCGCGGTGGCCCGGCTGGTGTTCGGCATCCCGTTTCGCGGCAGCCCGGCGCTGCTGCTCGCCGCCTGCGCGTGCTGCGTGCTGTCCGGCATCGGCCTCGGCACCTTCGTCTCGACGTTCGCGCGCTCGGCCAGCCAGACGCAGCTGATCAGCTTCTTCATCAATCCGCCGCTCGCGATGCTGTCGGGCGGGCTCACGCCGATCGAGGCGATGCCGAAGTGGGTGCAGCCGCTCACGCTCCTCAACCCCATCGCCCACTTCTCCACGATCGCGCGCAGCGTGCTCGTCAAGGGCGCCGGGCTCGACGTCGTCTATCCGAATCTTCTGGCGCTCATCGCCCTCGCGAGCCTGTTCGTGGGCATCAGCGCCTGGCGGTTCCGGAATCAACTGAGCTGACCACCTGAGGGCCGTTGCCCAACTGTCTCCTTGATTGGACATTGCCGAGGCGTTACCGTGGAGGGTAACACATGAAGCATGGGCAAGGTCCGGCGAGGTGGCTACGTCTTCCTGTGGTGGAAGAGTGATCACTCGCCGCGACACGTTCATGTCTATCGCAGCGGTCGCTTGGTGGTGAAGTGGGACCTGGATAATGCGAAACCGATGAAGGGCTCGGTATCGAAAGAGGTTCTCTGGCTGATCCGCCAGCTACAGGCGGAGGGGCGGTTATGAAGATTCGGAAAGTGGTTGCGAATTCGCGGCGGAAGGTCGTAGAGGTCAGTACGCCCCGACGGACCTTCGTCTACCCGTTCGCCCGGCTCCTCCCTCGGCCCGCGAGCGACGACCCGATCCGCACGATCCGGGTCGATCGCGAGCTCGCATCGGAGGGGTTCACGTACACGCTCGCGTCCGGTCGCGAGGGAAGCGTCCACATCGAGCAGGTCCTCGACTACAACAAGGACCCCGATCATCTTCGGGATCGCTTGCTGTACTCGCTGACGCTGGAGGCGCAAAAGCGCGTCGAGACGAGCCCGCTCTCCCGGCGAGAGATCATCCGGCGCCTCGGCACCTCTCCCGCGCAGTTCTATCGACTCCTCGACCAGACGAACTACAGCAAGTCGGTCGATCGCCTCGTGACGCTGCTCCAGGCTCTCGACTGCGACGTCCGGCTGAGCGTGCGCGCGCGACCTGCCTGAGACCGACGTCACCCCACCCCCGGCCGCCTGGCCCGCACGAACGCCACCGACCCCGCGGCGGCCAGTGCTGCCAGGACCGAGAACCCCGGCACGTATGACCCCGTCCGGTCCGCCAGCACGCCGGCCACCAGCGGCCCCAGGATCATGCCGAACATGACGATCATCGACGAGACGCCGGTGATGGTGCCGAAGGACGCGCTGCCGAAGTAGTCCGCGCGGATGGCCGCCATCAACGGGCCGCGCATGCCCCACGACAGGCCGTGCAGCGCCGCGAACAGCAGCACCATCCAGTACGCGCTCGCCAGCGCCAGCACCATGAGCGCCGTCGCGTGACCCAGCATGCACGCCGCGCAGATGCGGCGCTTGCTGAAACGGTCGCCGAGCCAGCCGCCGCTGAACTGACCGGTGGCCTGCATGATCGTGAGCAGCGCGACGACGACGCCGGCCTGGTGCAGGGAATAGCCGAGCCGCTCCGTGACGTGGATGACCATGTGCACCATCACCGCCGACACGACGAGCAGTGCTC
>Ga0209471_1001498_pt1 | contig 13798 bp, 13 predicted proteins | sample GraSoiAngelo_128_FD_185885 | JGI IMG/M metagenome (GOLD analysis project Ga0209471, IMG submission 185885) | Grasslands soil microbial communities from the Angelo Coastal Reserve, California, USA - 14_0927_12_20cm (SPAdes) (version 2) | ecosystem: Environmental > Terrestrial > Soil > Grasslands ...
AGCCAGGAGGCGATTCGCTCGAACGCCAACGAACCGAAGAACGCGACGAACTGAACGACTAAGAGAATTCCAAGCAGAAACGAAGCTGGAGTTTCGAGTCCACGCGACCTAAACAATTCCTGGCCAATGAAGGGCGCCGACACTGTGATCACCGTCTGAATTCCGTCGTTGTAGAAGAGATAAGCGATCAAGTACTTCAGCGTTTCGCGCAATCGCGCCAGTTCGCGAAACGTCGAAAACAACTCTGTAAATCCGATTGTGACATAGGTCTGATTCTTTGGAAGTTCTTTCGTAGCCGGCCGGTCGCGCAATCGCTTGAAAGTAATTATCGAAAAACCGCCCCACCAAGCTCCTGCCGACAACAGAGACAGACGCACGGCCATGCCTTGCGAAATGCCCATGCTGGGCGCGAGAAAGACGAAGACGAGATTGAGCGCGAGCAGCAGTCCTCCGCCGAAATAGCCCCACGCGAAGCCCAGGCTGGAAACACGATCGCGCTGGTCCTCGGTCGTAAGATCCGGCAGAAACGAATTATAGAAAACGATGCTTGCGCCGAAGCATACGTTCGCGAAGATGAACAGAACCGATCCCAACAAATGCCGGCCGCTGGTGAGAAAAACCAGCAGACAAGTCGCCGTTGCGCCGAGATAGCAAAAGACCATCATCAGCCGTTTTTTCAACGAAGAGTAATTGCCAAACGCGCCGAGAATCGGAAGCAGGAAGACTTGTAGAAACACAGACACGCTGGTCGTGAACGGCGCCAGCGATTTCGCCGTCACAAGCAATGGACCGAACTGAAATATGGTTCCGTTTTCACCGACGGATGCCTGGGCCAAGCGCGTGAGATATTCGCCAAAAAGAGCAGCAACGACGGTCGTGTAGAAAGCAGAGTTCGCCCAGTCATAGACGATCCAGCCAAAAATCTCTTTCCGGTTGTTTCTGTCGATTGATTCGTCCGCCTCGCGCGACGAGTCTCTGGTTTGGTTGCGCGTCATGCCAAGGCTCTAGCGGTGATCGTCAAGGTGTCAACGATTGCCGGTGTAATGTCGGCGAGCGTTCTGATACGTGCGGCGATCGCGTCGCGATCTCTGCCCCAAACAATCGTTGGTACCGGATTCAGCGTGTGATTTCGCAGGGAAAGGTCTTCGATGTTTCCATGATCGCTGGTCAGGATTACGGTGGTCTCTTCTAAATTCAGATTGCGCAAGAGACGGCGAATGTAGCGGGCGAGGGAAGCAACCACCGTTCGCGCGGTTTCATAGTCCTGCGCGTGTCCAACTTTGTCGGTAATGAAGTATTCGTACAGCGTGAAGCTGTGCCTCTGAACGATGCTCGCCAGCACATCGCCTGCTTCTTCGGGAGAGCGCGGGTTAACCGCTTCACCGCGCTCAATCAGCGATGCGTTCGTAAAATCGTGAAACACGGCACGGCCCGCTCTCAAGTCTTCGACGACGTTGAAACGCAGGCCGGCGGCTTCGACGGCTGCGGTCGTCGCCGAAATCCAGCGCGGCCTTCTTTCAAAAAATTTCTTTGTATAGGTGTTCGCGAACGTGATCGAATCAACCCCGCTGTGTTTTAGCTGAAGAAAGATCGAATGCTCGCGAATGATATCCAGCAATGCCTGATTCGGAAACCCTTGCTTGTGAGAACCGATTGCCGCCGGAGCGTTGATGCCGGTTAGAATCGTTGTCTGTCCCGACGCGCTCTGCGGCCGGCCTTCAACACCTAATCGCGCATCGGTCGGTACAACAATGCCCTGAAAGGGAACTTCAGACGGTTCGCTTTGGAAAATTGCGAGGGGTGCCGCGTCATCTAAACCATCGAGCGGATTCTGTGACCCGCGCGTTCCGATTCCCAGTCCATCAATGAAGAACAGGAGCACCGAGCGCGATTCATTTTCCATGGCCTTTGTCCGAAAAGAATCCTTGCGCTCGATATTCGTTCAATTTGTTGTGGAGTGTCTTGAGACTGATTTTAAGGAGCTGAGCTGCGCGCGTTTTGTTGTTACCGGTCTTGTCGAGCGTGCGAAAGATCATCTGGCGCTCGATCTCTTTCAGCGGCGTGCCGATGGGAAATGTCACTGTGTCCTCAGAGCGAAGCTTCTGCCGCTGATCGAAAGGATAAGGAGCGAAATGATGCCGCTCGATCTGTTCGCCCGAGCAAATCACGACCGCGCGCTCGATCACGTTGCGTAGTTCACGAACATTGCCGGGCCACGAATGAAAGCGGAGCGCATCAAGCGCGGCGGGACTAATGAAGCTCGCCGGCCGATTGTGCTTCGCCGCGAGCCGCGTGATCAGATGCTGAGTAAGCAACGGCAAGTCTTCCAAACGCTCGCTTAGCAGCGGCAGATGAATCGTGATGACGTTGAGTCGATACAGCAAATCCTCGCGCAACAAGCCATCACGAACGGCGCCGTGCGGCTCTTTGTTGGTTGCGGCGAGAATCCGAACGTCAACCGAAACATCTTTGCGACTACCGAGACGATGCACGACGCGCTCCTCGATGACGCGCAAAAGCTTCGCCTGAAGAATTGTGGGCATCTCGCCGATCTCGTCTAGCAAGAGCGTTCCCGTATTCGCGAGTTCAAAGCATCCGTGACGACGCGATACGGCCCCGGTGAATGCGCCCTTCTCATGACCGAATAATTCCGACTCCATCAACGTGTCCGGAATTGCTGAACAATTGATCGCGAGAAAGGGCGCGTTGCGCCGCGGACTCAAATTATGAATCGTGCGCGCGACTAATTCCTTGCCGGTGCCCGACTCGCCGGTAATCAAGACTGACGCTGAAGACGAGGCGACTTGCTCGATCAGCAAATAGACTCGTTGCATCGCTTCCGAATCTCCGATGAGTTCGCCGAACGTGCCGCGATCGCGCAACTGGCGCCGGAGGATCTCGTTTTCGCGGCGCGCTTCCGCCAGCTCGGCTGCGCGCTCGAGTACGCTCAGAAACTTTTCGGGATCGACTGGCTTCTCGAAATAGTGATAGGCGCCTTCTTCCTGAATCGCTCGCAACGCCGTCTCGACCGAACTATTGCGCGCTGTCAAAATGATCGGCGTGTCCGGTTGCTGCGCGCGTAGCTCGCGCAACAGCGCGAATGGATCGAACGTGTCCGCGGAAGGATCGGTGACAATGGCTGTCGGCAGAAAGGATTGCGCCAATTCGACGGCTGAACTGCTGGAAGACACGGTACGCACGTCGTATCCAAAGTCCTCAATCCGCGAGCGCAAAGCGTCCGAATGTTCGTGGTCGTTGTCGATGATGAGAACGCGACCCTTCATCAATTTCAGTGTAGCACACGCTGAAGTGGCGCAAGTTGATAACTTACGACGCCCTACTGACCCGCAATATTCGAAGACAAGATAAGTCTTAGAAGGGCATCTGTTGTGGGTTCTGAGGGTGTAAGGAGGTCGGCGATACCGAAATCGGCGGCGGCCATTCTGATCGTTTGATCGGCACAGATTACCGCGATTTCCCGCAAGATAGTTTTGAGGTCATGCGTGTCGAAGAGCTGGGCCAGTTCTTCGATCTCCGCGCGAGTTCTGAGGAGAAGGAAATCGATCCCACCGCCAACTAGTAATGCGTTGAGTTGGGTCAGCGCGTGCGGATCCGATGTCGTTCGATAGGTGGTAATGCTGTCGAACCGGGCACCAGCCCTTTCGAATTCGTTTTGAATTCTCTCACGAATCAAGTTCGCGGACGGAACGAGAAGGCTTACTCCGGAAAGCGAATCGCGACTTCCGACATAACTCTCGACCGCGGCTAAAACAGCGTCCGAAGATCCAATTTCAACGTCGATGTGAAGCTGCGAGTCTCGAATGGCTTCGGCGGTTTCGTCGCCTATCACGCAGAGCCGCAAGTCATCGAGTTCGTGTAACGAGTGATTCAGTTTTGTGAACCGTTCGAGAAAATAACGCGCGGCGTTTGCGTTCCTTAAAAGCAGCCAATCGTAGCCAAAGAGGTTCTCGATCGCGTCGTCTAAAGCAACGAGCTTCTCGGGTTGAGTAATCGAAGGCTGCGGCCAACTAACTATCTTCGCTTCGATTCGCTGAAGCTCAACGACAAGAGTCTCATTGTCTTTGGCGGGTGATAGCAGGACGCTAATCATTGGATTTGCGATGTCGCTGGATTCGCCAGGCGATGATGCCAATTACGATTGCCGCGATTAAGAGTATCGTTCCGGTTCGGCCAACCCATTTCACGAGTAACGGCAAACTCTGTCCAAACAGATAACCAAGCAGCGTAATTACCACTGCCCACATAATCGCTCCGGCAACGTTGTAAGCAAAAAACACGCGCCATGGCATCTTGCGTGACGCGCCGGCAAGCAGCGCCGCGAATACACGCAGTCCTGTAATAAAACGCGCCATGAGAATCGTCTTGTTGCCGTGTTTCAGGAAGAAATTCTCCATGTGCTCAAACCGCTTCGGCGTGAGGAAAAAGAACCGGCCGATACGAAGCAGAAAGCCGCGGCCGTAGTGATGTCCGATCGCGAAGCCGATGTTGTCGCCAATCACCGCGCCCGTCGCCGCCGTTAACATGACGCGAATGAGATTGAATTGATCCGGCCGGCTCGAAGCGAAGTAACCGCCGACGAGCAGAATCGTTTCACCGGGAATTGGCAGACCGGCGTTTTCCAGCATCACGCCGAAGAAGACTGCCCAATAACCGTAAGCGAGCATGTACTGCTCGATCAATTGCAGCGAATTATGGAGAAAATCCATTCGCGTAACTTTACAGGATTCGCGGAACGTTCACTATCGCGTAACTTGCATTCGCGTTAGAATGCGAACGTTCTCCCCGAACGACAACGAATCTTGCCTGCATCGCATCCGAAGGCCGCCAAGCAAAGGAAGACGACTCCATGAAATTTCTGACGCGCGCCCTGCTAGTCATCGCTCTCGTATCCTGTACATCGGCAGCCATAGCGCAGCCTTCGCGCGATCAGAAACCGAAATCAGAAACGAACTCGTCGCAGCAGCCGCAAGATCAGGACCTGGAGAAGCTGACAATCGACACCAACCTCGTCACGGTTCCCGTGATCGCCAGTTCGCGTACCGGCAGTTACATCGCAGATCTTAAGAAGGAAGAATTCAAGATTAACGAAGACGGAGTGCCGCAGGAAATTGCTTTTCTGGCTTCCGTGAACGTGCCGTTTCACCTGGTGCTAATGCTCGACACAAGCAACAGCACGCAAGGCACGCTGCCACAGATTCAGCGCGCAGCGATTACTTTCCTCGATCAGCTTGGACCGAGCGACAAGGTGAAGGTGATTTCATTCGATGGCGATCTGCATGATTGGAATGATTTCACGAGTGACAAAGCGATTCTGCGCGCCGCAATTCTGAAAACGAAGACTTCAGACAACACGCGCGTCTATGACGCGGTCCAATTGGCATTGAATCAGTTGCGACTAATACAGCAGCGACGCGCGATTGTGATCTTCACCGATGGCGTGGATTGGCACAGCGAGAGTTCAACCTTCGATAGCACGTTGCACGATCTGGATGAGAGCGGCGTGATCATTTATCCGATTCGGTTCGATACGCGGGCTTTCACGGAAGCGTTGGCGAGAAAGCAAGATGCCGAAACCAACGGCATGGAATTACCAACCAGCGGTATCCTGCGCAAGCCCACTTCGGGAACCCCGACAACGTTTCCAGGTGACGACCCGTCGCCCGTGTCGACTCAGAAGCGCAGCTCTTTGCCGTTGCCCGATCCCCGGGTGATTTTCGGTCGCGGAACTCAAATACCACAGACCGGTTCGCCGACAGATCCGTTTCCCGATACTCAGCCGCCGCCGGGCCGTCGCGATCCGAACGATCCGAATCGAACTCCGAATCCCGGCACGATCAGGGATACTCAACCGAAGAACGACATGATTAGTGGAATGCTTAACAATCTCTATTTGATGGCGGACAGCTATCTTGGAGAGCTTGCCGATCGATCGGGAGGACAACTTTATCGTGCCGACACAGTTGGGTCTTTACCGCAGGCATTTGCGGCGATCGCCGCGGAGCTGCGCACTCAATACCTGCTCGGTTATTACCCGACAAACAAGGCTCACGACGATTCGTATCGCAAGATCCAAGTGAAGATTTCTCGCAAAGATATCGCCGTGCGCGCGCGTCCCGGCTATCGAGCAAAGACAGTCGAATAAATTTCAGATCGTCGCTTGTTACTCCCGTCCAGCCGTGTTAGTTTTTTCACCGTCAGATTTCCTTTCGCTTGAATCATCATGCCTACTCGTGACGAAGCCTGGGAGCTGCTTTGCGAATACACCAAAGGTGACAGCTTGCGCAAACACGCGTTGGCCGTCGAAACCGCGATGCGCGCGTGTGCTGAGCGCTACGGCGGGTCTGATGCGGACGTCGATGAATGGGGACTCGTCGGCATGTTGCATGACTTCGATTACGAAATGTTTCCGTCTGCCGATCAGCATCCGTTCACCGGCGCGAACATCTTGTGCGGCCGCGGCTATTCCGAACGATTCATAAAAGCGATCATGGGTCACGCGACCTACACGGGCGTGCCGCGCGACACCGACATGGCGAAAGCTCTGTTTGCGACTGACGAGTTGTGCGGATTTCTCGTCGCGTGCGCGCTCGTGCGGCCGTCGCGCAGCCTCGACGACATGGAAGTCAAGTCGGTCAGGAAGAAACTGAAAGACAAAGCTTTTGCTCGCTCAGTCAATCGCGAAGACATCTACCAGGGCGCGCAGGAGTTGGGCGTTGAGTTAGACGAACACATTCAGTTTGTAATGGATGCCTTGAAACCAGCGCAGAAAGAGATTGGTTTGGGACCGAGAGAAGAGCAGGCGACCACCGCTTGATCATCGCGCGTGACGAACTTCGGATGTTCGGGGAATGTGTAGCCTGCTCGGCAGTAAAGACGAAGCGGCAAGATAAATCAACGGCGCGATCAAGAGCGAAACAACGATTGTCATGAGAGCTTGAGTCTTTCGCCGGCGCGCTGTGTGACGATAGACAAAGATGCCTGCGTAAACTATTAGAGCCAGCGGCAGCAGGGGGCTCATTAAAAAGACCAAGTTGTGTCGCGCAAGTTCCCAGGCCGTTCCAAAAACAGTTATCGCGAATAGTGACCACAGCCCGACACCCAAAACGGCAGCGGCAACAGACGCTAAGACCAGAAGTTTCCAGCGCATTTTGTGACCGGAAAAAAACGTTTTGATGATTAAGAAGTATTTAGCCCTGCCAGAATATCATAGAGCACTCATCATCGAATAAATGCTAACGCGTAGCGCGCTGATTTATCTCTCTCGTCAGGAAGGGCTCAAAGAGTTTGCCGCAAGATTTGGGCTTTTCAAGAAACTAACAACTCGTTTCATCGCCGGCGAGTCGATCGATCAAGCTATTGCCGCGATTCGCGAAATCAACGCGCGCGGTTGCTCGGCTTCATTCGATCATTTGAACGAAGGCGTTCAAAGCGTTGAAGGAACTGAAGCCGAAGTGCGCGAGTACAAATCGGTGCTCGCCAAGATCGACGAGACCAGAATCGATTCCAATGTGTCGATCAAGCTGACGCAATTCGGTTTGGAGATTGATCCTGAGCTCGCCTATCTAAATGCGCGACGAGTCGTCGAGGAAGCCGTGCGGCGCAAGAACTTCGTTCGCGTGGACATGGAGGGTTCGAACGTGACGCAGGCGACGATCGACATCTTTAAGCGACTGCGTTCCGAGTTCGGTTTGAATGATGTCGGCATCGTCTTGCAATCGTATCTGTATCGAACGATGGATGATGCGAAGGATCTTCTGAAGCTTCCGGCCCGCATTCGTTTGTGCAAAGGCGCATATGACGAGCCGGCTGAAGTTGCGTACCCGGACAAGAAGGACGTCGACGATAATTACGTTCGCGTGATGCAACTGCTGTTGTCGAGTGGTGTCTATCACGGCATCGCGACACATGATCCGAAGATGATCGATGCGACAATTGACTTTGCCCAGCGCGAAGCAGTTGGCAAAGACGCGTTTGAATTTCAGATGCTCTACGGCATTCGCCGCGATTTGCAGGACCAGCTTGCGCGAGACGGCTACCGAATGAGAGTGTATGTGCCGTACGGAAAGCATTGGTACCCGTACTTCATGCGGCGCCTGGCCGAACGACCGGCGAATATTTGGTTTGTGTTGAAGAATCTTCTGAAGGGGTGAATGTCATTGATTCATTGACGCATTTGCTCATTGGTTCAATAAGTGAATAACTAATTGAATCAATGATTCAATGAATCAATGAGCAAATTGGCTTATAACACTGTGTCGGGATGACAAACTATCTCTGGATTTTCTGGGCCATCCTGGGCGCCGTGCTTGTCGTGGCTGAGATTTTCACGACCGGCTTCGTGCTGCTCTGGTTTGGTATCGGTGCGCTCGCGGCCGGCCTCGCTGGTCTGCTCGGCGTCCACAGCATCATCGCCCAGTTCCTAATTTTTGCGATCGTCTCGATAGCCCTGACTGCCGCCTCGCGAACAATCTTCGTCAATTATTTTTCGCGCGAGAAAAGCGGCGGTGATCTGAAAACGGGTGTTGAAGGCTTGCCCGGAAAGATCGGCACCGTCGTTTCGTCCAGTCGCGGGCCTTTGCATGAGGGCGCCGTAAAAGTCTTCGGCTCAACCTGGACCGCTTATCCCGCCGCTGGCGAAGAACCTCTGGAAGCAGGAGATCGCGTCGAGGTCGATCGCATTCAGGGCGCCTCAATTTATGTTAAGAGAATTGAAGCCGGACGCGATTGGCGAGGAAAAGAATTGAATTCTTAGTGAGACTGCGTATCGGTCTCTGTCTCATCCAGAGTTCGATCTTCTTCGAGCGGCGGCAGTTCAACGGTAATTCGATCGTCATTCGGATCGCGCAACTCATCTCCGGTGAATCGCGCTAGAACCACCGTGATGTTGTCTTCACCGCCGCGCCGGTTCGCTTCCGCTACCAATGCATCGCAAGCAGCCGAAAGACTCTCTGAGTCAGCCACGATCTGTCGAATCTCTTCGTTGCGCAATTTTCCGGAGAGCCCGTCGCTGCACAAGAGCAACATGTCTCCGCGTCGAATCTGAATGCGAGCAGTTGCCGGCGTCAGTTCATTCTGTGCGCCGAGCGCCTGAAGAATCACATTTCGAAACATGTGCGTCTCCGCTTCTTCTTCGCTGATTTGCCCGACATCGACGAGTTGCTGCACTAACGATTGATCCTTAGTGGCCAGGCGAATCTGTTGACCGCGCATCACGTAAGCGCGGCTGTCGCCGACCTGAATCAAATCCAGCTTATCGTCCTTGACCGCGGCGCCGGTGAGCGTTGCGCCCATGCCGCTGCAACGACTGTCTTCCAAACTCTTGTAATGAATATTTCGGTTGGCCTGCATCGTTGCGTGCTTCAAACAATCGACGAGCGACGAGTCAGGTTCGCACCCGCCGCCGTCGTTGTTGTTGCCGAGAAGGGTGTCACGCACAGCTTCAATCGCCATACGGCTGGCGACGTCGCCGGCCAGGGCACCGCCCATGCCGTCAGAAACGACGAGCACCAAACCCTGCTCACCGAGATCGAACTGACGCATGTCGTCGGGATTCTCCGGCCCTTCGGACCCGCTCCATGCGCGTGCGCTCGTCAAATCGAGCAGCAGGAAATTGTCTTCGTTGCCGCGGCGCACACGGCCTACGTCAGTCTTTGCTTGGAGTTCAACCAGCATTTTTACTGAATAGTAAATGGTGAAAGTTCAATCGTGTCAAGCAGCAAGTGCGCTTGCAGCGTTGAGTAACAAGTTGCAATTCAGGATTTAATTTGTGATATAGCTTGATCGAGATCAGCGATGATGTCGTGAGTGTCTTCGATGCCTACAGAAATTCTCACGAGACCGTCGGTTATGCCTAGCCGCTCGCGTACTTCGGGCGCAACAGAGGCGTGCGTCATCGTCGCGGGATGACAGATTAAGCTTTCGACTCCCCCCAAACTTTCCGCCAACGTGCAGACCTTCACTGATTCGAGAACTGTGCGCGCGGCTTCGAGCGATCCGACATCGAAAGAAACCATGCTGCCGAAACCCTTCTGCTGTCGCGTCGCGAGTTCGTGCTGCTTGTGCGACTTGGAACCCGGATAATAGATCTTGTTAACCTTTGGATGATCCTCGAGGAATGCCGCGACCTCGCGTCCTGACTTGTCGTGTTGTTCCATTCGCAGGGCCAGCGTCTTTGTGCCGCGCAGTACGAGCCACGAATCAAACGGCGAAAGAATCGCGCCCGCGCTGTTCTGAATGAAGGCGATCCAATTCGCATCGTCTTCGTTGTTCAGCACAACCGCGCCGCCTATCCCATCCGAGTGGCCATTCAGAAATTTTGTCGTCGAATGAACGACGATGTCGACGCCGAATTCGAGTGGCCTTTGCAGGTAAGGGGACATGAACGTGTTGTCGCAAACGACGCGCGCGCCCGCCGCATGAGCAACATCCGACACAGCTTTCAAATCCGTCACGATCATGACCGGATTTGTCGGCGTCTCAACAAAAACCATGCGCGTGTTGTCTTTGAGTGCGGCTTCAACGTTCGCGACTTCGGAGGTGTCTACGAACTCGAACTCGATGCCATAGTTCGCCAGCACTCGCTTGAACAGCCGGTTCGTTCCGCCGTAAGTATTGTCGGAAACCACGACGTGATCGCCGGCTTTCACCAGACGCAGCGTCGCGTCAATCGCCGCCATGCCTGATGCGAACGCATATCCATACTGGGCGCCTTCCAGGGCGGCCAGGTTGCGCTCGAGCGCCAGGCGTGTCGGATTCGAGGTGCGAGCGTATTCAAAACCCTTGTGCTTTCCCAAACCTTCCTGGGCGTAAGTCGAGGTTTGGTAGATCGGTACCGTAACCGCGCCGGTGGCAGAATCCGGTTCTTGCCCGGCGTGGATTGCAGTTGTGGCAAACCCCATATCAGGTTATGACTCAGGAGCAGAATCACGAACTAAAAATTGCGAGAATCGGATAGTAGCTTGCGCATTCTTGGAGTGTCAATTCAACATGGCCAGTCGACGCCGACGAATTGGGGCTCTGAAAGATCTATTTCCGTTGCTGACAGGATCGGTTATTATGCTCGGCATAAAGCCTGCTGAATTCGATTTGACGGTTTCCAGCGCGTTCTTGCTGAATGGCTGACATGGCGAGTTGTTAGCCACCGAGGAAACTGAAATGATTGCTGAAGATGAGTCAGACGAGAAATCTAGCGACGAGCGGCGGCAACACGATCGGGCACGCCTGATTGTGGACGTGCACTTCGACGGCGGCGATGCGACCGGCGTCGCCAGCACCCGGGACGTCAGCGTCGGAGGGCTTTACATGACTACCCAAGCCGAGATTCCCCTGGGAGAGGTTTTGACGCTGCGAATTCCGATCGGCGATCAGCATCTCGTCGTCAAAGGAGAGGTTATCTACAGCACTCCCGGGCAGGGCGTCGGCGTCCAGTTTAATGATTTGCCGGAAGAGGCGCGCGAGTTGATGGAAAGAGAATTGCCGCCAAGCGCCTAGTCACAGCGGCAACGGCGTTTAGAAGCGGGTCTTGCCCGCCGGATTTTTATTCCAACGACACCAGTTTCGGGGCAGAGGGCTCAATGTTCGATCAATTCACTTTAGGCATCGAAGAGGAATTTCAGATCATCGATCCGCAGACGCGTGAACTGCGTTCGCACGTCGCTGAGATTCTGGAAGAAGGCAAGATGCTGCTCGGCGAGCAGATCAAGCCTGAGATGATCCAATCGCAGATCGAAGTTGGCACCGGGATTTGCAAGAACATTCAGGAAGCGCGCGCCGACATCACGCGCCTACGTTCGATTATTTCTACGCTGGCTGAGAAGAACGGCCTGAAAATCGTCGCGGCCTCGACGCATCCGATCTCGCGCTGGCAGGATCAAAAGATTTTCGATGATGATCGGTACGAACTGCTTGTGCAGGAACTGCAGACGGTGGCGCGGTCACTGTTGATTTTCGGCGTGCACGTTCACGTCGGCATCGAAGATCGCGAGCGGCAGATTCACATCATGAACGCGTCGCGATACTTCCTGCCGCACATGCTTGCGCTTTCGACTTCCTCGCCGTTTTGGATGGGCCATAATACCGGACTAAAGAGTTATCGTTCCGAGATCTTCAAACAGTTTCCGCGCACGGACATTCCGGATCACTTCGATTCGTATCCGGGATTTCAACGCTATGTCGATCTGCTGATACGGACCGGGTGCATCAACGATGGGAAAAAGATTTGGTGGGATTCTCGGCCGCATCCATTCTTTCCGACAATCGAATTTCGCATCTGCGACATTCCCACGCGCGTCGACGACACCATCGCGATTGCGGCCTTGTTTCAGGCAATAGTCGCGAAACTGTACCAGCTAATCGATAAGAACCTCGGCTTTCGCCTTTACCGCCGCATGTTGATTCAGGAAAACAAGTGGCGCGCGGTGCGGTATGGGTTGGAGGGCAAGTTGATCGATTTTGGCAAGAATAAAGAAGTCCCGGCGCGAGATCTGATCCGTGAATTGCTGGAGTTTGTTGACGATGTAGTCGACGAACTTGACTCGCGCAAAGAGATCGAGCACATCCACACGATTCTCGAACGCGGCACCTCAGCCGACGAGCAACTGCGCGTCTATGGCGAGACGAACGACTTGAAAGCCGTCGTCGATCGGTTGATTGAGTTGACTGCGGAGAACGTCCCACAGAACGCAGACCTTACGATCCGCCATGCGGCAACGGCGCCATCGAGTATTGCGAAATGACATATCGCGCATTATTTCTTGTTATGAGCAGCTGGCGATTTGCGCCGCGTTTTCTTTGTTTTAGTCGTTCCGCTCGACTCGATTCTCAGATATTTTGGTAGTTTATCTCTCGATCTGAGTATCAAACCCGTAATTTCCGCCCTTGTCTTATCAAAGAATTTATTGGAGACAGACTCAAAAATATCGGCGGCGAGTAACGCCGCTGCTGTTGAAGTCTTTTCGATGTCCTTGAAGGTAATAGGAATAGGGTCGCCGATTGGCAGGTCGCTTTCGCCTGTTCTGGTTCGGAATTCTTGGCTGACCCTCCCGCCGTTGTGTATGATCACGTGCCTGACGTTCTCCCACCATAATAACAATTTGAGATCAGACGTCGGAGTATTGATTTCTAGCCCAAGTTTGCCTCTTAGGTGTTTGACTCGCTCATCCAAGCTCAACCAGCCGAAGTCGTATACATACCTCTCTCGTAAATGAGCGATAAGATCTTCCTTCTTGTCGAACTCAAGCGCAGTAGACCATTCTATTTTCTTCTCGGTCTTTAGAATCTCGGGTCGCACTGAACATATCAATCTGAGAGTATCCGCCAAAAACGCCTCTACAAAAGCAAAAACCATAATGAGAGCTTGAGAGCTCAACAGCCGTTCAAAGTTTGGTTGCGATGATTTATCTAGTTTGGCTGAAGCACCGAGGGGAACCAGCCCAAGGAAGAGCTGTAATACGGAGTAAAGAAGTGTTGCTTCAGTTGGATCGTCTGACGGCGGCTTTACGGAGCGTCTAATCTTTCTTCCATCCTTCGCAGATCCAGCCACCTGTGAGAGTAATGTGGCGAACTCCACTATTCCTCCGAGCAGTGGTCGTTTAAGCGTGTCCGGCAAATTCTGTGGAAACTCTTTCAATGACTCGTTAGCGACTATAGTTACAATTTGAATTTGATTAGTCGCAGTCGAATAGTCTCGATATATTTGGCGGTAATCATCCCAAGTCATAGAAGCCTCAGTTGCATGGATCCCCTTCCGCCAGATAGTACTGCTACAACGTTCATGCAG
>Ga0209471_1001500_pt1 | contig 13780 bp, 9 predicted proteins | sample GraSoiAngelo_128_FD_185885 | JGI IMG/M metagenome (GOLD analysis project Ga0209471, IMG submission 185885) | Grasslands soil microbial communities from the Angelo Coastal Reserve, California, USA - 14_0927_12_20cm (SPAdes) (version 2) | ecosystem: Environmental > Terrestrial > Soil > Grasslands ...
CGCAAACGTTGGCCGAAAAGCAATACGCAGATCTCCAGGCTCTCGGCACTGCGCCCAACTTCTTATGCCGGGTCGCAATCGATTGGGCCACGAAGAATCCGAACGATCCGCGCGCGCCTGAAGCGCTGCATCTCGCCGTGCGGGCAACTCGCTATGGATGCACCGATCAGGAAACTGGCAAATGGTCGAAAGCAGCGTTCGATCTGCTCCATCGCAAATATCCCAATACGACTTGGGCGAACGCCACGAAGTATTGGTTCAAAGGATAGGCTGAATTTTCGTGACCGATCACAAACACACAAACGCGCTAATCAACGAGACCAGTCCCTATCTGCTCCAGCACGCGCACAATCCAGTCAATTGGCATGCGTGGGGTGACGAAGCGCTGGCGAAGGCCCACACTGAAAACAAGCCGATTCTTCTGAGCATCGGGTACTCGGCGTGTCATTGGTGTCACGTGATGGAGCACGAGTCTTTCGAGCTCGATCAGATTTACATGAGCGCGGTCCAGATGATGACCGGTCACGGCGGCTGGCCGATGACGATGTTCCTCACGCCCGAGGGCGTTCCCTTTTATGGCGGTACCTATTTTCCACCTAACGATCGATATAACATGCCGGGTTTTCCGCGCGTGTTATTGAGTGTCGCAGAAGCTTATCGTTCGCAACCCGAACAAGTCGCCACGACAGCGTCGTCGATGCTAGGCGAATTGCGCCGCGTGGGTCTGGCGGAAGAGTCGCGCGATTTGGTCAGCGACGAGATTCTCGACGAAGCCTATCGAAAGATTGCGACGAACTATGATCGAGCCCATGGCGGTTTCGGCAGCGCGCCAAAATTCCCGCCCGCGATGACGCTGGAATTCCTTCTGCACATCTATTATCGGAGCAGAATTCAGGAAGCGCTCGAAATCGTAACCACCACCTGCCGCCAGATGGCTGAAGGTGGAATGTACGATCAGCTTGGCGGCGGCTTTCATCGTTATTCAGTCGATGCGAAATGGCTGGTACCACACTTCGAGAAGATGCTTTACGACAACGCGCTGCTCTCGCGTTTGTACCTGCACGTTTATCAAATCACCAAAGATGACTTCGCCCGGCGAGTTGCGGAAGAGACTCTCGATTATGCCGCCCGCGAGATGACCGATGCGCACGGCGGCTTCTATTCAAGCCAGGATGCCGATTCAGAAGGCGTCGAAGGAAAATTCTTCGTCTGGTCGCGCCAGGAACTTGTTGACGCGTTGGGCGACGATGCTGACTTGTTCGGCGATTATTACGACGTCACCGAGCGCGGAAACTTTGAAAGCTACAACATCCTGCACGTCAACGACTCAATTGAAAATGTTGCGGCGAAAAACAAACTCTCAGTCGAGGAAGCACGCGCGAAACTCGCGAATGCGAAACGAAAGCTTTTCGAGCTGCGCGAGCAGCGAGTCAAGCCAGGGCGCGACGAAAAAGTCTTGACCGCCTGGAATGGTTTGATGCTGACGAGTTTTGCCGAAGGCTCGGCGATTTTTGATCGATCGGATTACGCGAATGTCGCGCGTGCGAATGCGCGATTCCTGCTGTCGAACCTGCAACGGAACGGGTTGCTGTTGCGGACATATAAAGATGGCGAAGCGAAGCTGAATGGCTATCTCGAAGACTATGCTTGCCTGATTGACGGTCTGATTTCCCTCTACGAAGCAACCGGCGAGATTGAATGGATCGAAAATGCTACGAGCCTCAGCGAAAAAATGATCGAGCAGTTTTGGGATGACGAAGCCGGCGGATTTTTCTTCACCGGCAACAGCCATGAGCAACTCATCGTTCGTTCGAAGGAATGGCTCGACAACGCGACCCCATCGGGTAATTCGATTGCGACTCTCTCCTTGCTCCGCCTCTCGTTGTTGACCGGCAATGACGACTTTCATCGGCGCGCTACAACTGTTCTACAACTAATGGCAAATGGCATTCGCCGGTATCCGTCAGCGTTCGGTTTAGCTTTGACTGCTCTGGATTTCTACGTTTCTTCACCACTCGAGATCGCGGTTGTAGCAGACGCGCGGGACGAGCGCTTTAATGAGCTTCGACGCACGCTGTGGAGCACTTACCTGCCGAACCGGGTTGTCGCATTGTGCACGGCCGATTTTGACCGTGCCGCTTTACGAATACCCCTGCTCGCCAATAGAAATACGCTGAATACTCAGCCCACGGCCTTTGTCTGCGAGAATTATAAATGCCAGGTTCCTGCCCATAACGCCGAGGAATTTCATCCCCAGCTCGTCAGCGGCAATCCTCAATCGGATACAAAGTAGACATTATTCCCCGCGAAAAATGCGAGAAACCCGTTGACTTTGCTGTGTCTTGACGGCTATTCTGGGTGTGGTCAAAGATGTTGGCCATTGTCAGGCTATTGCCAACAGCGTCGTTCTTCTTCTTGCGCCACCTCCACGAGTCTGCAAGTTAAAACAAAATAGAAATGCCAAAGTTAAATTGGAAAAGTCTATCGCTGGTCGGCATCGTCGCGTTCGTAGCGGTCTTCATTCTGGCGTCGGGAATTAACTCTACGCTACGCCTGCCCATCTTGAGTTGGAGCGGATTGGCGCCCTTCTTCGTTCTTGTCGCGCTCACGCTCGCGTCGAGTAGGTTTACCGTTCCGGTTACGAACGTCGACGGCACCAGTCAATCAAATAAGTCCGTCGCCGATGCGTTCATCTTTCTGTCGGTGATGATGTACACGATGCCGCCGGCGAACAGCTTTGGACCTGCCATCCTGCTCGCCGCCACCGTTGGGCTCACCGCATCCCTATCCGTGCGCGACAAATGGTCGACAGTGTTCGCCGTAAGCAATTCGATCATCTCGACCTTCGTCGCCTCGCTGATCTATCGATGGATGCTGCTGTTGATAGCCGGCGGTGGCGTGTCGGCAGCCGATAACACTTTGGTGCTCGATATTCTCCTCTTCCCATTGTGCGTGTTCGGTTTGATTCAGTATGCCCTGAGCACGTTCGGAACGATTGCGTTTGACTCAGCGGTTCGCTCTGCAAGTGGCCGGGTGACCGTTTCGCCTGAAAGTCTAATTTGGACGCTAATCACTCAAGTCGCCAACGTAACTTCCGCGGCATTGTTCTACTCGGCAATTCATGGATCCGGACTTCCATTCCTGTTTGTCGGCGCCTTGATTGTGGCGCTCGTTCATCTGTTGTACCGGTTCAACGAGAAACGAGTACGCGAAGTCACCCGATCTCAGGCTGAGAAGTTGCACTACACCGAAGAGATCGCCGATCTCCACATGAACACCATAGAGTCGCTGGCGATTGCCATCGACGCGAAAGATCAGACCACGCATGGGCACGTTCGCAGAACACAAATCTACGCAACTGAAATGGGCAAGCTTCTGAAGGTGTCCGAGAGTGAACTGCGGGCGTTGGTTGCCGGAGCCTTGTTGCATGATATTGGCAAACTCGCGGTACCCGAATACATCCTCAACAAGCCCGGCAAGCTGACCGAGGCTGAGTTTGCCAAAATGAAGATTCACCCCACCGTCGGCGGCGACATTCTCAAACGTGTTAACTTTCCCTATCCCGTCGAAGACATCGTTCGTTTTCACCATGAAAAGTGGGACGGCAGCGGGTATCCGAAAGGTCTTCGCGCTGAATACATTCCATTGGTCGCCCGCATTATTTCGGTCGTGGATTTCTATGACGCCACGCGTTGCGATCGTCCTTATCGCATCGGCATGAAGCGCGAGGACTCGCTCTCGTTGTTGCAGAAGATGTCGGGCAGTTCTTTCGATCCGAAGGTCGTCGATCTCTTCATCAAACACGTTACTGAGTTCGACCGTTTGATCGGCCGCGAAGACATCGAAGAGCAGGTTGCGTCCGAGAACATCGATCTGGTAACCAAGTCGAAGCCCGATGCGGGTCTCGCTTCCGATGTGCTTGGCACGCCTGATAGCGCGCTGGGTTTCCGTTCGATCACCGAGGCGCAGCGCGAAGTCTTTGCGCTTCACGAAATCGCACAAACGATTGGCTCGTCATTGAACATGCACGACACAGTGACGCTGATTTCGAACAAGTTGCGTGCGATTGTGCCGTTCGAAACTTGCGTGATCTTCATCGTCGACGATCGTTCAGGAAAAGCTATTGGAATGCACGTCGTTGGCGAGCACAACGAGCTATTCAAGCTGCGCCGGATTAACATCGGGGAAGGCATCACCGGTTGGGTAATCGCCAATTCGCGTTCAATGTGCAATTCATCGCCGGAACTCGACCTGGCGGGTTTGCCTGACGAAATCGCTCGCAGCTATCGCGGCGTGCTGGTCTCTCCGTTGATCCGGGAAGACGGAGCCTTTGGCGCAATTTCGCTGTATTCAAAAGGGCGCACCTCGTATACGACCGAGCATGTTAGGCTGCTCGAATCGGTGGCCCAACACGCCGCCTCCGCTCTCAACAACGCAATTACTTTTGAGAAGACAAAGGAAAGCGCGCTAACAGATGCGTTAACGGAACTTCCGAACGCGCGCGGATTCTACATGATGCTCGAACAGCGCCTGGCCGAGTGTCAGCGATTGGGCCGGGAATCGCTCGCCCTGATCAGCATGGACATCGATGACTTCAAGACTGTCAACGACCAATGGGGACACGCTATTGGGGATCGACTTTTGGCCAGCGTTGCGGGCGTCATCCGCAAGGAACTCAGACAGATGGACATTCTGTCGCGTTATGCTGGCGATGAATTTGTCGCAATCATGCCGATGGCTTCACAGATTATGGCTGAGGGCGTTGCCGAGCGAATTCGCAAGGCTGTCGCTGCGCATAAGTTTTCTGTGCGGACCGGAAAATCCGTCGCCGTCGACATTAGCATTGGCGTAGGGTGCTTTCCGACCGACGGTGAGACGACGGAAGAGCTGCTCACCTGCGCGGCGCGAAACATGCAACGCGATAAGCACACGCGCAAGAACCTTCACAACCTCGCGACAATGCCCACGCCGGCGCGCATCGATCATTACACCTAATCGACGCGTTAACGATTTGTTAAAGCACGCCCCGCTTCGGCCGGCGTGCTTTTCTTTTGGCCGTTTTGCCTCGTCACCCGTCTCGCGTATAATCGCCAGAGTTGAGCGTCGTTCCATTTGATGGCCAGCAAAAAGCTGGCCGTTCAGTTTAGGCGGCGCAGCGAAACATGAGCAGCCAACCGACCGAACAGCGAAACCGATCAAATTCCAGTGCCGCCGGTGTTTTGGATCCACCGGAGAAAAGGGACAGCTCGCCTTCACAATCGAAAGAGTTAACCGAAGATCGCGAGACGCTGGTGAAAATATTTCGCCAGATGTTATTGATTCGGCGCTTTGAAGAGAAGTGCGCGGAATCGTACAGCCTCGGAAAAATCGGCGGATTCTGTCACCTCTACATCGGCCAGGAAGCAGTCGGCGTGGGTTCGATTTCAGCGCTGCGCGAGGATGACTACGTGCTCACGAGCTATCGCGAACATGGGCAGGCGATCGCCAAGGGCATTACGCCCGATGCGATCATGGCCGAGCTTTACGGCAAGGCGACCGGTTGCTCTCGCGGCAAGGGCGGCTCGATGCATCTGTTCGACAAGGATGTGAATTTTCTCGGTGGACACGCGATTGTGGGCGGACAAATTCCCCTCGCGACGGGCGTTGCGTTCGCATCGAAATACAAAGAGACCGATCAAGTGACGCTGTGCTTCTTTGGGGAAGCTGCGGTGAACCAGGGCGCATTTCACGAATCGCTGAACATGGCCCAGCTCTGGAAACTTCCCTGCATTTACATCTGCGAGAACAACATGTACGGGATGGGAACTTCGCTCGCGCGCGCCATGTCATTTTCGGATGTCGCACAAAAGGCCTGCGCCTACGAGATCGCTTCTGAATTCGTTGACGGCATGGATGTGCTGGCGATGCGTCATGCAACCGAACGAGCCGTGAAGCGCGCTCGTGAAGAATCGCTGCCCACGCTGCTCGAAGCGCGCACATATCGCTACATGGGTCACTCGATGTCAGACCCGGGAAAGTATCGAACCCGTGCAGAAATCGAGAAGTATCAGGAACGCGATCCGATCAAGATGTTCGCGAATAAACTCAAAGAACAGAACGTAATTACAGACGCCGATATCGCCGGCCTCGAAAAAGAAATCAAGGAAGAGGTTGAGCATGCCGCTCGGTTCGCCGACGCGAGTCCGCTGCCCGATCCGAGCGAGTTGTACACGAACGTTTACGCGAACCCGCTGAACTAAACTTATGGCCGTATTGACGATGCGCGATGCTTTGAATCTGGCTCTGAAAGAAGAGTTGGCGCGCGACAGTTCTGTTTTCCTGATGGGCGAAGAAGTCGCCGAATATCAAGGCGCGTACAAAGTCACGCGCGGTCTGCTTGAGGAGTTTGGTCCAAAGCGAGTCATCGACACGCCGATCACTGAGCTTGGCTTTGCCGGTTTGGGAGTTGGCGCAGCCATGGCCGGCCTTCGTCCCATCGTCGAGTTCATGACTTTCAACTTTTCGATCCTGGCAACCGATCAGATTATCAACTCGGCGGCGAAGATGCTCTACATGTCCGGCGGCCAGTTCAAGATTCCAATCGTGTTTCGCGGACCGAGCGGCTCGGCCTACCAGGTTTCCTCGCAGCATTCGCAAGCGCTTGAGTCCTGGTACGCGTATTTTCCTGGTTTGAAAGTGGTGATGCCTTCGACGCCGGCGGACGCGAAGGGCCTGTTGAAAAGTGCGATCCGCGATGACGATCCAGTTATCTTCATGGAGCAGGAGCGGATGTACGGCATGAAAGGCGAAGTGCCCGAGGACGAAGAGTTAACGATTCCGTTAGGCGTCGCTGAAGTTAAGCGCGAAGGAAAGGACGCGACGATCGTCGCCCGCTCGTTGATGGTGCCGACAGCACTGAAAGCCGCCGAGGAATTAGAGAAGCAAGGCATCTTGTGCGAAGTGATCGATCCGCGCACGATTCGGCCGCTCGACATCGACACAATCGTCGAATCTGTTAAGAAGACCAATCGCCTCGTGGTTGCCGAAGAGTCGCATGCGTTCTGCGGCGTCGCCGCTGAGATCAGCGCGGAGATAAATGAGCGTGCTTTTGATTATCTTGACGCACCAGTCAAACGCGTCTCTGGCGTGGACGTGCCGATGCCTTATGCAAAGAATCTCGAGCAACTTGCGATTCCCGATGTCGAGCGCATCATCGCCGCCGTTCGCGAAGTTTCTTATTCATAAATCGACTGGTCGCTGCCTACTGCTTACTGCTCACTGACTATGGCCACACAAGTTGTCATGCCAAAGCTGTCGCCCACGATGGAAGAGGGGCAGCTTGCCCGCTGGCTGAAAAAAGAAGGCGACAAGGTTTCAATGGGCGAGCCGCTCGCCGAAATCGACACCGACAAAGCGACGATGGAAATGCAGGCTCTGTCGAACGGCGTGCTGCGCAAGATCCTGATCGATGAAGGTCAGAGCGCCCCGCTGGGCCAACCAATCGCAATCATCGGCGAGCCAGATGAAGACATCTCTGAGTTATTGAAGTCCGCAGGCGAAGCCAAACCCGGAAAGTCCGAAGCTGCTCCAGAGCAGATCCCGGAGTCTGATGCTGCTCCCGCTGTCGAAACGAAGCCCGACGAGCCTGTGCCAGCGCAGGCCGCAGCTGAAGTCAGCAGCGACGGAAAAAAAGAGCCGGTTCAAACAGGCGAGCGCGTTCTAATTTCGCCGATCGCCGCGCGCATGGCCGCGGAAGCCGGAATTGATTTCAAGACAATTCAAGGCAGCGGACCCGGTGGGCGAATCATTAAGAAAGACATCGAGACTGCGATGAGCGGCAAGCGCGAGCGTCCTTCCGCAACTCCAGGTCTGCGTCCAATGCCGCGGCCAGGTGAGAAAGGGGTCATCTACGGGCCCTCGGCTTATCGTGACGAACCCGTTAGCGAAATGCGTCGCACGATTGCGCGCCGGCTCGTGACGTCGCTAGGTCCAGTGCCGCATTTCTTTCTCACGATCGAAATAGACATGGAACGCGCCGCGGACATGCGCCGCTCGATCAATGAACTCTATCCCGATCTGAAGCTGAGTATTAACGACATCATCATCAAGGTAGCGGCCGTTGCTTTGATTCAACATCCGCACGTGAACGCTTCGTTCCAGGACAAGACTGTTCGTTATTACGAACATGCGGATATCGGCGTCGCGGTCGCGACCGAGAACGGATTGATCACGCCAATTGTGCGCGCCGCTGAAATGAAATCTTTACTGGATATTCCTGACGAAGTTCGCGAACTGGCGGAACGAGCACGCGCTCGAAAGCTCAAGCCGGAGGAATACACCGGTGCAACTTTTTCGATCAGTAACCTTGGAATGTTCGGTATCGAAGAGTTCACCGCGGTGATTAATCCACCCGAAGGCGCAATCCTCGCCGTTGGCGCAATGGCGCCTAAGCCGGTGGTTAGCGATAATCAGATCGAGATCCGCCAACAGATGCGCGTGACGATGTCTTGTGATCACCGCGTAATCGATGGTGCGACCGGCGCGAAGTTCCTGCAGACCTTCAAGCAAATCATGGAGAATCCGCTGTATCTCTTTGTTGGGTGAACGCGGGCCGATCAGATCGAGTCGTAGAGTGAGATCGGGCCAGTTTCCCGATCTTTTTTATTTTCGTGAACAGCGCTCAACGACACTTCGCAAACCATCCAGCCTTGCCGCACCTTGCTTTGATTGCGGTGCAAATCCTGTTCGCGACCTGGCCAATCGTCGGCAAGATCGCGCTGCGTGTTTTGCCTGCCGTCTCGCTCGTCGGACTTCGCGTCGCGGGTGCAGCGGTCGTGCTCTTCGCACTGGCGCGCGCAACTGGCAGGCTTCGAAGCATCAAACGCAATGATTGGCCCTTGCTGCTTCTATCGAGCGCGCTGGGCTTGGTTTTCAATCAATGGTTGTTTGTCACCGGACTTTCGCTGACGACGGCAATCAATTCAACTTTGATCAGCACGACGATTCCCATCTCGACATTGCTGCTCGGGATGATTCTGGGAACGGATCGCGCTTCGTTGCGGCGAACTCTCGGAATAGTGGTCGCTGCTGCCGGCGTTTTATTGTTGATAGGTCGTAGTGCACATGAGTTCTCTTCAGCGACTCGGACCGGAGATCTTTTGATCGTCGCAAATTCGCTCTGCTACGGCGCATACATCGCCATCTCGAAGGATCTGGTGAAGCGTTACAACGCGCTCACCGTAATCACCTGGGTCTTCATCGTCGGTTGCATCGCGACAATTCCGGTCGGCGTGATCAGCATCGCGCGAATTCCCTTGCGCGATATTTCAATTGGCGTCTGGCTCGCGGTCGCTTACGTCATCGTCATGCCGACAGCAGTAGCCTACTTTCTGAACGCTTGGGCACTTGCTCGTTTGCCACCAAGCACGGTCGCCGTTTATATCTATTTGCAGCCGTTGTTCGCGTTCGCACTCGCGCCGTTAATTCTAGGAGAGACGTTAGGCGCACGCGCAATCCTTTCATCGTTGATGATCTTCGCCGGCGTATTGATCGTCACGAGACGGCGTCGCGCCAAAATCATCGACGAGTCGCAGGCGCTGGAGACCATTTAGAGATGCACATAGCGTGGGCCGTGTTCGCAGTATTGATGATCTTCTACCTGCTGGGTGTGTTTGAATTTCACGCGCCGAGCACGATTCACATTCTTCCGTTCGTCGCGGTCAGCGTTCTCGTCCTCGACTATTTCATCGTTGGCCGATTCAAGAAGAGCTAGCGGCGCAGGGGTTCGCTGCATTTGCGACACTGTGAACGGCGTCTCGCGTTCAGCGTCGCGCATGAAGCGCAGCGAACGTACATCGCGCGGGCGAACAGATGCATGATCACATAGCTGCCGCCGAGGATGGCGACAGCTAACGCGATGTTGATGAGCGTGTCTTTCAGGGTTGGATGTCGTTGTAATCCCGGCTTAGGCCGCGCGTTTCGATTGCTTTTCCTCTTGCGGCTTGGCCTTGTAAGTTTCCATCATATAAACGAGATAGTGCTGGCCTCGATCGTAGCCCTGACGGAAAGCGGGCGCGGCTGAGTCATCTCCGTACTTCTTCCGCAATCTTTCGGCCGCGTCGCCGCAAGACTTACCGCGACACTCAGGATGCAACGCAGCTTCGAAACCTAATCGGTATTTCGCTTCGTCGAGATCAAAATCGCCGCCTTGCGTTATGTAATGCTCGCGTTCGACGTCGCGCAATCCCAGCCACCAGTTCTGCCGCGCCGCATCAACTGATTCAGCGCCGGCACGCGCCAAAGTAGCCCGAGCATTTTCTGCTAACTGCTCATCGTCCGCAAACGCGATCACGACTGAGCGGCCCCGGCGCAACGCATCTTCATAAACGTAGAGTTCATCGCGAGGCACGCCTTCCGCGATTCCCTTCTCTAAGGCATCCCCAGCCAACGCTCCCGCAGCGGCGCCGCCCGCGCCAAAGATCGCCGCACCAATTAGACCAAACGCGAGGACGGGCCCAACTCCTGGAATCAGAAAACTCGCTGCTGCCGCTCCAGCCTCCAATCCACCCGCGACCCCAAGAGCCGCGCCGATTGTCCCTCCGAGAGCCGATCCCATTCCGGGCTGTTCGGTCTCAGTCGTCGGGATTTGTGCTTCGATTTCGGCCTCTGATGTGTGTGGCGAGAGTACACTAATTTGCTTGTCAGGTATGCCGAGCGAACGAAGAATCGCCGCTCCGCGCTTTGCGTCTGCAAATGAATTGAAAATTCCTACAATGGTTTCCATAGGTGCGTCCTCCTGATGAGATACGCTTGCGCACGCCGTGCCACACTAATAAAGCTAATCTGATTTATTGGGCGAATGATTCGCCTTCACAAGGACTTTACAAGAGAGCCGCAGGCGTCAGCCAAAGCGCAACTCACTGGTAAGTACTGGTTCAGTTTGAAGACGGCCAGCACGCGTAACATATGAGCCATCTTTAGATGGCTTGCCCGCAGGGTTCCTAGACCAGCGCTTGTAGCGCTGGGCCAGACAACCACACTCTTTATGAGCGCGCGCTTTAGCGCGCTTCAAGTGTGGCTGCTTTAGCAACAAATGGTAAGGCCGTTGAAACGGCCTTTGGATTCATATTCGCACCTGGCCTCAGCCGTAAACCGCTGGTCTAAGAACCCTGCGGGCAAGCCACCTGAAGGCGGCTAAAGAACGGCGTTGTCTGGACCGTGCGTTAAATTAATTGATAGCGCATTGAATCAAACTGAACCAGGGCGCTCTCGCATCTTCCGTTGAGAGACAAGCATTCGGTATGTTAATGTGTCGCACATGACAGCAGTCGAAGAGCTGAATATATTCGACATGGTCGAGAAGCATTCGCCGATGTCCGTCGGCGACGGCAAAGCCACGCGCAAAAAGAAGCCACGCATTCTAGCGATTACCACCGACTGCTGTACCGGTTGCGCGGGCTCACCAGCTTGCATCGAGTACTGTCCGATCGAAGCCTGCATGTTTTGGGTGCCTGACGAAGATCATCCGCCGTTTGGGCGCATCGAAGTCGATCCTTATCTCTGCATCGGCTGTCAGAAATGCATCAGCAAAGGACCTGACGGCGCGTTCCTTGATGGTTGTCCGTGGGATGCGATCGAAATGATTCCTACCGAAGATTGGGAGGCGATGCACGGAATTGCTTTGCCGGACGCGCCGCCACCAATACCTGCGTACTGAACTCGTCTTAAAGTTCCGAAGCTGAAGGAAACGCTTTGCGCGACGCAATCGCTGCGAGCACATAACACGCGCTGCCCATCAGCATCGCCGCCTGAAATCCAGCCATCAACGCAACAAAGACTGTCGTCACCGATCCGATGACCGACATGATTCCATTCAAGCCCCAATAGAATGGTGGCGCTGGAAGCGAGCCTTGTCCAGTTTGTCGCAGCCCGCGCGGGAAAGGCATTCCCATCGCGAGGCCGAGCGGCGCAATCAATCCAATCGCAACGGCGATGCGCCCCCAAAGCGGCAGCCACAAAAGGGCAGGCACAAGCTTCGGTAACGCGAGAGCTTCAATCGCCCCGATCACCGCCACTGCGACGCAGGCGAGCCACATCGGGAATCGTATGCTTAAGGCGCTGCCTAATCCGCCGAAGGCAAGCAAGGTGAAGAGCAAAACTGACAACGTGTAAATCGGATGGCCGACGAGCAGTGTTAAGTTCTGTAGCAAGGCCAACTCAACCGCGATAAACCCAAAGCCAAGCGCCGCAAAGTAAATCAGCGATGCGCCATATTGGAGCGCGGGCATCTTGCCAGCACTCCTTGTGACAATTGCCTTTCGTCTCGGAATACCAAACACCGCAAACAGCGCCAGCATCGCGATACTTGGGCCAAGCAGCCACTTAATTATTCTTTCAGCGATCGCTCCTGGCATTCGATACGGCCGATCGATCGCAAAATAAAACGGACTGTCGTCCCAAACTGGTCCAACGAATCGCGGCGACTCAGCTTCGTATTGGGCGAGAGTCTTCGTGCCCGCCAGCACATCCTTGAGCAGCGGCGGCGCAGTTCCTCCCGGCATGACGACCGCATTCGCCTGCGTCCAATTGGTCGATACGTCTTTCAACTCGGCATCAGTGAACGGACGCTTGCGCAACATGAAAAGCATCTGCGGATAATCGTTTGGCCCGGTTTTCTTCTCCATCAATACGAGGATTCGTTTTGAAGCTTCGGGCGCGCCGAGCGTCGCCACCGAATTCGAGACGAGTCGCGGAATGTCCATTTCCCAACGCAGGATTACCAGGATGCCGTCATCCTTCAGATGATTGTAATAAGCACGGACCGCTTCAGTCGTGTACAAATAATTTTCTGAAAGCGACAAACCGCCCGATGCGACAGACGCCCAGGAATCAACAAAGCCGAGCAAAATGATGTCGAATTTTCGATCGGTGCGGCTGATAAAGTTCCTGCCTTCGCTTTCGATCGTCTCGACGTCCGGGCGCTCGTAGAGATTGCCGGCGCGCGCGCCATAGCTGCGCACGAACTTCAACATCAACGGATTCATTTCGACGGCGGTTACTTTCTTGCTTCCTGAAGCGAGCGCCGCGACCACGTCAGGCCCACCGCCTGGACCAATGATTAAGGTCTCAGCGTTTGGAGTTAAGCGAAAGGGCAGCGCGCGATACGAACCTTTCATGTCCTGGACGTTCTCGAGCTTGCCATCCCAACCGCGAATTCCCGTCCACGCGTCTGAGTCGATGTACAAGCGTGCGAAGCTGTTCGGCAAACCTTCGACGCAGTCGATGCGCGAATATGCATTCCATCCGGTTTGCACTATGTGCGAGCCTGGCGCGGCATCCATCTGATTGCGCATGGCTTTCGTCGTGCCCGGCTTCACTCGGAATGCGCCAAACTTGATAGCAGAGAAGGCCGCGCCCGCCGTCAACACAACAGCAACGATTGCGACTACCTGAACAACGCGGGGCAGTAGCCCGCGCTCAAGCAAGGGCGTCGGTTCGCCCCCTCCCTGTGGGAGAGGTTTGGGTGAGGGCTTACTGTTACGTTCGCCCGCATTACTATTCTCCTGAGCCCGCGTAGCGGGTCCATCTTCACGCTGAAGGCGTGACATAGGATAGCCAGGGCTAAGCGCCGAGCGCGCCACCCCTGGATCAGAGGCATTATTTGTTTCTTCCTGAGCCTGCGAAGCGGGCGACAGAGCCAAAAGCACCGCACCAATAGCAGGCGCGATTGACCCTACAAGAAGCGCCGCTTCGCCGCCGAACACATGCAAGAGCAGAGTCACTAAGACCGCTCCCAGGGCCG
>Ga0209471_1001502_pt1 | contig 13771 bp, 14 predicted proteins | sample GraSoiAngelo_128_FD_185885 | JGI IMG/M metagenome (GOLD analysis project Ga0209471, IMG submission 185885) | Grasslands soil microbial communities from the Angelo Coastal Reserve, California, USA - 14_0927_12_20cm (SPAdes) (version 2) | ecosystem: Environmental > Terrestrial > Soil > Grasslands ...
TTTTGACCCGGCGGCTGGGCGCGCCACGCACGCGGGTCGAGATGCGCGAGAAGGAGCTGGTTCATCGCGTCGTTGCTCGCGTAGGTTTCGAGCAGGCTGTCGCGAATCTCGGCCAGCGCAGCGTAAGATTGCAATGTCTCCGCGTGGGATTGGTGTGCCATGGAACCTCTGTCGATGTCATGTATGTTAGCAGAGCGAGCCTTGAGGGAAGACGAATGAACATTCCGGAAACCTACGATTACCTCGTTCGCGCCCGCCGGAACTTGTGGACTGCGCTGGAGCGCGTGCCGGACGAGGTTCTATCCCGCAAGTTGCTGGACGGCGACCGCTTTCAGTGCATTAAGGATCTCGTGTTTCACGTAACCGCCACGGAGGATTTCTGGATTCGCGAGGAGATCCTGCGCGAACAGCCAGTGCGGCAGACCATTTCCGCCTTGAAGGATACCCAGGGCGGCCCTGTTTTTGGGGGTTCTCCGCTCGAAATGCCGCTGGACTACTGGCGCCTTGTCGAGCAGAGCACCCTCGCTTATCTCTCTACACTCAATGACGGCGAGTTGAAACGGGTTGTGACCGTGCACGACAGGCCGGGGCAGCGCTTCACCGTGGATGGATTGCTGTGGAACGTGATGTTTCACGAGATGCGCCACACCTCCCAGGTGACCGTCCTCCTGCGCACTCAAGGCATCAAACCGCCCGCTCTTGACCTGTATTATTACCTGCCAATTGCTGCTGCTTCGGCGTGAGGTTCGTCGCCCCACGTCCCAGTTTCAGCCTTCCATCACCTTGACATCCCGCCATTCGCGTTGTTAACTCGCCACGCGAGGAGGCTCTTTTCCAATGACACGCAAAGCGCGCATCGTCGCCGCTCTTCTCACTGCAACCCTGATTCTTGCTTCCAACCCAAACCTCTTGGCGCAGGATGCTTCTCACAAACTTAGCGCCATGGATGAGTTCCAGATTCAGCTTCCCACCGACCCGCAAATTTCTCCTGACGGCAAGCGCATCGTCTATGTGCGCCGCTTCGCCGATCCCATGACCGACAAGCGCTATTCGAATCTCTGGATCATTAATACCGACGGAACCGACCATCGCCCGCTCACCACTGGCAACCGCAGTGACGCTTCTCCGCGCTGGTCCCCGGACGGCATGCGCCTTGCCTATCTTTCCGACGCCGACGGGAAACAACAGCTCTACATTCGCTGGATGGACACCGGCCAGACCGCGCGCATCACCAATCTCGATCAAGCCCCCGACGCCATCGCTTGGTCGCCCGACGGAAAAATGCTCTCTTTCTCCTCCCTCGTTCTTGGCAAAGGCCCGCACATCGCCGATCTGCCCGCTCCTCCTTCCGGCGCGAAATGGGCTGACCCTCCCGCCGCCTACAATCGCTTGGTTTATCGCTTCAACGGTGCGGGTTATCTCAAGCCCGGCTTCATGCAGATTTTTGTCATTGACAGCGAAGGCGGCGCCCCGCGCCAGGTCTCCAACGGAAATTTCCCCAATGGCGGCAACGAATTTGGCCCCTCGCGCGCGTCCTGGACGCCTGATGGCAAGTATCTGATCGTCTCCGTCAACCGCCATCCCGAATCCGATCACGAGTATTCTGACGACGAAGTCTATGAGTTCAGCGTCGCTGACGGCTCCCTTCGCCCTCTCACCAATCGCAAAGGGCCGGACAATTCTCCCGCTGTGTCTCCCGACGGAAAACTCATCGCCTACACCGGCTACGATGACCGCTACCAGGGCCATCAAACCACCAAGCTCTACCTGATGAACCGCGATGGCACCAATTCGCATTCCCTGTCGGACAAACTCGATCGCGATATCCAAGACCCCCAATGGGCTCCGGACAACAGCGGCGTCTATTTCCGCTACGACGATCAGGGCGATTCCAAGATAGGTTTCTATCCCGTAGCCGGCGGCGTTTCCAAGAAAATTGCCGAACATCTTGCTTCCACGCTGGGTGCCGGCGGGAGCGGCACTTTCTCTCTATCCCGCACCGGCATGATCGCTCTCACCTATGGGCGTCCGGACAATCCCGGCGACATCGCCATCTCCAACATGGGCGCGATGAAAGTGCTGACCTCTTTGAATCAGGAGTTGTTGACGCAAAACAAGCCCGGCCACGTCGAAGAGATTTCGTTCGAATCCTCAAAAGACAATCGTAAAATCCAGGGCTGGATCGTTCATCCGCCGGATTTCGATCCCTCCAAAAAATACCCTCTCGTTCTTGAAATTCACGGCGGCCCCTTCGCTGATTACGGCGACCGTTTCGATTTTGAAAAGCAGGTGCTGGCATCTAGAGGCTACGTGGTTCTTTACATAAATCCCCGCGGGAGCACCAGCTATGGCGAAGACTTTGCCAATCTCATCCATCACGCCTATCCCGGCGACGATTTTTACGATCTCAACAGCGGCGTCGACGCCGTCGTCGCCAAAGGCTACATTGACACCAACAATCTCTTCGTCACCGGCGGCAGCGGCGGCGGTGTCCTCACTTGCTGGACCATCGAGCACACCGAGCGTTTCCGCGCCGCGGCTTCGCTATACCCGGTCATCAACTGGTACAGCTTTGCGCTCACCTCCGATATTCCCTTCATCACCAAATACTGGTTCCCGGGCCTTCCCTGGGACAGCACGGACAATTACATGCAGCGCTCGCTCACCAATCTCGTCGCCAAGGTTAAAACTCCCACATTAGTCATGACCGGCGAAGCCGACTATCGCACGCCCATTTCCGAAGCCGAACAGTTTTACGAGGCTCTCAAACTCCTGAATGTGGACACCGTCCTTGTCCGTGTCCCCGAAGAGCCGCATGGTATTGGCCGCCGCCCCAGCCATCACATTGCCAAAATGCTCTATATTGCCGGCTGGTTCGAACAGCACAAGTCGAAGCCGTAGCCGGAACCCGCTCATTTATGTTGCGTTTATCTTCGCCCCTATATAGGTAGTTGCGCCAAGCTCAAGCTAAACATTGAAAACCAAAGGGAGACGACATCATGCAAAGACGTTTCACCCTTCCCCCCATTCTCGGTTCACTCTTAGTCGTGATCATTTTTTCTGCCGCCGCATTCTTGCGCGCCGGCACACTGGTGCCCGCCCCGGCCGGTTCCGGCTATCACGTCATTAAAACAATCCCCGTCGGGGGCGAAGGTGGCTGGGACTATGTCTACGTGGACAGCGACGCCCGCCGGGTTTACGTCTCGCGTGGTACACACGTCGTCGTCGTCGATGCAGACACCTACGCTGTCGTCGGCGACATTCCCGACACACAGGGAGTTCACGGCATCGCCGTTGCTTCCGACCTTGGCCGCGGCTTCACCAGCAACGGCCGCGCTGACAGTGTCACCATTTTCGATCTCAAAACGTTGAAGCCCATCGGCACCGTGAAGACTGACGCCAATCCCGACGCCATCCTCTATGAACCCGTCTCCAAGCGCGTCTTCACTTTCAACGGGCGCGGCAAAAATGCCACCGCCATCAACGCCGCGGACGGCACTGTCGTCGGCACGATTCCTCTCAATGGCAAGCCCGAATTCGCCGCCGCTGATGGCAAGGGCACGATCTATGTAAACAACGAGGACACCTCCGACCTCTATCATCTCGACGCGCAGAGCCTCAAGGAACTCGACCACTGGCCGCTCGCGCCATGCAAATCGCCCTCCGGCCTCGCCATGGATACGGCCAATCGCCGCCTCTTTTCCATCTGCGACGAAAAAGTGATGTCCGTCGTGAACGCGGACACTGGCAAAGTCGTCGCCACGCCCACCATCTGCGAAGGTCCGGATGCCGCTGGTTTCGATCCCTCGACCGGTTATGCCTTCGCCTCCTGCGGAGATGGCAACCTCACCGTCATCCATGAAGACTCGCCGGACAAATTCACTGTCGTGGAAAATGTTCCGACCAAGCGCAGCGCCCGCACCATGGGGCTCGACCTCAAGACCCACAATATCTTTCTTCCTGCTGCGGATTTCGATCCGCCTGCCCCCGGCGAACGCCGCGGCAAAATGAAGCCGGGCTCCTTCGTCCTCGTTGTCGTGGGAAAATAACCGAAAATCGCTCACTACTGCCGGGCAAAAACCTCTGTAAATCAGAAAGCGTCCCGGTGAGGAGGGGCACCGGGACGCTTTCCGTATAGGGGGATTGAGGGAACTCTTAGTGCACCACGCCGAGGTTGTGCGTGCCTGACATGAATGAAACGCTCGCGCCCGCGGCTTGCGGAAGCCACCAAATCTTTCGCACCCAGCTGTGCTGGCTGACCATCATGCGCTTGCCGATCAAGTCCATCACCGCCGGGCTCACTTGCGTAGCCGCATAGATCGCGTTCGAACCTGCATACGGGCGCAGGAACGGGTTCGCTTCCTGTCCGTAGCCGCCAGCTACTGCACGGTGTGTGGTCCAGGCGTCAAATGCTGCGCCGCTGTGCGCTGCAATCGCCAGCCCATACCAGATCTTCCTTTGGCGGGGTGTTTCGCGGGGCCGCAGGATCACCGGCTTCACCGCCAAAAAGGGCTGTCCTGCCGGGTTCGGAGTAATGTTCGGGGCGATCGGCTCCAGGTCGGCTTTCACTTTGGGTGCTGGCGCGGGGGGCAGGGAGGCTAGCAGAATCGGCTCTTTTGCTGCGCTCTCAGAAACCACTGCGGGCGAATCGTTAACCACTTTCACCGTGTCGTCCGTCTGCGGCATCGCACAGATCAGGAGCAGCGTTGCAAGAACCATCGGCCACCTCAGTATTGCTTGGGGGTGATGCAAATCCATCCCCACTCGCAATACGGCCAATTTACTGGTCAAAAGGGCAGGCGGCACTGGCCTATTGGTCTCATTCTGATTAGTACGGCTCACTAGCCCCTCCGTTTGCCCTTTTCAAACGGCAGTACTAGTCCATAAATGTGAAAATGTTTTTACATTCTTGCCTCTCTGTACCGCCCTTCCAGCCCCTTAAAGTGCGCCAAAACTCCGCCCCGACTCTGCTATAATCCACCTGCTGATCCCGGCCGCCCTGGGACTACACGAAACGATGCCCGGCAACGACTCTTCCGCCGCCAAGCGCGCTCGCATCCCGCAGCGTGGTCCCCAGGCTCCCCGCTTTATCGTCATTGACGGCCCTCTGCGCGTCGGCAAAACCACTCTGGCCCGAGTCCTTGCTGAACGCCTCCACGCCCGCCGCATTTACGATTGCGAGGACAATCCCTTCCTCGCCGACTTTTACAAAGCCAAGCCCGGCTCCGCTTTCCGCGCTCAAATGTACTTCCTTATCGACCGCCAGAAGCGCCTCCGCGAAGCCCTCGCCGTCGAAGCTCCCGGCCCAGTCCTCTCCGACTTCCTCATGGAGAAGGACCGCATTTTCGCCAACCTTAATCTCGACGACGCCGAGCTCAAGCTTTACGAGCGCTACTACGAATCCCTCACCGCCGACCTTCCCGCTCCCGATCTGGTCATTTATCTCCAAGCCAAGCCCGAAGTCCTCCGCGCCCGCATCGCCAAGAAAGCTTCCCGCGACGAATCCCACATCGCCGCGGAATACATCGAGGAAGTCGCCCGCGCCTACGAACATTTCTTTTTCCGCTACGCCGCCTCCGACCTTCTCGTCATCAACACTTCGGACATCGACTTCGTCGAGCGCAGCGACGACCTCCAGCTCCTCCTCAAGCGCCTACAGGAACCCGTCAAAGGCACGCAATACTTCCTCCCCCTCGGCGCAGAGTAACACTGCTGTAGCTCAGGCCTTCAGGCCTGAGGCCTTGTTCCTCTGGCCACGACGAACCTCCCAGGACCTGCGGCTACGTTTGGTATAGATCCCCAGCGAGGTATTTGAAACCGCTATCTACAGCCACTGTGGCTACGGTGCTGCCGCGCCCGAGCTCCTGCGCCAGTTGCAGCGCTGCCGTGACGTTCAGTCCGGACGAAGTGCCCGCGAATATTCCTTCCTCCTTCGCCAGCCGTCGCGCCATCTCGCGCGCCGCGGCTTCTTCAACCGTCCGCACTTCGTCAAAGACCCCGTCCTTCAGGTGCGACGGACGGAATCCGGCGGCGATCCCCTCGACGCGGTGCGGCCCTCCTTTCCCGGTGGTGAGCACCGCCGACGTCGCCGGCTCAAGCGCCACAATGCGCGCCTTGCATCCGGCTTCCTTCAGCGCGCGCGACACTCCGGAAATCATCCCGGCCGTGCCCACTCCGCCGCAAAACGCCGCCAAACCGGTGCCCGCCTGTTCGGCCAGTTCCGTGCCGATTCCCATGTAGCCCCGAATCGCGTCCGCGTTATTGAACTGGTTTGTGTAGAACGTGCCCGGCTCCCGCGCTAGCTCTTCCGCGCGTTTCTTCATTCTCTGGTAAAGCTCCGGCACCAGCTTGCCGTTTTCGGCCGGGAAAATTTCCAGGTCCGCGCCGAACAGGCGCATCGTCTGCAGCTTTTCTCTCGCGAACCCGTCCGAGGAAATGGGCGTGAAGTGGTAGCCCTTGATCGCGCAGACCATCGCGAGAGACGATCCCGTGCTTCCCCCCGTCCACTCGACCACGCGCATCCCCGGGCGCAGCTCGCCGCGCGCTTCCGCCCCTTCAATCATTGCCAGCGCCATGCGGTCTTTGTAGGAACCGGTGGGACTGTAATACTCCAGCTTTACGAGGACTTCCGCCATCGACGGCGTCACCACTTTCCGCAGCCTCACCACTGGCGTATTGCCGATCGCCTGCAACACCGAATCCCGAATTCCATTCTCGTGCGCCATGATCTTCTCCCCACGTCCCCTATACCCCATAACCAAGTTCCGCGGCAGCTTATGCCCCTGGAACGCATGGCAGCAAGATCCGTATTGGCACGCGCCGCGCAGCCACGAGCTCTCTCCCTCTGCGCCTCCGAATAAGCATTCGTAGCGGCGTCCCTTTAGGGCGCCATCTTCTCTTCTCCTTATGTAGGGGCGTGCTTCAGCGCGCCCTGATTTTGCTTGGTTTTCTAAGGGGTTCTCTCGCGGAAGGTCCGCCTGTCCTATGCCGCCGTTACTTTCTTTGCCTGCTCATCCCCGTCAAAACGCGCAATTCCCCCACGATCAACATGTCGATGTTCACCGGCTGCTCGTTCCGCGTCAGCCGGATCGCCCGGTCGGTCCGTTCGGGGCCTGTCCGGTATCCTTCGATGTGCAGGATCACGTCTTTTTCGTGCTCCAGCCGCCCGGCGTTCTTCACCGTGATCAAGAGCTTCCTGGAATCATAATGCACGGTCATTTGTTTTGACTGCGCCGCGCACCAAATCCGCAGATCTCCCAGCCACGTTTCCCTGCAGGTGAGCGTCTCTTCCTGCGTCACCGCGTTCCATTCGCGGCACTTCTCGAAAATCGAGTCTTTCACGCTTTTCCAAACCCATCCAGACCGCGCCACCGCCAATGCCTGATTCTGTTGCGCCTCGTAAATTTGCTCTTCTTCCGTCAGCTTTGCAGCCAGATACTCCTGCGCGGCCTGCTTGGTTATCTCATCCATGACTCGGGCCCGTCCCTCGGTGATTACTTTACAGCACGTTCTCGAATAACAAACCCTCCTGAATTTGGCAAGCGAGATAAAAAAGCTGCAAGTGCGATCGGCCATGCTGCGTGGGACAGCCATTCTTGGCTGTCCGCTTTTTCCCCAGTCCTTCGTAGGGGCACGATAAATCGTGCCCAACCGCCGTCCCATCCCCACTGTCATTCCGAGCGAAGCAGGCCGATTTTTTCTTCCCCTTTCACTCCTGTGAAAAGGTCGGCCTGCGCAGTCGAGGAATCTCTCTTCGCTTTGTCTCTTTCGCGGACGCCCCTACCCCTTGACGCCATGTCCCAGATATGAGACATTAAACCGGTGAAGGCGGCGATCTTCCATCCTGCAGCGAGGTACTGCCATCCGTTCGTTTCCGGAAGACGTCCGGCAGGAGCTTGGCAAAGCCATTTACGATCTTCAGAAGGGCGAAGTTCTGGCGATGCCGCTCTCCCGGCCCATGCCTTCCATCGAGCCCGGCGCCGCGGAGTTGCGAATCCGCGACCGGACTGGAATTTATCGCGCGTTCTATTACAGCCGTTCGCCGCGGGACATTCTGGTGTTTCACGCATTCGTGAAAAAGACCCAGGCGACACCGGTACGCGAGCTGGATTTGGGAAAGAAGCGGTTAAAGGAGTTGCTCCATGAAGAAGTCTAAAGTCACCGTCACACGCACTGCCGCCGAGCTAGCCAAAGCGTTGGGCCTCACTCCCGCGGACGGCGCCGAAATCGCTCTTCGCAGCGATCTCAACTCAAAAATCGTCGAAGTCGTTCAGCGCAAGGGCTTGACGCACGCTCAGGTCGCTCGCCTCGCTCGTACTTCCCGCACTCGCGTCACCGCCATCATGAACCGCAATACCAAGGACATTTCCACCGATCTCCTCCTCCGCGTCCTCTACTCCCTCGGCTACACCGCCAAACTCAAATTCCAAAGAGCCGCCTGACTTAAGCTCCCGGCCGTCGCGCCTAAAGCCACTGCTTTTCCTTCTGCCTGGCACCGCCACCTTTTTCTCCGAATCTCTGTCCCCGGACTCTGCCCCAGTCGCTCCGTCCCGATCTTATCGGGAAGATCCCGACCCGGTCGGGACTAGGCTGGGGCGAACTCTGCGCAAAACCCGGCCTTGCCCTTCGTTACTTCCGTAACTCTTTTGCTCTCTATCTTTTTGCCGACCCCCATACCCTAAACCTATACACCACAATCTCTTGCAAGAAGCGGGAGGGAGGACCCCTTCGTCGTTCAGACTCCACCCTCGCTTTAACTCCTTTAGCTGCAACATTTATGGACCTGCCCGTAAATGCTGCAAACAAAGGACTTACAGTCTAGCTAAGTCTTTTAGATGCAACACTTACACAAATCACGGGGGAGGGGTTTCAAGTCGCGCCGCTGGCTTTTCCTACTTCCTTACCTCTTTACTTCGCTGCTTCATTCTGCTCAATGATCGTGGGACATGCCTGCCATGTCGTGGGGCATCTTCGGACTCCGCCGGAGCGCTGCCATCTTCGTTTCATCGCTGGCGGCAAAATAGCCCACTGCGATTCCCATCGCGCCGTCGCGCAGCAGCTTGCCGGTGGGATTGTCGTACGTCGCGGAGATTTTCAGCACGTCGCCGTTCGCGAATTTGTATCCGCTCTCTTGCACGAACAATTTCACCGGCACGGATTCCAGATGTCCTTCGGCGTCCGACGTTGCATCAAGTGTCGCTACGGTTTCTTTGCGCGACACATCCTGCAGCACAATTTCCTTCCCATAGTCGTGCAGGTGCCCGCCCACTCCAATCAGAACGCCGTCATATTTCACCGTTACCGTTCCCGTCTTTTCGCTTTTTCCCGCCGGCAAGTCGTAGCCGGAATTCCCGCACGCCGCCACGTCCATCCAGGCCGGATAAACATTCTTTCGCGGCGCAGCCGCAGTATCGCTCGCCTCCTGAAACGGAATCGCGACCTCCAGATACGCCCTGTCATACGACGTGGCCGTCGGGTTGTACATCATCGTCTCGATGCGGATCTGTTCTCCTTTTTGCACGCGATATCCATAGCCGGGGATTTCGGCCCAATCCGTCAATTCGCTGCCCGCGCCGAAAATATGCTCTTCCTTGTTGGGGCACAGAAAATCCGCGCGATTCTCGTTCCAGAAGGCCACATGATGCAGTACCGTTCCCGGCACTGAGTTTCCGCCCGCATCCACGAGCTTCGGATGATACGCCAGCAGCCAGCCATCGAGGGGCACTGTCCAAATCAGGTCCGGCGGCTGCGGCATTTTCATGTGGGAGGTGTGCGCCGGCAAATTCATGGGGCCGACGCGAAGCGTGATTGTATGCGTGGCCATGTCGAAATTCGGATCGAGCTTGACGCCCTTCGCCACCGCGTGGTGCATGCCTTCCTGCATGAATCCGTGATGTTCGTGCTGCATCGGCATCGGCTTCGCCGCGCCTTCAGTTTGTTTGTCTTGGGCGAGGGCCGCGCTCGCGGCCAGCAAAAGCGTTCCGCAAATGGCGATGGCTTTGATTATTGCTGTGATGCTCGTTTTGATTATTGGTTTGACCATGGGACTTCTCCGGGTCTTCCGTCTCCTGGACGGGGCCTTCTTTCATCATACTCCCCGCCGGAAAACCGCGTAATGCAATGGGGCGTACTTCCAAACGATCAAGAACCTGCGCAAAGACTGAAAAGGAGAAGACAGGGAGGCTCGCGCCGCGGCGCCGGGCTCTCCATGAAACAAATAAATAATACGCGCCTTATTAACATTGTGTTGTTGCGTTTTTCGCGTTTTTTCACGGAACAGACGCTTGACACCAGAACGACGCAGGCGTAAAAAAAGGGTACTGGGGTAGGATTTCTAAAATTTGATGGAACCAGGGTGTTCCGCAGCCGCGACTTCAGCAGTTGAAGTGTGTCGTTAAAAGGAGATTGTATGCCTGCAAGCCGGCCAGGCCAAGCACTTCGCGCACTTTGCTACGAGCACCACGTGGAGATGAGGTTGCAGCAGGGCTTTTCCAACGGCCAAAACACCGGGCGAACCGCCACGTATGCCTGTCCGGAGGCCGACTGCCGCGTCCACTACAGCATCTCTCGTGGATATTTCATGCCGAGCCAAAACGGACATAGGAATGATCTGGAAGTGATTCCCGCAGTCCGGTGCCTCGACGACGCGACGCCCATGTATCTCGCGGAAATCGATCTGGACAAAAGGGAATATCGCCTGTGGATATGCCCGCAATGCGGCGGGAGACGCACGCATGAGCAAGGCCTAGTGAGCATGCCGTCGCGGGAAAATCACGATGCCGGCGGGGAAAAGCGAAGCGGAACAGCGAACCAGCGGTAGCGTCCAAGCGTAAACTTCCCGCATCATCCTCGCCACGAATTAATTTGGTTTCGTCCACTCTTTTTCCGGCGATAAGAGTTCCAGCCCGACAGCATACTTCTCTTTTTCCACGCGCTCACAATAGACGACCCGAGCTTCGGTATGAATGCCAAGTTCGGGAGAGGTCAGCAGAACGACAGAGCCCACGCTCCACACGTGTTCGGTCGCCACGCGTATCCCACCCGTACTTACGTTTTCCGCGACGGCTTCCTCTCTGAGTTGAGAAGCATCCGGGCGGCCAAGTTCTACAATGGCTCTTTTTGCAATCCGCGGGCGGGATCGGCCAGAGTGCTCTGCCATAAGACACCGACTCCTATAGGGGGGCCTCCATTGGAGGCGGGACGGAGTCCCAGTGAGGGCTAGAGGATAATATTATGTCGCACTGCCACTTTGTTGGGTAGCCCCCACTGCCCCACGGCGACTTCGCAAACGTGGCGTCCATTGCCGTGTCGTTGGTAGACTTTCCTGCACTCCGAGGTGCCTGCGCAATGAAACTGATTCGATTCGGCGAGATGGGGCGGGAAAAGCCGGGCGTGCTTCTTGAGGATGGAACGCGCCTGGATGTTTCCGGACTTGGTTCGGACTATGACCAGGATTTTTTCGCAGGCGGTGGAATCGCCAAACTTCGGAGCTGGCTGGCGAAGCAAGGCGCTTCCTCGCTGCGCGTGCGGGAATCGGTGCGCTTGGGGCCGCCGATTTGCCGGCCAAGCAAAATTGTGTGCATCGGACTGAATTTTCGGGACCACGCGGAAGAGAGCGGAATGGAAATTCCGAAAGAGCCGGTGATTTTTCTCAAGGCGACTTCCGCGTTGGCAGGACCGAATGATCCGCTGGTGATCCCGAGAAATGCAACGAAAGTGGACTGGGAAGTGGAATTGGCGGTCGCGATGGAGAAAAAAGCGAGCTACGTCAGCAGAGAAAACGCGATGGATTTCGTGGCCGGTTTTGCGCTGCATAACGATTATTCGGAGCGCAGCTTTCAACTGGAGCGCGGAGGGCAATGGGTAAAAGGGAAGAGCGCGGATTCGTTCGCGCCGCTGGGACCATTCCTAGCGACGAAAGATGAAATTCGAGACTTCAATCAGCTGGGCATGTGGTTGAAGGTGAATGGAGAGTTCCGGCAAAGAGGCTCCACGTCCAAGATGATTTTTGATGTGCCGGCAGTGGTGGCGTATATCAGCGAATTCATGACGCTGCTGCCAGGAGACGTGATCAGCACGGGGACTCCGCCGGGCGTGGGCCTGGGGATGAAGCCGCCGCTGTATTTGAAAGCGGGCGACATGGTGGAGTTAGGGATTGATGGGTTGGGAGAATCTCGGCAGGAAGTTGTGGACTATCGATGACCGAATTTGAAGCGGGGCCAAAGCGATGCACATTGACGCGCATCAGCACTTCTGGATTTATGACCGACGCGAGTATGACTGGATTGATGACTCGATGGTGGCGCTGCGGCGGGATTTTCTTCCGGCCGATTTGAAACCGGAGCTGGAGCGCAACGGTTTTCAAGGATGCGTTGCGGTGCAAGCGCGGCAGACGCTGGAAGAAACGCGCTGGCTGCTGGAATTGGCAGAGCATGCCCCGTTCATCCTGGGAGTGGTGGGGTGGGTGGATTTGCGGTCGCCGCGAGTGCGATTCGAATTGGAATCACTTACGGGGAAATCCAAACTAGTGGGCGTTCGGCACATTGTGCAGAGCGAGCCGGATGAGCGATTTCTGCTGCAGCCGGATTTTCTTCGTGGCATCGCACTGCTGGAAGAATTTGATCTGGCCTACGACATTTTGATCTACGCACGCCACCTGCCCGTGACGGCGGAATTCGTGGGGCGATTTCCGAGGCAGCGATTTGTTCTGGATCATATGGCGAAACCGCCGATCAAAAGCGGAGCTCTGGATGCGTGGACGCGCGGAATGCGGGAGGTGGCAGCATTTCCGAATGTTCATTGTAAGGCGTCTGGACTTGTCACTGAGACGGACTGGCAGGCGTGGAAGCCAGAGGACATGCGGCCTTATCTGGATGTGGCGTTCGAGTGCTTTGGACCGAGCCGGCTGATGATCGGGTCCGATTGGCCAGTGTGCACAGTGGCGGGTCCGTATGCGCGCGTCATGAACCTAGTGAAGGATTATCTCGGAAAGTATTCAGCGAACGAAAGAGAGGCGGTTCTGGGGGGAAACGCCGCGGCGTTTTGGAGATTAAAACGGCCGGAGAAGCAGGCGCGCGACTAACCGCGCGGCGTGGTCTACAATGCAGGGGAATTCCAGTGGGCGGCCGCAAGAGGTTGCGTTGGGGGGGAACTCTTGGGCGATTGAATGCAAAACAAGGTGCTCAAACTCGATTCGAAAGACAACGTCTTGATTGCGCTGACGGATTTGTGCCGGGGCGAGCAGGTTTCTTTTGACTCCCAGACCTACACGCTGGAAATGGACGTTCCTGCCAAACACAAGTTTGCCACCGAAGATCTAGCTGCCGGAGCGCGCGTCATCATGTACGGTGTACTCGTCGGGAAAGCGACGGAGACCATCCGGCGCGGAGGATTGCTGGCCACGCGGAACATCCACCACGAAGCCGCGGCGTTTCAAGGGAAAACGGAAGAGTATCGCTGGGCGGCACCGGACGTGTCGCGATGGAAGCAACGGGAATTCCTGGGATATCGCCGGTCAGACGGCCAGGTGGGCACGCGCAATTACTGGATCGTGGTTCCGCTGGTGTTCTGCGAAAACCGGAACATTGCGGTGCTGAAGCAGGCGTTTGAGGAGGAGCTTGGCTTCGCGGCGCCGCAAGTTTACCGGAGACAAGTGGCGGAGCTGGCGCGGCTGTATGCGGATGGGCGGACGGACGAGATTAAGACACGCGAGTTGACCGGAGACACGGCGAAGCCGCAACGTTCCCGAGTTTTCGAAAATGTGGACGGTGTG
>Ga0209471_1001505_pt1 | contig 13746 bp, 13 predicted proteins | sample GraSoiAngelo_128_FD_185885 | JGI IMG/M metagenome (GOLD analysis project Ga0209471, IMG submission 185885) | Grasslands soil microbial communities from the Angelo Coastal Reserve, California, USA - 14_0927_12_20cm (SPAdes) (version 2) | ecosystem: Environmental > Terrestrial > Soil > Grasslands ...
GGTTTACTCGCCGCTGCTGCGGAATCAGATCAAGTTGGTCGATGCCGGCGACACGACGTCGCCTGAGTTCGAGCGGCTGTCCCGCAGGAGCGCGATGGTCGGCCCGATCCTGGGACTCCTCGCCGTGCTGATCCTGATCCTGATGGTGTTCAAGCCGACCCTGTAGCTCCAAAGCAGCGCGATCACCGAGGCATCGATGATGCAGTAGGCGCCGGCGATGGCGGATGGCGGGTTGCCCGACGGAATGTGCGTCCACGGCGCGACCGGAACCCAGGTCCAGCTGCCCAGGGACGTGCCGAAGATCTCCAGCTCGCTGACGATGAGGAAGATCGCGGCGAACAGGGGCCACCGCGGCGACCGCAAGAGGAAGAAGGCGAAAACCGGCAGACAGAGCGCGCCCTGGACGTCGAACCGCCCGGTCACCAGCGGCAGCACGGTCAGACCGAGCAGCGCCCAGGTCCCGGCGCCGCCGAGCACCGCGTACGCCACGCGGCGGCCGTACCGCTTCACCACCGGGGTCTGCGCCGCGAGGAGCCCGAACAGGTAAACGATGCCGTGCCCCGGCGGCACGAAGAGCGGAAGGTTATGCAGCCGGTAGCGGTAGACGCCCCAGACGATGGAGCAGAAAACCTCGAACCCTGTGGCCACCGCGACGCACAACCACACCTGCACGCGCTGCTCTTTGGGTGCCTTGAAGGCGGCGAGATAAAGCACCGCGAACGTGAGCATCCCCAGCACGTACTGCTGCCACTGAGCTGTGACTCGACTGTCGGCGAACAACCCGAGCGGGGTGTAGACCAGGAGATACGCGTGCAGCCAATATGGCTGCACGCGTCTAGAAATCGTCGAGATTACTTGAGGGTGCCCCTTTCGTCGATGATGCTGCCCTGGAGCGTCCAGCCGGTACCGTTCCAGGTGATCACCTGCTCCTGCATGATCGCGAAGTGGTCGGACGAAGCCGTCTTGACCTTGATGCCTGGAAGCAGGAATGGATTCGTCTCATTCAGCCGGTTGGCGGCGATATCCATGACGTTTTTCCGCGTCATGTTGGTGCCCGCTTGCTTCAGCACGTCGACCATGGTGTAGGCGACCGCGACGCCGTAGATGTTGAAGCCGTCGTCAGGCTTGCACGTCGAGCAGCTGGCGATAATCGTCTTGTACTGCTGCATCCCTGAGTCACTGGCCCACTGTGGGTCGGTCGGGTCTTTGATATAGCTGACGCTGGTGACGTTGGCGAGCGCCGCGCCGTTCTTCTTCGCTGCGGCCATATAGATCTGGGGGTTGGACACCGAGTTCAGGTAGATCGTTGGTGTCCAGTGCAGTGCCGTGATGATGACGAGGGATTGAACTGCCGGCTTCGGCGTGGCAAACAAGAAGACAGTGTCAGCGTTAGCCGCCTTCAGCTTCGCGAGTTGCGCAGCTGGGCTTGCGGCGGTGACGTCGAAGCTCTCCTTGTCCACGATCAGGGAAGCACTGGCTCCAAGTCCGTCGGTCAGGCCCTTCAGATAGTCCTGGCCGTAGTCGTCGTTCTGGTAAAGCACGCCAATCTTTGCGTTGGGGTGGTTCTGCAAGATGTCCTTGGCATAGATGCGTGATTCGCCCTGGTAAGGCGGCTGCCAGCCGAGCGTCCACGGGTTTGAGCTGAAATCTTTGTTGAACGTGGTCGCTCCCGTGGCCACGAAGAGCTGGGGCACTTTCTTGCTGTTCAGGTAGTCACGCACGGAGGTCTGGTCCTGAGTGCCGAGTCCACTGAAGGTCGCAAATACTTGGTCCTGCTCGACGAGTTGCTTAGTCAGCGGCACCGTCTGCGCGGGGTTGTAAGCGTCGTCGTAGATCTTGAACGTGATCTTGCGGCCGTTAACACCGCCCTGGCCGTTGATGTACGTGAAGTACGCGTTCTCGGCATTCGCGATCGTGCCGTACGCGGCGGCCGGTCCGGAAAGGGCGTTGGTCGTGCCGAGGAGGATCGAGTTGCTGGTGATGCCGACGTCGGTCTGTGCGGCGGGAGCCGGGCTGCCACCACACGCGCCGAGGGTGACCAGGAAGGCCGCCACCGCGGCCAGGCGAGCTGCGTTTCGTCCCATAGAAATCCCTCCCACTTTGATAGACCTGTATTTAAACAGTCTGTGGATTTGGCGGCATCTGTCCAGTCTCTCGATCGGCGGCACCGCGCAGGCGCCGGTTGAGGGCCACGTAGCCTCGGTAGACAAGGCCGACGATCCCGTTGGGGGCGAAGATCATGATCAGGATCAGGACCGCCCCGTAGGTGACCGCTGGGCCGGCGTTCTTCACCGTGGACGCGATCTGGTCCGGTATCCAGGACTGGCTCGGCACCCATTGGCTCGATTCGATGGGCAGGAAGTAGGCGAAGATAGCGCCCAGCAGCGGTCCGGGGATGGAAGCAAGGCCTCCCACCACGGCGCCGACGAGCAGCTGGATGGACAGCGACACCGGGAACGTGTCCGGGCTGACAAACCCGGTGGCGAGCGCAAAAAGCGCGCCTGCGATCCCCGCATAAAAAGCGGAGATGCCAAAGGCCAGCGTCTTGTAGCCGGCGATGTTCACCCCGGACGCGGCGGCCGCCACCTCGCCGTCGCGGATCGCTCGCATGGCTCGGCCCGGCCGGTGCCGGACCAGGTTCCAGGCGAACCAGAAGAGGATCAGGGCGCAGAAGAGGCAGATGTAGTAGATCCACTGGTCGCTCGTCATCGCGGTGCCGGTGAGGAACCCATAGGCGCTCTGCGCGAACCCAGGCGGGTCCGGCTGGGTGAGGATGATCCCCTGCACGCCGCCGGTGAGCCCGGCCGGTCGCTTGATAAGGCTTGGTGTGACCACCGCAAGCGCGAAGGTGGCGAGCGCCAGGTAGAGGGCAGAAAGGCGCAGCGCGGGAATGCCGAAGACAAAGCCCACCAGCCCGGTCAGCAGTCCCGCGATGGGGATGGTGGCGACTATGTCCATCTTGAAGTGGTGGGCGAGGATGGCGGATGTGTAGGCGCCCAACGCCATAAATGCGCCGTGGCCCAGCGAGAGTTGCCCGCTGTAACCGACCAGGATGTTCAGCCCCATGATCGCGATGGCCAGGATCAGCGCCTGCGCCCATTCGCTCGCCAGGAAGCTGCTGATCACGGTCGGAAACCCAACGAAGAAAAGCACGACGACGCCGACCAGCCAGTAGCGGGGCGGGGCGCCTCGAATTCGCTGCAGCATCACACGCGCCTCGTCGCGGCCCTGCCGAACAGGCCGTTTGGCCGGATGATCAGGACCACGATGATGATCGCCAGCCCAACTGCAAGCTGGAGGTCACCGCCGACGAATGGAATGTAGGCGCCGGCGAGGTTGACCGTGACGCCGACGGTAAGCCCACCGACAACAGCGCCAAGCGGGCTCTCGATTCCGCCGAGGACCGCTGCGGCGAACGCATAGATGATGATCGACTGCATCATGTTCGGCTCTAGCAGGAGGATCGGCGCAACCATGATCCCGGACACTGCGCCGACAGCCGCGGCCAGGCCCCAGCCAAGGCCGAGCATCCAGCTCACCTGGACCCCGAGCAGGCGGCTGGCCTCCGGGTGATGCGCCGCAGCGCGAAGGGTGAGACCCACTGTCGTGTGTTGGAGCAGAAGGTAGACCGCGAGCAGCACCAAGCCTGAAACCACGATCACCCCAAGGTCGCGATAGCTGATGAAGACACCGAGCAGGTCGATGGTCTGCGCCGAGAAAGCGCTGGGGAACGATCGCGGGACATATCCGAACATGAAACCGGCGAGCCCGTTGAGGAGCGTCGCCAGGCCCAGCGTGATGATGACGAGGGTCAGGATGGGCGCTCTTTCCACCGGGCGAATCACGACGCGCTGGATCACGACTCCGCCCCCGAAAGCCAGCACGAGCGTGACCGGAAAAGCGATCCAGTAACTCATGCCGCGGCTGATCAGAGCGTAAGCAACGAACGTCGCGAGCATGGCCATCTCGCCCTGGGCGAAGTTGACGAGGCCCATCGCGTTGTAGATGAGGACGAGAGCCAGCGCGAGGCTCGCGAAGATGCCGCCGATCGCAATACCGCTGACGACCTGCTGGAGAAACGCCTGCATCAGTAGCCGAGGTAGGAACGCCGGACCGACTCTTTGCCCTGGAGCTCCTCGCTCTCGCCTTCCACGGCGACTCGACCGACCTCCAGCACATACGCGCGAGTCGACAGGTCAAGAGCGATCCGAGCGTTCTGCTCGACCAACAGCACGGTGACCCTGCTGGACTGGTTGATAGAGCGAATGATCTCGAAGATCGAGCGGACGATCATCGGCGCGAGGCCGAGGGACGGCTCGTCGAGCAGCATGAGCCGCGGCTTCATCAGGAAGGCGCGGGCGAGAGCCAGCATCTGTTGCTCGCCGCCGGACAGAGTGCTGGCGGAAAGGCCCCGCCGCTCCTTGAGGACGGGGAAGTACTCGAAGACGCGGTCATAGTCTTTGCGCACCTCTTTGGTGTCGCGTCGCAGGTGCGAACCGAGCCTCAGGTTTTCGTCCACCGTGAGCTCCGTGAGAATGCCTCGACCTTCTGGTACATGAGCGATTCCCCCACGCACAACGTCTTCGGTCGACATACGGCGCAGCGAGCGGCCACCGAACCGGATGTCACCAGTCCAGCGCACGCCACCCGTGATGGCGCGCAGCGTCGTCGTCTTGCCTGCGCCATTGGCACCAAGCAGCGACACGACGCTGCCGTCGGGCACAGACAGCGAGACGCCGTGCAGGACCGAGGTCTGTCCGTAACCCGCATGCACCGCCTCCATCTCGAGGAGGGCCGTCATGCCGCGCCCAGATAGGCTTCGATGACGGCGGGGTTTCGCTGCACCTCAGCCGGAGTTCCTTCCGCGATCTTCTTGCCGAAGTCAAGCACCACCACGCGGTCGGAGATGCCCATCACAAAGGCCATGTGATGCTCGACCAGGAGCATGGTGACCTTCAGCTCGGCGTGCACCCGGCGCAGGAGCCGCGACATCGCATCGACCTCTTCGTGGCTGATTCCTCCGGCGGGCTCATCGAGGAGGATCAACCGTGGCCCGGAGACCAGCGCCCGCGCAAGCTCGACTCGCTTCTGAATGCCAAAAGGCAGCACAGCGACGGGCCGCTCCGTGTACTTTCCGAGCCCCACGAAATCGATCATGTCGAGCGCGCGCTTGCGGGATGCGGCCTCCGCGCTCACCGCGTTCGGCAAAGGAACGGACGCCTGCAGCCATCCGCTCTTCGTGTGCACGTGGTCACCGACCATCACGTTTTCGAGCACCGTCATCGATCGGAAGAGCGCAACGTTCTGGAATGTGCGAGTGAGCCCGTGCCGGATCACGTGGTGGGAGCGGATGGACTGCACCGAGCGGCCTTCGATCGTCACGGCGCCGGCGCTCGGCCGGTATACCCGCGTGATCACGTTGAACAGCGTCGTCTTGCCGGCGCCATTGGGCCCAATCAACGCGACGACCTCGCCGGCCTCGACCGCGAAGGACAGGTGGTCCAGGGCGACGACCCCTCCAAAACGGACGCTGAGGTCGCGGACTTCGAGGAGCGCCACAGCCGAAGTCTAAGTTCGGCCCGCCGCCAATTCCATTAGTCGCTTGGCCACGACCGGAGGATCAATTCGACGGCACGCGTGTCAGACTCCGCGCGTTATGGATTCCTTAGCCATCCGGCGACTCTCCAGGTCGTGGGGAACGCCGGTGCTGGCCGCGGTGATGCTGCTCGCATCGTGCGGTGGGGAGGGTGCGCCAAGCGGCGCCAACACCGCGTCGGCGCCCGGCATCACGGCGACCACCATCACAGTCGGAAGCCACCAACCTCTGACCGGACCGGCGGCCTCCGGATACAGCGAGATCTCGCAGGCCTCGAACGCCTATTTCCGGTGGGTCAACGACCACGGCGGCGTCTACGGAAGGCAGATCAAGTACCTCTACGTAGACGACGGCAGTGACCCCCAGGCAACATCGACAGTCATCCGCAAGCTCGTGCTTCAGGACAAGGTCTTCGCCCTCTTCAACGGATTCGGCACGCCGACCCACCTTGCGGTGGTCGACTACCTGACCTCGGAGAAGGTCCCCGACTTGTTCGTGGCTTCGGGCTGCGATTGCTGGAATCAGCCGGCGAAGTATCCGCAGACGTTCGGCTGGCAGCCGGACTACATCATCGAAGGCAAGGTCACCGGCAAGTACGTCAAGGACAACTTCTCCGGGCAGAAGGTCGGCTACCTGTATCAGGACGACGACTTCGGCCAGGGCGGGGTGAGCGGGCTCGACTCGCAGATCTCACCCGGCAATGTCGTGTCGCGGGAGAAGTACGTGCCGACCAACACCGACCTCGCGCCGCAGCTGGCCACCCTGCGGCAGGCCGGCGCGACGGTGGTCGTGCTCTACACAACGCCCCCGTTCACCGCGATCACCTTGCTCACCGCCGCCGGGATGCACTACAACCCGACGTGGGTCGTGAGCAGCGTCGGGGCAGACCCGACGACGCTCGGGGGATTGCTGCTCAATTACTCCAACGGAGCGGTCGGAGCGCAGGCGCTGAACGGCATCGTGACGTCCGGATACCTGCCTGCGACTTCCGATACCTCGAATGACTGGGTCGTGCTCTTCAGGCAGATCCACGACAAGTACATCGCGTCGCTGCCCTTCGACGGCAACGTCGAGTACGGCATGGCAGTCGCCTACTCGTTCGTCCAGCTGATGAGCAAGGCAGGTCGTAACCCGAGTCGGCAGGACGTCGTAACCGCGCTGCAAAAAGGACAGCTCGACCAGGGACCCGGACTGGTGCCGTTCGGATACTCCTCGAGCAACCACCTCGGTTATCAAGGGGTGCGAATGGCAGTCATCCAGGATGGCGCCGCGCACTACACCGGATCCGTTTACGTCGCGACGGTGAGCGGCTCGGTCACCTCATGCAGCGGCTGCGCACCGAAGACGATGCCGGCCAACGGAATCCCCTAGCCGTCGAGGCTCAGTCGCGCGGCTCGGGATGGTCTCCGTGCTCCGGTAGTTCCAGCGGCTCCTCAGGTGCGCTCAGCTCCGGATACCCTGCGTCGGGCGCCCCAGTTCCCCACTCGATGGGAGGTCCCCACTCGGCAGCCGGCAGCTCGGGCTCGGACGCCGCCGCTGGTTCGGCAGGCATTTGCGGGGCCCCGTACACGGGCTCGGGCCAGGCGGAGGGAGCCGGCGTCTGCGGCGAGGCGGGGGGTGGGGTTCCGAACCCTGCCGAATAGTCGGGTCGCGTCGCACGATGCACGACGGCCGCGGATGGAAGCGCAACGGCCCGTGGGCGCCGCACGACGCTGAACAGCCAGTAGACGAGGGCGAGGGCGATCGCCAGGGCGCCGGCGACCGGAAGGAAGACGAACGGCGGCTTGGAGATGACATCGAATCCGTTCAGGGTGGCCGCGACCGGCGAGGCAATCGGGGTCACGGTCGGGTTCACGTCAGGCGAGGCGGTTGGGGATGCGGTCGGGGGAGTCGGCGACGCGGAGGGTGTGGCCGTGGCGCTCTCGAGATTGAAGTTGGCGCACGGGTTCGGCGGCACGGTGGCGCAAAGCTTGTGCACGCCGGGCGCGTCCGCCGAAAACGGCTTGACGCGCGTGTTGAAGCTGCCGTTGTTGTCCGCGGTCGCCCCGCCCGCGACCTTGTTCTGCTGGTCCCAGTAAAGGGTGACCTGCTCGTTGGGCAGGAACTGCCCGCCGGTCACATTGATCACGGTGTTCGCAGCGCCGTCGGTGACGTCGAGGGAAAGGAACGCGTTGACCGGTATCGGCGATGGCGAAGGGGGACACGGGGTCGCGCCCGACGCAGTTCCGCCGCACTCGGCTCTTACCGAGGGTGCGTGGACGAAGAGAAATGTGGCCGAGGCTGCTGCGGCGAGCATCACGATGGCTGGAACAAAACGAGGGGACCCCGGGACACGCATTGAAGCGCGGGAACGATAGCAGAGCCGGGTTGGTTACACAGGCGGCCAGGGAATTGACCATGCCGAGGTCGGCTCAGGGAAGCGCCAGAGGGGATCGAGCACCCCGCGCAGCCGGCGCTTGAGCATGCGAACCTCCGGGGGGCTGAGCAAAGCCTTGAACGTTTCGGCGAGACCTCCGCGCTGGACCTCGACCAGCGCGCGCTCGATGTCATCACACATTTCGGTCGGCAGCGGCTGTCCGGAAAAATCCCAGATGACCGTCCGGAGCTTGTTGTCGACGTGGAACGTGAGGCCGTGGTCGATCACCCAGACGTTGTCCTCCGCGTCAAAGAGGCAGTGCCCCGACTTGCGGTCGGCGTTGTTGGCGATCACGTCGAACAGCGCGACGCGGATCCACGTATCGTCGCGCGACTTTTTTTCGCCCAAGAAGTGGCGTCCGTCCGCCTCGACGAACAGCTGCATCGCGCCGACACCATGCGGCGCCTTCTGCCGCACGACGGTGGGGGGGATCCTCGGCCAGCCCAGGACCTTGCTCAGCTCGTACGCCGCGACCTCGCGCTGGTACAGCGTGCCGGCCTCGAAGTCCCAGAGCGGGGATTCGCCGCGCGCCGGCTTGTAGACGGCGCGAAGTTCCGATGGCCGGTGGGGTCCCAAACGGGCGAGGAACGTGTAGTTCGATGCGCCGTGCAGGAGGCCGAGGATCTTGACTTCGGGCAGCCCGGCCAGGAGCTGCTCGGTGGCGTCAGAAGATCGGTCGGGCACCGTTCATGACCGGGCACGGGTGGCCTGATGCGTCCATGGGCAGTCCGCAACGCGGGCACAGCTTGCGCCCGGCCGAAAGCACCGACTCGGCCTGCTTCGAAAAGGCCAGGACCTGGTCGTGGCTGAGCCAGAACCGGACGCTCGGCGCGTCGACGGCTTCGGTGGCCTCGGTCGATTCGCCGACGGCGGCCTGGCTGGCGACCAGGACGAACATGCGGCGTGCCTCGTGATACCCGAGACCCATCTCTCCGATCTGCCACTCTGGGTCGCCGGGCTCCGGTGACCCGGACGCGGCCGTCCTCTCGACCTCCTGCGCCTCGATCTGCTGGGTCTCGAGCATCTGGTGCAGGCGCAGGATCAAGGCCTGGACCTGTGACTTCTCACAGCCCAACGTCAGGGAGCGCCCCGAGCCCGTCGCAAGGAGGAAAAACCGGCGCTGGCCCGGATCGCCGACGGCCGCGACCTCGATGCGGTCGACGGGATCCAACTCGTATATGGCCATCGCCTTAAAGACTAGGGCGCGGCTTGGTTTTGCAGCCTCGAATGCTGGGAAGAAGATCAGAGGTAATCACTTCGAATTCAAACCATCCCACCTGGAGGAGCAGCGACATATGCCAAAAACCGTAGGAATCGACCTGGGGACGACCAACTCGGTCATCGCCGTCATGGAAGGCGGCGAGCCTGTGGTCATCCCTAACTCCGAAGGTTCCCGCACGACGCCCTCCGTGGTCGCATTCACCAAGTCCGGTGAAAGGCTGGTTGGCACTCTGGCTCGCCGCCAGGCGGCAGTCAACCCTGAGAACACCGTCTACTCGATCAAGCGGTTCATGGGCCGCAAGTTCGCTGAGGTCGACTCAGAGCGGAAGATAGTGCCCTACCAGGTCAAGCCGGGCAAGGACGACCGCGCCGTGGTGTTCGTCCCGAACGCCAACAAGGAATTCACCCCCGAAGAGATCTCGGCCCTGATCCTGCAGAAGCTGAAGTCAGACGCCGAGGCTTACCTGGGCGAAAAGGTGACCGACGCGGTCATCACCGTGCCCGCCTACTTCAACGACTCCCAGCGCCAGGCGACCAAGAACGCCGGACAGATCGCCGGCCTCAACGTGCTGCGCATCATCAACGAGCCAACCGCCGCTTCCCTGGCCTACGGCCTGGACAAGAAGGCGAATGAGACCATCCTCGTCTTCGACCTCGGTGGCGGCACCTTCGACGTATCCGTGCTCGACGTCGGCGACGGTGTCTTCGAGGTCAAATCCACCAACGGCGACACCCACCTCGGCGGTGACGACTACGACCGCCGCATCGTGGACTGGCTCGCCGAGGAGTTCAAGAAGCAGAACGGCATCGACCTGAAGACCGACCGCCAGGCCCTGCAGCGCCTCACCGAAGCGGCGGAGCGGGCCAAGATCGAGCTTTCGAGCCGGCTGGAGACCACCGTCAACCTGCCGTTCATAACGGCGGACCAGACCGGCCCCAAGCACCTCGAGATGACCCTGACCAGGGCCAAGTTCGAGTCGCTGACGGCCGACCTGACCGAGCGCACTCGCGGGCCATTCCTGGCTGCGTTGAAGGACGCCAACCTGACACCGCAGCAGATCGACGAGGTCGTGCTGGTCGGAGGGTCCACCCGCATGCCGATCATCCAGCAGCTGGTCAAGAACCTGCTCGGCGGCAAGGAGCCGCACAAGGGCGTCAACCCGGACGAGGTTGTGGCCGTCGGGGCCGCGATCCAGGCCGGCGTGCTCAAGGGCGAGGTCAAGGACATCCTGCTCCTGGACGTCACACCCCTTTCTCTCGGCGTCGAGACGCTGGGCGGGGTGATGACCAGGCTCATCGACCGCAACACGACGATTCCGACCTCCCGATCGCAGGTCTTCTCGACCGCGGCGGACAGCCAGACGTCGGTGGAGGTCCACGTGCTGCAGGGCGAGCGCGAGATGGCGCGCGACAACCGCACGCTGGGTCGCTTCCACCTAGACGGGATTCCGCCCGCGCCCCGGGGCATGCCGCAGATCGAGGTCACCTTCGACCTCGACGCCAACGGCATCCTCAACGTCAAGGCGCAGGACAAGGGCACCGGCCGCGAGCAGTCCGTCACGATCACCGCTTCCTCGACCCTGAACAAGGACGAGGTCGACCGGATGGTCAAGGAGGCCGAGGCGCACTCGGCCGAGGACCGCGCCAAGCGCGAAGAGGTCGAGCTCCGCAACCAGGCGGACCACATGATCCACCAGGCCGAGAAGGTGATCAAGGACAACGAGTCCCGGATCCCGGAGGACGTCAAGAGCGAGGTGAACACCAAGCTCGAGGCGTTGAAGAGTGCGGCCAAGGGCTCGGACACAAAGGACCTGCAGCAGAAGATGGACGACTTCAACGAGTCGCTGCAGAAGATCGGCCAGCACATCTACCAGGGAGCAGCCAGCCCGACGGGCGGCCCGAGCGACGGCACACCGCCTGGCGAGGAGAAGAAAGAAGGAGACGTGGTCGACGCGGACTACCGCGAAGTCAATTAAGTAGATCTGATGGATGAGGGCTCGGACTTGGGTCCGAGCCCTTATTTTTTGTGCCGGTGATCGGCTATGTCAGCGCCCGGCGCCGGCTCTGGACCGCGGCCGGCCTCCTGGTCGGGGCGATGCTCGCGGTATGGGACCTGGCGGTCGCCGCGCCGCGATTCGTCTCGCAGTTCGCAGTCAGCAACGACTTCCGTCTCGCGTACGCCGCGGCTCTCGTTGGGCTGCGCGAAGGATACGGACGCCTCTACGACCTTTCGGCCCAACGGTCGGCGATCCTCGGGCTAGGACAGGGCTTCAACCCGCAGCCCTTCATCTCGCCGCCACCCCTCGCGTGGCTGGTGACGCCGCTGACAGTCCTGCCATTCACAGCAGCCCTGGTGACCTGGTCGGTGCTCTTGATCGCTGCATTGCTGTGGACCTGGTACCTGCTGGCGCCGGGGGCTGGGTTGGCCAAAGCCGCCCATCTGATGCTTTGGGTCGGCGTCTTCCCTGTCGCTTTCGGCGTCATGGTCGGCCAGCCGGGCGCCCTGGTCGCGGCTGCTGTGGCCACCGCGTGGTGGCTCATTCGCGCCGAGCGACCCGTGCTGGCAGGCCTGGCGTTGAGCCTGCTCGTCCTGAAGCCGCAGCTGGCGCTGCTCGTGCCCGTCGCGTTGCTTGTCGCGGGTTACCGGAAGACCTTTGTGTCCTGGCTCGTGGCATCGGTCGTGATCGGCGTGGTCGCCGTGGCCCTGCTCGGCGTCGACGGTGTGGCGCGCTACCGCGACGTGCTGGGACAGACACAGACCGCGGCGTGGGACATCACGCGCCGCTATTCGATCTCCGGTCCGCTCGGCCTCGGGTTGGCGCTGCGCGCGGCCGAGCTGGCGGTCCTGGCGGTAACAGTGGTGGCCGCATGGCGCCAGCGCAACAGCCTGGAGCGCGTCATCGCCGCAGGCATCGTCGGCTCGCTCCTCTTCACCCCGTATCTGGGCTTCCAGGACTTCCTGATGCTGTTCGTGGCGGGCTGGCTCGTGATCCGGGCCGGCGCGTCGGCGGTGCAGGTCGGACTGCTGGTCGCCGGCTACGCGCTCCTCGAGCTCGCCCTGGTCGTGCTGGCGATCCCGATCCTGCTGGCAGAGCTCCTGTTGCTGGGTTCGCTCCTCTGGACATTCCGCACGTCTGGCGTCAGGGATGCGCTTCCCGGCCCTGTGATGCGCACGCCTGGCGTCAGACGTGCGTAATTCCGCGCCGCGACTGGAGCCGACGGTGGGATTCGAACCCACGACCTGCCACTTACGAGGCGGCTGCTCTGCCAGCTGAGCTACGTCGGCAATTTCATCGGTGAAATTTGGTGATGCTGCGAGCGCCTAGGCTACCATCGACTGGGGATGCGAACGCTCGACGTGGAACGACTCGCGGCCGGCGATTATGCCGTCATCAAGCCTCTCCTGGTGGAGCTGCACTTGACCGAGCAGAGCCACTACGCGGACCACCCGCAGCTGCCCCGCGAAGAGATCGAGCGGTACCTCACCCAGGTCCCATCGGCGTTTCGCGGCGAGAACGTCATCTACGCGGTGCGCGATGAGGTGGGGCAGGTCGTCGGCTTCTGCTGGATCGTGCTCTACGACCCCGGCACTGGGCTCGAGGGCGAGGTGGCGGAGCTCTACGTCGCCGAGGGCCACCGCGGCAGGGGCATCGGGGAGATGCTCGTCCGCCAGGCGGTGAGGCTCTTCGCTGAGCGCCGCGTCACCCTCGCGTACGTCTGGACGCGGCCGGACAACCAGGCCGCAGTCAAGCTCTACACGTCGGCCGGTTTTGAGCCGAACCGCCAGCTCGTCATGATCTGGTACCCGACCGAGGCGAACCTCTAAGCCCACCTACTATCAACGGATGCGTCCCGTCGTGGCCGTGGCGGCCGCACTTGTCGTGACGGCGCTGGTCTCCGCCGGGGTGACTCTGGCGGTCATGCGCACCCAGCCGAGGACCAACCCTCAAGAGGTGAACCTGCGGAACGGCGTGACCCTCACCCAGGATTCGGCCATCGTTCAGGCGGCTGCCAAGGGCCGGCCCGCAGTGGTCAGCGTCATCACTCAGCGCAAGCCCTCTGTCGTGGGCGGGTCGGGCTACCTTGCCACCACCGACGGCTACATCATCACCAACGTCAACGTGGTCGCCAACGCGAACGGCATGACGGTCCTCATACCGGGCGACTCGAAACCGCACGACGGCCGGCTGGTCGACTACGACTGTCAGACGGGTGTGGCGGTGATCAAGGTCGACCAGGTCAACGGGCTCCCGACGCTCTCATTCGCGGACCCTACGGTTCTCGCCCAGGGCCAGGTCATCGTCGCCGTCGGCGGCCCGGTCGAAGGCGGCTCCGTCACGCCCGGATACGTGAGCTCGCTGCACCGGGTCACAGAGGCCAAAGACCCGGTCAATCTCGGACAGACGATTCGGTTCAGCGATACGATCCAGACGAACGTCGCCATCGACGACGGAACATCCGGTGGCCCGCTGCTGAATGTCCAGAGCCAGGTGGTGGGAATCGCGATGGCGTC
>Ga0209471_1001506_pt1 | contig 13742 bp, 10 predicted proteins | sample GraSoiAngelo_128_FD_185885 | JGI IMG/M metagenome (GOLD analysis project Ga0209471, IMG submission 185885) | Grasslands soil microbial communities from the Angelo Coastal Reserve, California, USA - 14_0927_12_20cm (SPAdes) (version 2) | ecosystem: Environmental > Terrestrial > Soil > Grasslands ...
GGCGACCGCGTCCGAGCCGAAGCTCGAGACGATTCGCACCAGACCGATCCAGCTCGCAGTCCCGATCAACACCTGCAAGGTGCCCGTACCCGAGAGCCGAAGCATCGTCCGCATCACGGCGGGTTGGAGCTTGAGCTGGGCGCGCCGGATGACGACGCGACCGTCGCCGCGCCACAGCCGGTACAGCTGGTACAGCACTCCGGTGCCGCGCCCGATGGTGGTCGCGATGGCTGCGCCGGTGACGCCCAGTCGCGGGAACGGCCCGACGCCGAAAATCAGGCAGGGCCCGAGCACGATGTTGATGCCGTTCGCGAGCCACAGGACGCGCATCGCGATTGCCGCGTCGCCGGCGCCGCGGAAGATCGCGTTGATCAGGAACAACAGCAGGATCACGACGTTCCCGCCGAGCATCACGCGTGCGTAATTGGACCCGATGGCTTGCACCGCGGGGCTCGCGCCCATCACAGCGAGGAGGCGGGGCGCGAGCGCCACGCCGATCACCCCGATTACGGCCGCCACGAGGAGCCCCAGCGCGATGCCCTGCACCGCCGCTTCGGAAGCCCCCTCGGGATTCCTCTCGCCGATGCGACGGGCCACCATGGCCGTTACGCCGATGGACAGCCCCATCGCGGCAGTATAGATGAGGGTGAGAACCGACTCCGTGAGCCCGACGGTGGCGACGGCGTCCGGCCCCAGGTGCGCGACCCAGAACACGTCCCACACGGCGAACACCGATTCCATGATCATTTCGGCGACCATGGGGATCGCGAGCAGCACGATCGCCCGGCCGAGCGGACCAGCGGTGTAGTCGTGGTGCGAGCCGCGGAGCGCCTCGCGCACCGTGGCCCACCAGCCGCCGGCCGCCGGCTCCGCCGTCACGACGGCTTGGTGCGGTCCAGCTGAGGCTGCACGTACTTGATGTAGCAGTCGGGACAGATGCCGTGGCTCAGGAGCTGCTCGAAGTGTTCCTCGATGTACTGCTCGAGCGGCTCCCACTCCTCCTTGTCGTTCCGGATCCGCTTGCAGTACGAGCAGATCGGCAGCAGTACCTCGAGCTGCTCGATCTCTTTGCGCAGGCCCAGGATGCGCTCCGCCACCTTGAGCCGGGCGCGCAGCTCGTCCGGGTCCACCGGCTTCGCGATGAAGTCGTCCGCCCCGGCCTCCATCCCCGCCAAGTACTGCTGCTTGCCGCCGCGCGAAGTCACCAGGATGAAGTACACGTACGGCTCGCGCGTGCGGGCCCGGATGCGACGGCACAGCTCGGGCCCGTCCATCTCGGGCATGTACCAGTCGGAGATCACGATGGGAACGCGGGCCAGCTGCAGCAGCTCCCACGCCTCGCGGCCGTTGGGCGCGCTCTGCACCTCGTACCCGGCCGCCTTTGCGAGTGCGCCGAGCTGGGCGCTCGACACGGGGTCGTCGTCCACGACCATCACCGAAATCAGGTTAGGCATCCCCACCGCCTTTCGGGGCCGTTCGAATGTAATCGAGTGCGGCCTGCGCCTCGCCGCGTACGTGCTCAAGTTTGTCACGCGCACCGGCCAGGTTGCCACCCTGTGCTGCGCGCTCCATCTCCTCGAGCAGGGCGGCGAGGTGGCCGGCGCCGATCGTCCCAGCGGCCGACTTGAAGGCATGCGCCGCCCGATGCAGCGGCTCGGCCTCCGTGCCGCCCGCGGCCGCCACGAGCGCCTCCAGGCGCTGCGGCAGGGTGGCCACGAAGGTCTCGAGGATCCCGTCCACGGCATCGGCCGCCCCCGCTTCCTCCATGGTGCGACGGAAAGCCGCGAGGTCAACCGCAGGTGACCGCGTGGCGGCGGTGTCGGCCGGCTGGGCGCCCCGCCCTTCGACGGCGGCGAACAGGTCGTGCGCTTTGAACGGCTTCGCGAGGTACCCACTCATCCCGCGCGCCAGACAGCGCTCGCGCTCCCCGCTCAGCGCGTGGGCCGTGAGGGCGATGATCGGGAGCGACCGGCCCTGCGGCAGGCCGCGGATCTGCTCCGTCGCCTCGAACCCGTCCATCTCGGGCATCTGGATGTCCATGAGGATGACGTCGTACGGCTCTCGGGCGACCGCGTCCACCGCTTCGCGACCGTTGCTCGCGACATCCACGTGGTGTCCGCGTTTCAAGAGCATGGCGGTCGCCACCTGCTGGTTCACCGCGTTGTCTTCCGCCAGCAGGATTCGCAGCGCGTGGCGCGACTCGGCGATCGAGTGGCGGGTGACGAGGTCGGCCGCACCGGGGGCGGACGCGGTGCCGGCCAGCACCGTTCCCACCGCTTCCACCAGATCCGCCCGCGCGATGGGCTTGGTGAGGTACGCCTGGATACCCAGCTGCCGGCACCGCTCGCCGTCGCCCCGTTGTCCGGCGGAGGTGAGGATCAGGAGCCGCGTCGCCGTGAGCGCGCGATCGGCGCGAATGGCGGTGGCGAGCTCGAAACCATCCTGGTCGGGCATTTGCGCGTCGAGAATGGCGAGGTCGTAGGGTGTTCGCGCACGGGCAGCGCGGCGCAGCGCCTCGAGTCCGGCATCGGCGCGGGACGCTTCGTGCACGGCCATCCCTTCGGCTCCCAGCATGTCGCGGACGATCCGCCGGTTGGTTTCGTTGTCATCCACCACGAGGAGCCGGCGTCCGCCGAGCGAAACGGCGGCGCGAGCGGTGGCTTGCGCCCCCGCTTCGAGCGGGAACGTCAGGGCGAAGCTGAACTCGCTGCCGCGACCCACCTCGCTCGTCACGGCGAGCTCGCCCGCCATCAGCGCCACCAGGCGCCGCGAGATCGCGAGGCCGAGTCCCGTCCCGCCGTAGCGGCGCGTCATCGACGCGTCCGCCTGGGTGAACTCTTGAAAGATGGTGCCCAGCTGGTCTTCCGAGATACCGATCCCCGTGTCCCGCACGCGGAACTGTACGGCCGCACGGTCGCCGTCGCGCTGAATGATGCTCGCCGACACGTCGACCTCGCCTTGCTCCGTGAACTTGATGGCGTTCCCGATCAGATTCATGAGTACCTGGCGCAGGCGCGTGGGATCGCCGCGCACCATCTGCGGCACGTCGGGCGGCACGTCCACCGTCAGCTCGAGGTGTTTCTCGCGGGCTCGGACCGCGAGCAGCGTGGCGGTGGCATGCACGACCTTGGGCAGGTCGAACGGGATCGACTCGAGCTCGAGGTGCTCCGCTTCGATCTTCGAGTAGTCCAGGATGTCGTTGAGGATGGTGAGCAGCGCCTCGGACGACGTGCGCACCAGCTCCAGCGCGCGTCGTTGCTCCGGGGCCAGCTCGGTGTCCAGCACCAGCTCGACGAATCCCAGCACGGCGTTCATCGGGGTGCGGATCTCGTGGCTCATGTTGGCGAGGAACGCGCTGCGCGCGCGGGCGACACGCTCCGCCAGGTCGCGCGCCTCGCGCATGGCCGCTTCCGCGGCTTTGCGATCGCTGATGTCCTCGTACAGCGCGACCAGCGCGCCGTCCGCGGCGGCATGCACCGCGGCCGCCGAGAGGCGGACCTGGATGTGTCGCCCGTCCTTGCGCATGCGCTCGACTTCCACGCGCACGATCTCACCACGCCGGACGCGCGTCTCCAGGTCGCTCGACTCGGAGCGGAGCGACTCCGGCACGATCAGCCCGTCAATGCCGGCGCCGATGACCTCATCCGCGGCGTAGCCGAACAGGCCCTCGAACGCCGCATTCACGCTGCGCACGGAGCGCTGATCGTCCAGCACGGCGATGGCTACCGGCGTGCTCGCGATCAGCGCATCGAGGTAGGCGTGCTGGCGCGCCAATTCCTCCGTCGATCGCTCCAGCAAGGCTGCCGCCCGGACACGCTCGGCGAACGTGCGGTGGGCACGCCCGTGCACTCGGTCCATCCCCCACACGAACATCGCGATCAGGACGATGGCCAGGAGATGCGGCCGGGAGTGGCCCTGCAACAGGATGCCGATGGGGAGCGGGGCGAGGACGGTGATCAGGAGGTAGTGAAAGCTGCGCCGGTCGCCGACCAGCGTGCCGGTCGCGCCGGCCACGATTCCGGCCACCACCACGAGGATGAGTGCCGCCTGGTCGAGGCCCAGCGCCGGGATCGCCGAAGCCGCTCCGAACCCCCACGCCAGGCCAACGCCGGCCACGGTCAGGCGCACGCCCCGCAGGGCCTCGTCGGCGGAAAGGCTGCGCCCTCGGGCGCGCACCCGCCACCAGGCTCGCAACCCGGCGGCGGCCGCGACCGCTCCAACCCATCCGATCGTGACCTCGATAGGCAGGGAGTTCCATACCAGCGCGGCGACCACACTGACGAGCAGGATGTGCAGGGACTCGGCGAACGGGCCGCCCGCCAGGAGCTGACGGACCGCCGCGCGTTTCACCTCGGCTTCGACGCGCGGCTCCTCGTCGGCGGCCAGAGTCGTCGGATCTCGAGACATCACTCTATTTGCGGTAATCACGGTCGGTTGCGCAACATGGCGAGACGAGGCAGGCGGGAATAGGGCGTTTTTGCGGCACGGGGGGGCGCTGGTGCGACAGCGTCACTCCGGCTTCGTCTCCAGGGCCGAGCGGATGGCGCCGAGCAGCGCCTCCGTGCCCACGGGTTTCACGAGGAGGGACGCGATGCCCATCGCCGCGACGCGCTTCCGGGTTTCCGGATCGCTGCGGCCCGTAACGACGAGGACGGGGATGGCGGCGAGCGTCTCGATCTTGCTCAGCCGCTCCAGCACGAGAAACCCGTCGCCGGCGGGGAGTCCCAGATCGAGCAGAATGAGGTCGGGCCGCTCGCGGTTCACGACCGTCAGGGCCGAAGCGGCGTCGGCCGCCCGGGCCACGGTGTAGCCGTTGGCCGCCAGCCGGGCCTCCAGGTCCGCGCGCGCGACGGGGTCGTCCTCGATCACGAGGATTTTCTGGCGGCCGGAGCGTCCGCGCCGACTGGCGGCTTTCATCGTGTCACCTGTCGGATCCCGTGAGCACCGGCAGCCCGGCGGTGCCGGGCAAACGCCTACTGCGTATCATCGAGCACCTCCCGGATCTTCCGGACCAACTCGTCCGGCTTGAATGGCTTCTGAAGGAACGCGACGCCCGCGTCAAGCACGCCGTGGTGGACGATGGCGTCGTCGGTGTACCCGGACAGGAAGAGCACCTTGAGGCTCGGCTGCCGGGTGGTCAGACGCTGGGCGAGCTCGCGTCCCCCCATCTCGGGCATGACAACGTCAGTCACCAGCAGGTCGATTGGGCTACCGTGCTGCTCCGCCAGGCGAACGCCGTCCCGCCCCGTCGCGGCCAGCAGCAGCTTATAGCCGTGCTTCTCGAGCACCCGGCGCGCCAGGTTGCGCACCGCCGCTTCGTCTTCCGCGAGCAGGATAGTCTCAGTGCCGCCCAGGGCGCGGGCGGGTGCCTGGGGTACGGCGATCGGTTCGCCGGCCGGTTCGACGCGCGGCAGGTAGACCTTGAACGTGGCACCCCGCCCCGGCTCGCTGTACACCCAGATGTAGCCACCGCTCTGCTTCACGATGCCGTACGCGGTCGCAAGGCCGAGGCCCGTGCCCTTGCCGAATTCCTTGGTGGTGAAGAACGGCTCGAACAACCGCGCCTGCACGGCGCGATCGATGCCGACCCCGGTATCGGTCACGGCGAGCATGACATAGCGACCTGGCTCGACCGTCCCGTGCTCCCACGCGTACCCGGTGTCGAGATCCACGGTGGCGGTGTCGATCGTGAGCTTACCGCCGCGCGGCATGGCGTCGCGCGCGTTGACCACGAGATTCACGATGACCTGCTCGAGCTGCCCGGGATCGGCCCGGACGGCAGCGCGGGGCGCTTTGGGCGCGAAGCGCAATTCGACGTCCTCGCCGATCAAGCGGCGCAGCATTTTTTCGAGGTTGGTCACCAGCGCATCCAGCTCCAGGACCTTGGGCGCGAGCACCTGTTGCCGGCTGAACGCCAGGAGCTGGCGCGTCAGGTCCGCCGCCCGGACCGCCGCCTTCTGGATCTCCTCCGTCTCCGCGTGCTCCGGGTGGTCGGGACCGAGCGCCCGGCGCAAGAAATCCACGGAGCCGAGGATGGCGGTGAGCAGGTTATTGAAGTCGTGGGCGATGCCGCCGGCCAGGCGGCCCACGGCCTCCATTTTCTGGGTCTGGCGCAGCCGCTCCTCGAGCGCGCGCTGGTCCGTGACGTCGTCGACGATGAACTCGAAGCACTCGAGCGCCCCGTCCGGGGCCCGCACCGGGCGACCGTTCAGGCGCACCGTGATGACGCTGCCGTCCCGACGCCTCCAGACGACCTCTTCGATGGCGGAGCCGAACTGCTCGCAACGCTGGAGGATGCGGGCGCGCGCCGCCGGGTCCACGTACACGTCGCGGGCGATGTCGATCTTGAGCAACTCTTCCGCCGACGCGTAGCCAAGCATCGCGAACAGGGCCGGGTTTACCATGAGGAACTTGCCGTCCGCGGTCGCACGATAGATCCCGTACGCCGCGTGCTCCACGAGACCGCGGTAGCTCGCCTCCGAACGACGCAGCGCCTCCTCGGCGCGCTTGCGCTCAGTGATCTCCGTGCCGACGCCGAGCACCCGGCGAGACTCGCCGTCGGGAGAGAGGAGCGGCACCTTGACCGTCTGAAACCAGCGCGTCGCACCAGTCGCGGGGTTGGTGACGGACTCCTCCGCCACGACCTTCGGCCGCCGGCTGTCCATCACGGCCCGATCGTCTCGCAGGAAGTGCTCTACCTCCTCCTTGTTGGGATTAAAGTCGGCGTCGGTTTTACCGAGCTGGGCCTCCACCGTGGTCCCGTAAATGTCCGCGACCGCCTTGTTGACGAGCACGAATCTCCCGTCACGGTCCTTCACAAACACCAGGCTCGGGTCGGCATCGATCACCTGCCGCAGGAGCCGCTCGGCCGCCTCGCGCTCGCCCACCTCCTTCTGGAGCGCCTGTTCCGCATGCTGCTCTTCGGTGAGGTCGCGCACGAACGCCCCGAACAGCCAGCGTTCGCCCAGCCGGATGGGGGTGACCGTCAGCTCGACGGGAAACTCGCGTCCGTCCCGGTGCAAGGCGGTGATCTCGATGCGTTGCCGCAGGATCGGCCCTTCCCCCGTCTCGAGGAATCGCGCGAGCCCGCGGGCGTGCGCCTCGCGGTGCTGCGGCGGGATGATCGTGTCCGCGAGGCTCCGGCCCAGTGCCTCCGACGCAGGCCAGCCGAACACCGTTTCGGCGGCCGTGCTCCAGCTCGTAATCCGGCCGGTCTCGTCCATGGTGACGCACGCGTCCAGCGCGCTGTCGAGCAGCGCCTTGAGGCGTGCTTCGGAAGCGCGCACGGCTTCCTCCGCCCGCTTCCGCTCGATGGCCATCGCCACCTGCGTGGACACGAACTGGAGGATGTCCTTCTCGCGCTCCCCGAATCGGATCCCCTCGGTATAGGTCTGCGCCACGAGCACACCGATCGTCCGGTCGTGGGCCTTCAGCGGCACGCCGATCCAATCCAGCGATGGCGCCCCAATGAGATCCGCCTCGCCACGGCGAACCAGGTCCTCGTGTACCTGCGGGGTCGCGAGCAAGGGCTGTCCCGTGCGCAGCACGTATTCGGTGAGGCCCCGCTCGAGCTTGTGGGCAGCCGGGGGCGGGTCGTGCTCGTCCACCCAGTAGGGAAAGCTGAGGAGCCCCGCCTCCGCGTCGTAGAGCGCGATGTACAGGTTCCGAGCAGGCATGAGCTCGCTGATGATGCCGTGGATGGCACGGAACAGCTCGGGAAGGTGCTCGGCGGCGTTCGCCGCCTCCGAAATGCGGTAGGTGGCCGTCTGGAGTCGCGCCGCCTGTTCGCGCTCGGTCGTTTCGCCGTTGGACCCGCGGGGGGTGGAGGGTCGACGACGGCTAGGGGACATTCTTGAAGATCGGCAGACCTAGTGGACGCCGGGAGGGGAGAGTCAACCGGCCTCGGCTGCCCATTTCCCTGCGCACTCCGGGCAGATGCCGTGACTGAAGTCTACCCCGCCGTGCGTGTGCACGTACGACTCAAACTGCTCCCACGTGCCGGCGTCGTTGAGAACGCGTTTACAGTTGGCGCAGATCCTAATCCAGCCTCGCAGTGTCTTGACCTCCGCGAGGGCAGTCTGAAGCTCATGCAACAGAGTCTGCTGGTTCTCCTCGGCGATCCTACGGTCTGTAATGTCCACTGACGTTCCCGCCATCCGGACCGCCTTCCCCGCCGTATCTGTCACCACAATGCTCACCGTGTGCATGTGCCGAGCCGCCACTCGTACTCCTCCGTCCGACGCTCGGCGAGACCCTGGGCAACGATCCGCTCCACGCGATCGCGATCCTCCGGGTGCACTCGCGCGATGAACCCCTCGTAGCTGGCGGGGGACCCGACTGGGATGCCGAAGAGTCGGCACTGTTCATCCGACCAGGTGACGGCACGCGTCGCGATGTCCCACTCCCAACTACCGACGTGGGCAATGGCCTGGGCCTCCGCGAGCTGACGCTCGCGGTCCCGCAACCTCTCCGTCGAGACCCGGAGCTGGACTTCACCATGGCGGGCGATGAGCGACGTGAGAATGGCGAGGCCTAGGACGAGGACGGTAGTGCCCGCGATACCCAGCGTCCCGAGTGCCGATGCCGCAATGGCGTTGTCCGACATCATGAGCCCCGGGGCGTGGACAAATCTCGCCGCCGCCATCCCGGTATAGTGCATGCTCGGAATCGCGAGGCCCATGACCACCGCGCTACCAAGTTTAGGCCACGTCCATGCCCCCCGCGCTCCGTGACCGTAATGGAACGCCAGCCACAATGCCACCGCCGAAACGCCGATCGCGATGAGGATGGAGAGGGTGACGAGTCCGGGGTTCCAGCGGGGCGTAGCCGGGAGACGCATCGCCGCCATACCGATGTAATGCATGGCGGCGATTCCCGAGCCCATGACGACGCTGCCCACCGCCGTGCGGGCCGCGCTGAGATGCTCGCGGCTCGCCACGTGAAGGGCCACGAGCGATGCCGCGACGGCGGCGAGGAGTGATAGCCCCACGGTGGGGGGATGGTACAGGACGGGCACCGGGAGACTGAACGCCAGCATGCCCGTGTAGTGCATTGACCAGATACCCAAACCCATGGCGAAGGCACCGCCGGCCAGCCAAGTCGCGCGGGCTTGTCCGCGGGTAGCCGTGACCCGTCCGGCGACGTCCAGGGCCGCGCCGGCGGCGAGGACGGCGATCACGACCGAGAGCGCCACCAGCCAGAGGTCGTAGTTGCCTGTAAGCACCGTCATGTAGCGTCCAGCACCTCACGCACCTTGCGCGCCAGGGCGGCGGGAGTAAATGGCTTCTGGAGGAAGTTGAGGCCTGGCTCAAGCATCCCGTGGTGGACAATCGCGTCGTCCGTGTAGCCGGACACATACAGGACGCGCGTCTCGGGCCGAGACTGAGCGAGCCGCCGAGCCAGCTCGCGCCCGCTCGCTCCGGGCATCACCACGTCCGCCACCAACAGGTGAATCGGGCCGGCATGCGCGCCTGCCACGCCGAGCGCCTGCTCGGCATTCTCGGCCTCGAGCACCGTGTAGCCGAGCTTCTCGAGCAGTCCCTTAGCCAACGGTCGCAGCGTCTCGTCGTCTTCAGCCACGAGAATCGTTTCAGTGCCCGTCACCGTCACTGCCTCGCGGGCCGGCGCCTGCGGCTCCACCGGGGCATCCACGCGGGGCAAGTACACCTTGAACGTTGTGCCATGGCCGGCCTCGCTGTACACCCAGATGTAGCCGCCAGACTGCTTCACGATCCCGTATACCGTCGAGAGGCCGAGGCCGGTGCCTTTGCTCTTCTCCTTGGTCGTGAAGAACGGCTCGAAGATCCGCGCCCTGGTTTGCGCATCCATCCCCACGCCCGTATCGCTCACCGCGAGCATCACATACTGCCCAGGGATGACGGGTTGATGCAGCTCGGCGTACTGCTCCGTCAGTTCCGCGTCCGCCGTTTCGATCAAGAGTTTGCCGCCGGTCGGCATGGCGTCCCGGGCGTTCACCACGAGATTCATGATGACCTGCTGGAGCTGCCCGGGATCGGCGCGCACGTTCCCCGCATTGCTTGCCAGGGAGACCCGCAGGTCGACGTCCTCGCCCAGCAGGCGGCGCAGCATCTTGTCGACGTCCCCGACCAGGTCGTTCATGCTCAGGACGACCGGCGCGAGCACCTGCTGACGACTGAACGCCAACAGCTGGCCCGTCAGCGCAGTCGCCCGTTGCGCCGCCTTGCGAATCTCGTCGAGATCCTGGCGCGCCGCACTGCTCGGGGGAACCTCCTCGGCCATCAGATCCGCGTAGCCGAAGATCGCCGTCAGCACGTTGTTGAAGTCGTGGGCGACGCCGCCCGCGAGCCGGCCAACCGCTTCCATTTTTTGCGCCTGGCGGAGCTGCTCTTCCAGGCGCTTGCGCTCCGTGATATCTCGCACGGCGCCGAGCAGGCGGCCGTCGGGCAGCCGGCGCGCATTGCTCTCGACCACGATGACTGTGCCGTCCTTGCGCAGCAGGGAGCGTTCCGTCACCGTCGCGCGTCCGCTCCCCACTGCGACGACGCGCAGGGTCGCCGCGTCGCGGTCCGGCGCCGGATACGTGTCCGAGACGGTCAGCTGCAAGAGCTCTTCGCGCGCGTAGCCCGTGAGCTCGCAGGCACGCGGGTTGACGTCCAGGTAGCGCCCGTGCGAGTCGGCGATGAACACCGCGTCGCCGATGTTTTCCAGGATAGTCCGATGATAGGCCTCGCTCGCGCGCAGCGCTTCCTCCGCTCGCTTCCGCTCGATCGCGTACCGCAGCACGCGCGCCAGGAGCTGCCCTTCGATGCGACCCTTCACCAAGTAGTCCTGCGCCCCGGAGCGGACCGCCTCGAGCGCCAGCTGCTCGTCGTCGAGCCCCGAGATCACGACGATCGGCTCGTTCGGCGCCCCGCGCCGCGCGCGAACGAACGTATCGAGCCCCTGGCTGTCGGGCAGGCCCAGATCGAGCAGCACGACGTCCACGCCGCTGTGCGCGAGACGGGCGAGCGCGTCGTCGAGCCGGTCCACCCGCTCGAGGTCGAAGGCCTGGGCCTGCACCTCCCCCAGGAGCTCGAGGATGAGCCGGGCATCTCCCGGATTGTCCTCGACCAGCAGGACGGTGATGGGTTGCACGGCGGTCGCGAGGCTCATGGCAGTCGCACGATCTGCAGCCAAAATTGCTCGATCGAGTTAACAGCCTCCAGGAACTCTTTGGTGGCGATCGGCTTCTTGACGTAGGCGTTGGCATGCTGCTGGTAGCTGCTGAGCACGTCCGCGTCGACCTCCGAGCCGGTCACGACCACGACGGGGATGTGGCGCAGCCGCTCGTCGGCCTTGATGATCCGGAGCAACTCGCGCCCGTCCATGCCCGGCAGATTCAGGTCGAGCAGAATCAGGTCGGGCGGTGGCGCGTCGGCGAACCGGCCTTGGCGCCGGAGCCGCGCGAGGGCCTCGACGCCGCTCGTCACGTGATGTACGCGATTGCGCACCTTGCCCTGGTCGAGTGCGCGCCGGGTCAGCGCTGCATCATCGGCGCTGTCCTCGACCAGCAGGACCTCGATCGGCACGCCACCAGCGACCGCGTTCATATGCGTGACAGCTTCACGATCTCGAGCCAAAAGTGCTCGATCGACCGCACCACCTTGAGGAACTGCTCCAGATCGACGGGCTTGGTGACGAATGCGTTGGCCCGAAGACGATAGCTCTCGATGATGTCCTTCTCCGCCTGGGACGTCGTGAGGATGACGACCGGGATGTGTCTGAACTCGTCATTCTGTTTGATCTCCTCGAGCACCTCCCGACCATCTTTCTTGGGAAGGTTCAGGTCGAGGAGAATGAGGTCGGGCTTCGGGGCCGCTGCATGCTTGCCCTGCCGTTGCAGGAAGGCCAGGGCTTCGACACCATCCGGCACCACATACAGGTTGTTCCGCACCTTCGCGTCCCGCAGCGCCTCCCGCGTGAGGCGCGCATCACCGGGATTGTCTTCCACAAGCAAGATCTCGATTGGCACCGGCAGAGTGTCAGGCATGCTCAAACCTCCGCGCTCGCTGGCAGCGTGAAGAAAAACGTCGCGCCCTGCCCGGAGACCGACTCGACCCAGATCCGGCCGCCATGACGCTCGACGATCTTCTTGCAGATCGCGAGCCCGATGCCCGTGCCAGGGTACTCGTTCTTTCCGTGCAGCCGCTGGAAGATGATGAAGATCCGCTCGAAGTACTGCGGGTCGATCCCGATCCCGTTGTCCCGCACGCTGAATAGCCAGTCCCGGTCGCGCCGTTCGGCCGCGAGCCGGATCTCGGGGGGTACGGTCCCGCGGAACTTGAGCGCGTTGGAGACGAGGTTCAGAAACAGGTGCTCCAGCTGCCCCGCGTCGGCGGAGACGATCGGCAATCCGTTCCGGGTAACGGTCGCGCCCGTCTCCTCGATCAGGAGCTTGAGGTTCGCCAGCGCGCGGTCGAGCACGCCGTTCACCTCCGTCGGCGCGAACGCCGCGCCGCGCGTGCCGACCCGAGAGAACGACAACAGATCGTCGATCAGGCGCCTCATCCGGAGCGCGCCGTCGAGCGCGTACCCGATGAATTCGTCCGCGTCGGCGTCGAGTTTCCCCTTGTATCGCTTGCTGAGCAGCTGGACGTAGCTGCCCACCATCCGCAACGGCTCCTGCAGGTCATGGGACGCGACGTAGGCGAAGCGCTCCAGCTCTTCGTTCGAGCGCTTCAGCTCCCGTTCGGTATGAACGCGCTTGGCGTCGGAGCGACTCAGCGTGGCGGCGTACCATATGATGGCGGCGACGAAGATCATGACATTCGACACCGCATACGTGCCCGTGCCGAATGCCGTGGGGTACAGGCCCTCCCGCTCACCCTCCAGCCGCAGCCATCCAAGCACGAGCGGTAGTCCGAACGCCAGCGGCAAGAGACGGCGTGCCATCGCGCCACCTGCCGTGTCCCCGATCAAGACCGCGACCATTCCGCGATCGGGCCGGGCGCACAGAATCCCGATCGCCAGCGCGCCCAAGCCGAGGGCGGTGTGGAGCGCGACGGAGCTGAACGGGTCCACGGCGTACAGCGCCCGCACACCGTAGGCGTACCCGACGAGCGCGGTGAGAGACACCAGGGCCACGACGAGCGCCAGGGCCTGGGTCGCCGCCTGGGCCCGCCGCGCATCCAGCCACGCGAGTGCAGCGCCGGCGCACGTGAAGCTCAGCGCCGTGGCTTGAGACATCCGCTCGGGATAGGGCGATCCGAGCGCCGGATGCGGCTCCCGAAACAGCAGCGCGTCGAGGGCGAGGTCTACGTGGAAGACGTATTCCGCGAGTGTCGCCACGCCGATGACGAGAACGACGGCGCCGCCCAGCTGCGCGATCCACCGGGTGGCCATCGAGTCACGAGGGGTAACGCGGAGGCCGAGGGCAATGCCGCCAAGGACGAAGCAGAGCGCCGTGTTCGGCTTCATCGTCGCGAGCCCCGGAACCAACGCTTTGAGCACGGGGAGGTCGAGCGCCCATCCGACCAGAACCAGCGTACCCAACGCCGTCGCGGCCGTCGCGGCCGCGCGGCTGAGGGAGCGGCAACGAGCCTCGCTTGGAGCGGGCAGGTTCATGGGGCCGCCCCCGCACCGAGCGTGAAGAAAAAGGTGGAGCCTTGACCCGGCTCGGATTCCACCCAGATCCGGCCGCCGTGACGCTCGACGATCTTTTTGCAGATCGCGAGCCCGATCCCCGTGCCAGGGTACTCGTTCTTTCCGTGCAGCCGCTGGAA
>Ga0209471_1001509_pt1 | contig 13740 bp, 16 predicted proteins | sample GraSoiAngelo_128_FD_185885 | JGI IMG/M metagenome (GOLD analysis project Ga0209471, IMG submission 185885) | Grasslands soil microbial communities from the Angelo Coastal Reserve, California, USA - 14_0927_12_20cm (SPAdes) (version 2) | ecosystem: Environmental > Terrestrial > Soil > Grasslands ...
CCACGTCTACCAGGCGTCCATCGAGGTCGAGGGCGACACCATCGAGGAGAACAACCGCGCTGTCGGCACGGTGGTGGTCCGCGGTCGGCCGCAAGTCCTCCTGGCCGACAAGGACCGCTCGCACGCCCAATCGCTGGTCGCCGCGCTGCGCTCGCAGAACATCGACGTGACGGTGGTGGAGCCGGCGGCCATCCCGAAGGACGTTGCCGGACTGCAGAAGTTCGACGGCGTCGTCCTGTCGAACGTCTCGTCGCTCAAGCTGACCCGCGCGCAGATGACGCAGATCCGCGACTATGTCCGTGACTACGGCGGCGGCCTCATGATGGTCGGCGGCGAGGAGAGCTTCGGCCTCGGCGGCTACTACCGCACGCCGATCGAGGAGGCGCTGCCGGTCACGATGGAGGTCAAGCAGAAGGTCGAGATCCCCAGCCTGGCCGTGGTGCTCTCGATCGACCGCTCGGGCTCGATGGCGATGTCGACCGACGAGAAGATCACCAAGCTCGACCTCGCCAAGGAGGCCTCGCATCTCGTCGTCGACCTGCTCGACGAGCGCAACGAGGTCGGCGTGATGTCCTGGGACACCGAGTTCATCTGGGACTCGCCGGTGCGCCCGGCCAAGGACAAATCGGCGATTCACCACGCGATCGCCACCATCAAGGCGGGCGGCGGCACCGATGGGTATCCTGCTCTCAAGGAATCGTATGCCGTTCTCTTCGAACGGCCCGCGCTGCTCAAGCACGTGATCTTCCTGTCGGATGGCCAGATGACGCGCGGCGATTTCCAGGGCCTTCTGCGCCGGATGTCCAAGGACAAGATCACGGTGTCGACGGTGGCGATCGGCAAGGACGCCGACGTCCAGCTCATGGTCGACATCGCCAAGTGGGGCAAGGGGCGCTTCTACTACACCGAGGACTCCCAGACGATCCCGCGCATCTTCACGCTGGAGACGCAGCTGGCCTCCAAGGCCTCGCTGATCGAGCAGCCGTTCAAGCCGCAGCTCACCGCGCCGGCCCACGAGGCGATGCAGGAGATCGACTGGAAGAACGTCCCGCCCCTCGGCGGCTACGTGGCCACCACGCTGAAGCCGACCGCCGAGCTCGTCCTCATGAGCCACCAGGAGGACCCCGTGCTGGCCACCTGGCGGTTCGGCCTGGGCCGGGCGGCCGCGTTCACGTCGGACGCCAAGGCGAAGTGGGCCGTGCTGTGGCTGCGCTGGCGCGACTTCAACAAGTTCTGGGCGCAGCTCACGCGTTGGACGCTGCGCAGCGGCTCGCGCAGCGACACGACCGCGGTGGTGCAGCGGATCGACACGACCGGCGAGGTCGTGGTCGACGCCGTCGACGCCAAGGGCGACTTCATCAACTTCCTCGACTCCCAGATCGGCGTCGTGGCGCCCGATCGCGGGCGGACGGTGATCGACCTCGAGCAGATCGGCCCCGGGCGCTACCGCGGCCGGTTCCCCGCGCCCGACGAGGGCGTCTACCTGGTCGGCATGGCCCAGCGGAAGGGCGAGCGCGTGATCGGCTCACAGCTGGCGGGTCTAGTGGTACCGTATGCTCAGGAGCTGCGCGACCTCGGCGTCGACGAGACCCTGCTCCGCGAGCTGTCCGAGTTGACGGGCGGCGGCCCGCTGGAAGCTCCGCGCGACGCGTTCCTCAAGTCGCGCCGCCAGTCGCGCATCGGTGTCGATGTCTGGCCGTGGCTGGTGGGTCTCGCGGCGGTCCTGCTCATTCCGGACGTGGCGCTGCGGCGCCTCGGCCCGGGCGGCTTCGCGCGGCTGGGCGGGTGGCTGCTCCCGCCCAGGTGGCGTCGCCGCCGCGAGGCCGCCGCGGAGCCGCAGGAGGGCACCTGATGCGTGACGCCGGACGCTCCGTGCGGTGGACGCTCGTGCTCGTGGCGGCAACCGTGGCCGTGAGCCTGATCGGCGGCGCCCAGGCCGCCACCAAGCCTCGCGCCATCCTCGTCGTGCCGTTCGATGCCAGCGCCCTCGGCGAGGATCAGTGGCTCGGCGAGGGCGTCGCCCAGGTCGTGTCGCTCGGGCTCGCCCAGCATCCCGCCTTCGTGCAGGTCGACCGTTCGCGCCAGCGCGCCATGGGCCGCCCGGACGTGTGGGGCGAACCGGTCGTCGTCCAGGCCGCCCGGGCGCTGCACGTCGATGCCGCGATCTTCGGCCGCGTCGCGCGCACCGGGTCCGACTACGTCGTCCAGCCGCGGCTGCTCGAGTTGAAGGGCGGGGCCGGCGAGCCCGTGTCCCTGGAGCCGATCACCGCCAGCGAGGCGGATCTGCTGGCCCGTCTGGCGCCGCTGGCCGTCGCCTACGCGCGCACGCTCAAGGTCACGCTGACCGAGGCCGAGGCGCGGCGCATCGACAAGGCCGCCCAGCCCACGCGCTCGCTGAAGGCGTTCGAGCTCTACGCGCGCGGCGAGATGGCGATGAGCCAGCGCCCCGGGCAGGAGGGCAACGAGCAGGCGATCGATCTGCTGGCGCGCGCGATCGAGGCCGATCCGAACTTCACCGTCGCCTATTACGCGCAGGGCGTCGTGCATCAGGAGCTCGGCAACCGCTGGAAGGCGGCGTCCCAGTTCCGCGCGGCGATCCAGCTCGATCCGAACTACCCGGAGCCGCACAAGGCGCTCGGCGACCTGTTCCTGGCGGCGCCGCGGCGGCTGTTCGAGCAGGCGGTCGAGTCGTACGCCAAGGCGATCGATCTCCGGCCGTTCTACGGCGAGGCCTACGTCGGTCTCGGCGAGGCCAAGGCCGCCAAGGGCGACATCGACGGCGCCATCGGTGCCTACACCAAGGCGCTCGCCTACAACCCGATCAACCCGCGCGTGCACATGAGCCTGGGCAAGATTTACTACTCGGAGAAGGGTCTCTACTACGAGTCCGTCACCGCCTACAAGAAGGCGATCGACCTGGATCCCAACTCGGTCGACGCGCGGATGGGGCTCGGCGAAGTCTACGAGGACAAGGGCCTCTACAAGGAAGCGATGGAGGAGTACCGCCGGGTGATCGACCTCGACGGCAAGCACACCGGCGCCATGTACAACCTCGCCCTCGTGTACGAGAAGGTGGATCCGAAAGAGGCGGTGGCCCAGTGGGAGCGCTACATCGGGCTCGCCTCGCAACTACCCTCGGAAAAGGACTGGGTCGACGTGGCCCGACAGCACTTGAGGAAACTCAAGAGCCAGATCAAGGACTAGTGCCTCCCCGTGGACGAGCTTCGCAAAGATCCGACGCGCGGCCAGTGGGTGCTCATCCGCCCCAAGGCCGAGCCTCCCGCCGACGGTCCCTGTCCGTACTGCCCGGGCGCCGAATCGCTCTCGGGCGGTGAGATCGCCGCCTACCGCAAGGAAGGCTCGCCCGCCAACAGTCCGGACTGGACCGTGCGCGTCGTGCCCGAGCACGACGCCTACTTCCGCATCGAGCGGGAGCTGGCCCGCGAGGGCGTCGGGATGTTCGACATGATCACCCCGCGCGGGGCCAGCGAGCTCATCATCGAGTCACCGCGCCACGACGACACGCCGGCCACGATGTCGCTGGAGCAGATCGAGGCGGTGCTGTGGATGTACCGGGACCGTCTGCTCGACCTCAAGCGCGACGGCCAGATCCGGGACATCCTCGTCTCGCGGCGCCATCGCAAGCCGGGCGTGCCGTCTCACCATCCGTACTCGCGCGTGACGGCGATCCCCATCGTGTTCGACGACATCCGGCGCGAGCTGCGCGAGGCGCGCGAGTACTACCAGTACAAGCGCCGCTGCCTCTACTGCGACATCCTGCGCCAGGAGATCGCCGCCGAGGAGCGGATCGTCAAGCTGACGCCGCGCTTCGCCGCGCTGGCGCCCTACGCGGCGCGGGGCCCGGCCGAGCTGTGGATCGTGCCGCGGCAGCACGCCTGCTCCTACGAGGAGTCGCTCACCGCGGACTCGGCGCGCGACCTGGCCCGTCTCATGTCCGACGCCTTCGCGGCGCTGGCCCGCGCCTTCGACGACCCCGGCTACGAGATGGTGCTACACACGGCGCCCAACCTGCGCTCGCGGATCCTGCAGGGCGACTGGGCGACCATCCGCGACGACTACCACTGGCATCTGGAGATCATGGCCCAGCCCGAGCGGACGAATCGGCTGGGCGGCATCTTCATCACCGAGATGGCCCCCGAGGTGACGGCCACCGCGCTGCGCGAGGCCTGGGAGCGCCGCTAGCGAGCGCCGTCGAGGGGTGCCCCCATCATGGATAGAGCCCGCGGACCCGGTAGCCCTCGGCGACCCGGCGCACGCCCTCCATCAGCGCGGCCGTCCGGAGATCGGTCCCTTCCTTGGTGGCCAGGGCCCACACGCGGTTGAACGCGCGCGTCATGACCTCCTGCAGTCGCGTAGTGATCTCGCTCTCGCGCCAGAAGTAGTACTGCAGCCCCTGCACCCACTCGAAGTACGAGACGACCACACCGCCGGCGTTGGCGAGGATGTCGGGGATGACGGTCACCCCGCGGTCGCGGAGGATGACGTCGGCTTCGGGCGTCGTGGGCGCGTTGGCGCCCTCCGCCACGATCGTCGCCTTGATGCGGTCGGCGTTGTCGCCGCGGATCACCGAGCCGATGGCCGCCGGCACGAGGACGTCGCAGGGCTGGAAGAGGATGTCGGTGCTCGAGATCGCCTCGGTGCCGGGGAAGCCCCCCACGCCGCCCGACTCCGCCACGTGGGCCTCGAGCTGGCGGATGTCGATGCCGTTGGGGTTCCAGATGCCGCCCTTGATGTCGCTGACGCCGGCGATGACGCAGCCTTCGCGCCAGAGCAGGCGGGCGGCGACCGAGCCGACGTTGCCGAAGCCTTGCACGACGACGCGGCGCCCGCGCAGCTCCTGGCCAAGGCGGCGTGCCGCCTGGTAGAGCGCGTACACGATGCCGCGGCCGGTGGCCTCCCGCCGCCCTGCCGAGCCGCCGACGATCAGCGGCTTGCCGGTGACGACCCCGGGCACCGTGCGCCCCTGGGTCATCGAGTAGGTGTCCATCATCCAGGCCATGGTCTGCTCGTCGGTGCCCATGTCCGGGGCCGGGATGTCGAGGTCGGGCCCGATCAGCAGGATGATCTCCGCCGTGTAGCGTCGCGTGAGGTTCTCGAGCTCGTGGCGCGACAGCGAGCGCGGATCGCAGCGGACGCCGCCCTTGGCGCCCCCGTACGGAAGGCCCATGAGCGCGCACTTCCACGACATCAGCATCGCCAGCGCCGACACCTCGGGCAGGTCGACGTCGGGGGCATACCGCAGCCCTCCCTTGGTGGGGCCGAGCACGGAGTTGTGGTGGACCCGGTAGCCGGTGAAGACGGCCGTGCGTCCGGTGTCCATGCGGATCGGGATCGAGACGACCAGCGCCCGCCGGGGGTGGCGGAGGCGTTCGTGGATGTCCTGGTCGAGCTGGAGCCTGGAGGCCGTCTGGTCGAGCTGGGCCAGGGCCGTCCGCAGCATGGGGGAGTCGAACTCGGATTTCTCTGTCATGAGCACCCTTTCCATTGACAACCCGGCCGCCAGGTGGCAGAATCCGACTGAAATGGTCGCCGACTAAAACAGTCGGGCATATCCGGCCATAAGGTCGGAGGGAATTGGGAGATGCTTCGCTTCACCAAGCGCGCCGATTACGGCCTCATGGCGATTCACTACATCGCCATTCACGACGAGGGTGCCGTCAGCGCCAAGCGTATCGCGGAGGAGTTCTCGATTCCACAGGAGTTGCTGGCCAAGATCCTCCAGCGGCTCGCCAAGCAGCGGCTGATCGTCAGCCACAACGGTCCCAAGGGGGGCTACGTGCTGTCGCGGCGGGCGGCGGAGATCTCGGTAGGCGAGGTCATCCGGGCGCTCGAGGGGCCGATCAACATCGTCTCCTGCCTGGAGGACAGCGAGTGTCCCCAGATGGAGCGCTGCAGCCTGCGCCGGCCGGTGCAGAAGCTGCAGGCGGCGATCACCCAGATGCTGGACACGATGAGCCTGGCCGAGCTGACGACCGAGGACGTGCCCGAGATTTTCACGATCAGGGCCTGACGAACGGACGGGGAGAGCGAAATCGATGGCGCTGAAGTTCCCGATCTTCATGGACGCGCAGTCGACCACGCCGTGCGATCCGCGGGTGGTCGAGGCGATGCTGCCGTACTTCACCGACAAGTTCGGACATCCGGCCAGCCGTAACCACCCCTTCGGCTGGGAGGCGGAGGCCGCGGTCGACGCGGCGCGCGGCCGGCTGGCCAGGCTGATCGGCGCCCGCGATCCGAAGGAGCTCGTCTTCACGTCCGGCGGCACCGAGGCGATCAACCTCGCGCTCAAGGGCGTGGCCGAGATGTACCGCGAGAAGGGCACGCACATCGTCACCACGGTCATCGAGCAGCGGGCGGGCATCGACGTCTGCAAGCGGCTCGAGCGGCAGGGCCTCCAGGTGACGTACGTGCCGGTGCAGCCCGACGGCCTCATCGACGTCGACGAGATCCGCAAGGCGGTCACCGACAAGACCATCCTGATCTCGGTGATGTTCGCCAATAACGAGATCGGCACGATCCAGGATATCGCGGCCATCGGCAAGCTGGCGAAGGAGAAAGGCATCCTGTTCCATACCGATGCGACCCAGGCCGTCGGCAAGACGCCGGTCGACGTCGAGGCCATGGGCATCGATCTCCTGTCGTGCACGGCGCACCTCATCTACGGCCCCAAGGGCGTGGGCGCGCTCTACGTGCGGCGCAAGGGCCCCCGCGTGCGGCTGGCGCCGCTGTTCGACGGCGGTGGTCACGAGCGCGGCATGCGCTCGGGCACGCTGCCGGTGCCGCTCATCGTGGGCTTCGGCCGGGCGGCCGAGATCTGCCAGGAGAGCATGGTCGAGGAGAACCGGCGGATCGCCAGGATGCGCGATCGGCTGCAAGACATGATCCTCTCGAGCGTGGACGAGGCGTTCCTCAACGGCCGCCCGGACCGCCGGCTGGCCGGGAACCTCAACATCTCCTTCGCCTACGTCGAGGGTGAGTCGGTCCTGATGGGCCTCAACAAGGAGACGGCCCTGTCGTCCGGCTCGGCCTGCACGTCGGCGACGCTGGAGCCCTCGTACGTGATCGCTGCCCTGGGGGCCAGCGCGGAGCTGGCGCATTCCTCGATCCGCTTCAGCCTGCACCGGTTCAACACCGACGAAGAGGTGGAGTACGTCGGCCAGCGCACCATCGAGGTCATCAAGCGGCTGCGCGACATGTCGCCGCTCTACGAGCTGGCCAAAGAAGGCGTGGACATCAAGACGATCAAGTGGAAGGCCGAGTAAGGGGGAACCGATGGCATACAGCGAGAAGGTGGTCGACCACTACAACAACCCGCGCAACGTCGGGTCCTTCACCAAGGACACCCCCGGCGTGGGGACGGGGCTGGTGGGCGCGCCGGAGTGCGGCGACGTCATGAAGCTGCAGATCAAGGTGAACCTCGAGACGGGGGTCATCGAAGACGCCAGGTTCAAGACGTTCGGCTGCGGCAGCGCCATCGCGTCGTCGAGCCTGGCCACCGAGTGGCTGAAGGGCAAGACTGTCGACGAGGCGGCCAAGATCAAGAACACCGACATCGTCAACGAGCTGAAGCTCCCGCCGGTGAAGATCCACTGCTCGGTGCTGGCCGAGGACGCCATCAAGGCCGCGCTGGCGGACTACAAGGAAAAGCAGGCACCGCAGACGGCGGGAGCGGCATCCCAATAGCGGGAGGACTGGACGCAATGGCGGTCGAGCTGTCGGAAAACGCGAGCAAGCAGGTGAAGCAGCTCAAGCAGTCGCAGAACCTGCCCGAGAACGTCTTTCTGCGGATGGGCGTCAAGGGGGGCGGCTGCTCGGGCATGAGCTACAGCCTGGAGTTCGACACCGAGATCGGGCCCCACGACAAGGAGTTCGACATCGACGGCATCAAGGTGGTCGTCGACAAGAAGAGCTACCTGTACCTCAACGGCACGACACTCGATTACGTGCAGCAGGGGTTGACGGGGGGCTTCACCTTCATCAACCCCCAGGCCAAATCGAGCTGCGGCTGTGGGACCTCATTCTCGGCGTAGCCGGGCCCGGCACGCACATCCGACGGGCCCGGGCGAGGGCCCGTTGCTGTTTTAGGAGACGCATGAGCGACTTCTTCGAGGTCTTCGGTCTCGAGCGGCGCCTGGCGATCGACGTCGCGGCGCTGCAGCGGCGCTTCTACGAGCTATCGCGGCGCTGGCACCCCGACTTCCACCAGGCGGCGGCGCCCGCCGAGCAGGCCCGCGCGCTGGAGGAGTCGGCGCGCGTCAACGCGGCGTACCGCGCCTTGCGCGACCCGCTGGCGCGTGTCGAGTACCTGATCCGCCTCGAAGAGGGCCGCGCCACCAGGGAGGGCGCCGTCGTGAAGCCGAAGGCGCCGCCGGCCCTGCTGGCCGAGATGTTCGAGATCCAGGAGGCGCTGGAGGCACGCGGCGACAGCCTGGACGACGGCACGCGGGCCACCCTGACCGTCCAGCGCGACGCGCTCCGCGCGCGGATGGCCGAGGCCGAGGCGCAGATCGCCGGGCCGCTCAGTCGCGCCTGGGACGCCGCCGCAGCGGCCGACCGGCCCGCGGCGCTGGCCGCGCTCAAGGACGCGCTGGCGACCCGCGCATATCTCAGAACCGTGATCGACGACCTGGCCAACGCGCTGGGCGAGGGGACAGAGGAGACGCATGTCGCGAATCGTCGGGATTGACCTCGGGACCACCAACAGCCTGGTCGCCTACGTCGATGAGCGCACCGGCTTGCCGGTCGTCATCCCCGACCGCGACGGTCGCCGGCTACTGCCCTCGATCGTCGGCTTCACGCCCGACGGCGTCCTCGTCGGCGAGGCGGCGCGACGGCAGCTGGCGCGGCGCCCGGCCGACACCGTCTATTCGGTCAAGCGCCTGATGGGACGCGGCTGGGAGGACGTGAAGGACGAGCTGCGATACTTTCCGTTCCGCGTGCTGCCGGGCGAGGGCGTCGTGAGGCTCGCGGTGGGCGGCCGCGAGGTGACGCCGCCCGAGGTGTCGGCGATCGTCCTGCGCACGCTCAAGGAGCGCGCCGAGACCCACTTCGGCGAGCCGGTCGAGAAGGCCGTGGTCACGGTGCCGGCCTACTTCAACGACAGCCAGCGCCAGGCGACCAAGGACGCCGGCCGCATCGCCGGGCTCGACGTCGTCCGCATCGTCAACGAGCCTACCGCGGCCTCGCTCGCCTACGGCCTGCATCGACTCGGCCAGGGCGTGATCGCCGTCTACGACCTCGGCGGCGGCACCTTCGACATCTCGATCCTGCGCGTCAAGGACGGCATCTTCGAGGTGCTGGCGACCAACGGCGATACCCATCTCGGCGGCGACGACTTCGACCGCGTGCTGATGCTGTGGCTGCTGGAGGACGTGCAGGCCCGCCATCACCGCGAGCTCGACCGCGACTGCGTCGAGCTCGCGCGCGACGGCGAGGCGATGCAGGAGCTGCGGCTGGCCGCCGAGGCCGCCAAGATCCGTCTGTCGACCGAGGAGCGGACGACGCTCACGCTGCCACTGGCCGGCTTCACTTACCACCGGGCGATCACGCGGGCGGAGATCGAGCGGTTGCTCGAGCCGCTAGTGTCGCGGACGCTGGGCCCGTGCCGGCAGGCGCTGGCCGACGCCGGCCTCACGCCGTCCGACATCGATCAGGTCGTGCTGGTCGGCGGTTCCACGCGGGTGCCGCTGGTCCGCCGGCGGGTGCAGGAGCTGTTCGGCAAGGCGCCGCACAGCCAGCTCAATCCCGACGAGGTCGTGGCGCTCGGCGCTGCCGTGCAGGCGCAGATCCTGGCCGGCGGCATCAAGGACATGCTGCTGCTCGACGTCACGCCGCTGTCGCTCGGCATCGAGACGCTGGGCGGGATCGTGTCGATCCTGATCCCCCGCAACACGACCATCCCGACCAGCGCCCGCGAGATGTTTACCACGTCCGTCGACGGCCAGACGGTGGTCGACATGCACGTCGTGCAGGGCGAGCGCGAGCTGGCCAGGGACAACCGCTCGCTGGCGCGCTTCGAGCTGCGCGGCATCGATCCGATGCCGGCCGGCATGCCGAAGATCGAGGTGACGTTCCTCATCGACGCCAACGGCATCCTCCAGGTCCAGGCGCGGGAGCAGCGCACCGGCAAGGCGGCGTCCATCGAGGTGAAGCCAACCTACGGGCTGAGCGACGCCGACGTCGAGCGCATGGTCGAGGAGTCGTTCGCGTACGCCGAGGCCGACGTCGAGGCGCGGCTGCTGATCGAGGTGCGCAACGAGGCCGACACCGTGCTGACCCACGTCGAGCGGGCGTTCCGCCAGGCCGGCGCCCTGCTCGGCGCCGAGGAGCGGAAGGCGATCGAGGCTGCGGTGGCGGCGCTGCGCCGGGCCCGCGCCGGCGACGACCGCGACGCGATCCGCGAGCGCACGAGCGAGCTGAACCACGCCACCGAGCACCTGGCCGAGATGATGATGGAGGCCGCCCTCAAGGGCGCGCTGGACACGAAGCGGGCGGACGAGATCATGGGCCGGGGGAGTTCGAGGGAGCAGTGATGGCCGTCCACAAGGTGACGTTTCTCCCGCTGGGCAGGACCGTCGAGGTCGACGACGAGAAATACCCGCTCGCCGATCACGGCAAGCCCGGCTCGCTGCTCGACATCGCGCTGGCCAACGACATCGAGCTCGAGCACAACTGCGGCGGCTCCTGCGCCTGCACGACCTGTCACGTGATCGTGAAGGAAGGCGCCGAGAACCTCAGCGAGATGGCCGGCGACGAGGAGGATCGCCTCGACATGGCCGAGGGCCTCACCATCCACTCGCGCCTCGGTTGCCAGGCGGTCGTGCGCGGTGACGTCGTGGTGGAGATCCCGAAGACATGATGTGGCGGGATACCGAGGACATCGGGATCGCGCTCAGCGAGAAGTTCCCGGACGTCGACCCGCTGACCGTCCGCTTCACCGACCTCCACAAGTGGGTGACCGAGCTCGAAGGCTTCGGCGACGACCCCAAGTCCTCCACCGAGTCCGCGCTCGAGAAAATCCAGATGGCCTGGCTCGATGAATACCGCAATCGCTGACCGCCGGAAGGGGAGCGAAGCCCTCCTCCGGGGGAAACTACCAGGTGATGACTTGATCGGCCTCGAAGATGGCCTCGAGGAGTTGCTCCCACGAGAGCTCGTCGGGCACACGCCGCGCGCTGACGCCGGCGGGCGCGGTGACGGCGCCGCCGGGCAGCAGGACGAGGGTGATGGCGTCGCCGGCCGCCTGCTGCTGGGCGACGACCTCGAGCGCCAGCGCGGCGTCGGGGCCCTTGAGCAGATGGAGCACGCGGGCCATCAGAAGACGATGAAGCGGCGGCCCCGCCGCATGAGCGCGGCGATCTCGGCGCGCGCGACGCGGACCACCGGGTGGCCGCCCTCGTTCCAGTCGGGGTCGGTCGGAATCGCCTCCGTCTCGACGTGGAACGGAATGCCGAGCCGCTTGAGGTTGTCGCGGAACTTGGCGATGTCGTCGCCGTCGACGAGGTCGTCGGTGTCGGCGTCCAGCAGGTGGACGGCCGGGCCGCGCAGCACGAAGGTGACGTCGTTCTCGCCGGCCACCACGCCGACGCCGATCCGCATGGCCTCGAACGCGCGGTGCGACGACCGCGGATCGCAGGCGATCACCACCAGGACGGGCTGCGGCTCGGGCACCGGGGTCGGGTCAGTTGAGGGCGACGAAGCGATCGGTACCGTTGATCAGGTCGGTCAGCACCACCAGGCCGCAGTAGGTGACGCGGTCGGCGTCGCGCAGCGGCACCCCACGCTTCTGGCAGCCGTAGGCGCACACGAACAGCTTGGCCCCGCGGTCGGCGAGCGCGCCCACCCGCGGATCGTCGAGCGCGCGCACGCCGTCGTCGATCAGATAGAGATAGAGCTGGGCGCCGCGCGCCAGCGCCGCGTCGGAGAGGCCCACCGCGGCATCGAGATTGGCGGGGCGATCGGGACCGGTGGAGAGCATCAGACCGAATTTCTTCTTCGCGAGGTCCATCGCGGGCCGAGCGTAACATCGGGAAAAGGGGAGAGCAAGGAATGAGCCGTCGCGTGTACCTCGATCACAACGCGTCGACCCCCGTTCATCCGGAGGTCGTCGCCGAGATGCTGCCGTACTTCGGCGAGCGCTTCGGGAATCCGTCGAGCGTGCACGGCTTCGGCCGCGAGGCGCGGGCGGGCGTGGACACGGCCCGCGAGCGCGTGGCCCGCTTCCTGGGGGCGGCGCCCGACGAGGTCGTGTTCACCTCGGGCGGCACCGAGTCCGACAACATGGCGCTCAAGGGCATCGCCTTCGCCCGCGGGCGCGGGCACTTCATCACCTCGAAGATCGAGCACCACGCCGTGCTCCGCGCCGCCCAGTGGCTGGAGACGCAGGGCTTCGCGGTGACCTACGTCGGTGTCGACGGGCACGGCATGGTCGATCCCGACGAGGTCGAGCGCGCGCTGCGGCCCGACACGATCGGGATCTCGATCATGCACGCCAACAGCGAGATCGGGACCATCCAGCCGATCGCCGCCATCGGCCGGCTGGCCCGCGAGCGCGGGATCCCGTTCCACGTCGACGCCGTGCAGACGTTCGGCAAGCTCGAGTTCGACGTCGACGCGGTCGGCATCGACCTGCTGTCGTTCTCGAGCCACAAGATCTACGGCCCCAAGGGGATCGCGGGCCTATACATCCGCAAGGGCACCAAGATGGTCTCGGTGCAGCACGGCGGCGAGCACGAGCGGCGCCGGCGCGCCGGCACCGAGAACGTCCCCGGCATCGTCGGCTTCGGCAAGGCGGTCGAGATCCGCGGGCGCGACATGAAGGACGAGCACGCGCGCCTCACCGCCCTGCGCGACCGGCTGTGGGACGGCATCCGCGCCCGCGTGCCGGAGGTCCGCCTCAACGGCCACCCGACCGAGCGGCTGCCGGGCACCGCCAACCTCGGGTACCGAGGGGTCGAGTCGGAATCGATCGTCCTCGGCCTGGATCTGAAAGGCATCGGCGTGTCAGCCGGCTCGGCGTGCACCTCGGGCAGCGTCGAGCCGTCGTACGTGCTGGTGGCGATGGGCGTGCCGCTGGAGTGGGCGATGGGCGCCGTGCGTCACTCGCTGGGGCGCTCCACGACCGCCGAGGACATCGACTACGTCGTCGAATCGGTGGAGCCGATCGTGCGCAAGCTGCGAGCGGTGATGCCGGTCGGAGCCGCATGAGGTATAGCCCCACGCTGCTCGACCATTTCCTGAACCCGCGGAACGCCGGGTTGATGCGGGACCCGGACGGGACGGGCGTGGACGAGTACGAGGGCTGCGGCGACCTGGCGCGGTTCTTCCTGCGGGTACGCGACGGGCGCGTGGCCGAGGTGCGGTTCCAGACGTACGGCTGCGGGCCGACCATCGCGGCGGCCAGCGCGGCCAGCGAGCGGGTGGCCGGCCGGACCGTCGAGGAGCTGCTGAGCCTGAAGCCGCAGGAGGTCGAGGACGCCGTGGACGGGCTCCCGGAGGATCGCAAGCACGCCGCCGACGTCGTCGCCGGGGCGCTGCGCGCCGCCGCGCTCGACGCCCTCGGCCGGCGTCAGGGGGAGGTTGGTTGACATGTTCGACGCGCTTCGCGAGGACGTGCAGACGGTCATGGAGCGCGATCCGGCCGCCCGCTCGCGGCTCGAAGTGCTGCTGTGCTACCCGGGGGTCCACGCCCAGGCGTTCCACCGGCTGGCCCAGCGGCTG
>Ga0209471_1001511_pt1 | contig 13720 bp, 9 predicted proteins | sample GraSoiAngelo_128_FD_185885 | JGI IMG/M metagenome (GOLD analysis project Ga0209471, IMG submission 185885) | Grasslands soil microbial communities from the Angelo Coastal Reserve, California, USA - 14_0927_12_20cm (SPAdes) (version 2) | ecosystem: Environmental > Terrestrial > Soil > Grasslands ...
GAGCTCGAGGTCGTAGTGCCGTCCAAGTGTCGCGATCGCCCAGAGCGAAAAGCCGACGCCCGCGACGATCAGGGCCAAGCCGATCCAGCGGAGCAAGTCAGGCATGTCGAGCTCCGGCCCGGGCCGCACCGCGATCACGATGTACGGGACAAAGAAGAAGTAGGCGACGTAGTGGGCCAACCCGCCTGAGCGCGCGACGGTCTCGCCGCGACGGGCCAGGCCGCGCGCCCGCGAGAGCTGCGCGACGACCATGAAAGTAACGATGCTGCCGATCGAGACGATCGTCACCAGCGAAGGATTCATGTCCCAATACTCCGTCTGCGCACTAGACTCGCGCGCCATGGCTATCGCCTGGCTGGGTGAGCCCGGGTCCCTCGACGCCGCGACGGTTGGCGGCAAGACCGCCAATCTCGGGCGCCTCGCGACGTCGTTCCGCGTGCCGCCGGGGTTCTGTCTCGACGCGTCGGCCTTCGATCAGCTGCGTCAGGCGCTCGACGGCGACGCTCCCGCGAGAGCACGGCTCCGCGAGCTCGTCGCGGCCTCCTACGACGATCTCTCCCGACGCGTCGGCGAGAAGGAGCCACGGGTGGCGGTGCGCTCGTCGGCGATCGGGGAGGATTCCGGCGATGCGTCGTTCGCCGGACAGCACGAGACCGTGCTCGACGTCGGCGGAGTCGACGCCATCGTCGATGCGCTGCTCGAGTGCTGGCGGTCGGTCTACTCCGCGCGCGCGACCGCATACCGCAAGCAGCGCGGCATCGCCGGAACGCCGCGGATCGCGGTGCTCGTGCAGCTCATGGTTCCGGCCGACGCTTCGGCCATCGCCTTCAGCGCCGACCCGGTGAGTGGTGCGCGCGACGTGGTCGTCGTGAACGCCGCGCGCGGTCTCGGCGACGCCATCGCGTCCGGCACGATCACCCCCGACAGCTACACGGTCCGCAAGCGAGACCTCGTCATCACGTCGCGCGTGTGCGCCGATGGCGGCGCGGTCTCCGACGGCGACATCGTCGCAATCGCACGCCTCGCGATCCAGCTCGAGACGATCATGGGCGGGCCCGTCGACGTCGAGTCGGCGCTGCGCGACGGCGAGCTCCACCTCCTGCAATGCCGGCCGATCACGACGCTCGCCGAAGAGTTCCCGGTCACGTGGGACGATCCGGACGATGCCAACGTAACGTGGACACGCGACGACGCGCACTTCGACCAGGTCTATCCCCCGCTCAGCATCGAAATGATCAGCGCCGGGCATCACGGCATCCGAACGCTGCTCGCGGCGGTCGGTTTCCCCTTCGCGGTGCGCAGCGTTCCCTTCAACGGTCGTTTCTTTGACAGCGAGCGGCGACTGGTGCCCGAGGAGCGCATCGGCCAGGAGATGACAAAGGCGGCAGCGGTGCGGCGCTCGCGCGCGAGGACGATCCGACGGCGATGGGACGAGGAGCTCCTGCCCGAGGTCAGACGTCACTACGAGTGGATGCGCGGGGCAGACTTCGTCAACGCGCCACGCGACCGCGCGAGTCTGTTGTGGCTCGAGATGTGGGAGCGGGTTCGGCGCGTCTGGGAGATCCACTTCATCGTCACCGGCTCGGCGTACCCGGTCATGGAGGAGCTTGCGCAGGCCTACGAGCAGCTCGTCGGCGGAAGCGGCGGAGACGCGCTCGCGATCACGCAAGGCGACGCTCCCACACTGCAGCGGCTCGAGCGCGATCTGCACGCGCTGGCGGAGTCCCTGCGGGCGCGGCCGACCGTTGCCGCCGCGATCGGCGCAGGCGAGCGATCCCTGCCGAGCCTCGGGAAGCTCGACGGCGGGGCCGCGTTCCTGCGTGAGATCGGTACGTTCCTCGAGACTCATGGCGACGTCGGCCAGGAAAACTTCGATCTCGTGACGCCACCGTGGCGGGACGATCCTGCAAAGCTCGTGGAGATCTTGGCGCAGCGTCTTCGCTTCGCCGGCGAGCACCCCGACGAGCGTTACGCGCGCGTCCGCGAGCGCGCGCGAGTGATCGTGGCTCGCGCGCGCACCCACCTCGCGGAACGACGTGAGGACCTCGAGCGCTTCGAGGAGATTCTCGCGGCGGCACAGAGCGCCGGCCCGCTCACCGAGGAACACAACTACTGGATCGACCGAATGAGCTACGCGCACGTCCGCCGGATGGTCCTGGCGGTCGGGGTGCGCCTGGTACGTGAGGGCGTGCTCGCGACGCCTGAAGACATCTTCTTCCTGTATCTGCCTGAGATAACTGAGGCCTTCGAGTTATCGGCACCTCTCGCCGAGCTCGTCTCTCGTCGCCGTAAAGAGGTCGCACGATGGCGGCGCTACACGGCTCCCAAGACGATCGGCGCGCCGGCGTCAGGGCCGGAGCCGATCACCCCTGGAGTGTCCGTTGAGCGGGTGAGCTTCGACTACTCGGTGACACAGAGCGACCGGTACACGCTCCGCGGTGTAGCCGCGTCGCCCGGTGTCGCGCGAGGACCCGCGCGGATCATCACGGGCGACGCTGACTTCGCGACGATGCGGCCGGGCGATGTCCTCGTCTGTCGAACTTCGACTGTCTCGTGGGTGCCGCTCTTCACGATTTCGGCCGCCGTCGTAACGGAGTTCGGCGGCTCGCTGACGCACGCCGCGGTCGTGGCACGCGAGTTCGGCGTTCCATGCGTCGTCGCGACCGGCGGAGTCACGACGACCGTCACCGACGGCGAACCTCTCGAGGTCGATGGCTCCGCCGGAACAGTGCGCCGGCTGTTTCCGATCACCTGGAGGAACTCCGAAGACGCGAAGCTGCTATGGCGCCGCGACGACGCGCACGTCACTCAGGTCATCACGCCGCTGGCGATCGAATACACGCGGCACGGCGCCAACTACGGCATGAGACGCCGCGACGAAGAGCTCGGGTCGCCCGTGCTGATGCGCCTGGAGAGCTTCAACGGCCGGAACTACTCGGGGAGTCAGGCGCTCCGACCTCCGGACGAGATCGCGGTACATCAAAGGGAAGCGTTGGCGAAGCGCCGGAGCCTCGCACGCCGCGTGCCCCGCGATTGGGATGAGCGCTACCTGCCGGAGCTGAACGAGCACTACGTGTGGATGCGCGCGCTTTCATTGGATCGATCGAGCGGGCCGGAAGCCGCGTCCGCGTGGGACGACCTCTGGCGTCGGCATCGTCGCGCGTGGCGGATCCACATGCTCGTCACGGCAGGTGCGTACACGGTGATGGACGAGCTCGCGGAGGTCTATGAAGCGCTCGTCGGCGGGTCGCAGGCGGATGCTTTCGCGCTCACGCAGGGCCTCGCCCGGACGCTGCAGCAGCTCGAGAATGATCTCCACGACCTGACCACAGCAGCGCGCACCTCAGCGGCGGTCGCCGAAGCGATGGCCCGCGGCGCTTCTTTCGAAGAGCTTCGATCGCGCGACCCATCGTTCGACGACGCGGTGCGGGAATTCCTCCGCGTGCACGGCGAAGCCGGCGCGTCCGGCGATCATTTCGGGTCGGTCTCGTGGGCGGACGATCCCACCTTGCTCATCCGTGCTGTCGCGCAACGGCTGCGGATGTCCGGGGAGGATCCACGGGTCCGGCAAGCCGGGCTTCGCGCGCGGGCGGGTGAGATCGCAGCGCACGCACGGAAGACTCTGGCCGATCGGCCCGACGATCTCGCGCGATTCGAGGAGGTCTTCGCGGCCGCGCGCGGGGCCGGTCCATTGACCGAGGAGCACAACTACTGGCTCGACCGCCGCAATCACGCCAACGTCGGCAGGGCCGCGCGAACGTTCGGCGCACGCCTGGTGAGTGACGGTGTCATCAAGAACCGCGAGGAGATCTTCCTTCTCTATCTGGATGAAGTCCGCGACGCGCTCCGCGCACCACGAGATCTCTCGACGCTGATCGTGGAACGAGAGAACGAGCAGGCTGAGTGGCGCCGCATGGAAGCGCCGGAGACCATCGGGCAACCGGACGCGGCCGGACCGTCGAGATCGACTCCGATCTGGCACCTCCTCTACCGCGAAGCGCAGGACGACCCAGCGCGCGCCCTTCGCGGCGCACCCGCCTCGGCCGGCATCGCACGCGGTCCGGCGCGCCTCGTGCGCAACCTCGAGGAGTTCGCGAAATTCCAGCGCGGCGACGTACTGGTGTGCCAATCGTCGAACGTATCGTGGATCCCGCTGTTCACGAGCGCCGCCGCGATCGTCACCGAAGTCGGTGGCCCACTGTCGCATGCGGCGGTCGTCGCGCGTGAGTTCGGCATTCCCGCCGTCGTGGGCACGTCCGTCGCGCTCTCGACCCTCGTCGACGGCGAGCTGCTCGAGGTCGACGGATCCGCCGGGATGGTCAGGCGCCTTTCGTCCTAGCCCGCGACCTCTTCCGCGATCGGCTCTTCATGCGCCATTCCCTTGCCGGGCAGCGCGAGGCTCGGGATCGCGGCCGCGAAGGCCGCGGCCGTGAACAGCCAGAAGAGAGTGCGGAGCGAGCCGGTCGTGACGGACCCGCCGAGCGCGATCGCGATGGCGATCGACCCGAGCATCCCGCCGAGGTAGCGACTCGTCGAGAACACGCCCGAGGCGAGCGCAGCGTAGCGCTCCGGCACGACCTCGACCGCGGCGAGGCGCATCGAAGGGAAGGTCAGCGCGAGCCCGACGCCGGCGAACGCGAGCGTCGCCGCGAGAAGCTCGAGCGGGAGCTGGCCCGCGCTGATGGCGAGCGGCGCGATCCCGGCGCCGAGCAGTAACGCGCCTACGAAGGTCGGGAGACGCGGCCCGTACCGATCTGCGGCGCGCCCACCGAGCGGCGCGAGGATTATCGAGCCGCCCGAGAACGCTGCCAGCGCGATCCCGCTGCGGACGCTCGCGCCCGCGAGCGCGATGGGGAGCGCCAGGAGCGTCCCGTACATCGCGAGGTTCTGGAAGGCGACGGTCGCGCATGCCGCGGCGAAGGCGCGGATCCGAAAGAGCGACGGCGGGAGCGCCGGATCGGGTTGACGCGACTCGTAGCGCAGCAGCGCGACGGCGGCCGGCAGCACAGCGACGCCGATCGCCACGGTGACCGGATCGACCGCGCGGCCGAGCGAGACCAGGACCCACGCCGCCGCGAGCAGAACCAGGCCAAGACCGACGGCACCTATCAGGTCGAAGCGCGCCGTCTCGCGGGCGGCGCGTGGTGGAAGGACGCGCCACGAGAGCGCGAACGCGGCGGCGCAGAGCGGCACGTTCACGAGGAAGATCCAGCGCCAATCGATCGCCGCGAGCAATCCCCCTAAGAGCGGTCCGACCGTCGCGCCCACGGCCGTGGCCGCGCTCACGATGCCGAACTCGGCGCCGCGCCGGCCGCTCGGGATCGCCTCGCGCAAGAGTCCGAGGCCGTTCGGGACGAGCGCCGCTGCCGCGATCGCCTGATTGATCCGGAAGACCGCGAGGAGAAGGATCGAGCCGGCCGCGGCGGCACCGGCCGACGCGAGCGCGAAATAGACAAGAGCGGCGAGCATGACGTTACGGCGACCGAGACGGTCCCCCACCCGCCCGGCGATCGGCTGGAGCGCGGCCATCGCGATGAGGTACGACGTGACGATCCAGCTCGTCTCGGCGACCTCGACCCCGAGGTCGCGGGCGACCTGCGGCAGGGCGACCACGATCATCGTCGAGTTCAGCGGCACCAGGAGATTGCCGAGCGCGACCGAGATCGCGAGCCATCTTGTGTTCACGCGGCGATGCTAGGCCGCGAGCAGATCGCGCAGGCGCTCGGCGGAGAGCGCGTTCGCGCCGGTGTCGTCGTGCCTGAAGTACGCGTACACGTCCGTCCCCGTCTCCAGCAGCGGACGGAAGCGCTCGGACCACGCGGCGACCTCGTCATTGGTGTAGCCCTCGCGCTTACGCAGTCGCGCGTACGCGAATGCCGCGGTGGCGCCGAGCGTCTCGACGGGCGAGGGTGCCTTCTCGCCCTCAGCGTGCACCAGGGCGACGCCGGCCGTGGCCAGCAGCTCAAAGACATCGTTCACGTACCACGACGGGTCGCGGACCTCGAGCGCAGCGCGCAAGTCGCGGGGCAGCGACGCGAGAAAGCCCGCGAGGCGGTCGTCATCGCGCTTGAGCCACGGCGGCGTTTGGAACAGCACCGGTCCGAGCCGATCGCCGAGCGGTCGCGCGCGATCGAAAAAGATGGGGAGTGTCTCCGCCGGCTCCTGCAGCTGACGGACGTGCGTGATGTGCTGCGATGCCTTGAGCGCGAAGAGGAACTCGGGCGGGGTCGCCTCGCGCCAGCTTGCGATGTTCTTCTCCGTCGGCAGGTGGTTGAAGGTGTAGTTGATCTCGAGCGTTTTGAGCCGCGTGGCGTAGTAGCGAAGGAAGTCCTTCGACTTCACCTCCTGCGGATAGAAGACCGGCTTCCAGGACGTGTACGACCAGCCCGAGGTGCCGACGAAGGATTTGCCCTTAGGCATCATGCTGACCGAGCACCGCGTAGGCGATGCCCGTCACGAGCGAGTTCGCGCGCTTGAACGACGCGAGCAGGTCGAGATGGATGCTCGACGTGTCGATGGATTCGCGCAGCCCCTCGTGCAGCCGCTGGATGTGCGCGGCGCGAAGCTGGCGCTCCATCGTGTTCACGACCGACTTGTGGCGGATCACTTTCTCGGCGACCTCGCGATCGCCGGACGCGAGCGCGCCCATGGCGAGCTCGAGGTTCTCCACGACCTTCGCGTGTAGATCCGCGATCTCGCGCCAGCCCTGCGCCGAGAAGACGTGGTTGCCCCGGATCTTCTTCTCGGCGAGCTCCATGAGGTTCTTGTCGATCACGTCGCCGATCTCCTCGAGATTGACGATGACGAAGATGAGCGCGGTCTCGCGCTCCGCCTGCTCCTCGGTGAGCGAATTCTCGCGGAGCTTCACCAGGTACTGCTTGATGTCCTCCTCGAGCCGATCGATGACATCGTCGCGCGCGATGATCTCGCGCATCAGCGCGACGTCGTCGCGCTCGAGCACGACCCGCGTCTCGCGCAGCGACTGCATGACGACGTCGCCCATGTGGAGAACTTCGCGGAGTGCCTGGCCCAGCGCGACCGCGGGCGTGTCGAGCACCGCCGGGTTCAGATACATCGGTCCGGTCCCGGTACGTCGCACCTCGGGGATGAGCCGGGTGACGAAGTCCGCGGCGACACCCGAGAACGGGAGAAAGACGAGCGCGAGGGCGACGTTGAAGATCGTGTGTGCGTTCGCGATCTGGCGTTGCACATCCGGCGAAGTTGCGCGGACAAGGTCGGCGAACGGCCCGATGAACGGGAAGAAGATCGCGACCCCGACGATCTTGAAGGCGGCGTGCGCCGCGGCCACCCGGCGCGCCTCGGCGTTCTGGCCGATCGCCGCGATCACGGCGGTGGCCGCCGTCCCGACATTCGCGCCGAAGATGATCGGAATCGCGCCGACCAGAGGCATGAGGCCCGCGGACGCGAGCGAGAGGGCCAGACCGATGACCGCCGCGCTCGATCGCACGAGCGCGGTAAAGACCGCCGAGATCAGCAGGAGCAGGAGCGGCTGGTCGGTGAGCGCGCCCAGCAGATCGGCGAAGAGCCCGTTCGTGGCGAGCGGTGCGGTCCCATCGTGGATGATCTTCATCCCCAGGAAGAGGAAGCCGAACCCGAGGATCGCCTGCCCGACGTAGCGGACGGTCCCGCGGCCGGTGACGTAGAGGACCCAGCCCACGAAGACGATGAGCGGCGAGAGCTGCAGCAGGTCGAAGGCAAGGAGCTGCACGGTGACGGTCGTGCCGATGTCGGCTCCGAGGATCACCCCGATCGTCTGCCGAAGGGTCAGCAGGCCGGCGGAGGCGAAACCCACGAGCATCACCGTGGTCGCGCTCGAGGATTGCAGCACCGCCGTCACGCCGGCGCCGACGAGAAGCGACTTCAGGCGATTGCCGGTAAGCGTCGAGAGGATGTGCCGTAAGCGGGTGCCTGCGGCGCGCTGCAGGCCGTCGCCGACGAACCGCACTCCATAGAGAAGGAGCGCGGTGCCGCCGAGCAGGGAAAACAGGACGAGGTTCGCGTCGCTCACGTTCGCCCGAGTATCGGCCTCAGCGCGCGGTGATGGTGAGTGAGGCCCTTCCGGATGAGCCGGCGCCGAGTACGACGACGCTCACATCGCCCTCGACGGGCGGCGCCACGAAGGTGATGCGCGCGGTCCCCGTGCCGTCGGTCACCGCGGTCCCGATCTGGACGACGCCGACCGACAGCGTCAGCGGGACGCCCACGCGTGGTCCGGTTGTGCCGACGACGTAGACCGTCGCCAGGACGCCCTGACCAGCACGCGCCGTGGCCTTGTCGAGGGTGACTGTCACGGTCGCGGTCGTGGTTGTCTGCGTCACCTGCTGCGCGACGACCGTGAGCTTCTGGGTCGTTTCGTTTCCGGCGCGATCGCGCGCCACGATGGTGATCTGCACCGACCCCTGCGATGCGGTGATGGACTCCGTGAACGCGCCGTCCGGTGCAGGGACGATCGTGCGTCCGTTGACGGTCAGCGTCGAGCCGACCTCGACCATTCCGGCGACGACGATGTTCCTCGCGTCCACGGTTGCGCCGGCAGCAGGCTGCGCCACCGTGAGCGTCGGTGGCGTGCGGTCAAGCACGACGCTGTACGTGGACGACGCGACCACATCGCGATCGGCGACGAGCGCGACTCCGATGGAGTTCGACCCTTCCTTGAGCGCGAGCGTCGTGCTGAATGCGCCGCTCGGGTCGAGCGGGGTCGTTGTGACGACCGCGCCGTTGAGCACGATCTGCAAGTTGCGTCCCGGCTGCACCGCGAACGACGGAACCTTCCCGGTGAGCTGAAGCTGCGGCTCGCGGGTGTACGCCGGGAGCGAGTCGGCGATCGGCGCGGCACCAACGCTCGAACTCCCGCCTGCTGGTAGATCGATCGAGCCGCGTCCTTGCAGGAGCGGGATCGCCGATTGGACCGATGTGAGGACCTGATCGAATCCCGCGCCGACCGCGGCGGCCGCGCGCGGAAGAGCGATCAGCAGAGTGATCGCGAGCGCACCGACGAGAGCGGCATCGATCCATCGCGGGCGTGCAGGGACTCGGACGCCCGCACCCCGGGCGATCGCACGGTAACGATCGCGTGAAACGGGGCTTCGGCGGCGAGGACCCATGCGCGTGGGAGTGATCAGCAGAGCACCCTTCCTGTCCTCAAAAGTAAGGCCCGAAACCATAGCGAAAGGGCGCCGGCCTTACGGCCGCCGCCCTCCGCTGGTGGGTGGGATGAGGGGCTAACAACTTGAGCGCGCGTCAGTCCATGAACGCGCGCGCCTGACGAATGTTTCGTCCTCCCCGGGCGGTTTAGCCTGCCTGACCGTCCAGCCGGGACTGTACCGCTGGCCGTTTGGAGTGGCAAGTCCTAGACCTTGTGACCTTCGGTACTTCAAAGGGGTCGACACGGTTGTGCGACACTCGGATTCGTGGCCGTCGAGCGGGAAAAGGTGGCTCCGCGCGGACTCGAGGGCGTGGTCGCGACCACCACGGCGATCTGCTCGGTCAGCGATAACTTCCTTCAGTACCGCGGTTACCGGATCGAAGAGCTTGCCGGCAAGGCAGAGTACGAAGAGGTCGCCTATCTCCTGCTAAATGGCGATCTTCCGAACAAAGAGGAGCTCCGGGACTTCAAGGCCGAGCTGACCAAACACCGCAGCCTTTCGCCGTTCCTCCGAGGAATCCTGCAGGAGATGTCCGAGACCGGGACAGGCATGGATGTCCTCCGGACCGTCGTTTCGGCGTCGTCGGCCGAAGACCCCGCCGAAGGCGACAACTCCCGCGATTCGGAATACGCGAAGGCCATACGTCTCACCGCGAAGCTGCCGACGATGCTGGCGACGTATATCCGTCGCCGACGCGGCGAGCAGCCGATTCCGCCGGACCCCACGCTTGGCCACGCGGCGAACTTCGCGAAGATGGCCGGCCTCGAGCATCCTCGCGCCGCGGAGATCCTGAACACCTGCTTCATCCTGCAAGCCGAGCACGGGCTCAATGCATCGACCTTTGCGGCGCGGATCGCGGCCGGCACGAATGCCGACATGCACGCCGCGGTGACCGCGGGACTCGGAGCGCTGAAGGGCCCGCTTCATGGCGGCGCGACCGATGGGACGATGAAGATGCTCGATGAGATCGGCACACCCGAGCGCACCGAGTCGTGGGTCGAGAAGGCAATCGCCTCGAAGTACAAGTTCTCGGGGTTCGGCCACCGTGTTTACAAGACCGAGGACCCGCGTGCCAAATTCTTGCGGAGGTTCGCGCAGGAGCTCTCGAAGGATTGGAAGGGTCCGAAGTACTTCGAGATCCAGGAACGTCTCGCCGCCGAGATCGAAAGGCAGCGCCCCAAGATGTCGGCTGCCGCGGCGGCGAAGGTCAACGTCGTGAATGTGGACTACTACGCGGCGACGACCTACACCTTCCTCGGGATCCCCGCGGATCTCGGAACGTCGATCTTCGCCGTCGGCCGAATGGCCGGCTGGTGCGCCCACATCATGGAGCAGCACGGCGACAATCGGCTCATCCGTCCCGAGTCCGAGTACACCGGACCCACCGGTAAGCGCTGGGTCCCTATCGCGGAGCGTTGAGGGGCTAGGACCGAGCGGCGACCTCGCCATTCACCACGTAGAACCAGCCATCCTCTCCCTTGAAGATGAACAGGCCGTCTCCGATCGGACCTGGACAACACCTGTCGTTCCCGGGCAGATCGAGCGCGCGGTAGTGGTCGTCCACTCCGAGACGCAGCACGTACATCTCAGTGCGGTTGCCCTGCGCTAGGAGGATGCGGCCGGAGAGCACGACCGGCTGGAGCTGATCATCGCTTACACCGAGGCTCCGTGTGGACCCCGTCACGATGTCGACCACGACGGGCGGCATTCGCGACTCGACGAACTCGTGGTCGTTGAGCCACCCAGCGATCCCCCAAACCGAGGTGAACTCGTAGAGGCGATCGCCGACCAGTCGTCGGATGCCGTAGTTGTTCGAGCCAGCGCCGGGGAAGGCTCGGTCGGCGAAGATACCGATGAACGCGCCGGCGCGATCGGGCGATTGATCGAACATCCTGGCGCTGACGGCGTTGACGCCGGCAGGTAGCCCGAGATCGATCACGGCGCTGTCTCTTGCCTGCCCGTCGAGTCCGACCCGGTGCAGCTCCCGCGAGTCGGCGTACATGACGCGCGAGCGCGCGTCCCACCCGAGAAGAGACAGGATCGATGCGCTCGCGGCCAGAACTCTCCGCTCGGTCCCGTCGAGCCGTGTGGCCACGATCCGTCGAGGACAGCACCTTGTTGCGAAGGCGAGCCATTGCCCATCCGGCGACAGACTGAGGTCGTCGGGACCGACCGGGTCTTCGCCGATCACCTTGAGGAAGCCGCGATCGTGCCCGAAGACGACAAGCTGCGTCGTCGGCCGACCGTCGACCGTCGCCGGCATCGCGGCAAGGAGGCCGGACGAATCGGAGAGCCAGGTCCACCAGATCAGATTGAGTCCCTTGACGTCGGACCATCCCACCTGATCCCCGCGCAGGTTGAAGAAGGCGAAAGACTGAGCGTCGAGATCGACGGCGAGCGCGACCCGCCCGCTCGGGGCAAGCCCCAACCCGTAACGGTCGCGGCTCCGAGGGATGTCGAGCCGCCACATGAGCTGCCCGAGCGGCGAGGGCGTCGGAAGGGCGATCGCGCTCGTCGCCGGCGACGCGCTTGGCGCCGGAGAGCCGGTCGGTGCGGTTGCCGGAGCGCTGGCGGACGGAGCCGTGCAAGCGGCCAGCGCGAGAGTGAGCAGCGCCGTCAGGATACGCACGGTCCGATTAACGCACGCCGTGGACGTTTAGGCATCTGATTTCACGATGATCAACTCGTACACGAGATGCTGGCGCGTCGTTCGTAGCAGTTTCGCGTCGACAACTCTGACGACGCGCTCGCCGCGCCGGCACACGCTTTGGGCGTGCGGCGATTGTTGCCGATCGCGTTGGGCATTCTCTTGGCGTCGTGTGCGGCCGCCGTTCCGGCGCCCATAGCAACGACCAGCGTCGATCCCGATGTGTCGAGCGGATCGGTTGACGGCGCGGCGGTCTCGCCATCGCCAAGCGCCGCCGCGAGCGCATCGCCGGCTACCGCATCGGTGTCAGGCCCGGCGCCGGTTGGCGCGCGCATCGGGTCGGCGCAGGCGGACTTTGACTGCGACGGACGCCCCGATCTTCTCGAGTTCTTCAACGCGCCGCGCCCTGGAACCTACGCAAGCGTCAACGCAGGCAAGCTCGCGCGACTCACGCGGAGCTCCGGCGGCGTGGTGGAGCTCGCCTTCGACGGGATGCCCTTCGACGATCCCGCCCGCAACCCGCTCATTGGGCTTGCCGACGTGAACGGCGATGGCTGCGACGACGCGATCGTCAACGTCGGCCACGGAGCGTCGACCACATTCGCCGCGTTCGTGGTCTTCGACGGCACCCGGCTCGCCGAGGTCGCCGAAAACGGCGAGCCGGCGGTCTTCATCTACGAGGGCTCGGTGCGGCACGGCACCGGCATCGAATGCCGGACGACCCGAGGAGCCGCGGAGATCGTCAGCCGCGCGGTGTCCGATTACACGTCGGACTTCGACTGGGACGTGGTCGAACGCGTCTACCGCTGGCCGACCCTTACCACGCTTTCGCTGTACTCGACGGCGACGAGCGTCATCCAGATGTCGAAGGCGTTCGAGCAGCCGGCCGACTTCGCGCGCTACTGGGGTTTCACCTGCGGCTCGCTTCGGACGCCGGGATGGGCGTTCACGAAGTAGCGAGGTCGTAGCTCGCGAGGATCGCGTCCCACATCGCCTCTGACGCGAGCTCGCCGAGCGTGACCTCGTCGAGATCGTCGTTCGTGACCTCCTGCGTGGAGACCATGTAATTGACGTCGCCGTCCCACCGCGCGTGGAACGGCTGTATCCCGCGCCCCATCGACGCGTGGACCTGCCGACCGACCGACTGAAGCTGAAGCCGATCCAGCTTCTGGTTCGTCACGACGAGCGAGAGCGTCGTGTTGCCCGCCCGCGGCGTGCGGCCCTGCACCGGCGGGGCGGGCCTGCCGCGGACGATCTTGCCGCTGCGGTCGACGAGGCAGCCGTAGGCGTTCACGACGACGAATGCGAGGATCTTCGTCTGTCCGGACTCGCGGTAGGCGCCGCCCTGTCCAGCGAGCTCCGCGCCGGTGCCGTGGCTCGCGGTCGCCGATCGGCCGGCGCCGCGCGCGCCCAGCGGAAATCGTCCCTGCCGCATCGCGCGGACCGCGGCGCGGCCAAGCTCTTTGTCGGGATAGATCGCATTGGGGCGCGTGCCGTAGTCGAAGATGATCGCGCCTGACACGAGAGCGATATCGATCCACTTCGTGGAGTAGCCCCGGATCTTGAAGAGCTCGGCGGCTACACCGGTCGACGCCTCAAGACCATAGAGGGAACCGCCCGCGAAGCAGATCGCGTTGATCGCGTCGAGGTGCTGCCCGTTGACGCCCGGCGATCCGCCGCGCACGTCGATCGCGAGCGATGCGACCTTCGGCAGGTGGAACACCGTGCAGCCGGTCGGGCCTTCGTCGTACTCGGCGACGCCGATCTCGAGACCTGGAAAGTCGAACTCGAGGATGCGGCCGTCCGGAAGCTCCGTGCGCGCAACCGGATGGACGAGATCGTTGGTCGCGGGGCCGCTCACCGGATCGCGCGCTCGATCTGGTCGAGGTGCAGCTTGCGATGATCG
>Ga0209471_1001512_pt1 | contig 13713 bp, 15 predicted proteins | sample GraSoiAngelo_128_FD_185885 | JGI IMG/M metagenome (GOLD analysis project Ga0209471, IMG submission 185885) | Grasslands soil microbial communities from the Angelo Coastal Reserve, California, USA - 14_0927_12_20cm (SPAdes) (version 2) | ecosystem: Environmental > Terrestrial > Soil > Grasslands ...
TCAACGCGTACGGCGTGTCGCTGATGCCGGATGGCGCGCTGGTCGTCGGCTCCGACGGCACGGTGCAACGGCAGACCGCGACCGGTTGGTTCGACTACGCGAAGGGAATCACCGAGGACCTCTACGGCGTCGTGGGCTTCTCCAGCGGTTCGGCCTGGGCCGTCGGCGCGGGCGGGGTCACCTATCGGCTCGAGCCGGCGGGATGGCGGCCCTTCGAGACCGGCACGACGTCGTCCCTTCGGACCGTGGCGGCCGCGTCGCCCACCGAGGCGATCGCCGCCGGAGACGATGGCGTCATCCTTCGCTTCGACGGGAAATGGCACGCGCTCGAGAGCGGCGTGCAGAAGGAGCTCCGGGCGTCGGTGCGCGTCGGCGCGCTCACGTACGTGGTCGGGGATGCCGGGACCGCCCTGATCGTCGAGGGCAACACCATTAGTCCGGTGACGAATCTGAACACGACCTGCTCGCTGCGCAGCGTCTTCGCACGCGGCAGCGAGGTCTGGTTCGTGGGATACGAGGGAACGCTCGCAGGCGTGTGGAGAAAGAGCGGAGACCGGATCGACCGCTGGGGCACGTGCTAGGCGCCCCGCCCCTTGCGGGCATCCGTGTGGTCGAGATCGGGAACTACATGGCCGGCCCGTACTGCGGGATGCAGCTCGCGGACCTTGGCGCCGACGTCGTGAAGGTCGAGCATCCGAAGGCCGGGGACCTGGCCCGTCTGCTCGAGCCTCTCGCGTCCGGCGAAAGCGGCAATTTCGCACGTCTCAATCGCGACAAGCGCAGTCTCGCGATCGACCTCAAGCGCGACGAGGGCCGCGAGGTTTTCAAGAGACTCGCTGCGCGATCCGACGTGATCGTCGAGAATCTCCGGCCCGGCACGATGGAGGACCTGGGGCTCTCGCCGGCCTCGCTCGTCGAGGCGAACCCGCGTCTGGTGTACGTCGCCGTCACCGGCTGGGGTCTCGACGGGCCGTACGCCGACCGGCCCGCGCTCGACATCATCGTGCAGGGCCAGAGCGGGCTCATGAGCATCACCGGCGAAGCGGATGGCGCGCCGGTGAAGGTGGGTGTCTCGATCGCGGACCTGACCGCCGCGCTCTACGCGACGATCGCGGCGCTCGCCGCGCTTCGCGCCCGAGAGCGTGACGGTCAAGGTCAGCTCGTTGACATATCGATGTTCGAGTCCGCCGTGTCGCTCGCGGTCTGGGAAGCGGGCGTGTACTTCGCGAGCGGCGAGGTGCCGCGCGCCGCGGGTTCGGCTCACAAGCTCGTCGCGCCATACCAAGCGGTCACCGCCTCCGATCGCCACTTCATTGTCGGAGCTACGACGCCACCGAACTGGACCGCCTTCTGCCGGGTTGTCGGGCTCGGGCCGCTAGAGACCGACTCGCGGTTCGCCGACGCGAACGCGCGACGGCGCAACCGCGACGCGCTCGTCGAGGCGATCGAAAAGGTGACCCGCACGAAGCCCGCCGCGCATTGGCTCGCGCTTCTCCGCAAGGCGGGAGTTCCCTGTGGCGAGATCGCCGACTACGGCGACGTCTTCAACGATGAGCACCTGCTCGCGCGGAAGTTCTTCGTCGATCTCGACCACCCCGTCCTCGGGACGCTCCGTGGGCTGGGCTCGCCGATGCGCCTCGGCCGCACGCCCGTCGCGCACCGCCGCGCCGGTCCCCGCCTGGGCGAGCACAGCGCCGACGTGCTCCGGGAGCTCGGCTGGAGCGATGCCGACGTGGACGATCTTGCGAGCGCAGGCATCATCGCTCGCACATGACCGAAGAGATCCGCACCGAGCGCCGCGCCGGCGCGCTCCGGATCGTCGTCGACCGTCCTGCCGCGCGAAATGCGCTGACCTTCGCCATGTACGACCGCATCGCGGAGATCTGCCGCCGGGCGAACGAGGACGAGTCGGTCAAGGCCGTCGTGATCAGCGGCTCGCCCGACGCGTTCGTCGCCGGGACGGACATCGCCCAGTTCGTCGACTTCACGCAGGCGTCGCAGGCCCTCGACTACGAGCGCCGCATGGACAGCTGGCTCGGTGCGATCGAGGACGTGCGCGTCCCCACCATCGCGGCGCTCCGCGGACCGGTCGTCGGTGGCGGTCTGGCGATCGCGGCGGCGTGCGATCTTCGCGTTGCCGCGCCATCGGCGCGCTTCGGCGTCCCGGTCGCTCGCACGCTCGGGAACTGCTTTTCGGCGGCGAACCTCGTGCGCCTCGCGGCGCTCGTTGGACTCGGCCGGGTGAAGGAGCTCGTCTTCACGGCGCGCCTGATCGACGCGCAGGAAGCGCGGGCGATCGGTCTGGTCACGGAGGTCGTCGGCAGCGAGGCTGCACTCGAGCCGCGGGTGGACGAGCTCGTCGCGCAGCTCGCCTCGTATGCGCCACTCACGCTGCACGCGACGAAGGAGGTGGTCCGACGGATCCGCGCGCGCATGCTGCCCGACGAGGCCGCCGACCTGGTCGCGCTCTGCTACACCAGCGCCGATTTCCGCGAGGGCGTGCGCGCCTTCATCGAGCGGCGCAAGCCGGTGTGGACGGGCACGTGAGCCGGTACCACGAGGAGCAGCACTTCCACGACATGCTCATGGGTCTTCTCGTGCTCGCGATGATCTTCGTCGTCTTCGTCACGACGGTCGCGGTGGTGTTTTCGCGGCCCGGCGACGCGCTGCTCCTCGCGATCGCGCCAGCCGTGGTCGTGCTCGTCGCCGCGCTCATCTCGCTGTCGCATCTCGACGTCGACGTGACCGACGGCGGTGTGGCCATCGCCTTCCGCCACCTGTGGCCGACCCGGCGCATCGCGTTCGGGGACATCGTCGGTCTCGAGGTGAAGCGCTACCGCCCGCTCTTCGACTACGGCGGCTGGGGCGTGCGTCTCGGGCCGGCCGGATGGGCATACACCACCGGCGGCGACGTGGGCGTGAAGCTTCGCCTGCGCAAGGGCATGCCCGTGCTCATCGGATCGCGACACCCTCACGAGCTCGAGGCCGCGATCCGTGCCGGAGTGGAGCGGGGATCGGCCGATGAGCGATAGGCCGGAAGATGGCGCGCCGGCGCTCCGCGAGATGCTGCTCTCGGCCAAGCCGTCTGACTTCGGGCTCACGCCCACCCCGGAGCTGCCCCGTGTCTGGGCCGCGATGATGGAATGGCACGTCGGAACGAACGTCGTGTCGCTGGTCGCGGTCGCCGAAGGTTCGACGAGCCTCTACTTCAGCACCGGGGGCGGCATCATCGGCGGCGGCGAGCACGAGTCTGTGCGCGCCGAGAACCGGAAGCTCTTGGCGTTCGTCGAGAAGTCGCTCGAGATGTTCGTACCCATGGCTTCACCGCCGCCCGTCCTCAAGGCGGCCGTCTCGTTCACGGTGCTCACGTATGACGGGATCCGCGGCGCGCGAGACAAAGAGGAACAGATCACGCGACAGAAGTCGCCGCTGTGGCCGGTGTACTACCTCGGCCAGGAAGTCATCACTGCTCTGCGGCTCGCGACGCAGAAGCCTCGCGGAGAGCTCGCGGGTGAGACCGAATCGTGACCGCGCGCCGTTAGCCTCCGTCTCCGTGGAGCCGCTTCGCTCAAGGAAGCTCCTTGACCACCTGATCACGTGGTCTATCGCTTGGTTCTTGGGTCTCATAGGCGCCCCAATCTTGATTGCCGTCGTACTCGCGCCTTTTCAACCGCAGACTGCCGGAAACCCAGGCGGCGTCACTCCCGTCCTGCTTCCCGTGGGGCTCGGCTTGACCTATGGAGCCCTTGCCACGCTGCGCGACGAATACGGCATCCCTCCAGCCTGGCGGCCAAGCGTGACTCAAGGCTTCGTGATCGCGTGGTACGGGGGTTGGAGTGCCGCGATCGCGCTCGGCGTCCTGCGCAATCTCATCGACGGAGGTCCCGCGCTCGTCCAACAGTGGTTGGGCGGCGACATCGTGTTCTGGTTCGTCTTGGTCGGCCTGCCCTGGATCCTCGCCACACTCCACGACCGCAGGCGTCGCGGGGCTGCGGGCTGGGTGGACTTTAGCTAGGCGGTTCGGAGGCGCGGATCGAGCGCGTCGCGCAGCGAGTCGCCGAACAGGTTGAAGCCGAAGACCGCGAGGCTGATCGCGACGCCGGGCGCGATCGCGAGCCACGGCGCCTGCTCGAGGAACTGCATGCCGGCGCCTCGCAGCATGAGCCCCCACGACGGCGTCGGCTCGAACACGCCGAGCCCGAGGAACGAGAGCGAGGCCTCGAGCAGGATCGCCTGCCCGAGGAACGCGGTCAGCATGATGAGGTACGGCGCGAACACGTTCGGTGCGACGTGTCGGAACATGATGCGGACCGCGCCCGAACCGACGGCGCGGGTCGCCTCGATGTACGGCATGTTCACGATGCTGAGCGCGCTCGATCGCACGACCCGGGCGACGCGGGGAATGATGGGGACGGTGATCGCCGCGATGACGTTGCCAATCTTGCCCTCGCCGGTCCCGAGTGCCGCGACGACGGCGATGGCGATGACGATGAGCGGGAAGCTCAGCAGGACGTCCATGAGCCGCTGGATGAGCTGATCCACCCGCCCGCCGAGGTAGGCGCCGACCACACCCAGCACCAGCCCGAGCGTGCAACCGACGAACGACGCCGTGAACCCGACGAGGAGCGCGGTGCGGGAGCCGTAAACGATCCGCGTGAAAACGTCCCGTCCGAACGGGTCGGTTCCGAGAAGATGCTGCGGCGACGGCCTCTGCAGGAGGTCGGCAAAATTGAATGCGGTCGGGTCGTACGGTGCGACGCGGTCCGCGAGCGCCGCGGTCAGCAGCATGAGGATGATGAGGATGGCGCCCGCCGTTCCGAGCGGACGGCGACGGATGAATTCGCCCCAGAACCGCAGGAACCGGCGCGTTCCGGTGGACTCGAGGTACCGGCGTTTGGCGGCGTCTTCGGTATCGCGCACCGCCGGGTGCGCCAGCTCCGTCACGAGTACCTGATACGAGGATCCAGGACGACGTAGATCATGTCGACGACGAAGTTGATCAGCACGAACACCGATGCGAGGAGCAGCACCAGGGCCTGGACAAGGGTGTAGTCGCGATGGGCGACGGCGTCGACGAGGAGCTTGCCGATGCCGTTCAGGTTGAACACCTGCTCGGTGACGACGAGACCGCCGATCAGGAACGCGAACTCCAGGCTGATCACCGTGATGACCGGCAGGAGCGCGTTCCGCAGCGCGTGTCTCATGACGACGACGCTCTCGCGCACGCCCTTCGCGCGTGCCGTGCGGACGTAGTCCTCCCGCAGGACCTCGAGGACCGTCGAGCGCGTCATGCGCATCGACACCGCCGAGTAGCGATAGCCGACCGACAGCGCCGGAAGGACCATCTGCGAGAGGTTCGCGATGGGATCTTCCGTGATCGCGGTGAAAACGAGCGGCGGCGCCCAGCCGAAGAGTGTGATCGTCGCGAGCACCATGAGCAGACCGATCCAGAAGCTCGGCATTGCCAGGCCGCCGATCGAGAAAAGGCGGATCGCGTAGTCGACCCAGCTGTCCTGGCGCACCGCGGCGACGACGCCGAGCGGGATGGCGATCGCGATGGCCAGGAGGGTCGCGATGATGGCGAGCTCGAGCGAGAGCGGAAAGCGCGCCAAGACCTCGTCGACGACCGGACGGCCGGTCCAGAGCGACGTACCGAGATCGAAATGTGCGAGCTCTCCCATCCAGTCGGTGAACTGCTCCCACATGGGTTTGTCCAGACCGAGCTGATGACGCTCGTCGTCGATCACGGACTGCGGCACCGGCGAACCCGCGTATTTGAGCGCGACGATGTCGCCTGGGACCGCGCGCATGATGACGAACGTCAGGATGGCGACGCCGACGAGCGTCGGAATCATGAGGACGAGCCGCCCGACGACGTACCGGCGCATCCGGTAAGTCTCGGGCGGCCCCCGTTAGTTCGCTAGTTGGTTATTTCGCGAGCCAGACGGTCGCGAGGTCCTGGTTGGTGTAGTGGTTCGAACCGATGCGCCAACCGCGCACGGCGTTGAGGTACGGAATGATCCGATACCACCAGAGCACGGGGTACTGGTAGGCCTTCGTGTCCATCGCGTACTTCTCGATGTCGGCCACGAGCGTCTTGCGCTTGGCCGGGTCGGTCTCCCGGCTCTGGGCGTCGATCTTCTTGTCGAGGTCCGGGTCGTCGTAGTACGCGAAGTTCAGGCCCTTGCCGAGTCCGGACGCGGACCAGAACTTCGCGAGCTGCAGGTCCGGCTCGTCGAGGAAGTCGCAGTTGAAGTCGAGCGCAACCTCGAAGTTGCCGGCGCGCAGGTCGGCCTGGTACGCGGAGGTCTCCTTCACGTCGTGGGTGGCGTTGATGCCGACCTGCTTCCACTGGTCGATCACGAAGAGCGCGACCGGCTCGTACGGCGTGGTGATGTTGCGATTCAGGAACTTGAAGGTGAGGTTCGACTGGCCCGCATCGGCGAGAAGCTGCTTGGCCTTCGCTTTGTTGGCCGCACCGTCGGTGCCGAAGCCCGCGATCTTCTGAAGGTCGCCATCGGCTTGCGCGAACGGCCCCTTGGGCCGCATGAGCCCGCCGACGTCCTTCACGATTGTGATCTTCTGGAGCGACGTGCTACCCGCATAGCGGTCGATCGCGAGCGTGAGTGCCTGGCGAACGCGAACGTCGTCAAACGGCTTCTTCTTGGTGTTTGGAACGACGTAGTTCACGCAGATCCACGGCGCTTCCTGGATCGCGAGCGAGGTCCCGAGCGCACCTGAGAGGGTGTCGCGCTGCTGCGGAGTGAAGCCGCGGAATTCGATCGAAGCCTGCTTGCTCCGGATCGCGTTCACCTCGGCGTTCGCATCGGTGATGATGAGCGCCTTGTACCCGTCGAGGTAGGGCAGCTGGACGCCGCTCTTGTCCTTGCCGAAGTAGTCGGCGAATTTCTTGCCGACCCAGTCCTGTCCCTTGGTGTTCGAGACGTATGTGAACGGGCCCGTGCCCATGATGTTCTTCTCGTACCAGTGGATGTCCGTCTTCAGCTTCGCCGCGCTGTAGATAAAGTTCCACGGCGAGGCGAGGTTCGTGGCGAACGAGGCGGAGGGGTACTTCAGCTTGAAGACGACGCTGTCGGGCGCCGGATTGCTGATGGTCTCGACCGCGGCGTACGCGCCCGCGCGCGGCGAGAGCACACCGGTCGGCGGGAAGATGATCTTCTGGTACGTCGCGACGATGTCATCGCTCGTCATCTTCGTGCCATCGTGGAACTTCACGTCGGTGCGGAGCTTGATCGTGTACGTCAGCTTGTCGGCGGAGACCTCGGGCGTCGCCGCAGCGACGTCGGGGATGACCTTCGTAAGGTCGGTCGGGTCGAACTTGTACAGCGTGCTGTAGTGCGGCGCGATCGGATGCAGCAGCGCGAACGTCGTTTCGCGGTGCCCATCGAACGACGGCGGCTCTGCGTTCACGATGAAGGTGAGCGTTCCACCCGGCTGCGGCTGCTCGGCGGCGGCCCCCGACTGGGTCGGCGAGCTGCCGCTGCCCTTGGGTGCCGGCGTGCAGGCCGCGAGCAAGAGAGCGAGCGCGACCGAAAACGCGGCGATCTGACGGTTGAACACGAGGACCACCCCCTCGGGCCGAGACTCTAGCGCACGCCTCTCTTACGGATGACGTCTTCGTAGAGTTCAACGAGCTGCGCCGTGACGTGCGACCAGTCGTACTGGGGCGCGAGCCTGGCGCCGGCCTGGCCCAGCCGCTCGCGCAGGGCGGGCTCGCAGAGCAGCCGTTCGAGAGCCGCCGCGATGGAGTCGGGGTCCCGGGGCTCGACCAGGAGGCCGGTGACATTTCGCTGTACGACACGCTTGTACCCGTGGATGTCGCTCGCGACGACCGGCAGCCCCGCAGCCATGGCCTCGAGGAGGACGATCCCGAAGGACTCCTGACCGGTGGATGGCGCGCAGAAGATGTGCGCCGTCTTGTAGAAGCGGGCCTTGTCGACGTCGGAGACGCGACCCGCGAAAAGGACGTCCTCGAGGCGATTTTCGCGGACGAACCGTCGGAGCCTCCCGAGCAGCGGTCCGACACTGCAGAGGATCAAGCGAAGCTCCGGATGCTTCGGCTTGAGCTTCGCGTAGGCCTCCATGAGGTACATCGCGCCCTTCCGCGGCTCCAGCCGGCCGACGAACAGGATGTTGATCTTGCCGTCGTTGTATTCCGGGAAGGGCTTGGCGCTCGAGTAGAACTGCACGTCGACGCCGTTCGGGATGATCTTGTAGTCACCGGGGAAGTAGGTTGAGATGAAATGGCGCGCGGCGCTCGACACCGCGATCCGCGCATCGAGCTTGTTCATGTACCGGTTGCCGATCGGCCGGCCGGCCCAGTAAGAGAAAGAGAAGCCCCCGAAGGCGTGGAACGTCGCGACCTGCGGGCAACGCGCCGAGTCGAGTATCTGCATCGAGAGAAAAGGGACGAGCGGCTCGTGATGATGGATGATGTCGAACCGCTCGCGGTCGAGCATGCGCGACACGAGCCACTCGAGCCGCAGGGACAGCGTGATCCGGCCGATCGCGCCGTTGTACGGAACGGCGATCGCCTGGCCGATCTGGATGACGTCCTGAGCCGGCGGGTCGTCGCCCCACGGCGCGGTGATGATCCGGACGTCGTGCCCCAAGCGGCGCAGCTCCTCATAGCTCTCGCGGATGTATGAGTTCGCTCCGCCCGGCCGCGGGTACGCGTAGGGCGAGACGATCCCGATCTTCATGTGCGCTTCATTTCTTCTTGTTCTTGACGCCCCCAGCGCGGGTCATTGTGCGTCGGGCGCGCTTGATCGGGTCGCGGACCATCGATCGCCACTGCTGCTTGGCGGCGCCGTCAAGGTGCTCGCGCAGCGTCCAGCCTCGGCCGTTCGCCGTCGTCTGGTGCGCTCGGAGGGCGGTCCGCAGGTCCTCCGAGGTGTCTCCCGAAAAGTCGGTCCAGCACGTGCCCACGAGCGCCGCGTGATGGGCGTCGCTCGATCCGGTCGCCGCGACGCGGAGCACGTGCGTGTTCAGCCACAGCGCGCGAGAAGCGCGGACGCGCCCCGCGTACGACGGATTGCGCAGCTCGATCGCGTCGACCATCCGTGCGCCGTCGCCGTGCGCCGAGACCTGTCGGAGGGCGCCCTCGCCGATGGAGAACGTGAGGTACGAGAGCGGATGCGGCGCGATCGCGATGCCGCCGGCCTTGTGAATCAAGTCGAGCGCCTGCGCGAGCGAGCAGAACATCGGTATCTCGTCCTCGATCCAGAGGGCGAGAAGGTGGCCGGATCGCGTCGTGACCTCCGCTCCCGTCACCACCTCGACGGGGCTCGAGCGCCGCGCGGCGAGCTCGCGCATCGCGAACGCGCCGCGGACGTCGTCGTGATCGGTGAGCGCGATGACGTCGAGCCCGGCCCGCTCCGCGGAATGGAGGATCTCGTCGATGGACGACAGGCCGTCGCTCAGCTCGCTGTGCATGTGCAGATCAGCCCTACCCAATTAAGCAGCTCGTCCCGTCGCCCTGGGCTCCGTGACTCGCCACGGGCTCAAGGCTGCCGGACTCGCTCCTCGGGGGTGAACCCCTCGTCGCTCATTCATCTGGCTTGTCGGAATCCCAAACCGGCTCGAAGACCGACCACTGCTCGGGGTGCTCTTTGACGTAGCGCTCGAGATGGGCGGCGAACTGGCGCACGCCGGCGCGAACGTCGGCGTCGCGGTCCCCCGTCGACACGAGCTCGAGCGGCTCCTCGATCCGCGCGACGAGGAAGCCCTTCTCGCGCCAGGCGAAGGCAGGAAGCAGGGCCGCGCCGGTACGGAGCGCGAGCGCGACGTGCGCGGACGGGAGTAACGCCGGCCGCCCGAAAAACTCGACCCGTTGGCCCACGCCGGTGACCGCACGGTCGGCGAGGACCCCGAGCACTCCGCTGTCGCGGATCACCCGATGGATCCCGAGCGCCGAATCGATCGGCACGAGCACGAGCCCCTGCGCCTGCCGCGCGCGATTCACGGCGCGCATGAACTCGGAGTCGGTCTTTTCGGCGGGAAGCGTGAGGGTGTAGCCGCGCGTCATGAGCACCTGGCCGACGAGTGCGATCGGTCCGAGGTGCGCGCTGCCAAAGATCACACCTTTGCCAAGACGCTGGGCGCACAGGAAGTTCTCCCAACCCTCGACACGGACGACCGCCTCGAAGCGGGCGCGATCAAGGCGCGGTATGTGGAACACCTCGAGGTACTGCAGGACCTGGTTCACGAACACCCGGCGCGCGCTGAGCGCCCGCCCTGGCGCGATCGTGGCGAGGTTCGCGCGGACGGCGGCGCGGCCGCGCGGCGCCGCGAGATACGCGATCGTTCCAACGACTTCGGATATCGGCCCCTGCCACTCGGGCGGAACCCGCGGCAGGACCCGCTCGGCCGCCCTCGCGAGCGCCCGCGTCGCGCCCATGGTCTAAGCGGTGCCTTCGGGCCGGGTCCACATGGGGCGGAATATGTACCACTGGTCGGGATCGCCGCGGACGAGCTGCTCGAGGCCGTGGACGATCGCCTGCGTGGTGTGCTCGATGTCGTGGGCGGCCTGCTTGGTCCGTTCGACGAAGATGGGCGGCAGCGCGACGCCGCGGAAGGTGTTGTCGCGCTCCCTCGTCACCGCCGCGACCACGATCGGCGCGCCCGAGACTCGGGCGAGGTTCGCGGCGATGGTCGGGAACGCGGTGAGCTCGCCGAAGAACATGACCTCGACGTTGTCCAGCTCTTTCGCTCGCGGCCCGAGGTCCATCATGAGACCCACCATCTCGTTGCGGCGAAGGGCCTGGAGGACCTGGCGTACGGCTCCTTCGGGTGGCAGCAGCCTCACGTTCTTGTGCGCGCGGTTCGCGACGAGAAGATCCATGAGGCGCTGGTTCTCGAGCTCGTCGGCGATGACGTTCAGCGGGATCTCGTCGGCGATCCGCGCGCCGCCGATCTCGAAGTTGCCGAAATGCATGGACACGAAGATCAGGCCGCGCCCGTGCTCTCGGGCGGCTCGAAAATACGACCACGAGCGCGGATCGACCGTGACCAGCTTCGCGAAGTCTTCAGTCTCAAGGCTCGGGAACCGCATGATCTCGACGAGGTATTTCGCGAAGTTGCGGAATGAGCGCCGCGCCACGCGTGCGACCTCGCGGTCGCCCGCCGGGAGGGCGAGCACGACGGCGAAGTTCTGCTTGGCGACCCTGCGCCGACCGACCCAGAGGAGATACGCGATCTCGCCACCGACCACGGCGGCGGGGTAGGTGATCCACGAGGGCAGGCGCTGCGCCAGCGACGCGCCGACGCGCCAGCCCCAGAACGCCGATCCGTGGAGCAGACGGTCGAACATCTAGCTCGCTGACCCGCTGAGCGTCTGCTGGCTCGACTTTCCCTTGATGTACTCCTCCACGCCCTCACGCGCCCGGTCGTCGGGGATCTGGCGCGGCGGCGACTTCATGAAATACGCCGACGGCGCGACGATCGTGCCCCCGAGGCCTCTGTCGAGCGCAAGCTTGCAGCAGCGTATTGCGTCGATGACCACTCCGGCGCTGTTGGGCGAGTCCCAGACCTCGAGCTTGACCTCCGCGTTCAGCGGAACGTCGCCGAAGGTCGTGCCCTCCATCCGGATGTAGCACCACTTGCGGTCGAGGAGCCACGGAACGTAGTCGGACGGACCGACGTGGACGTCCTTCGCGTCCATCGGGTAGTCGAGCATGCTGGTCACCGCGTTCGTTTTGCTGATCTTCTTCGACTCGAGGCGCTCACGCTCGAGCATGTTGAGGAAGTCGGTGTTGCCGCCGAAGTTGAGCTGATAGGTCCGGTCGAGGCGGACGCCCCGATCCATGAAGAGACGTGTGAGGACGCGGTGCGTGATGGTGGCGCCGACCTGTGACTTGATGTCGTCGCCGATGATCGGCAGCTTCTTCTGAGCGAAGCGTTTCTGCCAGTAGGGCTCCCGCGCGATGAACACCGGGATGCAGTTGATGAACGCGCAGCCGGCCTCGAGCGTCTGCTCGACGTACCACTTCGTGGCTTCCTCGCTACCCACCGGCAGATAGCTGACGACCACATCGACCTCGCGATCGCGCAGGATCCCGACGACGTCGTCGGTGGCGCCGGGCGCCTTCTTTACGACCTCCGATAGGTACTTGCCGATGCCGTCGTGGGTCATGCCGCGCGACACCTTCACGCCGGTCCGCGGCACGTCCGCGAAGCGGTAGGTGTTGTTCGGCGCCTGATAGATCGCGTCGGCGAGGTCCTTGCCGACCTTGTTGCGGTCGACGTCGAACGCGGCGACGAAGTCGACGTCGCGGATGTGATAACCGCCGAGGTCGACGTGCATGATTCCGGGGACACGGTCGCCGGGCTTGGCGTTGCGGTAGTAATGAACGCCCTGCACGAGCGAGCTCGCGCAGTTACCGACACCGATGATCGCGACGCGGATCCGCTTGTTTCCGCGACGCGTCGTTGACGCTTTCTTTCTCTTCTTGGCGATCGCCATGCCTTCGGATATCTACCTTTCTCTTGTGGATAGCTTGCGGCTCACGTGGACCACCCGGAGAGCGAACGTGATCGTCGAGAGGACGGCGAGGACGAAGATCGCGGCGACGAACAGAGCCTCGAGATCGAACAAGGCCCACGCCGCGAGACCGATGAGGAAGATGACGATGCGCGCCTCGCGTGGGGCCGGGCCGACGCTCGCACTCACGCCGAGGGATTCGGCTTTCGCGCGCACGTAGGGGACCAGGGACGACGCGACGAGCGCGATGAGGGAGGACCAGAGGAGAAGGGGCTGGCCCAGGTTCGCGCCGGCCCCGGCCGCCCCGACGAACAGCGCCCCGTCCGCGATGCGGTCGACCGTCGAATCGAGGAACGCTCCGAGACGCGTGCCGCCGCCGGCCGCCTTCGCCAGCTGCCCGTCGAGCGTGTCGGCGAGGGTCCCGACAAGCAGGACCAGGAGCGCCGGAAGCGGCCACGATGCGGCCACGAATCCCGAGCCGACGATCGTCAGCACGCCCCCGGCGATCGTCACGGCGTTCGCCGATATGCCCATGCCGGCAAGCGCTCGGGCCAACGGCCCGATGCCCGCCCGCGCGCCTTCGGCAAGCCGATCCGGTACGACTCCGTGGCTCACGCCTGCGCCTCGGCTCGGTTCATGAGTAGGCGAAAGCCGCGAGCGTTGAGCTCCGCGAACTGCTCGCGATCGAACGAGCAGCGGACCTCGCGCCCCACACGCTCCATCCGCACGATCCCGGCACGTCGCAAGCGCCGCAGGTGCCAGGACATGAGGGGCTGGCTGATCCGCAGGCGGCGCGCGAGCTCCGAGACCGGTTGCTCGCCTTCGGTGACGAGGATGTGGACGATACGAAGACGATTCACGTCGCCGAGCGCGCGGTAATAGCTCCGCAGCTCGCGCAGGTTGGACGGGCTCAGGATCCCTCCACGTTCCACGATCTCATAGGATAAGCGACTGTTTATAGGTCAGGAAGCGGCAAATCGGTTGCGGTGGGACAATCGCGGAATGACGCAGGCCCAACCGCTCGCCGCGCGAATGCGACCGCGCGACCTCGATGAGTTCGTCGGGCAAGGTCATCTTGTCGGGAAGGGCCGCGTACTACGGAAGGCGATGGAGGCGGGGCAGCTGCCGTCGATGATCCTGTGGGGCCCGCCGGGCACCGGGAAGACGACCCTCGCCGCGATCGGCGCGAAGCGTACGAATTCCCGCTTCGT
>Ga0209471_1001513_pt1 | contig 13700 bp, 11 predicted proteins | sample GraSoiAngelo_128_FD_185885 | JGI IMG/M metagenome (GOLD analysis project Ga0209471, IMG submission 185885) | Grasslands soil microbial communities from the Angelo Coastal Reserve, California, USA - 14_0927_12_20cm (SPAdes) (version 2) | ecosystem: Environmental > Terrestrial > Soil > Grasslands ...
GATGAAGTGACCCACACCGATCCCGTACCCGTCGCCGTCTCCCCCGGTCACAATCACGTTCAGGTCGGGGTTCGCAAGCTTCGCCCCTTCCGCGACGGGGAGCGCCCGACCGTGAATCGCGTGGAACCCGTACGTAGAGAGGAAGTGCGGCAGGTTGCTCGAGCAGCCGATGCCGGACACGATGAGGATATTCCATGGCTCCAGCTGAAGGGCGTGGATCGCCGTCTGCAGCGCGCGCAGGACGGCGAAGTCTCCGCACCCTGGGCACCATGTGGGCTTGATCTCGGACTTGTACGTGTCCATCTCGAATTCCATTTTCATGCGACCACCTCGACGATCTTGTCCGCGATGTCCCGCGAGGCGAATGGCTCGCCGTCGTACCGTCCGTAGAAGTGGTCCGGCTTGTATCCCGTCTCCGCCCGGAGCAGTCGGGAGAACTGGCCTGTGTAATTCCCTTCCACCGAGAGGGACTGCTTCACGCCGCGGAGCAGTTGCAGCGTCTCATCGACATGGAACGGGAAGATCGTCGGGAACTCCAGGCTGTTCGCCTTCAGGCCCTCTTTCTCTTCTACCTGGAGGATCGCCTCGTGCGCCGCGCCCCAGGTGGAGCCCCATAGGATCACGGTCAGGTCCGCGTTCTTCGGACCCCAGATCTCCGGACGCGGTGTGTCCTTCCGCAGGCCGTCGAGCTTGCGCATCCGCTTCTCGTGCATCTTCCGCCGCTCTTCGACGAATTCGGGGAGACCCGAGAGGATGTCGGAGATCAGCTCCCCGCTCTCCATATGCTCGTCCGTCGCCCCGATGAACTGGAATCCCTTCGTCCCGGGCAAGGCCCGCGGGCTCACGCCGCTCTCCGTGATCTGATACCGCCGAAAGTCCTTCGCGGTCCCGCCGTCCGCGGCCATCATTCCACGGACGATTGGCACGTTGAAATCGGGTTTCTCGATGGTCCGAAATCCCTCCCCCAAATACAGGTCCGAAATGACGATGACCGGTGTCTGGTAGATCTCTGCGAGATTGAAGGCCTGGGCCGTGAGGGAGAAGCATTCTTCCGGGTGACGCGGAGCCAGAATCGCCCGCGGCCAATCGCCTTGGCCCGCCCCCAGGGCGAGGTTGAGATCTCCCTGTTCCGTCTTCGTCGGCAATCCGGTGGACGGTCCGCTCCGTTGCACGAGGACCGCGACGAGCGGCGTCTCCGTCATTCCCGCCTGACCGATTGCCTCGACCATGAGGCTGAAACCGCCACCGGACGTGGCCGTCATGGAGCGAACCCCGGCAAAGCCCGCGCCCACCGCCATGTTCATCGCGGACAGCTCGTCCTCGACCTGCTTGACGACGACGCCGTACTTCGGTCCGTGCAAGGCCATCCAGTGCAGAATCGACGACGCCGGCGTCATCGGATACTGCGCGAGAAACTTCACGCCGGCGGCGAGGGCGCCGAGGCAGAGGGCCTCGTTCCCGGTCATGAGGTACTTCGCCTCGTTCGTGTAGGCGAGCCCCAGGTGAAGGGATCCGCCCATCTCGACCACGGCACTCGCCCCGAGCTTCGCGGCCTGGAGATTCTGCTGTGCGACCTCCGGCTTCTTGTCGCCCCAGATGTCCTTGAACGCACTCTCCACATGCCGGAAGTCCATGTCGAACAGCTGAACCGCAGCCCCCAGCGCGACCGTGTTCCGCATCAACGCGTTCGGCGAGAGCGTCTGGGCCTTCTTCCGCAACGGGATTCCGATGAGCCGCACGTTCTTCCGGATCTTCGTCGGATCCGGTTTCACGGAGTCGACGTCGAAGATGATCGCGCCGTCCTCGGGGACGTCGGCTTGGTGGACGTCCATCGTTTGCTGGTTCAGGCACAGGACGACGTCTGGGTCGTCCCCGTGCGACAGGAGGGGATCCAAGCCGCCGCGAATCTGAGTCCAGACGTGCCCGCCGCGGATCACACTTTGATACGAGGAATACGTCCAGGTGTGAAGGCCGCTTCGAGCGCTGATTTTGGCGAAGGATTCGGCAGTTGATGACACGCCGTCACCGGCGGCGCCGCCGACGCGCAATGCAAGCGACCGTTTCGACATCGATTCCTCACCCATGGCTTCCGCGGGAAACGATTTTCCCTCAGAACCACGTCCCAATTTAATATACTCTTGCATCCATAGAACCCGGAGTACGCCGGTCTCCCTGGAGACTTTCGACCCGCTCGAGGGAAGCTTCCGCCGAGGACCTCGGTGAGGTGTGTCACAATGCTTTTGCGTCCCGCAACAATCCCCGTGCGAAGATGAAAGATGTCCCTGAGCTCCCGAACCATCCGAAACCCGTGGGTCCGTATTCCCACTGCGTCGTCGCGAACGGTTTCGTTTTCATCTCCGGGCAGGCGCCGCTCGTTGCCGGTGCGAAGTCGGGAGAATGGGCCGCCTCCGACATCGGCGGCCAGACACATCAATGCCTCCGCAACATTCAGTCCATCTTGGAGGAACTGGGACTCGCGATGCGCTCCGTTGTCCGGACGACGGTGCTCCTTGCGGATCCGGCGGACTTCAAGGCGATGAACGAGGCTTATCGCGAATTCTTTCCGGAGGAGCCGCCGGCGCGATCGACTGCCCGGCTGGGCCTGGACCTTCCGGGTCTCCGGGTGAGCATCGACGCGATCGCGGTGTACGAGCCGAAACGAGAAGAGTGACGGCCCAGGGATCCGCGCCTCTCGACCGTCAACGAGATCGAACTGGGACGACCCAAGGTCACTGGGGCCGTCCAGGGATCGCGGTGTTTGGGTAGAGGTAGCACGAAACGAAATGGCCGTTGCTCACCTCGTCGAGGCTGGGTTCCATCGGGTGGAGGAACTCAAGGACGATTCGTCCGTCGTCGATCGCAACCTGTTGAATGGCTCGGAATCGGATGCCGTCCGGGAGGTCGGCCCGTGCCTTCACGAGCCTCTCGACCCGTTGTCGGTGTTCTTCCGTCGCCGGGGTGTGGTATTCGAGCAGGAGACGGTCGCCTTGGATGACCACTTCATCGAGCTTGGTGAGGTCCGCCGCGTCGGGATTCCGGGACGGGTCGAACAAGTGCGTTGCAATCGAGGCGATGTCTCTCGGGCTCCAGCCGCAATGAACGAGGACGAAGCCGCAGCGCGTGTGGAACCGACAACCCGAAGGCGGATTGATCGGGCTCGGAACCTCCCCCGGGAGGATGATCCGTTCCCGGCGCCGGCTCGGATCCGGCACCGGAATCGCGGACAGCAGCGCCTTCGTATACGGGTGGAGAGGGTTCGCAAAGAGTTCCGCGGTCGGCGCCCGTTCGACGATCCGACCGAGGTACATCACGGCGACCCGATCCGCCATGTGCCGCACGACACTCAGGTTGTGCGTGATGAGGAGGTACGTCAGGCCCTGTTTCTGCTGAATGTCCAGGAGAAGATTCAGGATCTGAGCCTGGACGGACACGTCGAGGGCGCTCGTCGGTTCGTCGAGCATCAGGAACTCCGGTTCCGACACGAGGGCCCGAGCGATCGCGATTCGTTGGCGCTGACCTCCGGAAAATTCGTGTGGGAATCGGTACAGATGTTCGGGCCGCAGTCCCACCTCTTGCAATTGCTTCGCGCCGAGTTCGTACGCCTCCTGTCGAGTCGCAATTCCATTCACGATGAGGGGCTCTGCGAGGATGTCCTTGATCAGCATCCGGGGATCCAACGACGTGAACGGATCCTGGAAGACCGGCTGCAGAAATCGACGGAGCGATTTCATCGAGCGACGACGGAGCCGACTCATAGAGTAGCGCCGGACGAGGTCGCTGGCCGGTCCGTCCTCCATGGAATCGGGTTCGCCCCGGGTCCGAATTCGCTCGTAGTCCTCTTCCGGGATGTTGAACAGGACGTCTCCCTGCGTCGGTTCGATGAGCCGCAGGAGGAGCCTTCCGAGCGTGGTCTTCCCACACCCGCTCTCGCCGACGAGCGCTACGGTCTCCCCGCGATGGATCGCGAGGTCGACGTCGTCCACGGCGCGGACCTTCGCCACGGTCCGTTGCAGGAGTCCTCCCTTGACCGCGAAATGCTTCGTCAGGCCGCGGGCGGCGAGCAAGATCTGATTCCGATCCTTACGGAGCCCGGACGTTCGCCGCCTCCTTGTCGTACAGATGGCAAGCGACCTTCCGGTTCGGGCTTGGCGAGAGGAGCAACGGTTCCTCGATCCGGCAACGTTCGAAGGCGAATTTGCAACGAGGATGGAAGCGGCAGCCGGAGGGGGGATTCAGCAAGTCGGGGACCACACCCGGAATCGTGGGGAGCGGTGAGCCCGGCTCGAGTTGGCGGGACTCCGTCGAGACGATGGACTCGAGGAGCCCTTGGGTGTACGGGTGGAGAGGCTCCCGGAACAGATCCGCGACGGGGGAATCCTCGACGATCTTCCCGGCATACATGACGGCGACGCGATCGCTGAGCTCCGCGATGACGGCCAGGTCGTGGGTGATGTAGAGGATCGCGGCGTTGATCCGCTTCCTCAGGTCCTTCAGGAGCCAGAGGATCTGGGCCTGGGTCGTGACGTCGAGTGCGGTCGTGGGCTCGTCTGCGATCATGAGGGCCGGCTCGCCGGCCAGTGCCATGGCGATCATCACGCGCTGCTGCATCCCGCCGCTGAGCTCGTGGGGGTACTCGCCATACACCTTCGTCGCTTCGGGGATCCGGACGAGCCGGAGCAAATCGAGGACGTACCCACGTGCCTCCTCCTCGACGGGCCGCATCAGGAGGGTGCGGAGAATCGGGAGCAGCAGGAGGAACCGATACAAGCCGCGGCGAAACAGGTAATCCAATGCCGCCCCCGGCGCGAATGGCGGACGAGACGGGAACCGGAGTTCGATAGCTCGTTCGCCCCGAGCCACGGAAGTCACGTCGGCGAACATGACGCCGAACGGTCCTCCCGCGCTCTTCCGCAGGAGATCTCCGACGGCTGCTTGCAAGTCCTCGGTGGGCACCAGGTGGCCTCCTTTCTCCCGATCGCGACCGCGATCTGCGGAGGCACGGAAGTAGAGCTCGAGGGCCTCCTCGCGGGGCGAGACGCTCGCGAGGGGCGGCAGGCCCTTTGCGGTCGGATTCTTGTTCGGATCGAACAGATCGATTGCGGCCTGGCCGAGGGACTGCCGCGAAAGACGGGCCCACTCACGCGCGACGTGGGCCTCTTCCAGCGCGTCGAGGCGCTTCAGGAACCGAGCCCACCAACGGTCGGCTTTCCGAGGGCGGCCGGCGAGCCTCTCGAGTCGCTGGATCCGTTCGTCGATGCTGAGGCGCGAGGCATCGATGAGGGCGTTCACCTTGTCGGCTCGAAAGCCCGCGCGGCCGGACAGGTCGACCACGATGCGATCCCGCTCCGCCGGGTCCAAGGTCACGATGGCCTGGCGGAATAGGTCCCGATCCTCGGGCGTCAGGCTCCGGTGGGAGAGGATCCGGTCACAGAGTTCTTGCCGCCGCTGGAACATGATCACTTCGGCGACCTGATAACCGACTCGGAGGACGGGATTCAGGGACGACATCGGCTCCTGGAAGACCATCGACATGCCGCGGCCACGGACCTTGTTCATTCGGGCGCGATGCTTCTTCAGGTGGGAGTCGGATGGAATCAGTTTCGGCGGCCCCTTGGGCCGCGGACGGACGCGGACGTCCTCCTCGCTTCCCGCCAAGAGGTTCAGTCCGCGGAACCAGATCTGGCCTCCAGCAATCCGTCCGGGTGGCTGCGTGATCAGGTACATGATGGAGAGGGCCGTGACGGTCTTCCCGCAACCCGACTCCCCGACGATCCCGAGGACCTCCCCCTTGCCGACGTCCAGGTCCACACCGTCCACGGCCCGGAGGACCCCGCGGGTGGTCGTGAACTCCGTCTTCAGTCCCCGGACGACGAGGATCGGCTCCAAGGGTCACCTCCGCGCCCGGGGATCGAGGACGTCGCGCAAGCCGTCCCCGAAGAGATTGACCGCGACGGTGAAGATCAGCAAAACGACTCCCGGCATGACCACGGTCCAGGGATACGACGTGAAACCGGCCTGGTCTCCGATCACGATCAGGTTGCCCAACTCAGGGATGAACAAGTTGCCGGCGTTGAAGCCGATGAAATTGAGGGCCGCAAAGATCTGAGTGACCACGCCGAGGTCGAGAGAGATCTGGACGAAAACGGGGGCGAGTGTGTTCGGCAGGACGTGTTTCAGCATAATGCGCGCATCGGACGCGCCGGCGGCCCGGGCCGCCTCGACGAACTTCAACTCCCGGACGGAGAGGGTCTGCGCGCGGACGAGACGAGCGTACGTGGGCCACCACAGGGCGAGCAGGATCACGTTGACCGTGAGGAAATCTCGCTTCCCGAAGGCGAAGGCCGCCGCGATCACGAAGACGAGGAACGGGATCGAATACGTCACGTCGGTCGCGCGCATGAGGACTTCGTCGAAGAGCCCTCCTCGGTATCCGGCGACGACCCCGATGAAACATCCCACCAAGGCGCCGAAGAGGACGACGAACGAGGAGTACAAGAGGTCGATCCGGATCGCCTTGAGCATCGCGTCCCCGAGGTCGATTCCGTTGTTCGTCGTCCCAAACAAGCCGCCCGCCGCGGTCCCTCCGGCCCACCAGAACGGAGCGCGGGGGAGCGTGTCGCTGAAGTTGGGGATCATGACGTCGTTCTGCGGCACGAAGAATTGGTCGTAGACCATGATCGCCAGGTATCCGAGCACAATAATCAGGCCGACCGCGGCCGGAGGGCTCTTCATCAGAAGACGGAAGAGAAGCCGGTATTCCCGGAGCCGGCGCCGCCATGCCTCCGAGTCGAATCGCCAGAAACGTTGCGGGCGATTCACGGTTGCGGTGCCCATGCGGCGACCTCACAAACTGATTCTCGGATCGAGGTACGCGTAGAGGATATCCGCAACCAGGTTAATCAGGACCAGGAAGATCGCGAAGATGAGCGTCGTGCCCATGACGCCGCCGGCGTCGAACCGGAGGACGGCCTGCGTCGCCCAGTAGCCGATCCCCTTCCAGGCGAACACGTCCTCGACGAGGACGACGCCGCCCAGGAGCCCGGCGAAAAGCAAGCCGATGACAGTGACCGCGGGCAAGAGCGCGTTTCGGCGGATGTGGACCCGGGTCACGACCCAGTCCGGCAAGCCTTTCGACCACGCGGTCTTCACATAGTCCTGGTTCATCGAGTCCACCATCCCCGACCGGACCATCCGAAGGATGACCCCGAGGACCCCGATCGTCAGCGTGACGGTCGGGAGGACGAGATGCTTTAGGGCGTCGATGAAGACAGGCCAGGAGCCATGAATCGCCGCGTCGACGACGAGGAAGCGCGTCGGCTGGGAATAAAGGACGGGCGTGGCTTGCGGCCCGACGAAAATGAAAGCCCAGGTTTCCGTGTGCGGGTCCATGAGCGTGAGACTGTAGCCTCCCGTGATCTCCCATTCTGGGAATAGTGAAATCGCTACGATTTGAAGAAGCAACCCGAGCCAGAAAAATGGGATGGAGTAACCGACGAGGGCGAAAATCCGAGTGAAGTGATCGGGCAGCTTGTCCTTTCGCAAGGCGGAGATCGTCCCCGTCGGAATGCCAATCAAAGTCGCGAGGGCCGTTGATGCGATCGCCAGCTCCACCGTCTGCGGGAAGAACACCGTGATCGCCTGGGTCACCGGCATCCCGGCCCCCGCGGCGGAAGTCGAGTACCCCCAGTCTCCCTGCAAGAGCCCCGCCAGGTAGTAGAAGTACTGGACCGGGAGCGGATCCCGGAGGTGAAACTGGTCAACGATCGGCTTCAGAAACGGGTTGTCGATCGTGCACGGCCCGAGCTTCGGCGTGCAGTACACCGCGATCGCGAGATTGGGACCGGGGGCGTGACTCAGTACGAATGTGATGATCGTGACACCGAGGAGTGTCGGGACGAGGATGAGAAGCCTGCGTACGACGTAGAGGATTAGGCGCATATCCTGTCGAACCTCGATAGGAGCCGTCGCCTAGAACAAGTTTCCCGATTCGAGCCTCTCTGGCGGGCCGGAGGTGATGAATGGAACCTGGGTCCTGTGGAAGCGGATGCACCACCTGCGGCAATCCGGGGGCTCCTCTTCGATCTCGGCTCCTCCGTCCTCACAGGACGGCGTGCTCCCTCCGACCACGTGGAGAGGAAGACGCTAGACGCGCTGCCTGTGTTCGGCGTATCGACCCGCACCTTGTGGGACCACCGCCTTCGAAAACGTCGCCGCGGATACGACCTCCGTGAACGACGTGCCGGACGCCATGGATGGGCCATCAGCCGCTGCCGAAACGCTCGTCGTACTCGGTTTCGTGAGCAGGTTATAGAGGATGTCCACGCCCCCGAGGGTCGGGTTCAGCTGCAGGTCCATGCCCGTGATCCACGTTCGGAAGGTGAAGAACGTGTACTGTTGGAACGCGGGCACGTAGTACCAGAGGGCCGCGAAAGCCTCCTGGGCCTTGCGTGAATCGCTCACGACCGCGTTGACGTCCGTCGCATTCGGCGCACTGATGCTATCTAGGATCCAGTTGCGGATATTCGTCGAATCCGTGACCTGGTTCGTCCCGTTCGCGTCGGCCGCCAAGTACTGGATGTTATACCCGTTGGCGTTCGGGTAGGTGCCCCCATCTGGTTTCGTGGAGTTTACCGCGCTATCCGCAGGCAGGAGCATCGGCAGCGTATAGTCCGTCGGGAACGGATAGTCGGCGAGCCAGCCGAGGAAGTAGATGCCCATGGGGTTGAGGTGCGGTACCGAGTCGGTGATCATTTCCTCGAACGTAATCGGTTTGATGAGGACGTTGATCGTTGCCGTCGGCGCCAGCTGCTTGATGTTCTGCGCCCACGCCAACGCGGCGGCCCGGTTGACTATGTCCGCGGCCTCGACGTTGATCGCGATCGTGAAGCCGGCGCTGGCCAAGTTGGACGTGCCACCGTGGTCGCGGACCCACGCGGTCGAATTGAAGTAGGTCCGGGCCTGCGCCATGTCGAAGACGTTCAGGGCCGACAGGTCCTCGTAACCCACCATGCCCGACGGGATGATTCCGTTGAACGGGGTCCCGAACGTGGCGCCAAATTTCTTGTTCCCCACGATTTGGTCTAGATACTGCTGATAGTTGAATGCGTACGCGAAGGCCTTCCGCATGTTCAGGTCCACGAAGAAGTCCGGAGGCACCTGATTCCCGTACGGGTTCGCGCCCGATCCCACTGCGGACTGGTAGATCTCCAGGTTGAAGTTCCACCAGAACATGTTCAAGGTGGGGTTGAACTGAATTTTGATGAGCCCCAATCCCTGGAGCCGCTTCGCGACGTCGAAGTGGGAGCTGGGAATGCCCGCGATGTCCGCTTGGCCTGCCTCGAGTGACAGCTCTCGGGTTGCGGGGTCGCCGACGTATTGCAGGACGACCTTGCTCACGGTGGCCGCCGGAACGCCCAGCAGCGCCTCGAAGGTCGGGTTCGGCTTCAGCACCACGGCATCCGGGTTCGCCACGTAGTCGATCATGAACGGCCCGGATCCGACCGCCCCGTTGCGCCAGGCCGGCACATAATTCTGCAGGTCGCTGTACTTCTCATAGTCAAGGAAGCCCGCCGGGCTCCATGTGAGCTTGGGGCCGGTCGCCTCGAGCCAGAGATGATCGACAATCGCACCTCCAAGCGGATCCGCGATGACTTGGTAGAAGAGCAGCGGGGGCGCGGGGTTGACCAGATGGAACCGGACCGTCTTGCTCGTGTTGTCCACGGTGATCGCGTCGTTCACCGTACTGAACGTCAGGGGCCCATCCAACGAGCAACCCGTATCGCCCAGTTTACATCCGCTGGGCGTCGTCAAGTCGCTGACGAACGTGGGCGGAACAAAGAACTGAGAGATGATCCAGCCATTCGGGAACGGCGAACCCGAGTTGAACAGCATCGTGCGCGTGATGGAGTATTTCACGTCCCATGGCGTAATCGTATCCCCGTTCGAGAACTTCATTCCCTGTCGAATATGGAATGTGTAGTTCAGGAAGTCCGCACTGACCCGTCCATTCGCCACGGTCGGAATCTGGTCCGCGATCACGGGTACGAAATCGGAAGTCGACGTTCCGTTGTACGCAATCAGCGTTTCATAGATGTTGGCTATCACTTCGAACCCCGTCGACTCGTAGTCGAGCGCGGGGTCCAGGGACGTATAGCCACCGGTCACCGCCTCCACGTTCGTGATGATCCCCGGCTTGATCACATTGCCCGAGTAAGTAAGGGGGTGGTAGGAGCCGACGGCGACCGTCTGGCCGACCGTGGTCGTCTCGGTCGGTTGTCCCGTCGGGACGAGCGGCGGATCCGCTGGCGTACTGTTCGTTTGCGTCGCGGAGAAATTACCCGTGATGACCTGGAGGGTCGCGACGAAGATGCCACCATTGGCGAACGTGTGGTTGGAGGTAATAGTCGGTTCGTTGTCGGCCGTGAAGGCGACGCCGTCGGTGCCGTTCGTCACAGCGGCGGAACCGTCGCCGAAGGCCAATGTGATCTTGATGACGTTCCACGTGTAGTTGGTCCATCGGTTCGAGACGGGATCGACCAAGTTATCGTACCCGAACGTCGGCGGCTGAGCGACCGCCGCGACGAATACGATGTGGCCGCCTGTGGAAATGAAGGGGGCCCCGGACGAAGAAAGGGTCTTGTTGAACACGAGCGCCCCGAGCGAGCTCGTCGTCCCAAGCGGATTGGGATTCGCGGGGGCGGGTGGAGCGCCGACTTGAATCGGGAAGAGGCCTTGGGAGTTGTCCGTGGTCTTCCCATTGCTTAGGGATGCGGACGCGAGGACGAAGTAGTTCCCCGGATTCGCGTACGCGTGGTCGATGGAGTCAGTCGTGGTCGTCTGCTTCTGACCGTCGCCGAAGTCCCATTGCAGCCCGGTCTTGCTGACGAACGCCGGCGGCGTGACGGTCGCGCTGAACGTCGTCGAGCCCCCCGCGGCGACGAACTGACTGTTGCTCGTCACAAGGAGCGAGCCGCTTCCAAGGTAGATGAATGCGAATGCGCCGAGACCGGCGATAACGATGACAGCGACGATGATCAGGACGATGTACATCTTCGGAAGCTTGCGTTTCGGAGCGACCGGCGTGATCTCTGGCCCCGACGGTCCCGAAGGTCCAGGTTCCATTTGCGATTCAGTAGGCTGCATTCTGGGCTCCTCCCAATTGCGCCGGTACCGACACTTCTCCTATACGAGCGTTTTGGAACATGCGTTTCACTCACACGCGCGGACGCGCACATTTGCGCACCGCATTGAGACGACACTCGCCGCGAGAGAACGGCGCTCCGAGGCCGTTTTATTACGGCGAATAGGATGCCCAACTCACCGCGCCGAAATCGATTCCTGAGGACGGAAGTGCAATGCGGAGGCACCGAACGATGAACCGGGTACTTATTTCCGAGCAGGAGGAGGCGCCGCCGCTCAAAGGATTCGGGAGGCGGCATCCCGTCCTCTCCTACGTGTTCGGGGACACGGTCAAGGGGCTGTACGTAGTCGCGTGCTTGGCCTTGGACCTGTTTCTGCCAGCGCAGCTTCGACTTTCGTTCCCCGGGCAGGATCTGGTGCTGATTCCATCCGCCGCCGCGGCGGTGATCGTCTTGGCGTACGGAGAGATCCGTTTGTATCGGGGACTCTGGCCACCGAGACACCGCAAGACGATCGATGTGACCGAGGAGTGAGAGTTGCAGGGCAACCGACCATCCGCGATGTTTTCTCTCGGTCCGATCATGCCTCTGCCGAAAGTCCAGCCCGTTTCGGCACGGGGACGATTAGAACGCGACCCGGGCGAGGGTCTTCGTCGCCTTCACGCCCTCGATCGATCGGATTTTCGACATCACGACGGCTCCAATCGCGTCGTAGGAATCAGCCTCGACCTTCGCGATGAGGTCGTATTCCCCGAACAGCGGATACAATTCGACAATCTGTCCGATCTTCATCAACATCGCGTAGACCTCCTTCTCGTGGGTCGGCTCGATGTCGATCAGGACGAAACCGATCGCCGTGAGGGCACCCCTCAAAGTCGCTTACATTTGAGTCGTAGATAAGGATATCGCGCAGGTTCGGGAACATGTGTTCTCCCTGGTCGCAATCGAGTCTCAATGCGGATTTTCAGGACTTACACTACTAATACGTAGGAACACGTCGATTCCATCGTGCTTCGTAAGCCCGGTGCGCCGGGCGATCCTGCGCCGGCGTTCCCCGTCGAGACCTTGCGGCACTGGTACGTGACCCCGTTCGGCGGGATGTCCACGGAACTCGGCCTGTTTCAGGTCGGGATCAACCGCGAAGCGTTGGAACGGAACACGTCCCTGGACCCGTCGAACGACCGCGTGCGGGTCACCGTCCTCGGGCGCATGCGCCGCCCGATCCTGTTCGACCGCTTCTTCGAAGTCGTCCCGCTCGACGAACGCCATCCGGACGCATTGAAGTGCTCGCCGATGGGCGAGGCCGTGTTCCCGGAAGGCGACCAGGTACTCCGACCCCGCGACGCACCGCATCCCGGGGACGAGGTGATCCTGAGCAGCGCCGCGAGCCAACGCCTCGGACTCCTCGCCGACTCGGAAGCTTTCGCGGGCGTCGTGCAGGAGCTGTTCCGCACCAGGCGCGAACTCGACCGCGAGAACAGCTGAGTACCTACCTTCGTCTTTCGGATGGCATACGACGCCCCTCAGGCTTGAGCATGTTCAGACAGGCCGCCTCTTAGAGCCGGATCTCTTTCGGTCGAAGCCTCGTTCCCGGCGCGCAGTCGAGGAGGAATCGCGCGACGATTCCCTCCATCCTCGGATTGTCTCCGCGCCCGCGTGGAGGCGCTGGTGATCCTCCCCAGTCAGCGTGTCGATCGGCTTGTTGAGCGCGTGGGGGAGTTCCACGTAGGGCAACAGCTTGCGCTGTCCCGCGGCTCCGTTGCCCGTGTACTCGAGCAACCCGGGTGACACGCAATCAGGGCTACCTCGATACGCGCGCAGCGGGCGTTGTGGATGGCTCGTCTGCCGGAATGACCGATTCGCCTGCGCCTTGTCAAGGGGGGATGGGTCCGTTACGGACGCACGGAAAAGGCTGGCTCTCACGACCAGCAAAGCTCAGTCCTAGGGAAATCGAGGGTCCAGTGGAAGCCCACGGAACGATACTCGTCTACGGCCCAGCCCGTCATCACGAAGTACCACGTCCCGGAACTGAAGGTAAGGTTCCGGGTGTCCGAGGAGACGTTCCCAGACGCCTTCCCGGTCGCGATGAACGCGCCGAACTCTGGCGGACTCATCAGGTACCCGGTCAGGTTCGGATACACTTCATTGATGGGACCCGGGGCATGGAACGAGAAGTTCACTCCCGTGTACCGATGGATTGTGAGGGCCAAGAACTCGTACGCCGGCGCCCCGGGAGCCGTTTCGTTCGGGAAGATGTTGATGAGGAACATCGAGGCATTCGCTTGAAGTAAAGGCGAAAAATGGACGGGAACGAGGAGGTCCGAGCCGTTTTCTGCGACGTCGAGCCGTGACACGTTCGGCGCGTAGAAGTCGTACTAGACGTAGTTGTTGTGGTTCCAAAAAGGTGTGCTGAAATTGAGGGCAACAAGGACGCGCAGGAGGTGGTGGCCGTCATGCTCGGTGATGTTCATTGTCGTCGCATTCGAGGCGTAATGCGTGGATCCTTCTCCAACGATCCACCATACCCCCTTCGGCAATCCCGTCTCTTTCATGGTCACATTC
>Ga0209471_1001514_pt1 | contig 13693 bp, 15 predicted proteins | sample GraSoiAngelo_128_FD_185885 | JGI IMG/M metagenome (GOLD analysis project Ga0209471, IMG submission 185885) | Grasslands soil microbial communities from the Angelo Coastal Reserve, California, USA - 14_0927_12_20cm (SPAdes) (version 2) | ecosystem: Environmental > Terrestrial > Soil > Grasslands ...
GGCCTCTGGATCCTCTCCATCGTGCTGGTAGAGACGGTCGGGCCAGAACGTCGTGAAGATGCGGTCGCCGACGATGTGCCGGACCTCGTCGGCCGTCATGCGCCGGTGGAGGCCGAGCGCGGCGATGAGGTGGATGTCTTCCACACCGGCTTCGGCGGCCATGTCGATGACCTCCTCCATCACCAGCTGGCGCACGTCCGGGGCCGCCATCGGCGGGAGCGGCAGCGACAGGTCGTCGAAGGCGATCGTGAGCTTCATGCCTCGTCGCAGCAGCGACTTCAGAGGATCGTCTTCGAGTGGCTTGCCGAGAGCGCGCTTGATGGCGCGCTCGGCGTGGGCGATCGGCTCGAGAGGGTCGGGCGGATAGACGATGCGTGCGCCCAGGGGCAGCCTCTCCAGCCGCACCCCTTCGCCGAACTGGAACAGCACCGGCGGGGTGTTGCGATCGACCTCGATGACGGCGCCGGGACGTGGCATTTAGACCCTCAATCCTCGCAGGTCAAACGCGACCTTCACCGCGCCCAGGCGTCCGGCGCTCATCGCGTACGCGATGGCGTCGCGGTACTCGCCCAGACCGAACATCGGGCCCGTCAGGTTTTCGAGATGAAGGTCGGGCGCTGCTTCCAGCGCTAGCGCGAACGTGCGCTTGCCCTTGCGCTTCGGCTCGGAGCCATAGGCATATGCGCCCATGATGGTCAGCTCCCGCTGCCAGATCGCGGCCCAGTCGACCTTCTCCTCGCCGGGCATCCCTACCGCGACCACAGTCCCGCCTTCGCGCGTGAAACGGACCGCGTCATTGAGGCTGTCCGCGCGTCCAACGCATTCGTACGTGATGTCGGCGCCGCCCAGCAGCAATGAGCGGCCGGCGCCATCGAGCCGGCGCGCCCCGGTTGCGAACCGGATGCGCTGAAAGACGTCGGCCGGATTTATCACCTGGTCGGCGCCGAGCTTCGCCGCGAGGTCGCGCTGGGTCGGATGCTTGGCCACGGCGATCAGGCGCTTGGGCTTGGTGAACATTCGGATCGCGGCCACCGTCAGCAGGCCAATCGTGCCGGCGCCGAGCACGACGACGATGTCATCCTTGGTCGCGCCGCCGCGAAGCGCCGCGTGCACGCAGCACGCAAACGGCTCTATGAGCACAGCGGCTTCGTCCGAAAGCGATGGCGGCACCGGGTGTATCTGGCTCGGATGAGCGACGAGGACCTCTCCCCATCCTCCACCCGTATCCGCGCAGTAGCCCGTCTGCAGCCCGACCTCGATGGGCCCTTCAGTGATGTTGTAGCAAAGCCCCGGGCGGCCTTCGGCACAGCGAGGGCAAGGCGGCTCGATGCCGCGCACCGCGCAGCCGAGGGCCGGCTCGATGACGACGCGCGATCCGTCATCCAGGGTGCCCACGACCTCGTGGCCGGGCACGAAGGGATAGCTGGTCAGGGGATCGAGATAGAGCGACGCGTGACCACCGATCGCGGCGAGATCGGAGCCGCAGATGCCCGATAGCGTGGGCATCACCCGGACCCAGTCGCGCGCCGGGAGCTCGGGCTCGGCCACATCGCCGAGGTGAAGCATTGACAGGGCGCTGGTGGCCACGTCGGGCCTGCCGCCGGCCGCCCGAACGATGGCATACGACGGAATCGATCTGACGTATGTCAGAGCCAGCACGGCACTCCCCTCTGGCGCTACGCGCCACCTCCCCACGAGTGGGGAGGCGACTTTTTGATTACTCGACTCATGGATCCGACCTCATCGCCGAACTGCTTCCCTGTACTCCGGCGAGCGCGGGTCCGGCATCGGCAGCCGCCAGTTGCCCGGCGCCATCCGCCACCGCTCGACACGCCACCCGCGCTGGCCAGCGACCTGCGACAAGCGCGCATCCGGATTGACCGCCACCGGCGTGCCGACCAGCTCCAGCATCGGGAGGTCGGAGAGCGAATCGGCGTAGGCGAAGCTGTCCGCCAAAACGACTCCATTGCGCGAGGCGTACTCCTCGAGCAGGACCCCGCGCGCCTCGCCGGCGGGCGGAGGCGATTCAAGATCGCCCGTCAAGCGCCCATCCCGCACCAAGAGCCGCGCACAGTCGACCTCCACGTCGAGTAGCTCGGCCAGCGGCTCGACGACCACATCTAGCGCGCCTGTCAGCAGCAGCACGCGATGACCCGCACGCTTGTGCTCTCGAATCCGCCTCATGCCCTCCGGATAGATTCGCCGCAATGTCACCGAGTTGAGCGCCTCCCGCCCGAGTCGCTTCATGACCTCGTAGTCGAGCCCGTCGTACTCACGGTAAAAGCTGCGCTGAAATTCGGCACGCGACCGCCGCTCGAGATACAGCCAGCGTGGCGCCTCGCGCGCCATCTGGGCCATGAACGCCGGCCACTCGTCGACTGGCTGCGCGCGGAGGCGCATCCAGAGGAAGTACTCGACCACGTTGGTTTCGACCAGGGTTCCGTCGACGTCGAACACAGCCAGCACATCACCCCGGCCGGCGCGCCGCTCCAGGGCCGAGCGAACCGAGCTCGTCTCCGGCTTGGGCGCGGTGCTTCCGCTCGGCTGGCGACCTTTTCGCGCAACCGTCTCAGCGCGCGACATGCGGACCACGGTCGGAAAGTGGACGTCCTGGAAGTAATGCTTCCAGTCGTACAGCGAGGCATCGAACGGGAACTCCTTGCGCTCGGCCGGCGGTACCCGCTCCCACACGGACATGAGGTTCCGCGTGTCGAAGATGCAGTCAACCTCCGTGTACACGCCGTAAAGCTGAATCAGGTTGAGGCCCCGCTCGAGCCGCTCACGTTCACGGTTGAGGTCGTCGGAAAGGTCTGCGACGCTCGCACCCAGCGGCAGCCGCTCCACCGCCCACTGCGCGGCACTGACGAACTTCAAAGCAGTCTCCCCTTTCGCCGCCAGCTCGCCCCGCGTCGGATAAGTCCATGTCGGTGTGCCGATAGCCTGCCCGTATCGATCGCGCAGCGGATGCTCCGTGAAGAAGCGTGTCGCCTCTTCGGTCATCACCCGAAAGCGGAGCGGGTTGCGGCTGCCTGACGCTGCGTGATAAACCCGCGGCTTCGCGTCCGGTGGCGGGCTTGCCGCAACCGCCAGAACGGTGTTGACCACGAAGTCGGCCGGGATGATATCGAGCAATGAATCCGGCAAGCCCGAGAAGTCCCGCAGGATGCCGCGGCCGAAGGCGAGAATCAGCGGCTCCGCCATTCGAAAGCCCTCGAGCCAACCGGCGAATGGCTCCTCCAAGGCGCTCTCGATGATCGACGGCCGCACGATCGACAGCGGCACATCTCCGTGCAGCTCGACGACTGCGTGCTCTGCCATCGCCTTCGTGAACGAGTAGATGTCCGCAAAGCCCATCGAGTTCGCGTGCACGCGACCGCGTTCGATCAGACGGTCCTTGACCCAACGGTCACGCAGGCGCTCGGTCGCGCGTGCCACCGCGGGCGTGCCGGCCGGGCCCATGCGCGACTGCGCCTCGCGCCGCAGCTTCTTCAGGATCTCCGGCCGCCGCGACTCTTCCTCGACCGGACCGCGCAGGCTCGTCAACACAGCCGCTTCGTGCCGCCAGTTGAGACCTGGATCGAGCGGCGGCTCTTCGCGCACCAGCCCGCGCAGCATCCCACCCACGTATGCGGTTGATATGTGCACGAGGTGAGGGCGGGCGCCCGACTTCTGGAGGGCCTCGACCAGGCGCGCCGCGCCCAGCAGGTTGGTCTGTGCGGAAAGATCCGCGGGATTGTCGAACTCGACGGCGGCCGCGGAGTGGATGACGATGTCGCACGAACGAAGCTGCTCGCGGCCAGCGTCGCTCAGTGCCAGGCCGTCGCGGCCCAGATCTATCTCGAGCACCGCCAGCTTCTCCTTCGCCAGCTTCGCGAAGGCGGCCTCACCCATCTGGTCTTTGAGGCGCTTGAATGCCGGGCTCGACAGCACTTCGCGCTCGAGCCTTTCCGCTGCGGGGCGGCGCGCGCTCGAGCGGATCGCCAGGTTGATGCGGCCGATGTCGGGGATGGAGCGCAGACATTTCTCGACGATCGACTTGCCCAGAAATCCAGTGCTGCCGGTGACCAGTACGGTCTTGCCCTTGAAGGCCTCGGCTATCAAGACCGATTGATTCTAGAGTCGGCGGTGGTGCGCCCTGCTATACACCCTGTCCATGGTCGACCGCCGGCGTATGGACCGGGGCTGAGCCCGCGGCATCGCTCCACCCGAGGTCGGTGGTGACCGACACCCAGAACCAGTACGACTGGTCGGAGCGGCCGCGGAAGACCTCCGTGCGCGACCCCACGTTGGAGAACCATGGTTTCATCGAACCGTCTTGAAGGACGACGTAGACCTGGAACGTGTTGCCTCCGCCCGGGCTGGACCACGTGACGTCGATCGCCTTTGGATCGGCCGAGTCGGGAACAGCCGAGACGCTGACCGCCGGCATCGCGATGTCAGCAAAGCGTGGCGAGCCGGTGATCCAGAGGTCGCCGAGGTCCCGCGGCCATGGGTCGGAGTAGGAGCCCGACCATCCATAGGGGTCGACGGGGCCATTGCCGTTGACGTAATAGACGCCGAAGTGAAGGTGTGGGCCGGTGGCGGTGCCGGTGCTGCCGGAAAGGCCGATCACCTGGCCGCGGCGAACGGACTGGCCCTTGACGACGTCGATGCGCGAAAGGTGGCCGTAGAAGGTCAGCAGGCCGTTGCTGTGTTTGATCTCGATGGTCTTCCCGCTCAAGCAGGTGTGACAGTTGGGGTCCAGCCAGTTCGCGAGCATGACGATGCCTGGCGCCGCCGCAGCCACGGGCTCGTAGAAGAGGCCGTAGTCATACCCGTCATGCCCGTCGTAGTACAGATAGTCGTGTCCGCCAGGCGTCTGCGCGTAGCCCTCGGTGAACCCCGGGTCGGGGCCACCGCTATGGCTGGTCGCCTGCACCCCGTCGTAGCGGCAGACGCGCCCATCTGTGCCGTAATTGGGGTAGCAGTGGTCGAACAGCGAAGTTATGTAGTGCGGCCCCCTGAAGGGCAGCGTGAGGAACGCGCCCGCGGTCGGACCCTCGCCGCTGTCGGCGGCTCCGGTCTCGAGGGGGCCGTACGTCATCTGGCTCGGATAGGACCAGCGCACATAACGGCCGTGCTTGCTGTGGCCCGGCGGCAGCGCCTGGGCGGCTTGCACGGGCGCGCTCTGCAGCAGGAGCGGCGCCACGGCCGCGAACGCAATCAGATGACGGAGGCGCATGAGGTTCAAGGCTGGCCTGCCGCCGCCTTACAACGGGCCGCGGATTGGTTAAGTTTCGCAAATCGTGGCCCACGAAGTCGTTAACACGCCCGTTCTGAGCCAGGGCCGGGCCGCCGTCTTCGAGGAGGCGATCGGACCGGCGGGCGTCAGGATCCGCGAACGGCCACGCACCCGACCGGCGCCGGGCACGGTCGCGGTCGCCGTACGGGCGGCCTCCATCAATCACCTGGACCTGTGGCTGGCCCATGGCGCGCAGCGAATCACCCCGCCCCGGGTGATCGCCGCCGACGGCGCCGGCGTGGTGCACGAGTCGGGCGACCCCGCGTGGAAACCCGGCGACGAGGTCGTCCTCTTCCCCACCCTGTGTGACTGGGAATGCGAATCGTGCCGCGCAGGCGAGAACGTGCGCTGCCCGCATTTCGGCGTTCTGGGCGAGCACTCGGATGGTGCCGCGTGTGAGCTCATCCACATCGATGCCCGGAGCGTGTTTCGCAAGCCGGCCGCGCTCAGCTGGGAGGAGGCTGCGGCTTTCCCGCTCACGTTCCTGACCGCCTGGCGAATGCTGATGACGCGGGCCCAGCTGAGGGCGGACGAGACCGTGCTCGTCATCGGCGCGGGCGCGGGTGTCGCCGTGGCCGCGATCCAGATCGCGCGGCATATCGGCGCGCGGGTTCTGGTCACGAGTCGCTCAGAGTCCAAGCGACAGCGCGCGCTCGAGCTGGGTGCCGAGGCGGCATTCGACTCTTCGGCCTTCAGCAAAGAGGTCCGCGCGGCGACACAAGACGGCGTCGACGTCGTCTTCGAGCACGTCGGGCCGGCCACGCTCGACGAGTCGATGCGGTCGCTGGCCATGGGCGGCCGCATCGTCACATGCGGGTCGACTTCGGGCGTCAAGGCCGAGATCACCATGCCGCGCTTGTTCTTCCGCCAGGCCAGCCTGCTCGGGTCGACCATGGGCAACGCGTCGGAGTTCGAAGGCGTCCTGCAGGCGATGGACAGCGGCCTACGCCCGGTGGTCGACTCGGTCTATCCGTTGGATGAGGTGCAGGCGGCGCTCACGCGTCTCGACGCCGCCGAACAGTTCGGAAAGGTCGTGCTGTCGGTTTCGGCGGGTTAGTAAGGAGAAGAATCTTCTATGAGAGGGTTCAGGGCGTTCTTGTTGCGCGGCAACGTCGTCGACCTCGCCGTCGGCGTAGTGATCGGCGTGGCGTTCACCGCCGTGGTCACCGGCTTCACGGGCTCGTTCATCACGCCATTGATCGCGGCGATCTTCGGCAGTGGACGCGGCTTGGGCGGCCTTACCTTCACTGTGAGCGGAGCGACGTTCCCCGTCTACCTCTTCCTGAACGCCGCATTCACGTTCATAGTCACGGCCGCGATCGTTTACTACCTGGTGATCCTTCCTGTGAACGCACTCATCGAGCGCAGCCGGCGGCAGGAGAAGCCCGCGGATCCGACGACCAAAAAGTGCACCGAATGCCTCAGCGAGATCCCGATCCAGGCCAAGCGCTGCGCGTTCTGCACGCAACCCCAGCCGGCGTAGCTGGCTAGTCCGCCGGCTCCTTGCGCCTGCGAATCCAGGCGACGACTCGCTCCCACCGCTCGGTGAAAAGCCACAGGCCGGCGATCAGTACTGCAAATCCGGCCAGGCCGACGACCACGCTGCTGGTCCAGCTTCCGAGGGCGAGCACAGCCACCGTACCGGGGATCCAGACCAGGGCGGCGATTCGCCTCCGCAAGACGCGACCTTCAACCAGGTCCATCGGATCTGTCTTGACTGGTCCCCCACCGCGGGCCACCGCCAGGTCAGACGCCAGGTCCCAGAGCGGAAACGACATCTTGGCGCCCACTGTACGCGCGTATCAGGGCGGTGGCCGTGGCTATCCGGGCACTACCCACACCTTGGCAGCCGTGTCGTGGCTGAGGGTCACCTCTCGCTTGCCGGCACGGATCCGCAGCGTGCGGCCGATCCCGTCGACCTCGACGACGTTCACGACGCGGCCGGGGATGAGTCCCCGCTCATCGAGATAGGCGAGCAGCAGCGGCGCCTCTCGCTCGGCCACCTCCGACACACGAGAGATGGTGGCCCGGCCTCCGGCCTCGAGGCTGGCCAGACGCCTCTCCTTCGCCGAAGCCGTCGAGTGGCCCGGGATTGGGTTGCCGTGGGGGCACGTGCGCGGCCGTCCCAGCGCCTCGTAAAGGCGCTGCTCGACCACCTGTGAGATCGCATGCTCCAGGCGCGCGGCTTCGGCGTCGGCCGCGACCCAGTCCAGACCGAGCACGTCGGTGAGCCAGCGCTCCATGATGCGGTGCCGCCTGACGATCGACTCCGCCGCCCGCCGGCCGGCCGCGGTCAGCTCGATCTCCTTGTGGCCGTTCATCCTGACCATGCCGTCGCGGGTCATGCGCCGGAGGGCCGCAGTCACGGTCGGCCGGCTCACCCCCAGCCAGTCGGCCAGGCGCGCGCTCCGGGGCGGCTCGCCTTCCGACCACATGTAGTAGAGCGCCTCGAGGTAGCGGGAGATGACCTCGGAAGGCGCCGAATGTGCCCCGTTAGACTTATCTAATTGCGCCTTTCGCACGTACTAATCCTATGACTGAGACATGAGCCAGGCCACAGCCGTCGCCCTCGGAGCCGTTGCGGGGGTCACCATTTTCCTGGGCCTGCCGGTGGCCCGCATGCGCGGACTGCCCAAGTCCGTGCAGGGGTTCCTGAACGCATTCGCGACCGGAATCCTGATCTTCATCTTGTGGGACATCCTGAGCCACGCGAGCGTCCCCGTCGAGACGGCGCTGGTGGCGGTTCGCACGAACGCGAGGGTGGGTGCGTTCGCGGCCATGGCGCTGATCTTCGCCACTGGCATCGGCGCCGGCCTCCTGGGACTCGTGTACTTCAACCGGGCCGTGTTCGGCCGTCTGCGCCACGCCGACCACACACCGAGCCCGCGCAGCCTCTCGCTTGCAATCGCCGTCGGCCTCGGTCTGCACAACTTTTCGGAAGGGCTCGCCATCGGGCAGTCCGCTCGCGCCGGGGCGATCGCGTTCGTTGGCGTCCTCGTCGTCGGCTTTGCGCTACACAACATCACCGAGGGATTCGGTATCGCCGCGCCGATGACGATGGATCCCAAGCCCGCGTCATGGGGCTTTCTAGGCATTGCGGGTCTGATCGGCGGCGGGCCGACCTTCCTCGGCACCTGGATCGGTTACCTGGCCTCGTCCAATTACTTTTACGTCGCCTTCCTGGCCGTCGCCGCTGGCGCGCTGCTCTACGTTGTCAACGAGCTGTTCCATGTCGGCAGGCGCCTCTCGACGCCGACGTCATTCGCGTGGGGCCTGCTCTTCGGGTTCCTGACGGCTTACGCGACCGACCTCGTGTTAACTCTGGCCAGCACCTAGCCCGCGTATTCGAAGTCGTCGGGCTCGGTGTCGTCCCACTCGGGAAAGCGCCACCGGAAGAGTCGCTCCTGCACCTCGAAGAGGCTGTCGAGCGTGTCCTGGACGTGGCCCGTGTCGGCCAGCGGCTCGCGGATGTGGTTGGGCATGTTCTCGACCGCACCCCGAAGCTCAGTTCGCAACGGCGCGGGCACGTTCTTCACGCCGTCCCGGTTCATCTCTTCGAGCTGCCACAGGACCCGGTCGGTCGCCTTCAGCATGCGCTGGAAGGCATAACGCCGCCGGTTCAGGCGGCGCAGTGCGCTCTCCTGCTGCTCAATTCGTGTGCTCGTGTGATCGATCATTGCTCTTGGATTGCCTCAGCTACCTTTCCTAGCTTACCGGCTCCGGGCGGCTTCACCAAGGGCCCGCTTTGCCTGACTTCCTCGGCCGCCTCGAACAGCTGTTCCATCCAATGGACGGCTGGGGCGATTTCAGGCGGGGCGCTCGCAAAGCTGCCGTCGTATTCGTCCTGTACCGCGCGGACGGCCGCTGGATGGTCCCATTCGTTCGCAGGCGTACCGATCTTCGAGACCATCCGGGTCAGGTGGCGCTACCCGGCGGAGGCGTCCAGGAGGGCGAGTCGGCGTGGGATGCGGCACAGCGTGAGGTGGCCGAAGAGATCGGCGTTCCGGTCGGCCGCCTGGTGCCGCTGGGCGCGGGCGACCCCATCTACGCAGCCGTCTCGAACTTCTCGGTGGTGCCGTTCGTGGCCTTCCTGCCTGACCCCGTACCCGCCTTCGCCCACGACGTGAACGAGCTCGAGGGGGTACTCGAGATACCGCTCGACCGCCTGCTGGACGACAGCGCCTGGCTGCTCTCGGAAGATCCCTGGAGGTTCCGCTACCTGACACACGACGAGAGCGTCGTCTGGGGCCTCACCGAGCGGATCTTCGCCGGGCTGGCGCCAAACCTCTCACAGGCCCTCAGCGAAGCAGCCGCCGAAGGTCGAAAGCCGGATCCGCAAGCTGGTCGGGAGTGACCGCGGCACGGGCCTGCATCACGCGGCGCGTGCGAGCGATGGTGTGGTGATCGTTGATGCCTGCCGCGGCGACGAGACGGCCTTGCTGCAGGTAGAACACGGTGAAAGGTGGCCGCCCAAGATGGCCGCGCGCGGCGATCTGATCCCACGGCAGCCCGGCGCCCACGTACTGCAGGTTGAGGTCGTACTGGTCCGACCAGAACCACGGCACCTCGTTGTAGGGCTCCGTGGCGCCGGCCATCACACGACCGACGGCGAATCCCTGCCTCTGGGCGGTCTGAAAGTGCTCAACCCTGACGCGCATCTCAAAGGGAGGACAGTCGAAGCGGGTCACGTCGCCGGCCGCAAAAACGTTCGGGGCCGATGTCCGGCCGAGACCATCGACGACGATGCCCCGATCCACGACCAGGCCGGCGCTCTCGGCCAGGTGCGTGCGCGGCTCTGAGCCCACCCCGGCCAGCACGGGCCCGTCCATCTTCGGCAGGGCCGAGACGTTGAGACGTAGGTCCACCCCGTGGGCGCGATGCTCGCGGGCGAGGTAGTTCCCCAGCTCGTCGCCGAGCACGCGCAGCAGCGGCTGCGCCAGTGCCTCGTGCACGCGAACCTTGCAGCCTTTCTGGATCGCGGCGGCGGCGACCTCGCAGCCGATGAAGCCTGCCCCGATCACGTCGAGGGCGCCGCCCCCATCCAGGATCCCGCGGAGTACGAGGGCATCTGGTAGCTCGCGCAGGTACAGCGCTCGGTCGAGGCCCGGCAGGCTCCGCGCGGACGATCCTGTCGCGATGCACAGGACGTCCCACGAGATTGCGCGGCCCGACTCCAGCACGGCTGTGCGCCGCTCGACGCCGAGGTCGATGACTCGCTCGCCCTGGCGCACCTCGATCCCGAGCTCGCGATACTGCTCCGCCGGCCGCAAGCCCAGCCGTTGGTCCGGCACGGTGCCCAACAGATACCCCTTCGAGAGATGCGGCCGTTCGTAAGGAGGCTCCGGCTCCGCCCCGACGAGCACGACCTCGCCGTCAAAACCGGCATCCCTGAGACCAGCCGCGACGGCGTCCCCCGCGGGCCCACCGCCGACGATCAGCGCCTTCGCGACAGCTCTCTGACCCGACGCAGCGACCACACCAGGTATCCGCCCAGAACCAAGATCGCGAACGCGTATGCGGTGATGAGATAGATCACCTGGTGCTCCCCGCTTTGCTCGGCACCGCCACCGCGGCGGCAACGATTCTATCCGCCGCCTGATCGGTCAGCACCTCTATGCGATAACGAATCGCGATCATCACCGCCGCCAGGAACAGCGTGCAGGCCATCGTGATGAGGAAAGCAACCAGCATCTCCGCCGGCAGTGCGTCGTTGATGACTACCGGACCTGGATGCACCGTCCGCCACCACGTGACGCTGAAGTGCACCACGGGCACGTCGATGAAGCCGAAGATGCCGACCACCGCCGCAAACCGCGCCGCCTGGCGACCCGGCTCCGCGAGGCGGCGGACCATCAGGTAACCGGCGTAGATGATCCAGAGCACCAGCGTCGAGGTGAGTCGCGCGTCCCATGTCCAGAACGTGCCCCAGATGGGCTTCGCCCAGATCATCCCCATCACGAGCGTCACGGTGGTGAAGACGAGGCCCACCAAAGCGCCCGCGCGCGCGAGCCGATCGGCGGTGGGGTTCTCTTTCCATAGATAGACGATCCCGCCGATCAGCACGACCGCGAAACAACCGTACGCGGCGATCGCGGAGCTCACGTGCAGATAGAAGATTCGTTGCACTGGCCCCTGCAGCGCATCCTGGGGTGCGAAGACGAAGATGAAGCCCGCCGCAACGACCATGAGCGCGACCGCGCCCAGCGCTGCCTTCTCGAAGACGTTCAACCGGCTAGTCATCGAGAACGAACCGCGCGACAAGCGATGTCAGCACGACAAACAGTATGTCGAGGTCGATGAGCAGACTGGTGGCCGAGCTGGTCCCGCCGGAGCCGGCGCCCATGCCGACCTGCACGGCCTGGCCGCCGATGACGATGAACGGAATCCACAGCGGGAGCGTCAGCAGCGGCAGCAGCAGCTCCCGAGCGCGGACGCGAGCAACCATCGCCGCGAAGAGGCACCCCAGCACGGCCATCCCGATGGTGGCGAGCAGCACCGCCGACACGACCTCGAATGACAGAGGCACATTGAAGAACAGCGCAAGCGCCGGGAGCAGAACCGCCTCGCAGACCACCAGCAGCAGCGCGGCGGCGAGGGCCTTGCCTGCGAAAATCGCGGCCGGCGCCGCGGGCGTGAGCAGCATGGCTTCGAGCGAGGCCTGCTCTCGCTCGGCCGCGAACGCTCGCCCAAATGCAACGAGGCCCGCGAACACCAGGGTCATCCACAGCACCCCGGGCGCGATGGCGGGAGCCGTGCGCGAGTCGAACTGGAAACCGAAGTTCGCGATGACCAGGGCAAGGACGACGAACTGCGCGAGCGCCGGAACGAGCTCGCGCGTGCGCCATTCGGAGGCCAGGTCCTTGCGAGCGACGGCGAGCGCGATGGAAAGAGACCGCATTTACTGAACGATGCGGAGCCGCGTTGGGACGCCTGCTACGCGCCCATGCCTCAGCTCCATCGTTCGTGGGCACAACCGGTTGGCCAGCGCGTGGTCGTGGGTGGCGATCACCGCCGTGCGGTCTCGCATCACCCGCGCGAGCAGATCGGCACCACCAGAGTCGAGGCTCGCATCGGGCTCGTCCAGCACCAGCAGCGCGGGGTCGTGCAGGACCGCCCGGCCGATCGCCAGCCGCTGCTGAGCGCCCCGCGACAGCTTCCCGGCAGGTCGGCCGGCGACGTCGCCAAGGCCGACCAGGTCGAGCACCTCGGCGACGCGCCCGCGGTCGACGCCCTGCAAGGCGCAGAAAAACTCGAGGTTTTCGGCGGCCGACAGCGCGAGGTACAGCCCGGGCGTGTGCGCGACGTAGCCGATTCGCGCCCGCAGCCTCCGGCGCTCGCTTGACGCGTCGAGCCCGAATATCGCGATGCTGCCTGACGTCGGGCGCGCGGCCGTCGCGATGATGCGCAGGAGCGTGGTCTTGCCAGCGCCGTTCTCGCCCAACACCGCCAGGTGTTCGCCGGTGTCAACCGTCAGATCGACCGCGTCGAGAGCGACCTCGATGCCAAAGCGCTGGGATAGCGCGCTGGCGACGACCGCACTCACCGGGACTCGCCACCGGCGCCGTCGTCCGGCGTCTTGATCAGCGGCCACAAAACGAACGGTCCCGCGGCAAAGAGAAATAGCGTCGCCACGATCAGCGTCATGACACGCCCACCGGGCTGGCCACCCTCGCGGGCACGGGTTCGGCGACGGTCCGGCGACTACCCGCGTTGCCGAGAATCACGCCGAGGATGATGATCGCCCCGCCCGCCCAGATCCAGCTGACGAGGGGGTTGACGAAGATCCGAAACGAAGCCGAGCCGTCGCTGTTGATGCCGGCCAGGACCACATAGACATCGGCGATGGGACTGGAGCTGATCGCGACGTGGGTCAGCGATTGGCCGCCGAGGCCGGCATAGGTCGCGCGCGCGGGCTCGAGCGTCTTGCCGCCCAGCGTCATGGCCGCCACCAGCTCGGAGTGGTCGGCGAGCTCTCTGGTGTCCGAGCCCCTGTAAGTCAACGTGTACCCGGCGACCGTGGCCTGCTGGCCCGGTCGCATGGTGACGTCCCGCTCCTGCTGCCAGAAGTGCGACGCGGCCAGGCCCACGACGACGACAGCGAGGCCGAGGTGCGCCAGGTACGCCCCGTAGCGCCTTCTCCTCCTCGCCAGCAGCGCCAAAGCCCGCGCGCGGCCTCCGCCGGCGCGGCGCCACCTGCCGATCGCGCGGATGTATTCGTAGATGACGGTGCTCGCCACGGCGGCGCCGAGTGGCACGCCGAACAGCGCAGGCAGGCTGCGCACGCCGCCGGCGAGGAGGGTCGCAAGCACCAACGCGCAGGTCGCTCCGGGCCAGACCAGCGAGCGCCAGAACGGCGCGCCCGCGTGCCGCCAGGGGATCAGCGGGCCCGCCGCCATCAGCGCCAGGATGGCA
>Ga0209471_1001515_pt1 | contig 13692 bp, 12 predicted proteins | sample GraSoiAngelo_128_FD_185885 | JGI IMG/M metagenome (GOLD analysis project Ga0209471, IMG submission 185885) | Grasslands soil microbial communities from the Angelo Coastal Reserve, California, USA - 14_0927_12_20cm (SPAdes) (version 2) | ecosystem: Environmental > Terrestrial > Soil > Grasslands ...
AGAAAGAAGAAAAAAAACCAGCGCCGAAAGCAGAACAGGCAAAGCAAAAGGAATCAGAAAAACCTGCGCCAGCGAAAGCAACTGTGCCTGGAGCAAAGGCCGACCAGGACGAAGAAGCGCGCGTGAAAGCGTCGCCGGTCGCGCGACGAGTTGCAGCCGAGATCGGTGTCGACCTTGCCAGTGTCAAAGGAACAGGTCCTGACGGTCGCGTGACTGAAACCGACGTCCGTGCAGCGGCAAAATCGAAAACGACTGCGCCGCAAAGGGCGCCGGCCGCGGCGAAACCTACTCCGTCAGTGAAAGCTGGCGAAGGCGTGCGTATTCAGCTCTCTGGCATGCGCAAAATCATCGCGCAACGCCTCGCCCAAAGCCTAGGTCCGGTTCCGCACTTCTATCTCAACATCGACATCGATGCCGGGCCGCTCATGGCCGCGCGTGCCGAACTGAAGTCCGCCGGCGAAGGCGCCGATGCGTCGAAAATCACCGTCAACGATTTTGTTTTGAAAGCGGCCGTGCAAGCCGCCGTCAAAGTTCCAAGAGTAAATGCCTCATTCGACGGCGACGCGTTCGTGCAATACGCCGATGTCGATCTTGGCATCGCAGTCGCGATTGAAGATGGACTGCTGACACCGGTCATTCGCGCCGCTCAGAACAAATCGCTTCGCGAAATCAGCGAGCTGGTAAAGGACCTGGCCAGCCGCGCGCGCAACAAACGGATGAAGCCGGAGGAATTTCAAGGCGGCACGTTCACCGTCTCGAATCTTGGCGGCATGGGCATCGACAGTTTCTCCGCCGTGATCAATCCGCCACAAGGTTTCATCCTCGCTGTGGGCAAAGTCACAAAGGTACCGGTCATCGATGACTCCGACCAAATCGTCGCCGGTCATTGCATGTCGATCACGATGAGCTGCGACCATCGCGTCATCGACGGCGCGCTCGGAGCGGAGTATCTCAAAGAACTCCGCCACCTCCTCGAAAATCCCGCGCTGCTTTTGGTCTAATGCAAATGCGCTAGTTGCTCACAGCTGGACCGTTGCGGTTTCCCAGGTCATGAAGTCATCGAGCGTCTGCCGCGTGCGCGCGACTGCGAAGGCGACGACGGTGGCGTCGTCCACAAAACCAAGGAACGGGATTTCGTCGGGGATGAGATCGAAGGGATCGACGAAATAACTGACGGCGGCGATGATGGAGAGCAATTCGTCTTTCGCAACATTGCGGTATTCACCGCGGAAGTAAGCGCGGATCAACCGCAGCATCGCCTGGAGATAGGGCCAGGAATCTTTGAACGGCTCTTTCGGAATCGCGGCCGCCTTTCGCGATGCTTCTTCAAAGAGCCCGCGCAAACGTGCCGTATCAATTGCGTAAGATTTCGCGCCCAGAATCGCTTTGGCGAACGCATCGCTGCGGAGCGCGGCTTTCTGCCGCGGCGGGGGGCGATCGATGGTCCTGGTCGCCGTACGTGCACTGCGCTTCACCTTTGCTTTTTTCATTCGACCACAATCAAAGCACTACGCTCGGCTGATGAGAAGCCGATTCGACGTTTGTGGCATGGGCTTCAAGCCCATGTTCATCGGCAAGATGCCGATGCCACTTAGGGCCTTGTTGCGAGGACGAGCGGTGAGGGCCCAGGCGCTTCAAGTTTGCGAGCTTTTTTAAAACCCGCTTCTTCGAGCCAGCGCTTTATTTCGTTGAAGCTGAACGTGTCGCCTTTCTCCGTATTCACCAGCATTTGGACGGCGAACATCAAACTCGGCGCCGGTTCGGTGCGCGCATCGTTTACCAGCCATTCGGCGATGGCGATCGTTCCGCCGGATTTGAGGGCGCGGAAGGTTTTCTTGAGCAACTGACGGCTGCGCTCCGCGCCTTCGCTGTGCAGAATGTGGCCGAGCGTGGCGACGTCGTAGCCGTTGCCGAAATCGGCTTCCAGCAAATCGCCTTCGACGAATTTGAAACGATCGGCCACGCCGAACTTTTGCGTGATTCGCTTCGTGGTAGGAATCATCCCGGCCCAATCGATCGCGGTCACCCGCACGCGCGGAGATTTTTGCGCCAGCGCAATTCCCCAAATACCTGAACCGGCGGCAAGATCCAGCACACGCACTTCGCCCTTCGCCTTGGCCAGCTTCAAATGATCGCCGAGTTTTTGCGCGCCGCCGTAGCTCATCGGGATAATGTTCTCGACCAGCTCGGTGAAGAACTGCGTGCCTTCGGTTTCTTGATTTACGGCCATCACCGGCCGGCCGGTGCGCACCACATCAGTTAACTGCAACCATCTCGAAATAAGCTGCGGCAGGATCGTCCGGAAAAATCCCGCCAGCGTGCCGGGCTTGCTACTGAGGAGAAATGCTTCGCTTTCCGTCGTGAGCGAGAAATTTCCATGTCGATCTTTTTTTAAGAGTTCGAGGCCGATGAGCGCGTTCATGATCGCGCGGAGGCCGCGCGGAGATGCGCCAGTTTCCTTGCTCAGTTGCTCGACGGTCTTCGCTCCGCTCGCCAGCGAGTCAAAGACTTTATTGCTGACGGCTGCACCGATGACGAGTGGCGGGGCGTAGGCGAAACCAAATTGCATCAGACGTTCCGGAGTGACTTGTTTTTTGACGGAAGTTTTCATGGAAGATCGACAATCACGCAGAGGGTTTTCGCTGGCAAATCGGAATCGACTTTTACAAAGAGCGGATGAACCTTCAGCAGTGAGCGACTCGCCTGAAGAGAAACCTTTGCGCACGACCTCGTTCGTGATTCACGCGACCCGGGGCTTGATTCGCGATCCAAACGCGCGGCGCAAGACGATGTTCGTTGTCGTGTTAGTCGCGCTCGTGCTTTTGTTTTCCGGATCGACCTTTTTGGAATCGGCGCTCAATCCGCGTGAGCATCCAGTCTGGTTCATTTTGTTCTGGCTGATCTGCGCCTGGCTGGCGTTGACCGCGCTGTTGCTGGCGGTCTTCGATATGCTGATGGTGCGAACGGCCGCACGAAAAGCGGAACGAATTTTGCGATCCCAGCTTCCGCAAACCGAGACTCCGGACTCGCCAAGATCGACAATCGACGAATAATCGTGGCGTGAGCAAGGAACCGGCGACCGCGGCAAGTATTGCGCGCGATGGTTGGAAGACGCGCGAGCAAATGGAAGCGACTGAGCGCGCCACCCTGGCGGCGTTTGCCCAGAAATCGGGTGATTCGCGCGGCCGAAAATATCCCGAAGCGAGTCATGCTTATCGGACCGAGTTTCAGCGCGACCGCGCTCGCATCATTCACTCGCGCGCATTTCGCCGGCTCGAATACAAGACGCAGGTTTTTCTGAATGGCACGGGCGATCACTTGCGCACGCGGCTGACCCATTCGATTGAAGTGGCGTCGATCAGTCGCACGATCGCGCGGGCGTTATCGTTGAATGAAGATCTGGCGGAAGCAATCGCGCTCGCGCACGATCTCGGGCACACGCCGTTCGGCCATTCCGGGGAAGAGATGCTGGCGGAATGCATGCGCGAACACGGCGGTTTCGAGCATAATCGACAAAGCTTGCGCATGGTCGAGTTGCTCGAAGCCGCGTATCCGGATTTTCCCGGGCTCAATTTGACATTCGAAGTGCGTGAGGGTTTGCAAAAGCACCAAGCGTTTTACGAACCGGCGAAGCCGAGTGAGGAAAAGTATCTTTGTCCGTCGCTCGAGGCCCAGATCGCCAACTTGGCGGACGAGATCACCTACTATAGCCACGATCTGGACGATGCGGTCGATTTTGAAATTCTCGATTCCGCGCAACTGGAAGAGGATTCGGTTTGGCAACGCAGCCATCGCGCGGTCCTGTCGCGCTACGCTGATGCGCGTGAGCCCGAACTGCACAAATTGATCATCCGCGACATCATCGACGTGCAAGTGCGGGATGTGATCGCAACGAGCGCAAAATCGATTGTCGATGTTGGCGTGCAAAGCGCGGATGATGTGCGCAAGCAGCCGGCGCCGCTCATTCGCTACAGCGACGAATTGCTCGAAGCGAACCGGGCGCTCCGGAAATTTCTGTATCAAAATGTTTATTATCACCCGCGCGTCGCGGAAGTGAACCGGCGCGCGTGCGAGATGCTGCGAAAGGTTTTCGAAAGCTACATTGTCGATCCAAGCCAGCTTGGCGAGACGGCCGCGAAGCGAATGGAGGCGGAGGGATTGCATCGGACAGTCTGCGATTATATCGCCGGCATGACCGATCGCTATTTGCTTGAGGAACACGCGCGGCTCTCCGAACTTGCTCCGAAAATCCAGTAATAATTGTCACTAGCTTTCTGCCTCACATGCTCTCCCAACGCGTAACCGGGAGCACACGAGTGGCAGTCCTCCGATGACGAAAAAAAGATTCACTAATATCGCGTCCCGGAAACGTCTCGCGTACGGCGCTCTGACAATCATTGTGTTGTCTATCCTGGGAGCCCATGCGGTCTTGAGGCAGTTTTCGATCGGCGGCACCAAAGATTTCCACGACTTTTATCATGCCGCTCGGGCCATGTGGAATGGGAGCGACATCTATGCTGTCGCTAACGGCTCTCCGTCACGTCCACCGTGTTTCGGTTGACTAGGTCCTACGGGATGCCGGACCTATTCGCCGCGATGTTTCTCCTGTGCGTCTTCATCGCTCTCATGGCGGCGATTGTTTTCATGTGTCGCCGTAATCGAGTGCTGATTTTCAGACCAAGCGAGAAGTGACCAAACGCAGTGACGAGTCTGGAAGGGGCTGTGCTCATCTTCCTTGCGCTTGCCTTCAGTCCGTAAACAACCGCCCGTCACATGGTGCTATTGTTGTTAATCAATACTATGGCGATCGCAGTGTTTCTGGTGCAGGACGCAAAAGCCTCGCGGGCTCTGCTGATTATTGCCTGCCTTGCAGGTAGCCGTGTTGTCAGTTTCTTTCCGCGCGATTGTGGCCTGGCGCGCAGTCGGCGGTGCAAGCTGGTGCGTTTTGGGCTTGATATTAGCCATCGTATGGTCCGGTAGTCGCGCCCTTTCCGAGGACCGCCGACTTCACGGCTCCGAGCTCTCGCGAATTAGCGATTGATTAAAGATCGTCAGGCAGCTGTGCAAACGACGAGCCCGACACTGGGACTCTACGACTACGCTACCTTTGCGCTCAGAAGTAAATTACACGGCTGCACTGCCGATTTCGTCGAGCAAATATTGAATGATGAGGCGGAGGCGCTGATTGAGAGAAGATTCTTCGAGCACTTGTTGCCGTCGCAGTGGATCGTTGATGAATGTCGAAGCCATGAGATCGGCCAGCATTTCCAAATCATTGAGATCGCGCAGATAACGATCGACTTTTTTCGGTAGCTGGCGCCCTTTTATTTTCAATTTGGTGTAAAGCTCGAGGACTTTTGCGCCAAGCGCTTCGGTCTTGACTGATGCGGCGCCTCTTGATTCGAGGATGTCGATCTTGGCGACAGGAAACGGCGTTTTCTGCTCGAAACTGGCAAGGCGCACACGCTGCAAACCCTGCAAAATGAGGTTCGAAGTGCCGTCCCCGCGCCCGACGCAGGCGCGGATGAGGCCGACGGTGGCGAGGTGAAAAAAATCTTCCGGCGCCTGCCATTCCGGACAACTCGGTTTGATCAGTGTGACGCAAAACATGCGATGATGACGCAGCGCGTGATCGAGCATTTGGCGATAACGCGGCTCGAAAATATAAAGCGGGAGCAGCGCGTGCGGAAACAGCACCGCGCCTGGAAGCGGCATGACCGGCACTTTATCGGGAAAAGACATTGCGTCCTTCATCGCTTAGTGACACCACCGATGCAAACTGCGAAAGAATCTCTGCAACTGAGCGACCGAAAGCTGTCCGGCGAGCTGCGCCTTGCCCAAATATGCATAATTCAAAATAGAGCCGCGTCGCGCGAACTCGACGCGCGCAACGCGGCCGAGTCGGCCGATGCCCATTGCACTTACGGCAAGGTCGACATGTTGCTCGTCGAAGAAATCGAGCAAGCGCTGGAGCTGTGCGTGAGTATCAGTCCGCGCTGCCACTTTGAAAATATCGGCGCCAGCGGCGACGGCGGTGCGCGCTTTGGCGCGCAATCGCGCGAGGCTCGGCGTCTGTTTGAAATCGTGGAATGAAATAATGCAGCCGATTTTCTGGGCGCGCGCCTGTCGCTGTATGGAACGCAACTCGCGGAGCGCGCGGAGTTCGATGTCGATGTAGGAAGCATGTTCGAGAAATCGGCGCAGCAGCGCGGCGCGTCGTCGTGCACTCAGTTTGTTTGCGCCGCCTTCGCGGGGATGACGCGCCGTGACGATGAGCGGCGCGCGTAATTTTATGATTGCCTCTTCCAGGTCCGTCAGATCCTTGATCAAATGATCCAGCCGCACCTCGAACAGGTCGGGCGGCGCGGACATATGCAGGGCGAAGTAAAGATCGGCTGGCGTCATGATGACGCCCACGACGCGCGGCCGGCGTGGCCGGGTTTGCGGGGATCTGCGCGTTGCCATGTTTAGAGACACGCGCGTACTATATATAGAGGGAGGAGCGACAAAGCAGCCAAGATCGACAATCGCGGCTAATCCGGCGGCGCGTGAGGCGGAAGCATCCTCTCGATGTACTTGGCGAGGATGTCGAACTCGATGTTCAGCGAATCGCCGACTTGGGCGCGTTCAAGACTTCAGCGACTGTGAAACTGATCCCATTAATGGCAATCGATCCTTTGGACGTTACGTAATGTGCGAATTCGGTGGGTAACTCAATTTCCAGGCGATGGTCCGCTCCGCTCTTTTCGAGGGCCAGGATTCGCGCGGTGCAATCGATGTGGCCTTGCACAAAATGCCCGCCGATGTGGCCATCGGCAGTCAGAGCGCGCTCCAGATTGACCGGACTCTCGGGGCGCAACGTTTTTAGATTCGTGCGATCGAGCGTTTCGCCAAGAAGATCGAAAGTGAGCTGATCGCCGCGATGGGCGCTGACGGTCAGACAACAGCCATTTACGGCGACGCTGTCACCGGCGCGAATCTCCTTCGCGATACGCGGCGCGGCAATTCGCAATTGCGTGCCGCCAATCCAGAGCACGGTGCCGACTTCTTCGACGAGACCAGTGAACATCGGATGAACTTTTAGCCGCGCAACGTCAGCCAGCAAACCAGCAAAAGCACCGGCAACAGGATCGGAACGGAAAACTTTATGACGAAGCCAACAAAACTGGGCGTGTGCACTTTGTGTTGTTCGGCGATCGCCTTGATCATGAAATTGGGACTGTTGCCGATGTAGGTCGCAGCCCCGAACAAAACCGCGCCCATGGAAATGGCGGCCATTTCGGCTTGGCCGCTGGAGAGAAATTGTTGCACGGCAGCGGGATCCTCGATGCTGAGACCGAACGACCAAGAGCGTTGGCAAGGAAAGTCAGGTAGGTCGGTGCATTGTCGAGCACGGCGGACAGGCCGCCGGCGATCCAGAAAAATTTTGCGGGCGTATCAATGGCCAGATCGCGGGCGTGCAGCTGCATGTAATGGAGCACGGGGACCATCGTGAGAAATATGCCAAGGAAGAGCCAGCCGACCTCCTTGACTGGGGCGAACGAAAATTCATTGGCCAGATGCACACTTTTCGGTGTCGCATAATACGATCCGATGGCGGCCGCGAGCATAATCGCTTCGCGCAGGAAGAGCGGGTGCTCGATGAAAACCGCGCCGAGAATGATGGCGAGAAAGAAAACGTTGCGCAGCCCCTCGATGTCGATCTTGCGCGCGGCGGTTTCTTCTTCCCGGACCGGTCTTGGGGGGCGGCGAAAATTATGCCGATCGACAAGATAAAATATTAGAAGCAGAGCGAGTAGCGCGACAGCCCAGCCCAGCCAGCAATGCTGAATCATCCACCAAAACGGTACCCCTTTGATATATCCAAGAAAAAGCGGCGGCCCCATCGGCGTTAGTCCGCCGCCCAGATTGCTGATGAGGAAGATGAAGAACGCGGTGTGCAAACCGGCGTAGCGATATTTGTTCGCTCGAATCCAGGGGCGAATGAAAAGCATCGACGCGCCGGCCGTGCCGAGAACGTTTCCGGCGATTGTTCCGAAAAAAAGCAGCGCACAATTAAAAAATGGAGTGGCTTCTCCCCGGATTTTCACATGAATTCCGCCCGCGACGACGAAGAGGGAGCCAACCAACGCCATGAAACAGATGTAATCGCCGCCTTCGCGGAGGATTCGTTCCGGCTGCCGAATCCAGAAAAAATAGTAGGCGGTGGTGATGGACGCGAGAAAGAGGGCAACGCGATGATAGTGGCGTTCCCAATGAAGTTTCAGCACGAAGGGCAGAAACGCGATGCAAAGCAAGAGCACGGCAAAGGGCAACATGCTGAGCGGATGCGGCTGGGTGATTGGAATTGCGGCAGCGAGAATCGTCATCGGTGCAACGTTGAAGATTCAGCAGATGCTCTCCAAGCCTGAAGTTCGCGCACGGTGAAAAAACGTTGAATCATTAAATCGTGGAAACGCCGGAGCGGAAAACTTTTTACCGGTCAACTCTTCAACGGTGACGCTTCTTTGCCGCCGCGACCGAGTTGTCGATCTTATGGGCCTTCGTTTTTCGGGCATTTTTTTGCCCCCTTGGACGGCGCTCCAGGCGGTCAAAAAAATATTGAATTTTTTACTAGGCAGCGGCTGCCAAATCCGATAGAACGGCACGAAACGAGAGAGGCCGCGACAAATGTCCAGGCTCCCCCGTTCAAAATATTTTTAAAAAAGTGAAAAAAAAGCTTGTCAGGCATCGTAATCTTCAATAATTCCTAGCGCTAAACCTAACCAAACCCATGGAGAAACCAATGATTAGAAACGTGTTTAAAACATTCGGATACGTCCGCGTCGCTCTCGCAGGTGCCGTCGGAGTTCCATTCGTTATCGCCGCGAGCGCATTTGCGCAGAACCCGGCGCCGCCGCCACCGCCTCCGGGGGCTGCCGCAGCTCCGGCACCAGGCGCCGCTGAAGTGGAACGCGTTATCGTGACCGGTTCGAATATTCCGACGGCGGAAGAGGTCGGTCCGAACCCGGTGTTTAGTCTCAACCGCGACTTGATTGGCAAATCAGGTCAAAGCACCGTGGAACAGCTTCTCAAAAGCCAGCCGGTAATGGGTGCGAGCAGTGTTCCTGTTCAGAATAACTCGACCAGCCAGGGGGGCCCAGCGGGAACGGCTTCGATTTCGCTGCGCGGTTTCGATCCTGGTGCCTCGCTCCTCCTGATCGATGGCCGTCGCGTCGCGCCATTTCCCGGGAGTGCCAACTCGGGCGCCGGCTTCGTGGATTTGGTTAGCCTTCCCATTCCGGCTGTCCAGAGCATTGAAATCCTGAAAGATGGCGCTTCGACCACCTACGGGGCAGACGCGGTTGCCGGCGTGGTGAACCTCAAGTTCTATAAAGACTACCGTGGCGCTCAGGTGACCCTGCAGTATGGCAACACGCTGGATAAAGACGCAGCCGAATATCTCGGCGACGTGCTGTTTGGAGTTGGCGACGACAAAATTAGCATCACCGGTGACATGTTCTTCTATCACCATAACTCGATGTTTGCTAAGGACCGGGGCAACACCAATCGCCCGCCATTTTTGAGCTCAAACGCCACCCCGTGGAATCTTCAGGTAAGCACGGATGTGGCGCAACATGCGGTATTTGATGTCAATGGTAACCCAGCGCCTGGCGCAGTTATAGGAACGGAAGGTGTGCCTGGTCAGATACCGTCAGACGCTGACGTAAAAGTATTTGCAGGTGCGCCCACCACTACCAACGGTTTGTCTCCGATACCCACTTTTCTTTTCGACGACAGCCACCGAATCAGATCTTTCGGCGGCCTGCTGCCCGGCTTCAACTTTGACGCGTTCCAGACTTCCTTCCCGACCCAGGAACGCTGGGGCGGCTACGCGGCATTCAACGATAAGATCTGTGACGATCAATTGCAGATTTACGGCGACTTTTTTTATGTGGACGCAAAGACGCATGACGAACTTGCGCCAGTCGCCACGGGCAATTTTGAAACCCCTGGCAGTCCTACGCTCTTCGTCCCGCCCAATCATCCCTTTACGAATGATGTCAGTGGTGCCCTTGGTGGTCCGCCTCTAAATACCCCGACCGCTGCGGAAGTTGGGATGGCTGCGGGTGCCTTCAACCCATTCAATCCGTTTGAGCAGATCATCTCGGGCGGCACTCGCGCACGTCTTGCCGATTTCGGCAACCGCTTGATCGATAACGAAAACATCGCCGAGCGTTTCACCACAGGCGTAAAAGGCGACAAGCTGTTTGACGGGAGCTGGGGTTACGATGGGGCATTCATGTACAGCCAGATCCAGCAAATTTCGCAGTTCCAAGGCATCAATGGTCCGCGACTTGAGCGCATTCTGAACGGGGCCGACTCGCTCTTTAATCCCGCTTCGAGTGATTTCATCGGACAGACGACCCCGTTCAATCCATTCGGGAATCCTCTTTCGGTGGTGATTCCAAGCAACCTTCCATTGGTCGACTTCGCGACGCTACATACGAGGGACCTTTTTACCTCGAAACTCACCACATTGGACTTGAACATTTACACCACCGACCTGTTTGATTTGCCGGCAGGCGGCGTTGGATTCGCCGCCGGTGGCGTGTTTAGCCGGGAAGAGTACAGCGTCAATCCGGACGACCAAAACCGCCTTGGAGAGAACGCTGGTGTCGGCACGTTGGCCCCTGTTAGAGCTGGGCGCAAAGAGTGGTCGATTTATTCGGAAGCACTCATTCCAATTTTCAGTCCCAAGTGGCACGTGCCTGGGTTCTACTCGCTGGAGATCACGGCCGGGGACCGCTATGAGGCGTTTTTAAATAATGATACGAATGCATTCGTACCCAAGGTGGGGGTGCGCTGGCAGCCGTTCGACGAGAGCCTGACCATTCGCAGCACCTGGGGTCAAGGCTTCCTTGAGCCCTCGCTGGTCGAGTTGTTCGGACCTACAAGGTTCCTGCTGGGGCCGGTGCACTTTGTCGGGTTTGCCCCTGCGCAGTTTGGCCCTCCGGGGAGCGCTACAAATCCATTGCAGGACGTGGCCGATCCGGAAACAACCATCGAGCAGCTGCCCAACCCAAACCTCGGGCCAGAACATGACCGTACCTGGACTGGAGGCATTGTTTATACGCCAAAATGGATTCCGCATCAGTACGGAACTGTTACGGTAACGGTTGACTTATGGGACGTCGAGCGCACTGGCGTTGTCACGTTCCTTTCTCCTTCGGTTATAGTTAACGGGTTTAACGCGGGCGTGTTTCCGGGTATAGTGAGTCCATTGGCACCGACGCCGGGAGCTGGACCAGCGGTTTTATTTGACCCGGCAGGCGGGTTCGCGGGGGTCTCGGCCCCCTATCTAAGCGGTGGGCGCGAAAACGCGCGCGGTGTTGATCTAGGCCTTATATACTCACTGGAGACCGGCATTGGAACATGGACTTGGTTGACCCGGGCGACTTACCTGGATTCCTTCGTGTACCAATTCCCCGGCTCCATTGCTAGGCAAGTGGCCGGGCGCGCCAACAATGGTCCGTTTGAAGGCAGCTTTTTCGGGGACGTGACCAGCGGCGACGCCTGGGTCAAATGGAAGGGAATAACGAACCTTGACTGGACGTGGCACAACTTCGATCTGAACGCGACCGTGCATATGTTTGATGGGTTCTGGGAACAGCTCTTTGCCAAGCAGTTTGATGGGTTTTGGAAGCAGCACTATGTGCATCCGACCTGGTTCACAGATGCGCAGGCCTCCTATAGCCTGATCTTCACGCCTCCAGTGGAGGCCCAACCGGTGGCTGGGTACTCCAAGGGCGGCAAGGAAGTCATCAGCACCAAAGAGGGCAAGGAAGCGCCGCCCACAGTTGCCTACGCCATGCCGTGCTGGAAGACCGTCCTGAACAACACCACTGTGACCGCGGGTGTGAACAATATATTCGGTGAGGACCCGCCCCAGGAGTTTGGATTCGAGTTTGGCAACGCCTTCGGCATTCCGGGCAGCACTTACGATAACCTGGGACGGTTCTGGTATATGCGGCTGACCAAGAAGTTCTAAACATCGCGCAGGGCAGTTTGACAAAGAGGCAGCGGTTCCGGCCGCTGCCTCTTTTGCCGTACGCGCGACGGTAAAGTGCTCTTTGTGTTCTGATTTGGCGAAGTCTCCCCTGCGAGATCTTCCCCGAAACTCACCCTTGTGTTCAGGGTTGAATAAGGTGAGGATAGAAAAGGAGAAAGTCTTCAAATTCCAAATTATGAAAACGTCAAAACTGGTAAAAGTGGCGGCATCGCTGTTGATACTGGCCGTCGCGACGACGGCTTTCGCGAGCCCGCAACGAGACGAGAGCGGGTCTATGGGTGCGGTTCAGCGCGACCAGTACGTATATGTATTCGTCACGGGCTCGAGGATCCCGCAGAAAGTCAAGATTAAACCCGTTGGAACGGCAACGGTTTCGCCGATGTCCGTCTGGACTCGCCGCGAGATTAATCAGACAGGCCGGGAGACGACGGAGGGCGTCCTGGCACAGGATCCGTCTGTTAGGGTGATTTTAGGCCGCCCGTCGGGAATGTAAGCAAGAACGTCGCTGGACGTTCCTCGCTGGCTCGAACCTACGGGCCCGGCGAGTCGTCGGCGTTCCTCGTGGCTCGACCGCGGAACTTTCGGATGGTCCCATTTCGGACGTGATCAAGCGCGCGTAATTCGGCGATGAATATGCGCCGCGAATATCACCCGCGAAAATTCGCGCAATTTCCTTAACGCCCTTTCAAGATCGGCGATCGCCGCGATTCAAATTGCAGTAGAATTTATCGATCAAACGCGGCGGCGTGGAGAACCGGCAGCCGATCGAGCGACGCGCGCGACAAAGATTTCACCGCGGCGTGGAATTGGCGGATGTGTCTCTGGCCAGCACGACGCGAAGATTTTCCGCAGCGTCTGCGTCATCGGGTCGCAAACGCAGCGCCTCCTTGAATTGAGCAATTGCCTCTGACGTTTGTCCCAGTCGCATATAGACGACGCCAAGACCATTGTGCACCGGTGCTTTCGGATCGAGGCGCGCAGTTTCCAGGTAATGTATTTTCGCGCCCTCAAAGTCGCCTTTCACAAAGAGCGCTCTGCCGAGATGGTAATGCGCTTCAGGGTGGTTCGGGCTGTGCTTTAACGCGGTCTGAAATTGTGTGATCGCTTGATCGATCTTGCCTTCACGGAAAAGAAACATCGCGTAATCGTAATGCACCACGCCGGATTTGGGAGCCAGGCGCGTGGCCTTTTCAAACTCCGCGGTGGCTTCATCTTTTTGACCGAGGAGTTGCAGGACGTAACCATATTCGGAATGAAATTCGCCATTGCGCGGTTCACTGCGTAACGCCTGCTCCAGTTCGCTGCGTCCTTCACTCAGTTGTGATTGCGCGACGAGAATTTGACCCAGGTGGTAATGCACTTCTTTCTCGTTCGGATTGAGGCGCAGCGCGATCCGGTACTGCTCTCCGGCTTCATCGAGACGATCCGCTTTGTGCAAGGCAAAGCCGTACTTCCAATGGGCGCGAGCGCTATTGGATAAATCGGACGCCATCCAAGCTGCTCGTTCCACTTCTGGCATTTTGCTCCGCGTTTGCCCGATCCAGAGCGCGCCGACTGGAATCACGAATACCGCAACCCATTTTAGCCCGTGCAATAGCCACCTGGGCAGAAATTCGCGTGATGCCGCAGATACGTTTCCG
>Ga0209471_1001516_pt1 | contig 13690 bp, 17 predicted proteins | sample GraSoiAngelo_128_FD_185885 | JGI IMG/M metagenome (GOLD analysis project Ga0209471, IMG submission 185885) | Grasslands soil microbial communities from the Angelo Coastal Reserve, California, USA - 14_0927_12_20cm (SPAdes) (version 2) | ecosystem: Environmental > Terrestrial > Soil > Grasslands ...
TCCTCACCGATGGTTTCAGCCGCGCGCGCGTCGAGGACATGGCAGCCGATGACTGGCGCCGCCGCAATTCGGAGTTCAATGAGCCCGCGCTCAGCCGTAACCTCGCGCTTCGCGATGCGCTGCGGCCAATCGCGTCACGCCACAGCGTCTCGATCGCGGCGGTCGCGGTCGCCTGGACGCTGAGCTGGCCCGGCGTGAGCGGCGCAATCGTCGGGGCCCGCTCGCCGCAGCAGGTGGACGGCTGGATCAGTGCGGGAAATCTGATTCTTCAAGCCGACGACCTCGCCGAGATCGCCGCCGCGCTCGAGCGGACTCAGGCTGGGGCCGGGCCAATGCAGCCCGCGGGCGGCAGCGACGGCCGCGACACCTGGCTCGAGCACGGGCTCGATCCGTCGTCGCTCGAAGGCGCGATCGCGCGAATGGTGCTGCCCGTCAACTGACGCTAACGGGTTACGCCTTGGCGGTGGTGGCCTTTGAGGTCGCCTGCTCGGCGCTACGGACCAGCGCGTGGGCGATCGCTTCCACGACCGACTCCTCGTGGGGTCGGATCGAAGTGCGCGCTTCCCGTTGAAGCCGTCTCGGCACCATGTCGTGAATCACCTGCTCCACGGACCTGGCCCACTCGTCGGTGAGGATGTGCGTCAACTCGTGAACGATGACGACATCGCCACGTTCCACGAGCACGTCCTGCCGAAATTGGAGCTCCGCCTCGAGGAATGTGGGACTGACCTCGGCGTAGCCTTCGGCTCCCCGTAGCTTCGGCTTGTACGAGGTGCGAATGGTCCACGCACCGAGCCCCATCCGTTGCACCCAGGTGCCGAGTCGCTCCTCGAACCATTCCGGTGGTTTGAGCTCGCGATGCCCGGGCGCTCGTTCGGGAGTTTTCGCTTGACCCGAGTCGACGGCGACCTGTCGTTCCGGCTCGCTCATCAAGAAATCCTAGTCGACGAGAAGCCGAGCCAGCTGCGTGCGCGAGCTGACGCCGAGCTTGCGGAACACCTTGACCAGGTGGTACTGGACGGTGCTTGGGCTGATGAAGAGCTGGGCGGCGATCTCCTGGTTGCGCGCGCCATCCCTCACCAGGCACGCGATCTGGCGTTCCTGCGGTGTGAGCTGGTCCTGTGTCTCCACGGTGCGCTTGCGCGCGCGTTCTCCGGTGGCCAGTAGTTCGACGCGGGCGCGCTCGGCAAAGGCCTCGATGCCCATCGATGCAAACATGTCATGGGCTGTGCGGAGCTGGTCGCGGGCGTCGCGGCGCCGTCCCTTTCGGCGGAGCCATTCTCCAAAGAGGAGGTGGGACCGCGCCAGCTCGGGTTTCGCCGAGCATCGGCCAAGCTGATCGATCGACTCCCTGTATAGCGACTCAGCCTCGGGGTCAACGGCGAGCAGTGCTTGCGAGCGAGCCAGAAAACCTCGCGCCAGCGGGGTGCCGCTGGCAGTCGCGCGTTCGCTCAAACGCGTCAACGCTTGCCGAGCGGCGGCGTGATTGCCGCTGCGTGCTGCTGCTTCGACCAGGTTGGGCAGAACCCAGGAGCCTGCGACCGAAGGGTCATCGACATGAAGAGGAAGTGCGTTTTCCAGGGCGGCCTGATAGCGGCCGAGTCCGAGTTCGAGGATCATGAGGGCGTAATGGGCCAAGATGACGCTGCTGGTCTGCTCACGCTCCAGGGCATACGCGAGGTGGGCCGCCGCTCTCGCGCGAGCCTCCGCCTCGTTGCCACGCCAGGCGAGAAGGTGGGCGTTTCCGCGCGAAGCGGCACCCAGCATCCCTGGATTTCCGGTGGCCGCCGAGATCTCGAGACTCTGCTCGGCTAAGGCCTCGCACTCGTTGAGGCGCCCGGCAGTGAGCTCAGCTCCCCCCAGGTACGCGAGCGCCATCGGGAGGATCGTCAGCGCAGCATGCTCCCGCGCCAGGCGCACCCAGCGGGTGGCTAGCGAATGCATGGCGGCGTCATCGAAGAGCTCGTACGCAGTCAGCGAGACGAGGCCAAGCCAGCGGAGGCCGTCTGTCGCATCGAGCTCCCCGTCCAGTACGCGCTGAATGGCCTGCTTGAGGAGCGGCGCCCCGGATGGGTAGCCCGACGTGATCAGGGCCGCGTAGCCATTGAGGAGCACTTCCACCACGCTCGGCGGCGACTCCGCAGACTCAGGGACGGCCTTGGCTTCGCCTGCGATCTCACGCAGAACCGGCCCCGTCGTTGCCGGTTGGATATAGACGGCTGCCTCCAGAGCCCCAAGAAGCGACCGGCGAGCCAGATCCCGGTCGAAGGGGACCATCGCGCGTGCCGCCTCTAGCAGCATCAACGCTGTCCGACCACCCTGACCGAGCGCGAAACGGACGCCGCCCTCGAGTGATCGTGCCAGCGCCAGCTGGAGAGGATCCCTCAGGCCCGGCATTGCCTCGTCCAGGAATGCCTGCGCACTGTCGGGGGCACCGGCCATCAGGGAGCTCTGGGCGGCGGCCAGCAATCGCTGCGCCTTGACGACAGGGTCAGGCGTCAGCTCGGCGGCTCGAGCGAAGAACGCCGCCGACGAAGCATAACCGCCACGTTGCTGAGCTCGCTCGCCGGCTTGCGAAAGCTTGGCCGCGACGTCTTCATCGGGGGCGATCGCCCCCGCCGAGCGATGCCAGGCAAGGCGATCCGGATCGGTCGCGGCGTCGCTGGCCGCCGCCAACGCTTCGTGCATTCGCCGCCGCTGGGCCGGTGACGCACCGTGATAAATGGCGGAACGAATCAGCGGGTGCCGAAACGCGATACGCGGCCCCACGATGAACAGGCGCTTCGCTTCCGCGGCGACAACCGCGTTCCCATCGAGCCCGAGTTGGTTCGCCGCTCGCCAGACGAGAGCGGGATCGCCAGATGCTTCGGCGGCCGCGAGAAGCAGGAACGTTTGTGTGTCAGCCGGTAAGTCTCCGACCTGACGCAGAAACCGTTGCTGCAGCCGGTTACCAATCGGTAGCGGCTCGGGCAACAGTGCCGCACTAAGGAGCTGGCGCGGGGTCAGCTCCGCGGTCAGCTCGAGGATCGCCAGCGGGTTGCCGTCCGTCTCGTTGATGATCCGCTCGGAGACCTGGCCGTCCAGCGGACCGGCGAGGATTGTGGCGAGGAGGCTGCGAACGTCGTCGGCGGCGAGCCCACCAATATGGAGCTCAGGCACCCCGTGTAGCGGAACGCGGCGCTCGGCGGGTTCGCGCACGGCAAATAGCAGGGCGATCCGGTCCGCCACCAGCCGGCGTGCGACGAACCCGAGGACTTCGGCTGATTCCAGGTCGAGCCAATGCGTGTCGTCAACGATGCAGAGGAGCGGCTGCTCAGAGGCCGCATCGGCGAGCAGTGTAAGCGTTGCCAGGCCGACCTGGAACCGGTCCGGCGGCCGGCCGGCCATCAGCCCGAAAGCCGAGGCAAGGGCGTCGCGCTGGGGAGCCGGCAGCCGATCAAGGTGGGACAGGAAAGAACTCACGAGTTGATGGAGGCCGGCGTAGCCGAGCTCCATCTCCGACTCGATCCCCAGCGCCCGCACCACCCGGAAATCGCTCGCGGAACTCACGGTGACATCCAGCAAGGCGGTCTTGCCGATGCCGGCCTCACCCCGAAGCACCAGGGCTCCGCTCATTCCCAGACGCACGGCATCGAGCAAGGCGCTGAGCGCCGCCGTCTCGCGAACTCGATTGACGAGGATGTGGCCGCTGGCTGCTTCGGCTATTTCGGTCGCGCTGCTCGTCGCTAGGCTCACGGTCGCCCTCCCTTCAGCATCGTACGCCAGCGTCCTCGGTACGCACCTAAAGAAAGACTGACGATTTCCATGATTCGAAGCGTGGCCTCGGTGCCTATCCTCGAGCGAATGGACGTGGCACCGACACGAGCTGAGCGACCGATCAAGCTGGGTCGCCGCCTGGCGCGGGATGGTCGGCCGATCTGGATCCACATGCCCATCGCCGAGGCTGAGCGGCTCCGCCCGATCCCAGATTTGCCGGTCTATTGCGAAGCCGTGCGCTGCCAGGCCAAGCGCCGGAAAGCCACCACGTTTCATGTGGTGATCGGCTCGGCAGGCGAGGCCGACTACGTGTGGGTGGCCTGCGCCGACTGCACCGGCCTCATGATCGAGAGGGCCTGAGGGGCTCTCTCGATCTCGGAGCGCCTACCCCCGGGCGAGCGCGTTCTTCACGAGTTCGCTCAGCGCGGTCGCGGTGTTGAAGTCCATGCTGATGCGGTTCTTGGTCACGGCAAAGGCGATCCCGTTGGCGGTGTCGCCACACCCAAAACTGCCACCGACCCCACCCACGCCGAACGTCGTCCTGGTGTCCTGTGCCGAACCGAGTCCGCCGATCGAGTAGCCCAATCCCCAGGTCGTCGGCATTCCGAAGACCTGGTCCATTCCGCTCGATGAGACCGCGGTCGCTTCGCGTAGCCGCTCGGGCGAGATGAGGCGGACGCCATCGACCCCGGTAAGCAATGCGGCATAGAGGCGGGCGATCGCCCTCGCCGAGACCTTCCCGCCGGCCGGGATGTCGGCGCTGAGAACGTCGGTCCGGTTCCCCATCGCCGCGTTGGGAAAGGTCGACATCGGTCCCGCCTTGAACATTGGCAGGTCCGGCGGCATCTCGGGCATGGGCCCGGCCATCGGCGCATCTTCGAGGCGAGCCAGCCGGTGGTGTTCCGACTGCGGCATGCCGAAGTAGATCTCATCGGCCACGCCCAACGGGCCGGCAACCTCCTCCCGCAGGACCTGCGAGATCTTCTTGCCGGTCGCGCGGCGCACGATCTCGCCGACGATGTAGCCGAAGGTGTAGGCATGGTACCCGACCTTCGTCCCCGGATCCCACCAGAGTTCTTCGTCGGCGATGGCCGCGCACATCTTGTCCCAGTTGCAGAGGTCTTCGATCGTCGTATCCAGCGGAATGCCCGGCACCCCCGCGGTGTGATTCAGGACGTGCCGCACGGTGACGGACTGCTTTCCGTGGGCGCCGAACTCGGGCCAGAGCTGGACAACCGGCGTCTCGTAGCCAAACAGGCCGCGCTCCGCCAGGACATGGACAATCGTCGAGGCCGCGGCCTTCACGACAGAGAAGCTGTAAAAAGGCGTGTCCGGCGTCACCGGACGTCCGCTGGCCGGATCGGCAGCGCCCGCCACGGCGTCGATCACCAGGTCGGCTCCACGATATACGGCCACCTGCAGGCCGCGCTCAGCGCCGGAATCCACGAGCTGGTTGATGGCGGTTTGTACTTGCTTCTGGGCGTCGGCAACGATCTTGCCGTGGTCGAATACGAGGGCGGTATCGGTTGTCGACTTGGCCTTGCTCATGACTCCTTCCTTTATAGAACTTCGAGGGTCAACGACGTTATCGCCCTTACGACGGCGAGTGCTGGAAGAACTCATCGGTCGGCCCCGATGAGTTCTGCCTGTTCCGAACGTCTAATCCAGTGGACGTAGGATGCCCACGCCACAGCGGAGCGCGACCACCGTCGTCGTCTACGACGTGCGCGGGGTCAAGGCCGACGCGCGCTCGGTCGATGCCCTCGCTCGTCTACAGTTGGCTGCCTGCCGTTGTCAGTGCCAGGTGCGGCTGCGAGGCGCGTCGAAGGAGCTTCGGGAGCTCGTGGCGTTCATGGGGCTGAGCGAGGTCCTGCCAGTCTGAGGGATCAGTCGATATGCGGGGGCAGGCCGAAGAGCGGGAATAGCCTCCCCGTGTCGAGGAAGAACGTGAGCTCGACGATGCGATCACCCGCGGTCTCGACGACCAGGAGAGACCACGGATCCCGGCCAGGTCCAGTCTGACTCGGCTTGTACTGCCCGAACGCCACAGAGCCATTTGCCCCACGGGTCGGCAGGAGTCGCGAGCCGCGACAGCCGATGCCCGGTCCAAACCACCATGTGAGGATGTTGTCGCGGCCGTGCAGCCACAGATCGTACGGCGGCATCGACTGCCGCGCATCCTCCTTGATCAACGAGGTCAGCGCGCTCAGGTCGTAGCGCTCGAAGGCCTGGACATAGCGGGCGAGGAGCTGCTTCTGGGCATCGTCCATCGGGGGAACGGGATCGTTCGAGCTGACCCCGCTCGCCTCGAGCGTCTCGCGGGCGCGCTGCAAGGCACTGTTAACCGAAGCCACGCTCGTGTCGAGCAGCTCGGCGACCTCTTTCGCTTTCCAGCGCAGCACCTCACAGAGGATGAGGACCGCGCGCTGGCGGGGAGGAAGGTGCTGGAGCGCCGCCACGAACGCGAGACGGATCGATTCCCGTGTGACGGCCAGCTCTGCGGGGTCGCCCTCCTCGGCGAGGAGGCTGTCGGGAATGGGCTCGAGCCAGGCAACTTCCGGCATCCAGTGCGCGTTCGATTCGATTGGAGCCCGCGCGGGTCCCAGGTCCATCGGCCGGGCGCGGCGGTTGCGGCTCTCCACCATGTCGAGGCAGACATTGGTCGCAATCCGGTAGATCCACGAGCGCACGGCGGCGCGCCCTTCGAAGCGCTCGAACCCGCGCCAGGCGCGCAACATCGTCTCTTGCACGGCATCTTCGGCCTCGAACGGCGAGCCGAGCATCCGGTAGCAGTAGCCGGTCAGTCCCGGACGGTACTCTTCGAGCTGGCCCTCCAGCTCGCTGGGCGCGATCGCACGGTTCGCCTGCACGACGCTCATCCTAAAGGTTGGACGGTGAAGGGATACGAAACTCATTGGAGTTTGGCATGCTAAGCGTTTGCCCGGGATGCGGCCTACAACGCCCTGGACTTGGCCTGGAACCGGATTCAAAGGCGAATGCCTCCGGGGAATGTCGCGCCCTGATGCACGACCTTTCCTACTACACGCTCGCCCACGGCGACCCGACTTTCATCCACCAGCACCTGGTCGACGCCTACGGCGCGCAGCATGTTCGTCGATCGCGATCCACCATCGGAGCGGCCTTCGCGCTCGCCGGCCTCTACCTGGCGGTTGAACGCGGCTTTACTGGTCGCCAGGTCCAGCAGATGCACATGCGGATGGCCCGGAGATCGAAACAGTGGCCTCGATTCGAACCACCTGCGGACGTCGGTCCGCTGACCGTGGCGGACGTCCTGGCGGTAGAGCCGGGGCCGCTCCGCGACGAGAAACTGATGGAATGGTGTGCCAGCGTCTGGAGCGCCTGGTCATCTGAGCATGGCCGTGTAGGGGAGATGGTCGCGCTGACCGATGATTCCGACACGCGGAGGACGTCTTAAAGGGCATGAGCATCGTCACCTGTCAGATCTCCATCTCACTCGACGGTTTTGTCGCCGGGCCGAACCAGAGCCTGGAGAACCCGATTGGGGAAGGCGGGATGCGCCTCCATCAGTGGGTGTTCGAAACGGCGAGCTGGCGCGAGCAACAGGGCGAGGAGGGCGGTCCCGACACGCCAGACTCGACAGTTGTCCGCAATCTCTTCACGAATGTCGGCGCCTACATCATGGGGCGCAAGATGTTCGGTGGCGGCGGCGGCGCCTGGAACGAACGCTGGACCGGCTGGTGGGGTGACGACCCGCCGTACCACGTGCCGGTCTTTGTCCTCACCCATCACGCGCGCAAACCGCTCGCAATGCAAGGTGGCACGACGTTCAACTTCGTGACCGACGGATTCGAATCGGCGCTGCGGCAGGCGCGGTCGGCCGCCGGCGACAGGGACATCGCGATCGCGGGCGGGGCCCACGCGGTGCAGCAATATCTTCGGGCGGGATTGCTCGACGAGCTCTACCTGCACATCGTGCCGGTCGTCCTCGGAGCCGGCGAGCGACTTCTCGAGAACGTCGGCGACCCCCGCCTCGAACCGGTCACGGTGATCGCATCACCAGCCGTGACGCACGTCAAGTACCGCATCGTTCGCTAGGGCAACGGCGAATCGAGTCGCGGCACATGGTTGCTAAGCTGCCGCTGTGACGCGGTTCATCGAGCTGAGCCACCAGGTGGTCGAGGGGATGGAAACCTACCGGCCGTTGCCGACGCCACGCGTCGAGGTCCTCAACAACTATGACGCGTCGCGTTACGACGGCAAGTCGGAGTTCCTGATCGCCTCCCTGCATCTCTGTGGCAACACCGGGACCTACGTCGACTCGCCTCGCCATCGGTTCCGGGCGGGTACGGACCTCGCTGCACTTCCTCTCGGCCGCCTCGCCAATCTACCCATCGTGGTCGCCGACGTCACCGGCAGCGGTCGCGCCATCGGCCCTGACGTCTTGCCCGACAGGGACCTGCGCGGCGCGGCCGTCCTGGTGCGCACGGACTTCTCACGCCACTGGGGCACCGACCGCTACTTCAGTGCCAACCCGTATCTCACCGCCGCCGCATGCCAGAGGCTCGTCGAAGCTGGGCCGGCGCTGGTCGGGATCGACTCGCTGAACATCGATGACATCGGTGACATGTCGCGACCGGCACACACGCTGTTGCTCGGCGCCGGCATCCCCATCTGCGAGCACATGACCAACCTGGAATCCCTCACGTCCCACGCGGGACGCTTGCATGCGGTCCCCATCGCCTGGGTCGGCGGTGCAACATTTCCCGTTCGTGCCTATGTGATCGCGCAGGATTAGGCTTGAGGTACGTCGTCAGACCGCTCACCTGAGGAGGGGTACTTAATGGCTGGTTTGATCTCGCGCGGATTCCTTGGACGTCGCCGGCCGGCGGAGGTCGAAAATCGCCTGCCACCCGGCCAGTACCTCGTCACGGACTTCCCCGTCCTCTCGGCGGGTCCAACCCCCCATACACCGCTCGAGCGCTGGTCGTTCACGGTCGAGGGCCTGGTCGGCTCGCCCGTGACCTGGAGCTGGGAGGAATTTCAGAAACTCCCCACGCAGACCTACACCGTCGACATCAGCTGCGTGACGAAGTGGACCAAGCTCGACACGAGGTGGCTTGGCGTTAGCATCGACACGCTGCTGAAAGCCGTCCAGGTCGATCCCGCGGGGCGGTACGTCATGGCGTACAGCGATGGCGGCTACACCACCAACCTTCCCCTCGAGGAGATGGTGAACGGGCAGGCATTCGTCGCCTACCAGTTCGACGACAAGCCACTCGATCCGGTGCACGGCGGGCCGGCGAGGCTGGTGGTTCCGCACCTCTACTTCTGGAAGAGCGCCAAGTGGATCCGCGGCCTTCGCTTCATGGAGCGAAACCAGCCCGGCTTCTGGGAGTCGCTCGGCTATCACATCCACGGCGACCCCTGGAAGGAAGAGCGTTACAGCGGAGACTGATGGTGCAGCCGGTTCTCGAGTGGCAGGCCGGGAGGGTCACCGCCATCCGCCCCGAAACCCGGCAAACCAAGAGCTTCACGTTCGCGCTCCCCAAATGGATGGCCCACCGGCCGGGTCAGCACTACGACGTCCGCCTGACGGCGCCGGACGGTTACCAGACGCAGCGCAGCTACTCCATCGCCTCCCCGCCCGAACGCTTGCGCGAGATCGAGCTGACGGTCGAACGAATCCCGGACGGCGAGGTCTCGCCCTACCTCCACGATGTCCTGATGCAGGGTGACGAGCTCGAGGTCCGCGGGCCGATCGGCGGCTATTTCGTTTGGGATGTGCGCCTGGGCGGCCCGCTCCTCCTCGTCGGCGGGGGCTCGGGTGTGGTGCCGCTGATGGCGATGCTGCGGCACCGTGCCGCCCAGCATTCGACCGTACCGACGCGGATGCTCTACAGCAGTCGGAGCGCCGAGGATGTCATCTATCACGACGAGCTCGACGGCATGGCGGCGGCCAGCGACGGATTCGAGGCGTTCTATACGTTCACTCGCCAGCCGCCGGCGGGTTGGACCGGGTATCGGCGCCGAATCGATGCCGCGATGCTCGCTGAGGTGATCAAGCCGTTCGACAAGCGCGCCCGCGTCTACGTGTGCGGACCCACGTTGCTGGTCGAGGCGGTCGCCAACGCGCTGGTTGAGATGGAGCTACCGATCGAGCAGATTCGCACGGAACGTTTTGGCCCAACGGGAGTCTGAGGAGGCAAACGATGGATAGGGACGAGCCCGACATGAACACCGCCTTGATGGTCGATGGCAACGCGGTCGCCGGCCAGCTCGAGCAGATTTTCGGCCGCGACATGACGATGACGATTGCGCGGTGCGCCGGCTGTGCCCGTGATGCGCAGCTGGGAGCCCTGATGGCGTTCATCCGTGGTCCCGGCGTCGTATTGCGCTGTCCCGCGTGCCAGAACGCGATTGCGCGCATCGTGGAGACGCCATCGGCGATCTATCTGGAGGCGCGCGGGGCGGCGTATCTGAGGATGACACCCCAGGGATAGGCGGTTAGCGTTCGCCGGCCGTGTGCGGAACCGGCTTGTCCTCGATCGGACCTTCCTCCGCCACCTCACTGATCTCTTCCGAGAGTCGCGGCAAGGCTTCGGCGTGCACTTTCCCCGATGGGCTTGCGGAGAGGGGACTATCCTCGCCACGTCGCGCCCGATAGAGGGCGCCAAGGAAGACATTGGCGAGCGCGGCCATCGGCACGCCAAAGAGGGCGCCGAGAATGCCGCCAAGCTCGGCCCCGATCAAGAGCGCCGCCATCGCGACCAGCGGATGGATTCGCGTCGCCGAGCCGGTGACGCGCGGCCCAAGGATGTAGGCCTCGATCGCGTGGCCGCCCAGCGCGATGATCAGGGCCAGCAGCCCGACCAGCGGCCCCTTGAAGGCGAGCGCGATGAGGACCGCCAGGCCCATCCCCACGGGCGCCCCGATCAGCGGGAGAAACTCGAGGAAGAAGGTCAAGATGCCGAGCACCACGGCGTAGGGCACGCCGATGAGCGTCATCGCGACGCCCGTGTAGGTGCCCATGACAAACGACATGATCAGCTGGCCTCGCGCGTACTGGCCCACGGTCGTCCCAACCGCGAGCAGCGTGAAGTCGTAGACCTGCTCCCGCCTGGGGAAGAGTTTGCGCATGCTCGCGATCAGCTGGCGGCCCTCGATCAGCAGATAGATGGAGATCACGATCACGAGGAGGATGTTGATCAGCGTTCCCAGCGTCCCGCTCAGAATGCCGAGGACCGAACCCAGGACGGCCGTGCTGATCCCGCCCGTCGCACTCGGCAGGCTCAGCTTGAGCGGAATGCCCGCGTTATCGATCGCGTCTTGAAGGGAGCGGACGAAGCCGATGGCGCGCGTTTCAAGGTCAGGTAATTGTTTGGCCTGGCCGATGAGGGCCGGCGTCACGAGCGCGATCACCCCTGCGACCAGGCCGATGATGACGATGTACAGCAGGAGCACGGCGAGGGCGCGCCGGCCTTTGAAAATGGCCAGCATCTCCAGCCGGTCGATCACGGGGGTGAGGAGCAAGGCGATGATCGCGGCGAAGACGAAGAGGAGGAAAACGTTGAACAGGTGCACGACGAGGTATTCCGTCTGGTGATAGAGCATCACCACCGAAAGCGCGATCAGCAGATAGACAAGGATCCGGACCGGGCGCTCGAGGTGGCGCCAGGCCCTCACCAGCGCTCCACCCTGTTCGTGGCTCGCCATGCGGTCAGTCTCGCAGACCGGCCGGCAACAAAGAGCCGAGGAGCTACGTCAGGCTTTCTTGCGTCGCTGGCGGCGAACCGGCTTGGCTGCGGGAGCCATGTATCGCTCCGCCCAGTCGCCCAGCCGCAGGAGGCCCGGGCCAATCGCGCGTCCGCTCTTGGTCAGGCGGTAGACCACGCCGAGCGGTGGACCGTCGAGTACCGTCCGATCGACCAGGCCGGCACGCGCCAGCTCGTTGAGACGATCGGACAGCATGCGCTCGCTGATCCCGGGAATCGTGCGCGCCAGCACCGCAAAGCGTGCCGGCCCCTGGAGCAAGAGCCCGAGGATCACGCCCGACCAGCGCTTCCCCAGCAAAGTGAAGGCCTGGGTTAGGCGCTCATCGCATTCGCGGGCGTGCTCTCCGAGATTGCGCGTCACGCCGCCAGTGTAGCGCCGCTTGCCGATTACTGCAGGAACTTGCAAAAAGTAAGCTCGCGATGATAAGTTGCCCGTACGGACCAAATACCGGAGGAGGCCATCAATGGGTACCTGGACGTTTGATCCCCTGCACACACAGGTCGAGTTCTCGGCAAAGCATTTTGGAATGATGACGGTTCGCGGGAACTTCTCCGACGTGACCGCGACCGGTGACATCTATCCTGACCAGCCAGAGCGTTCGAAGGTCGACGTGACCATCCGGACGGCCAGCATCCGCACGCACAATGAGCAGCGAGACAACGACCTGCGCTCCTCGTACTTCCTGGAGGCGGAGAAATATCCAACGATCACCTTCAAGAGCACGAAGATCGAGAAAAAAGGGGAGGACCGCGGCACGATGACCGGCGATCTTACCATCAAAGGTACGACGAAGCCGGTGACGCTGAAGGTCGCGAAGTACGGCGAATTCACTGACCCTCAGATGGGCCATCGGATTGGCTACGCCGCGGAGACCACGATCAACCGCAAGGACTTTGGCATGAACTTCGATGCGATGGCCAACGGGAAATTCGTGGTCAGCCACGATATCCAGATCAACATCGAGGGCGAGCTTGTCGAGGTGGAGAAAAAGGTGGAGGCCGGCACCACGAGTAACCGAGGGGGCGCGACCTCCGCGCCGTAGGCCTTACACTCCGCGAGTCGCGCTGGGCGCCTGACTGGGGTACCGGCTGACTACGATGGCGTAATAGAGGATTGCCAGCAGAATCAGACTCAGGATGCCCCCGGCCGATCCGAAGCCAATCATCTGGACGAGCTGGGCCAGGAAAGCCAGCGCCAATCCGTAGATCGCCAGCCGTTTGCCGCTTTCGTTTCCCTGGTACATCTGCCAGCCACCGATCGCCGCCATGACGTCGGCGACGAGGTTGACGAGAACGCCAATAAGGGCAAGGAAGAAGATTCCGGCAAACGTAGACCCGGCGACGGCGCCGGCTCCCAACAGGCCGAGCACAGCCAGGAGTGAGAGCAGCGCGCCGAGGCCGGCGAGAATGGCGACCACGAGGCCTACCACCTTGGCATCAAGGTTGACCTTCACCGGTGGGTCGTTGGCGAAGGGCGGGTTGACGAGCGTGTCGAGTGCGGCCATGTTTCCTCCGTCCGAGTTATTTGGCGTCATAGTAAACCGGCCAGACTCTATGCGCTACCCTGGGGCGAGATTGAGGATGGGAACGCCGAACTGCTCCTCGAGGCGCGCCGCAATCAGGGAGCGGTGGCAGGCGCGAGCATCACGCTCGACACACAGGAGCGCCGAGGTCGCCTCGTCGGGCAGTGATGCAAAAACGGCTCCAAGGTCAATCCGGTCCAGCACCTCGTGGAGGTAGCGCTGCCGGTATTCCTCGGCCAGCTCGACTCGTGAGCGCTTGCCCACCTTGAGCCGGTCGTCCTCCCGGTACTGGAGGTGGCGCAACTCCGTCGTGGGTGCGAGCTCCGGGACGTGCCGGTAGGCGATCTTTGCCTGCTCGAGCGCCGCCTGCAGCCGCAGCGAGTTGGCCCAGGCGTATTCGGGACCGCGCACGCCCCGCCGCTGCCGGACATCGACCACCATCGCAACCCGGTGGCGCCTGAGCGTTTCCAGGAACTCCTCGAGGCTGGATTGATAGACACCGACTGTGGCGATCGTTCGCACGTCGCGCCCAGCCAGCTAGCCGATGCTGACGACCGTTGCCTTCCGCTCCCCGCCGGGGCTCGGAAACGTTACCGTGTCCCCCGCCCGACGGTCCAGCAGAGCGCTGCCGAGTGGGGACGCCGTCGATATCAGGCC
>Ga0209471_1001520_pt1 | contig 13661 bp, 13 predicted proteins | sample GraSoiAngelo_128_FD_185885 | JGI IMG/M metagenome (GOLD analysis project Ga0209471, IMG submission 185885) | Grasslands soil microbial communities from the Angelo Coastal Reserve, California, USA - 14_0927_12_20cm (SPAdes) (version 2) | ecosystem: Environmental > Terrestrial > Soil > Grasslands ...
CGCCCCCGACCTCCACGTCGGGCATCTCGTGGTCCTCGACGTGCTGCGCGACTTTCAGGACGACGGACACACGGTCGTGCTGATCATCGGCGACTACACGGCCCTGATCGGCGACCCGAGCGGTCGCTCGGAAACGCGGCCGATGCTGACGCAGGATCAGGTCGCGGCGAACGCGGAAACGTACTTCCAACAGGTGTCACTCGTCCTCGACCGAAGCAAGATCGAGGTGAGGCACAACTCGGAGTGGCTTGCGTCGATGACCGCGGCGGACATCCTCCGCCTCATGGCCAAGGCGACCCTGCAGCAGGTGCTGCAGCGCGAGGACTTCGCGGACCGCATGAAAGCCGGCACCGCCATCGGCGCGCACGAGATCCTCTACCCGTTCAGCCAGGCCTACGACTCCGTCGCGATCATTGCGGACCTCGAGGTTGGTGGCACGGACCAGCTGTTCAACCTGCTGTTCGGCCGCGAGATCCAGAAGGCGTACGCCCAGGAGCCGCAGGACATCGCCGTGTTCCCGCTGCTCGAGGGCACCGACGGCGAGCAGAAGATGTCCAAGTCGCTCGGCAACTACATCGGCCTGGCAGAGCCCCCGCAGGAGATCTACGGCAAGACGATGTCCATCCCCGACAGGCTGACCGAGAAGTACGTGAAGCTTGTCTCAGGCCTGGACCCTGCGGGGCAGGCTGCGGTGCTGGCGATGAAGCCGCGCGACGCCAAGGCCGCGTTGGCCCGTCAGCTGGTGAAGCGGCTGCATGGCGAGGAGGCGGCTCGTCGGGCGGAGGAAGACTTCGACTTGAAGTTTCGCAGGCACGAGATCCCCGGCGAGATCGAGGAACGCGCTGTCTCCAACCCGAAGGACCTCGTCGCCGTGCTGGTGGAGAGCGGGCTCCGCGAGAGCCGGGGCGACGCGCGCCGCCTCATCGAGCAGGGCGGGGTTCGGATCAACGGACAGAAGGCGGGTCCTGACGCGGTGTTGAGGGATGGCGACGTGCTGCAGGCCGGTAAACGAAGTTTCGTTCGAATCCGCGTGGGCTAAAATTATCGAAACTATGTTCGGAGGCTCCAGCTGATGTCGGGTCATTCCAAATGGGCCGGGATCAAGCACAAGAAGGCCATCGTCGACGCCAAGCGCGGCCAGGCGTTCACGCGCGCCAGCCGGGAGATCACGATCGCCGCGAAAGAGGGCGGCGGCAACCAGGAAGGCAACTTCCGGCTCCGGCTGGCGATGCAGAAGGCGCGCGAGATCAACATGCCCACCGACAAGATCCAGAACGCGATCAAGCGGGGAACGGGGGAGCTGGCCGGGGAAAGGCTGGAAGAGGTCCGCTACGAGGGGTACGGCCCCGCCGGCGTTGCGGTCATGGTCGACGCGCTCACCGACAACCGCAACCGCACCTCGGCGTCGATCCGCCACCGCTTTTCCAAGCTCGGCGGAAACCTCGCCGAGAGCAACGCGGTGGGGTGGATGTTCGAGCGAAAAGGCGTCATCGCGGCCAACGCGGGCAAGAACGACCCCGAGGAGGTCGGTCTCGCCGCGATCGAGGCCGGCGCCGACGACGTGCAGGTCGAGGGCAAGTCGGTCGAGATCACGGTGCCACCGAACGCTTTCGAGAAGGTGAAGTCGGCGGTCGAGTCGCTTGGCGTCAACGTCGAGAACGCCGAGATCACGATGCAGCCAAAGCAGACCGTGGCCGTCGGCGAGGACAAGGCCGCGGCCGTGCTCAGGCTGATGGAGTCACTGGAGGAGGACGACGACGTCCAGCAGGTCTACGCCAACTTCGATATCCCATCCGACGTCCTGGAACGCGTCTCAGCACAGGTATGAATGAAAGAAATTGAAAGGTCGCCTCTAGGCCGGATTTACTCCGGCCGTCCCCGACATCGCGATGCCAAACGCCTCCCAAGCCCTGCGACCAACCCCCCTAGGAGGGGGTCCCGCGGGGGAGGACCGCAGTCCTCACCCGCGCCATCCGACGTCCTGGAACGCGTCTCAGCACAGGTATGAAAGCCAACGTCTTGAACACGTATTGCCACGGGTGTAGAACCTTGTTGGACCGATGCCTGGCAAGCGCGACGGACTGATCCTCGGCATCGACCCAGGCCTGGCCGGCACCGGCTTCGCGCTGTTCGCCGAGCCGAATCTCGTCCTTTCTTGTAGCACCGTCGTCACCATCCCTGGTCGTGACGGCGCCCGCCTCCTCACGATCACCAACCACCTTCGGGCGCTGCTCGCGGAGCACCCACCGGCGGAGGCTTCGATCGAGGAGCTCTTCATGGGCCGCAATGCCACGAGCGCGGTCGGCGTCGCGCAGGCGCGCGGCGCGATCCTCAACGTGCTCGAGGAATGCGGAGTGCCGGTGTTCGAGTACAAGCCGAGCCAGGTGAAGGTGATCCTCACCGGCTACGGCAACGCCGACAAGTCGCAGATCTCGCGCATGCTCTCCGCGCAGGTCAAGCTGCCAGAGGGCCGGCTCGACGATCACGCGCGCGACGCGGTGGCGATCGCGCTGTGCCACGCACGCAGCCGCCGCTTCACCCAGGCCGCTTACAGGTGATCGCTCACCTCAGTGGGGTCGTGCGGAGGGCAGGCCCGGATTTCGTGGTTGTCGATGTAGGCGGCGTCGGCTACCTGGTTGCGGTGGCGACTCAAACTCGGCAGCAGCTGCCGCCGCCGGGCGGCGATGTCGAGCTGCACATCCACACGCAGGTCCGCGAGGATCAGCTCGCGCTCTACGGTTTCGCGTCCGTCGAGGAGCTCGACATGTTCGAGATGCTCATCCAGGTCGACGGTGTTGGACCGAAGGTGGGCCTCAACATCCTGAGCGCATCCAGCCTCGAGGTCTTGAAGCGCGCCATCATGAGCGAGGATGCGGCTCCCATCAGGCGCGCGAGCGGCGTTGGGGCGCGAACGGCCGCGAAGGTGATCATCGAGCTCAAGCCGCGACTCGACGCGGTCGCCACGCTCGATGCGGTGCCGCGCGCGGCCGCGATCGCGGGTGACGGGGCCGTGCCGAAGGCGGTGGAGTCGGCACTGCGAAATCTTGGGTTCTCGTCCCAGGAGGCTCGCACCGGCATCGAGTCGGTCGACTGGAAGACCTCGCCCTCGACCCAGGAGGCGCTGGCGGTGGCGCTGAAAGCGCTGGGTCGCAAGTGACAGAAGAAAAGGTCCTCGATACGAAGTCTGACGACGAGCAGTTCGACCTCACGCTGCGACCGAGGCTTCTCTCCGAGTACGTCGGTCAGGAGCAGGTCCGCGGAAACCTGAGCATCCTTCTCGAGGCGGCGCGCCGGCGCGACGAGCCGGTGGAGCACGTGCTCCTATGCGGGCCTCCGGGCCTCGGCAAGACCACCCTGGCGCACATCATCGCGAACGAGCTCGGCGTGGCGATCAAGGTCAGCTCAGGACCGGCGATCGACCACCAGGGCGCCCTCGGCTCGATCCTCCTCAACCTCACCACGCGGGACGTGTTCTTCATCGACGAGATCCACCGCCTCAACACGGTGGTCGAGGAATCCCTCTACCCGGCCCTCGAGGACTTCCGCTTCGACGCCGTACTCGGCAAGGGGGTCGGGGCGAGCGCCGCCACTCTGCCGCTACCGCACTTCACGTGCGTAGGAGCTACGACGCGGCAGGGCCTGCTGAGCGGGCCTTTGCGCGACAGGTTCGGCGCGGTCTACCGCCTCGACTTCTACACGAAGCCGGAGCTGGAGAAAATCGTCGCTCGCTCGGCGCGGATCCTGGACATCGAGATCCACGCCGACGCGGTGTCCGAGATCGCACGCCGTGCGAGGGGCACGCCCCGCATAGCCAACCGCCTGCTGCGCCGGGTACGCGACTACGCGCAGGTGCGCAGCGACGGGCGCGCGACCGTCGACGTCACGCGGCACGCACTCAACATGCTGGAGGTCGACGAGATCGGCCTGGAGCCGCTCGACCGCCAACTCCTCGAAACCGTGATCCTGAAGTTCAAGGGAGGGCCCGTCGGGCTCGACACCCTGGCTACATCCCTGTCCGAGGAGACCGAGACGATCGAGGACGTGCACGAGCCGTTTTTGATCCAGATCGGCTTCCTGGCCAGGACGGCCAGGGGACGGGTCGCCACGGAGCTCGCCTACCGGCATCTGGGCATCACCCCGCCGGCGTCCTCTTCCGAACAAACCCGCCTACTGTAGGCAGTAATGGCTGACGTCGGGAAGCTTCTCCTGGTGTTCGGCGTGCTCCTCGTCGTCATCGGCGGGGCGCTGATGCTTTTCGGCCGCTTTCACCTACCAGGCGATTTCACCTTCCGGAGCGGCAGCGTGACGGTATACGTACCGCTCGCCACGAGCATCATCCTGTCGATCGTCGCGACGATCGTGCTGAACCTGGTGTTCCGGCAGCGGTGATGCGTCCGACCGTACACTGATCGGCTGCCGTGCAGTTAGTCCTCAGCTGGCCAATCCGACTGTTCGTCGTCGGTGTTTTGGTGTTCTCGCTGTTCGTCGATGGCGCCGGCTACGTCTACCGCATCGCCAATCACTACCCGCTGACCGGCAACGTGGCCGGGCTGCCGCCGAACTTCGGCGGCTGGCAGCTCTACTTCCATCGCGGCCTCGACCTGGCTGGTGGAACGCACATCGACTACCAGCTCACGAACTTCCCGGCGGGCCAGAACCGGGCGGACGTGCAGCAGCGGACGATCGCGGTGATCAACAAGCGCGTCAACTCGTTGGGCGTCAGCGAACCCGAGATCCGGGGCGCGGGCTCCAGCAACGACCGGATCACGGTCGACCTGGCCGGGGTCAACGCGGCGCAGGCCCAGAAGACGATCGGCGCGGTCTCCAAGCTGGTCTATACGAAGTGGGTGCCTGACAGCAAGGTCACGAACGGCCCCGAGGCGGGGTACAAACCCGCGCTTACAGGGTTGACCGGCGACGACATCTCAAGCGCGACGGCGACCATCGACTCCACCGGCACATCGTGGGTGGTCAACATCCAGTTCACCTCCGCCGGCGCGACGAAGTTCGACAACCTGACCCGCGAGAACGTCAATGCGTGCCCGGGCGACACAACCACCAGCCTCACGGCGAACTGCGCGCAGCGCCACCTCGCGATATGGCTGGACATGACCCAGGCTGACATCGACCACTGGGATGACGCGTCATATGTGGCCAAGGTCGCGTCGCCCTATGACGCCGCCTGTCTCGCGTCGCAGACGCCGAACACGGTCTGCGGCAAGCTCCTGACCGACCCCATCACACGCGAGGAGATCGCGGGGGGCCAGGCGCAGATAAGCGGCTCGTTCACTCAGCAGAGCGCCAACGACCTCGCGACCGGCATCAACTCCGGCTCGCTCCCCGTGGACCTCGTGGCCCTTGACGTCACCCAGGTCAGCGCCACGCTCGGCGCCGAGTCGGTGAAGCTCAGCCTCGCAGCAGGGCTGCTCGGTCTGGCGATCGTGGTGTTGTTCATGATCATCTACTACCGCGTGCCGGGCCTCCTGGCGAGCCTCGCCCTGCTTTTCTACGCGGGCGCGGTGCTCGCGGTGTTCAAGGTGTTGCCCGTCACGCTCACCCTCGCCGGCATCACGGGCTTCATCCTTTCGGTCGGCATGGCGGTCGACGCCAACGTCCTGATCTTCGAACGCTTCAAAGAAGAGGTGAGGGCGGGCCGCACCATAACCGCCGCGGTCGACGCGGCGGTGCGCCGCGCCTGGCCCGCCATCCGCGACTCCAACACGTCGACATTCATCACCTGCGTCATCCTCGGCTTCATCGGCCCGTCGGCGGTGAAGGGGTTCGCCATCACGCTGGGCATCGGAGTCGCGGCGAGCCTGATCTCTTCGATCATCGTCACGCACAACCTGCTCGCGATCGTGCTGACCGCCGGCGGTTTCCGCCGCCCAGCGCTACTCGGAGTAGACCGTGTCAGAAGTGTCTGACGTAAGGGCTGAAGAGCAGGGGGCGGACATCGCCCCCGATGGTGGCGCTGCGGCGCAGCCAAACGCCGGGGCAGCTGCGCAGCCGGTCCCCGAGCCACACGTCCGCCGGCTCAACATCATCGGCCGGCGCAACCTCTTCTTCGCGCTTTCCTTGATCATCATCATCCCCGGCATCGTCTCGATGGCCACACGACATTTCGCTCTGGGCATCGACTTTGCCGGCGGCACAGAGATCACCGCGAGCTTCGCCAACCACCCGTCACTCGCCGAGGTGCAGCGGGCCGTAGACGCGGAGAACCTCAACGGAACTGTCATCGAGACCAGCGGAGGCAGCTACATCGTTCGCTATCCTCCCCTCAACGCTGCGCAGGTCACCGGCGTCCAGAACGACCTGCAAAGCAGACTTGGGTCGACCAACGTCCAGCAGATCCTGGTTGTCGGAGCCACGATCGCAGGCGAAACGATTCTGCTCTCGCTGCTCGCGGTGGTGGCCGCGGCGGTCGCCATCCTGGCACTCCTCGCCTGGCGGTTCCACAACGTGCCGGGTGGATGGCGCGCAGGCTTTCAGTTCGGCGGTTCGGCCCTCCTCGCGCTGCTGCACGACGTCTTCATCCTGACCGGGGTGTTTTCGATCCTGGGCAAGGTGTTCGACCTCCGGATCGGAGAGATCGATGCCTTCTTCGTGACCGCCGTGCTCACGGTGGTTGGCTTCTCGGTCCATGACACGATCGTCGTCTTCGACCGAATCCGCGAAAACCTCCGGGTCAGCCAGCGGCTTTCTTTCGAACAAATCGTGAACCTGAGCATCATGCAGACGGCCGCGCGGTCGATCATCACCAGCTTCACAGTCGTTCTGGTCCTGGCCGCCATCTTCATCTCTGGCGGTGAGACGCTCAGAGGCCTCTCCCTGGCGCTGCTGATCGGAATCATCTCAGGCACCTACAGCTCGATCTTCAACGCGGCTCCGCTGCTGGTGGTCTGGCGGAGGCTTCAACCGCTGCGGTAGGGTTTGGTTAAGTACCGGACATGCCGACCTGGCCAATATCGTCAATCAAAGAGCTGCTCGAACCAACGCTCAACCATATGGGCTACGAGCTATATGCCCTCGACCAGTCAGGCCAGTCCGGACGCACGCTGCGGATTTCCATCGACCACAACGCACCGATCACGATCGAGGACTGCGAGCGAGTGAGCAGGGTCGCGGGTCCGCTGCTCGACCGATCCAACCTCATTGCTGGTCCATATGACCTCGAGGTCTCCTCGCCCGGTGCGGAGCGACCGCTGCGGACGCCTGAGGAATACGATCGGTTCAACGGCAACCGCGTCAACGTCCGCTACCGGAGCGGAGACTCGGAGACCGTGGTGGAGGGACAATTGGTCGCTGTGGATACGGCGGGCATCGCCGTGCAGGCGCCCGGTGCGCGTCGACGCGCGCCGGTGATCATTCACATCGCATGGGAAGACGTTGTCGCGGGCAGGCTCGCGGTCGCAATCTGAGCCGTCCACGGAGAGCCTGGCCGAAGCGCTGACCGCGCTTTGCGCCGAGCTGGGCATTCCTTTCGAGGAGATGCTGCACACGGTCGAAATCGCGCTCGCGGCCGCGTACAAGCGTGCGTTCGCCCCTGAGGGCGAGGTCGTGGTCGAGCTCGACACAAAGACCGGCGCGCTCGACGTGCGGAGCCGGATCGTGAGGCACGACGGCACCATGGAAGTCCGCGAGCTGCCTGCCGAAGAGTTCAAGCGGATGGCGGCCCAGACCGCGAAGCACGCAGTCCTTCGCCATATCCATGACCTCGAGCGCGACAAGGTCTTGCGCGACGTGGCCGAGCATAAAGGCGAGCTGGCCAGCGGAGTTGTCGACCGGATCGAGTCGGGCACCGTCTACGTCGATCTTGGGCGGGCCGAGGGCGTGATGCCTCCCGAGGAGCAGATCCCGGGAGAGCAGCTGCACCCGGGCCGCCCGGTGTTGGTGGTCATCCTCGAACCGCAGCACAACCGCAAGCAGGCGCAGGTCAGGGTCTCGCGCGCTTCCCGCGCTTTCGTTCACCGGCTGCTGGAAGCTGAGGTGCCGGAGATCAAGGCGGGCACGGTCCAGATTCGCGCTATCGCGCGCGAGCCCGGCCTCCGGACGAAGATCGCGGTGTCTTCCAGCGAGCCTGGTCTCGACCCTGTCGGCGCGTGCGTGGGTCCGAAGGGCGTGCGGCACCGCGCGATCCTGAGCGAGCTCGCCAGCGAGCACGTCGACATCGTCCCCTGGTCGGAGGACGCTGAAGCGTTCGTCGCGGCCGCCCTCGGGCCGGCCAAAGCCGACAGGGTGACGATCGATCGCATGACCCGAACCGCGACCGTGCTCGTCCCCCGCAACCAGCTCTCGCTCGCGATCGGCCGTGACGGACAAAACGCGCGCCTGGCCGCGAAGCTCACCGGCTTCCGGATCGACATCAAGCCCAGCGACAGCGATGGCCAGGCGATTGGCGAAGGTACATGATCCTTCCCCATTCAGGGGGAAGTCCCGGCCGAAGGCCGGGGATGGGGCCGGCCCGGTCAGGACGTGCGTCGCCTGCCGGCAGGAGGCGGGCAAGCGCGAGCTGATCCGGGTCGTTCGCCGTCCTGAGGGCGGGGTCGCGCTCGACCCGACGGGTCGAGCGTCGGGTCGCGGCGCGTACTTGCACGCCACCGCGGAATGCATCGAGGTGGCCCGCAAACGGAGGGCCCTGGACCGCGCTCTGGGCACCGCCGTAGAGCCTGCGGTCTGGTCTGAGCTGACCCGCCGCCCGTAGGGGCCCAGGTTTCGAATTCGCCCCGAACGGCATAATCAATAGCTCTAGATGAAGGCACACGAACTCGCGCGCGAACTTGGCATCAGCCAAAAGGAGCTGGTCAACTTCCTCCAGCAGAGGCGGCTGACCCGCAACGCCGCCGCGCCCCTGGCGCCCGGCGCGATCGAGGCCGCCCGCTCCGCCTTCAAGCCAACCTCGGTTGCGGTCAAGATCGAAACCAACGGCGACCGGCGTGCCGTCCTCCCCCCGACGCTGTCCGTCAAAGACCTGGCGGAAAAGCTGGGGGTCAGTCCGGTCGAGGTGATCAAGAAGCTCATGGCCTCGAAGATCCTGGCCACGATCAACCAGGTCATCGACTTCGCCACCGCCGAGATCGTGGCCGACGAGTTCGGCTTCACGGTCGAGCCGGTCGCAAGCGAGGACGTGGTGGCGGTCGAGTCGGCCGAAGGCCAGGGCGACGTGGTGACGACCTCCCGCGAGGAGCTGTTCAGCCTCGCCAACGAGGACCCCGCCAAGCTCAAGCCACGGCCGCCCATCGTGACCGTGCTCGGCCACGTGGACCACGGCAAGACGTCGATCCTCGACGCGATCCGCAAGACGCGCGTCGCCGCCGGCGAGGCGGGTGGCATCACGCAGCGGATTGGCGCCTACAAGATCGAGACCGCCGACGGGCACCCGGTCGTGTTCATCGACACGCCAGGCCACGAAGCGTTCACCGCCATGCGGGCTCGCGGCGCGCAGGTCACTGACCTGGTGGTTCTGGTCGTCGCCGCAGACGACGGCGTGATGCCCCAGACGGTCGAGGCGATCCACCACGCGCGCGCCGCGAGGGTGCCGATCGTCGTCGCGATCAACAAGATCGACAAGGACAACGCGAACGTAGATCGCGTGCACCAGCAGCTCGCCGAGCAAGGCATCGTCACGCGCCACTACGGCGGCGAGCATGAGTGTGTGCACCTGAGCGCAAGAACCGGCAAGGGCATCGACGACCTGCTGACGACCATCGTCCTGTCGTCCGATATCCTCGAGCTGAAGGCGAACCCCGACCGCAACGCGATCGGAACGATTGTGGATGCCCACCTCGAGCGCGGCCGTGGCCCGGTCGCGACGGTGCTCGTGCAGGCCGGGACGCTGAAGGTCGGCGACGACTTCGTCTGCGGACACATCTATGGCCGCGTGCGCGCGCTGGCTGACGACCGCGGACAGAGCGTGAACGAGGCGGCGCCCGCGACCCCTGTCGTGGTCTCCGGTATGAGCGAGGTCCCCCAGGCGGGTGACATCTTCCAGGTCGTCGGGTCGGAAAAGGCCGCGCGCCAGATCGCCCTGACCAAGCTCATCGAAAGGCGCGCCCAGGAAGCCGCGCGCGACGTCACCCCGCGCATCACGCTCGAGGATTTGGCTCGGCGCGCCAAGGAAGGAGAGGTCAAAGAGCTCAGCCTGGTCGTCAAGGCCGACGCGCAGGGCACGCTCGAAGCCCTGCTCGCGGCGCTGCAGAAGATCGAGGATCCCGTGGTAGCGATCAAGATCGTGGGCCAGGGGGTGGGCGCCGTGAGCGACTCGGACCTGCTGCTCGCGAGCGTCTCGAGTGCGATCATCGTCTGCTTCAACCTCAAGCCGACGCCGGCCAGCACGGCCGCCGCCGAGCGGGCGAAGGTCGAGGTCCGCTACTACGACGTCATCTACAAGCTGACCGAGGACGTCGAGCGCGCCGCCAAGGGCTTGCGCGAGCCGACGTATCGTCAGATCCGGGAGGGTCGAGTCGAGGTCATCACCCCGATCAAGATTCCGCGCCTTGGCATCATCGCCGGATCCCGCGTCGTGGACGGCAAGGTCAGCCGTGGAGGCTGGGTCAAGCTTTTCCGTGCCAGAGAGCAGGTCTTCGAGGGCCGGGTCACCTCCCTCAAGCACTTCAAAGAGGACGTGCGGGAGATGCCGGCCGGGCAGGAGTGCGGTATCGGGCTCGAGGGCTGGGAAGACTTTCTGGCCGGTGACACCATGGAGACGTATCGACTCGAGCGGGAAGAAATATAGGCAAGCCTGTGCTTGCTGATGCGGAGGTCATCATGACCAGCTACCGCGCGGACCAGGTCGGGGAGCAGGTGCGTGAAGAGATCATGTCCATCATCCGGCGCGATCTCAAAGACCCGCGCATCGGGTTTGTCAGCATCACCGCTGTGCGCATGTCGCCTGACCTGCGCCAGGCGCGTGTACGCGTGAGTGTGCTCGGCAACCCTGAGGAGAAGAAGGCGTCGATCAAAGGTCTTGTCTCAGCCAAGGGCTTGATCAGGCATGAGCTCGGCCGGCGGCTGCAGAACTTGAAGTTCTCGCCCGAGCTTCGCTTCGAGCTCGACCCTTCGATTGAGTACAGCGTGCACATCGCGGAGCTGTTGAAAGAGGTTCTGCCGCAGGGCAACGGATCCGACGGCGGCTCGGACCAGGAGCGAACGCCATAGCAACCGCACAGCGCGACAAGCCGCTTCTCTATGTAGAGATCAAGGACCTGATCGACGCGAACCAGGAGATCCTGATCTTCGGCCACAAGGACGCCGACGGCGACACCCTGGGCTGCAGCCTGGCTTTCGCTGAAGCGCTCCGCTCGGAGGGCAAGGACGTGTGGGTCCTCGTGCCGCCGCCCCTGCCCCCGATGTACGGGTTCCTGCCCGGCTTCGACGACATCCTGGCCGAACCTCCGCACGGCGTCGATCCGCATCTGGTGTTCTTCTTCGACTCGGGCAACCTCGAGCGTTCCGGGAATGCGGTGCGGCGCATCGCAACGCACGCGACGATCGTCAATGTCGATCACCATCCGTCGAACAGTCGCTTCGGCGACATCAACGTGATCGACCCCAACGCTTCGGCGGTGGGCCAGATGGTCATGGAGATGGTCGACCACTTCGGCTACCCGATCACGCCGACGATGGCCGTGAATCTCTACGTTGCGCTGCTCACCGACACCGGAGGGTTCCGACACGAAAACACGACGCCGCGAGCCCTCGAGGATGCCGCCCGGCTCGCGCACCTGGGCGCGGACCCAGGACACATCGCCACACAGGTTTACAAGATGAGGCCGGAAACGACGTTGAAGCTCAGCGGCCTCGCGCTCGCCACGATGCGGGTGGAGATGGACGGACGTCTTGCGTGGGCGAAGGTCACTCGGCGAATGCTCAAGGAGGCAAACGCAGCGATGGCCGAGTCGGAGGGCATCATCGATACGTTGAACAGCATCGCGGGGCTGGAGCTGGCGATTCTGTTCAAGGAGGTTTCGAGCGACCTGACCAAAATCAGCGTGCGCAGCCGTGGCGCGGTCGACGCCGCCGCCATGTGCGCATCGTTCGGAGGTGGGGGACACATCCGTGCCGCCGGCGCCGAGATCGAACGTCCGATGGACGAGACAGTGAAGATGGTGCTGGCGACCGCCAAGGAGGCGATCCTTGCCGCCTCAGCGCAGCAGTGACGCCTCGCGCTTTGCCACCGGAGTACTCAATGTCGACAAGAGCGCAGGCGAGACATCGTTCTCGGTCGTCAACCGACTTCGGCGACTGACCGGCGCGCACCGCGTCGGGCACGCCGGAACCCTCGATCCCCTGGCCACGGGCGTGCTTCCAGTCCTGTTCGAGTCGGCGACCCGGCTCGCCGAGTTCGCGCTGAAGCTCTCGAAGACATACGTCGCTGACATCCACCTTGGCTTCGTCACCGCGACCGACGATGCGGAAGCCGAGCCCGAGCCCGTCGACGTCATGGCAGGACTGGCCGGCTTCTCGGGGCGGATCCTCCAGCAGCCTCCGGCTTTCTCGGCGGTCAAGGTCGACGGCAAGAGGGCCTACGCGCTGGCGCGAGGAGGTGACCTGTCGCGGCCGGCACCTCGCGAGGTGGAGGTTTACTCCGCCAGCCTCCTTGACTTTCGTCCGGGGACCCACGCCGTGGCGCGGGTGGAGGTGCGATGCGGCAGCGGCACATACCTGCGCTCCATCGCCCGGGATCTGGGCGATCACCTGGGCGTCGGTGGGTATCTTGGGCGCCTCGTGCGGACCGCCTACGGACCCCTGGCGATCGAGAAGGCGGTGCGTCTGGACGGGCTGACCACGCCCGAATCAGTTCGGGATCGGCTGCTTCCGGCGGAAGTCATACTGCCGGAGATGGAACGGGTAAGGCTCAATGTCGAGCAAGAGGCGCAGGTGCGCCAGGGTCGCGCGGTTCGCGTCCTGCCCGAGCCAGGACCTGGGCTGGTCCGCGCGCATGACGCTGACGGACGGCTCATCGCGCTCGGCCACACCGATCCCCTACGGCGGACCTTCGTGCCGGAGAAGGTGCTGAGCTGAAGGTCCATTTTGGACTGCCAACAAGTCCGATCGGCCGGGTGGCGTTGACGGTTGGCAGCTTCGACGGAGTGCATCTCGGCCACCTCGACGTGATCGAACACGCGGTGCGGGCCGCGGCGGAGCTGAAGGCTGCTCCGGCGCTCATCACCTTCGAACCGCATCCGCGCTGCGTTCTCGACCCTGCCAACTGCCCGCAGTCGATCACGACGCTGCAGGAAAAGCTAACGCTGATCGAGAAGGCCGGCATCGAGCACGCGATCGTGCTTCGCTTCGATCGCGAGCTCGCGGCGCTGTCGCCGCATGAGTTCATCGAGCGTCTGGCCGCGGCCATGGACATCCGGCGCTGGGTGATCGGCTTCGATTTTGCATTCGGCCGCGGACGCACAGGCAACGCCGACTGGCTGCGCAGCCACGGACACGCCGTCGATGTCATTCCTCCATTCATGATCGACGCCCGCGAGCTGCACAGCTCGGAGGTCCGGCGTCTCATCACGACCGGCGAGATGGAGGAGGCGAATCGCCTGCTGGGCCGCGAATACTCCATGTCAGGACCGGTGGAGGCGGGCGACCGCGTCGGGAGGCGGCTCGGGTTTCCGACTGCGAACATCGGCATCGAGCCCAACAAGCTGGTCCCCGCG
>Ga0209471_1001524_pt1 | contig 13634 bp, 10 predicted proteins | sample GraSoiAngelo_128_FD_185885 | JGI IMG/M metagenome (GOLD analysis project Ga0209471, IMG submission 185885) | Grasslands soil microbial communities from the Angelo Coastal Reserve, California, USA - 14_0927_12_20cm (SPAdes) (version 2) | ecosystem: Environmental > Terrestrial > Soil > Grasslands ...
GGGGCGCGAGCAGCGGCACCGGCGCAGGCAAGAGAGTCGCGGTTCCCGAGGTGACCAGCTCGAATCCGCTCAGCTCGAGGAGGTTCTCCAGGTCCTGCACCGAGAGCCAGCTCTGCTCCGGCTCCGGCGTCTTCAGCCCGAGCCGCTCGAGCAGATCGAGCAGCGGCTTCCAGAAAAAGCTGTAGCAGGTGAGCAGCACACGCGACTGCGGGCCCGTCACCCGCCGCAGCGAGCGGAAGGCAGCCCAGACGTCCTGGAAGAAGCCCACCGTGTCGGAGAGCACGACCCAGTCGAAAGTCTCGTCGACTTGCAGGTCCTCGCCGTCGCCGGTCCGGAACTCGAGCGAAGGATGCTTGCGGCGGGCGAGCTCGACCGCAGCCGGCGAGATGTCCACGCCCAGGCCGCGCGAGGGCTCGAGCGCGGCGAGGAGATCGCCGCCCGAGCAGCCGATCTCCAGGACGCTCGCGCCGCGCGGGATGTAGAAGCGGCCGATGCGCGCGATCTCCTCGTGATAGGCGGCGTTGCGGCGGGCGAACTTCTCGCGCAGCGGGACGAGGCGATCCAGCTCGGCGACGCGCGCGTCGCGCATTCGCGCCTCCTCGAGCTCGAAGGTCATCGCCGGCCTTGTAGTATAGACGAGCGGTGAAGAGAGCGTGGTGGATCGCCCCCTGCCTCGCGCTCCCCGCGCTGCTTCTCTTGCCTGCGCTCTTCGGGCAGGTGCTGCTCTTCCGCGACATCCTGCACTTCACCCTGCCGCAGCAGGCGTTCGCCGCGGCGGCGCGCGCCGCGGGCCACCTGCCGCTCTGGGATCCGGGCCGTTACGGCGGCGCGCCCTTCTTCGCCGAGCCGGGGACCGGCGTGCTCTATCCGCCGAATCTCCTCTTCCATCTCCTTTCGCCGGCGCAGGCGGCGACCTGGTTCGTGCTGCTCCACCTTCCCCTCGCAGGGGCGGGCGCGTATCTCCTGGCGCGGCGTCTGTCGCTCTCCCCGCCGGCCGCCTCGCTGGCCGGATGCGGCTATGCCGGCAGCGGATATCTGCTCTCGATGCACGGCAATCCGTATTACTTCGCCTCCGCCGCGCTTCTTCCCGGCCTCTGCGCCGCCCTGCTGGGCGCGGCCGATCGGCGGTCGCCGCGCGCCGCGGCGGGGGCCGCGGCGATGGTCGCGCTGGCCATCTTCAACGGCGAGATGCAGGCGCTCTTCTTTGCCGCGATCTTCGCCGGCGTGCTCGCGCTCTGTGCGCAATCGCAGCGGGCGCGCGGCACGGCCTGGGTCGGCGCGTCGCTCCTGCTCGGCGCGGCGCTCGGCGCCGTGCAGCTCGTGCCCACCGCGATGTTCGCGCGCGGGACCGTGCGCGCCGCGGGATTCTCGCTGGAGGAAGCGGGGACCTGGTCGCTGCATCCTCTCCGCTGGCTGGAGATCCTCGCGGCGGTCCCCTTCGGAGTGCCTTTTCCGGAGAACGGGTACTGGGGGAGCTCGTTCGTCTCGCAGGAGCGCCACCTGCCGTGGGCGATCTCGCTCTATCTCGGCCCGGCGCTGCTCGTCCCGGCGCTCTTGACCGGCTGGCCGCGCGAAGGTCGCAGGCGGGCGCTGGTCGCGATGGCCTTAGCCTCGCTGCTCCTGGCCGCGGGAAATCTTTCGCCGCTCTTCCAGGTCTGGCTGAAGATCGCGCCGCTCGCCGACCGCTTTCGCTATGCCGAGAAGTATGCGCTCCCCGTGACCCTGGCCCTGGTGCTGCTCGCCGCCTGGAAGGTGGAAGAGCTGGCCGGCACGCCGCGTCGAGCTCTGCTCGGCTTCGCCGCTCTCGCAGCGGCGCTGGCAACGGCGGCGGCCGTCACCTGGGGCGGACCGCGCTGGCTCGACGAGATCATCGCTCGCGGTCTCTCGCAGGCGGAAGCCAACTTGCCGCTCGAGGCGGCCCGCGCGCAGCTCCTCGGCTCGCTCCTCCAGGCTGCGATCTTCTGCGCGGCCCTCGCCGCGGCCGCAGCAGCGGCGCGCCGCAATGCCGCGATCCTCCCGCCCATCCTGCTCGGCGCGACCTTCCTCGCACAGGGAGCACACGGCCTGCGCATCCTTTCCTTCGGCGACGGCTCGTTCCTCAGGCGGGAGCCGGCCTTTCTCGCCCCTTGGCGCGCCGCGCTCGTTCCCGGCAGCAGCGGACGCGTCCTCAACGATGGGAGCTGCCGGTACCGGGGAGGCGGGACCGGCTCGCTCCTCGAGCGCGTGCGCGCCTTCGAATGGGATACGGGCAAGCAGAACTTGCCCCTCTTGTTCGGGCTGCGCGAGGCGCTCGGCTACGGCGCCGCCGAGAGCGCGCGGCAGCTCGCGCTGGTGCGCGGCCTGCACCCGTCCGGACTGGAGGCGACCGCGCGGGCCATCGGGGCAGCGGCAATCCTCGGCTGCCGCGGCGGAGAGCTGCACGTGACGCCCCTCGCCTCGCCGCTGCCCAGGGTGCGAGTGGTGACGGACAGCGGTCAGTTGCGCGCGGCGATTCTCGAGGACCATCCCGAGCGCGTGCGCATCGGCGCCACCGGACCCGGACTGCTGGTGCTCGCCGACACCGCCGCGCCGGGCTGGTCCGCTCGCGTCGACGGAGCCGCCGTGGCCCTGCGCACGGTCGAGGCGGAGTTCCGCGCGGTGGACCTGCGCGAGGGCGACCACGAAGTGGTCTTCGAATACAGAGCGCCAGGCCTGCGGGCCGGAGCGCTGGTCAGCGCGCTCGCGCTCCTCGTCTGCCTTGCCAGCCTCCGCCGAGGATCGAGATGGCCCTGACGCGCGACAAGTTCCCACCGTTCTCCTGCTCGTGCTCCTTTTCGCGCTCGGTACTCGTTCGCGTTCGATGCTCGGGGCTCGTTCGCGAGTGATGGCGGAACCATCGGTTCTGCACCGTGACCCGAATCAGATCGACCACGAGCTCGACATCGGGCGCGAAAAGGAGCACGAGCACGAGCTCGACATCGGACCACGAAAAGGAGCACCAGCTCGAGCTCGACATCGAGCACGAAGACGAGCACGAGAACGACCGGCTGTTTGATCAGTATTGCTCTCAAGGTTGGAAGAGGAGCACGTCCCCTTCGCCCGTCCCGCTGCGCATCAGGGTTCCTGCGGGCAGCTCGACAGCCATCGCCGCCGCAGGATAGAGGCGCGTCGCACGCCACGGCCTCATCGCGGAGATGGCGCGCACCACGCGGCCGTCGCGCGCCACGAAGGCGGCGTCGATGGCGAAGCGCATGAAGAATGTGTGGATGGACGAGCAGGGCTCGATCACCAGCGCCTCCCCTTCCGGCAGCGAAGCCCGGCCGAGCAACCCGCGCAGCCGCGCGGTCATCGTCTGCGCCCGCTCGACCCTCTCGGCGAGGACCGCTCCATTCCTTTCATTGACGAGGCGCATCAGGCGCGCACCAGCGAGACGCGCGGGCCGAGCCCGACGGTCAGGCGCCCCGAGCTGCTCGAATAGATCTCGCCGTCGAGAAACCAGCCGAGGGGCGCGCGGCCGCTGAGCTCGAGCTTTTCCCCCACGCCTTCGAGAAGCCGATCACGGCGCGCCGGCCGGCCGAGCAACAGCCGCGGCAGCTCCAGCGCGAATTTTCGCGGTCCCGCCGTGAGGCCGAGCACCTGGAATGCGCCGGGCTGCTCCGTGGCGCGCCGGAACGGCTTCAGTCCCAGGCCCGCCTCCGCCACCGAGGAGCAGACCAGCCCGTAGATCGGCACCCGCGGCCACTCCTCATCGTCGAGGCGCACGCGCAGATCCATCGGCGCATAGAGCTTCCGGGCGAACGGCCCTGCGCCGAGCGACGAGAAGAATGCACGCAGAAGGAGCCGCCAGCTGGTCCAGGGGCCCGCCCCGCCGCCCTTGTAGATGGCCTCGACGAAGCGCACTGGCAAGCCGACTCCGAAGCGAAAGCCGCAGCGGCCCTCGACGGACAGCGTGTCGCGCTCCTCGACGCGAAGCTCGCCGCCGGAGGCGATCGCCTCGGAGAGACGCCGCAGCCGATCCTCGGCGTCGCCCGGCCCGCCCAGAGGAGCGAGCGAGTCGTACGCGCCTCCACCGAGCAGCGCCAGCGGGGGAAGCTGCCCGTCCATCGCCGCCGCCAGCGCAGTGACGGTATGGGTCACCGTCCCGTCGCCGCCCGCGATCGCCACCACCCGCGGCTTCTGCGCCGCGATGGTGCGCGCCGCTTCCGCCAGCTCCTGCGGCCCGCGCGTCTCCAGCAGCGCCGCGCCGGGCGCCGCCTTGCGCAGCTGCTGGGCCCAGAGCGGCCACTCCCGGTTGCGGCGCGCATTGGGATTGGCGATGATCGCGATCCCCGCCATGCCGGCTCCGAATAGCGGTGAAGGCCGCGCCGCACAAGGGCTCGTCCTCGACGCGAGCGCGCAGCCGCTCAACATCGTCCTGGTGCATCCGCAGATCCCGCCCAACACCGGCAACGTCGCGCGCCTCTGCGCGGTGACGGCGTCGCGGCTTCACCTCGTCGCGCCGCTCGGCTTTTCCCTCGCCGACAAGGAGCTGCGCCGCGCCGGCCTCGACTACTGGGACAAGGTGCACGCGGCCACCTGGTCCTCGTTCGAGGAGCTGATCGCCGCCGAGAACCTGCAGGCCGAGCGGGTCCACCTCTTCACCAGCCGCGGCAAGACCAGCCTCTGGCAAGCGCGCTTCCGCCGGGGCGACTACCTCGTCCTCGGCGAGGAAGCGAGGGGCTTGCCAGAGCAGGCGCTCGATCGTTTTCCCGAGAGGTGGGTGCGGGTGCCCATGATCCCCGTGCCCTCTGCGCGCAGCCTGAATCTCTCCACTTGCGCGGGAATCGCGCTCTATGAAGCGCTGCGCCAAACCGCGATCGCAGAACAGGCCCCGCCCGAAGAAGCAAGGTAGGATGAGGCGGTGGAGACTTTCGAGCTGTTGCCCTCCCTGGCGCAAGGTGATCTGGCCGACACCAGCGCGCCGGAGCTGGTGGCGGCCGTCTACCGCTCGCGCGCCAGCGGCACGCTCTGGGTAGAGGCGAAGGCCTCGGAGATCCGCATGTTCTTCCGTTCCGGCGAGATGTGCGGCTCGGGGTTCTTCACCGGCTTCAGGACCCTGGCGCACGTACTTTTGGAGAACGAATGGGTCGACGCCATCGAGATCGACTCCAGCCGCGAGGAGGCGGAGAAGAGCAAGAAGCGCCATGGCGAAGTGCTGGTGGCGAAAGGGCTGCTCACGCACGAGCAGCTGAACACTGCGCTCGGCGCGCAGCACCAGGCGAACCTGGCCACGCTCCTCGCCTTGACCGCCGGCAAATACGACTGGCGCGGCTCGGAACCGCCGCCCACCTGGGCGCGCGAGATCATGGTCGATCCGGTCGCCTTGCTGATCGACGCGCTCGAGCACCAGAAACACGCCTCCCGCCGGCAGCGGGTGGTCGACTGGCTCGGCGCGCACGCGGCGCGGCTCACGCTCGACTGGCCCGAGATGCAAGACAAGGTCTCGCTCAGCCCGGCCGATCGGCGCGCCGCCGCGCTCCTCTCGCAGCCGCGCACGCTGCGCGATTTCGTCCAAGTCTCGCGGCTTCCCTCGAAGCGGGCGGAGGCGCTCCTGGCCTCGCTGCTCCTTTGCGGCGGGGCGGAGCCGGCGGTGGCCGGCGCGCAGTCGCAGGCCGAGCCGCTCGACGAAGAGCCGCCGGCCGCCGAAATTCTCGAGGACCCCGAGCAGATCTCGCGCCGTCCGCGCCGGGCCTCGGTGGACGAGAAGGAAGCCATCGCCCGCCTCGACTCGCTCGACCTGGACGAACCGCATCCGGTGGTTCCCCCGCCGGCAGCGGCCGAGGAGCCGCTCGAGCTCGATCTCCGCAGTCGCGCACAAGCGAGCGCGCCGCCAGAGAGTCCCGAGACCACCTTCGGCAATTCGGCCGAGCGCTCCCGCGAATTGCGCAAGAAGATGGTCCAGCGCGGCATCCGCAATCTCGGGACGGCCCCACAGCAACGCGAGCAAGCGCACCCCGTCGCGAGGGCCCCGTCGCGGTCGGCGGTCGACGAATCGAAACTGAGCGAGGAGGAGCTGCGCCTCGTCGACGACGTGCGCAGCAAGCTCCGCCTCCTCTCGGGGCAGAACGCCTACGGGCGCCTCGGCATCTCTCCTTCGGCATCGCCGGAGGCCATCCGCAGCGCCTATCTCGAGGCGGCCAAGCGCTACCACCCTGACCGCGCCACGGGCGCGCTCGCTGGCCTGCAGGCCGATCTGCAGGCGGTCTTCACCGCGCTCAAGGAGGCCTGGGAATCGCTCGCGTCGTCGGAGCAGCGCGCCGACTACGATGAGCAGCTCAAGTCATCGTCCGGTCTGCCCCGGGCTGCTTCGCGCCGGGAGGAGGCCACGCTCTCGCTGAAGATGGGCGAGGCGCTGCTCAAGAAGCGCGACTTCGAAGGCGCCATCAACAAGCTGCGGCGCTCGATCGATCTCGAGGCCACCGGAGATGCGCTGGCGGCGCTCAGCTGGGCGCTGGTGAGCGACCCGAAGGCCACGCCGCAGACGAAAGAGGAGGCCGCCTCGCTCATCAACCGCGCCCTGCGCGCGCCGGGCGTCACCGCCCGCACCTATTACGTGGCGGGAGTTCTCTGGCGCACCAAGGATCCCGACTCGGCGGTGGAGGCTTTTCGCAAGGCGCTGGAGATGGACCCCAACCACTCCGACGCCGCGCTGGAGCTGCGGCTGATCGAACAGCGCCGCGGCAAGCCGCAAAAGTCGGGCGGCGGAGTCCTCTCCGGGCTTTTCTCCGGCAAGCGAAAGCCGAGTTGACAGGGCTCGCCGGAGGGCACCACCATCGCTCTTGCGAGGTCTGACGTTGTCCAAGCCCAACCTGCTCGTCGCCGACGCCGACCTGCGCAGCCTGCGCATTCTCGAGATGGCCCTGCGCAAGGCCGGCTTCGCGGTGGCCACCTCCGCCGAGGGCGCCGACCTCTCGGGGCGAGCGGCGGGAATGGATCTGGTCCTCTGCGAAGTCGCGCTGGACGGACTCTCCCTCTGCCGCTCCCTGCGCTCCCAGCAGCAGGAATTGGCCATCCTCTTGATGGGCGCGGACAAGAGCGCCGTGGCGAAGGCGCGCGCCATCGAGGCAGGCGCCGACGACTATCTCGCCAAGCCCATCCTGCTGCAGGATCTGGTGCAGCGCGCGCGGCACTTGCTCGAGCGGCGCCAGCGGCAGCGGGCGGCATCGGCCGATGCCCCGCCGGCGCTCACCGGGTTGGTGGCGGACCTGGGGTTGCTCGACGTCTTCCAGTCGCTGGAGAAGTGGAAGAAGAGCGGCACCGTCTTCTGCCAGGACGGCGGCAACAGCGCGCGCGTCTGGGTGCGCGAGGGGCAGGTCGTCGACGCGGAGCTGGAGCCGCTCGGCGGGGAACCGGCGTTCTTCCGGCTGATGACCTGGGAGAGCGGCCAGTTTCGCGTCGAGTTCGGCGCGGTCGACCGCGAGGCGCGCATCGAGGGCGGCACCGAGGCGCTCTTGCTGGAGGCGATGCGGCGTGTCGACGAGCTGACCCGCGCCGCCGAGAAGCTGCCGCCCGAGTCGATCCTGGCAGTCGACTTCGCCGCGCTGGCGGCGCGGCTCGCGGAGCTGCCCGACGAGGTGAACGGCGTCCTGCGCGCGTTCGACGGCAAGCGATCGCTGCAGGAGGCGCTCGAGTTGTCGCCGCTCGATGACCTGAGCACGCTCGCGATCGTGCAGCGGCTCCTGGGCGACGGAATCCTGCGCCGCACTGAGGGAATGCCCGCGGCGAAGAAGCCTTCGCTGGAGCAGTGGCTGGGAGGCGCCTTCAGGCCGCCCCCTCCGCCGCCCGATCTGGTTCATTTTCCTGCTCTGCGCGGGGCGCGCCGCGAGCGGCTCCGGCGCGAGGTGGAGGAGGCGCGCGGCCGCATCGTCCGAGGCGAGGCGGTGCGGCTCTCCCACGTGGTCGAGTTGCCCGCCTGGCACGGCCGCTCTGGTGCGCCGGCTGCAGCGGCGCGGCGCATGTCGCCCGCGGTGGGCGAGGCGGCGCTGAAGTTCGCGCCGGAGGCGCCGGTCTCGCGCATCGTCGAGGAGATCGAGCCTCCGATCGCTGCGGCCGTCACTCCGCTGCTGGTGAAAAACGCTTTGCGGCACGCGCGCTGGCCCTGGTACGCCGGGGGCGCGCTGGCCGCCCTCGGTGCGGTGACCCTCATCGCCTGGCCGCGGCTGGCGACGGAGAAGAAGGACGCGCCTTGGCTCCAGCCCAGAACGGCCATGAAGGCGACGGAGGTCGGAGCGACCAGCGCGGCTCCAGCGCCACCGCCGAATGCCGAGTATGCCAAGGCGCTGGCCGAGGGCGGCGATCTGATGAAGCGCGGCAGGCCCCGCGACGCGCTCCCCGAGTTCAAGCGCGCCGCTCAGCTCGCCCCCGAATCCGTGCCCGCGCTGCTCGCGCTGGGCGACGGCTTTCTGCAGATCGACGACCCGCGCAGCGCGGTCAAACCTCTCGAGCAGGCGACGAAGCTCGATCCGCGCAACGGGCGGGCGCATCTCTTGCTCGCCACCGCGTATCAGAGCCTGGGCCGCAAGGCCGACGCGGCGCGGTCGTACCAGCACTATCTCGAGCTGGAGCCGGGCGGGGATTTCGCTCGCGACGTGCGCACCATCCTCGCCAACCTGCGCCGTTGACGCTAGAGAAGGGACGTGCGCGTCCTGGGCCTGGAGACGAGCTGCGACGAGACCGCGGCGGCGGTGGTCGAGGTTCAAGAGCCGCAAAGCGAGCGCCCGCGCGGCCGCGCGCTGAGCGACGTGATCCATACGCAGGCGGCCGTGCACGAGCGCTTCGGCGGCGTCGTCCCCGAGCTGGCGTCGCGCGATCATCTCCAGCGCGCTCTGCCGGTGATCGACGAGGCTCTCCGCCAGGCGCGCTGCGAGCTGCGCGATCTCGACGGGCTCGCCGTCACTCGCGGCCCCGGTCTGGTGGGCGCGCTCCTGGTCGGCGTGCAGGTGGGAAAGTCGCTCTCGCTCGCCTCGGGCCTGCCGCTCGCGGGCGTGAATCACATCGAGGGACATCTCCTCGCGGCTTTGCTGGCCGACGACGCGCCGCCGCCGCCCTGGCTGGCCTTGGTGGTTTCGGGCGGACACACCTCGCTCTACGAAATGCGCGAGCTGGGGCAATACCGCGCGCTCGGGCATACGCTCGACGATGCCGCGGGCGAGGCTTTCGACAAGGTGGCGAAGCTGCTCGGTCTGCCCTACCCGGGCGGGGCGCACATCGACAGGCTCGCGGCCTCGGGCGACCCGCGCGCGGTGGATTTTCCCCGCGGTCTCTCGCGGCGCAGCCGGGCGGCGTACGATTTTTCCTTCAGCGGCCTCAAGACCGCAGTGCTCACCTGGGTCCGCGAGCACGGCCTTCCGCGCGGAGAGCAGCTCGCCGACGTCTGCGCCAGCTTCCAGGAGGCCGTCTGCGATGCGCTCACGCTGCGCGCCGTGCGAGCGGCGCGCGCCTCGCGGCTGCCGACGCTCGTGCTCTGCGGAGGCGTCGCGGCCAACTCGCGGCTGCGCGCACTTCTCCTCGAGCGCTGCGCGGCCGAGGGGATTTCCGCGGTCGTTCCCCCGCCGCGCTTGTGCACCGACAACGGCGCGATGATCGCGCTCGCGGGCGCGCTGCGGCTGGCGCGCGGCGAGCGCGCCGACGCTGCCTTGTCCGCCGATCCGGGATGGCGGCTGTGAAACCTGCCGAGCTGCTGCGCCGCCATGGGCTGCGGGCCAAGAAAGAGTGGGGACAGAACTTCCTCGGCGACGACCATCTGCTCGGCCAGCTGGCGGCGCTGGCGCGCGTCGGGCCGGGCGACACGGTGGTCGAGCTGGGCGCCGGCCTCGGCCATCTCACCCGCGCGCTCGCGGCAACCGGGGCGCGGGTGATCGCGGTCGAGCGCGATCGCGAGCTGGTGCCGATCCTCCGCGAGCAGCTTGCCGGCGTGGAGATCGTCGAGGCCGATGCGAAATCGTTCGATCTCGAGGCGGTCGGCCGGCCGCTGGTGGTCTGCGGAAATCTGCCCTACCACCTGAGCTCGCCGATCCTCTTTCACCTGCTCGATCAGCGCGCGGCGCTGCGGCGCGCGGTGCTGCTCCTGCAGCGCGAGGTGGCCGAGCGCATCGCGGCGCCACCCGGAGGCCGCGACTACGGGTTGCTCTCGGTGCTGGCGCAGCGGGTGGCCGAAGTGAACATCGCGCTGGCCGTGCCGCGACATGCCTTCACGCCGCCGCCCGAGGTGGAGAGCGCCGCGCTCTCGCTGGAGTTCCTCGATCCGCCGCGCGCGCGCGTCGACGACGAGCAGCGCTTTCGCGCGCTGGTCAAGGCGGCTTTCTCCCATCGCCGCAAGACGCTGTGGAATTCGCTGAGAAACTTCCCAGAGGCGCGGACGGCCCTGGAGAGGGCGGACATCGATCCGCAGCGCCGCGCGGAAACCCTCTCGGTGGAGGAATGCGCCGCGCTGGAGAGGGCGCTGCCCTAGTATATCTGCCCGGAAATTCGTTCCGTGTTGTTGAGCGATGAATGTCAGGGGTGGGTTGTAGATTGTCCGGTGATTCGGATCGAAGGCAGGACGGTCAGCTTCAGGAGCCCCAGGCTGAAGCCTGGGGCTAGAGAGCCTTGGTGCTCTTTTAGCCCCAGGCTTCAGCCTGGGGCTCCTGAAGGCGACAATCTACAACCCACTCCTGAGATCCATCGCCACCAATACGGAGCGAATTTATGATTACGTGTACTAGGTCTGCGTGCGCAGATGGAAGGACTTGCGCCGCGTCAACGGGACGAAGCCATACTTCGAGAGCGACATCCCCTTGCCGCTGTCTTTCACGCCCGTCCAGGGGAGGAGCGGATCGAGATAGTCGCAGCGGTTCATGAAGAACGTCCCGGTCTCGATCTGCGAGCCGACGCGGAAGGCGCGCTCCTGATCGCGGGTCCAGATGGAGGCGGTGAGCCCGTAGGGGCTGTCGTTCATCAGCCGCACCGCCTCGTCGTCGTCCGCGACGCGCTGCACGCCGACGATGGGGCCGAAGCTCTCCTCGACCATCAGCCCGTGCATCGAGTGGTTGGCGTCGACCACCAGGCAAGGATCGAAGAAGCGCCCCAGCCCCTTCGCGTCGTGGACCGGCTTGCCGCCGCAGAGGACGCGGCCGCCCTTGGCGCGCGCCTCCTCGGCTTGCGCGGCGAGCATCGCAGGCGCGCCCGCCTGGGCCAGAGGGCCCATGGTGGTGCTTTCCTCGAGAGGATTGCCGATTCGATATTTGCGAACCTCGGCCAGCGCCCTCTCGACGAAGTCTACGTAGATCGAAGAGTGCACGTAGATGCGCTCGATGCCGCAGCAGCTCTGCCCGGCGTTGTAGTAGGCGCCGTCCACGATGTTCGCCACCGCATGCGAAAGGTCGGCGTCGGGCGCGACGTAGGCGGGGTCCTTGCCGCCCAGCTCCAGCCCGACGTCGATGAAACGGCTGGCCGCTTCCCGATGGACCTCGTGCCCGCCGCGGACCGACCCGGTGAAGCTGACGTAGCCGATCTCCGGCCGCGCGATGATGCGCGCGCAGATCTCGTGCGAGGCGTCGATGGCGGTGACGAGATTTTCCGGCGCCCCGGCAGCGGCGAAGGCGCGCGCGAAGGCGTCGCCGCAGAGAGCGGTGCGATTGGCGTGCTTGAGGATCACCGCATTGCCCGCCAGCACCGCCGGAACGACGACGTTGACGGCGATGAGCAACGGATAGTTCCAGGCGCTGATGTCGAGCACGACTCCGACCGGCTCGTGGCGGATGAAGCGCGTGAAGCCCGGCACCGGCGGCAGCGGCTCGTCGCTCAGCGCCTCCGCAGCGAGCTGCATCATCGCGCGGGCGCGCTGCACCGTGGTGCGCACCTCGCCCTGCGCCTGCGCGAGCGGCTTGCCCATCTGCGCCGTGACCTCGCGGGCGATGCGCTCGCCGTCTTTCTCGAACTGCTGGCAGAACCGCGCGCAGAGCGCGGTCCGCTCGGCGATCGAGGTCCGCGCCCACGACTTGTGGGCCCGGAAGGCGCGCGTCACCAGCCCCTCGATCTCCGACTCTTGCAGGAGCGGCCGCTCGGCGACGATCTCGCCGCTGTAAGGATTGTCGATGCGATGCTTTTCCATGGCGTCCCCGAGAATGCGAAACTCCGCGCCGCGGCGCAAACCCGATTTGCGAAAAAAGTCAATGCTGCAACCCGCGGCGTTCTGTGGTGATCTCCGCGCCCCGTGGAGCACCGCTACATCGCCGTGGAAGGCCCCATCGGCGTCGGGAAGACCGCGCTCACGCGCGCGCTGAGCAAGCGGTTCGGGGGCCGCTCCGTCTTCGAGATCGTCGAGGAGAATCCCTTCCTCGCCAGCTTCTACCAGGACCGCGCCAAGTACGCCTTCCAGACCCAGCTCTTCTTCCTGCTCTCGCGCTACCGGCAGCAGCAGGAGCTGTTCCAGCAGGATCTCTTCAACCAGATCACGGTCGCCGACTACCTCTTCGCCAAGGACCGCATCTTCGCCAGCATCACCCTCGATCCAAACGAGCTGGCCTTGTACGAGCGGGTCTACCAGCACCTCGGCCCGCGGGTGATGAAGCCCGACCTGGTCATTTATCTACAATCGCGCGTCGAAGTGCTGCTCGCGCGCATCCGGAAGCGCGGCCGCGAGTTCGAGCGGAAGTTCGACGCGGATTACCTCGCCGAGCTTGCCCGCACTTACGGCGATTTCTTCCATCGCTATCAGGAGACTCCTCTCCTGGTCATCAACACCAGCGACATCGACTTCGTCGAGAGCGAGGCCGATTTCGAAGACCTGGTCCGGGTGCTCTCGCGCATCACGCACGGCACGCATTACTACCAACCTCTCGGCACCCGCCTCTGACGAGTGGTCGCCTGCTCCAGGCGATGTTATTGTTCCCCGGGTAGGGTTCTGTCTCGAGGCGGGCTGTCCGGCGCTCAACCTTTTGCGGGTGGGCGACCAGGCAGAAAGGCACCGGCGAGGGACCAAAACCAGGAGGTGAACCTTGAAAAAGGTCACCATCAATACGCTGCGGAAGATGAAGCAGGCCGGCGAGCGCATCACCATGCTCACCGCCTACGACGCGACCTTCGCCCGCCTTTTCGACAGCGCCGGAATCGAGGTGCTGCTCGTCGGCGATTCCTTGGGAATGGTCATTCAAGGCCACGGCACGACCCTGCCGGTGACGATGGACCAGATGGTCTATCACTGCGCCAACGTCGCGCGGACCGCCGAGACGGCGCACCTGGTCGGCGACATGCCCTTCGGCAGTTACCAGGCCAGCCCCGAGGAGGCGGTGAAGAATGCCGTGCGCCTCGTCGCCGAAGGCCACATGGAAGCCGTCAAGCTCGAGGGCGGCGCCGAATACGCGGAGGTCATCTCGCGCATCGTCCGCGCCGGCGTTCCGGTGATGGGCCACATCGGCCTCACCCCGCAGTCGGTGCACAAGCTGGGCGGTTACGTCCTGCAGGGCCGAACCGAGCAGAAAGCCCAGAAGCTGCTCTCCGACGCCAAGGCGGTGGAGGAGGCCGGCTGCTACTCGCTCGTCCTCGAGATGATGCCGGCGGAGCTGAGCGCCGAGATCTCCCGGAGCGTCTCCATGCCCGTCATCGGCATCGGCGCGGGCGCGGGCTGCGACGGACAG
>Ga0209471_1001525_pt1 | contig 13627 bp, 12 predicted proteins | sample GraSoiAngelo_128_FD_185885 | JGI IMG/M metagenome (GOLD analysis project Ga0209471, IMG submission 185885) | Grasslands soil microbial communities from the Angelo Coastal Reserve, California, USA - 14_0927_12_20cm (SPAdes) (version 2) | ecosystem: Environmental > Terrestrial > Soil > Grasslands ...
GCTATCGTGCGTCACCTGATGGATCTTCATGAGGGGACCGTCGAAGTTGAGAGCCAGGGTAAGAATCTCGGGACAACTTTCACAATCACGATTCTGAAGGCGAATGTTCAGGTAGCGACTCAAAACGCAAATATCGAAACTGCTGACTCTGAGGGGCCTGACGTTCAAACCTACAGTCCGGAGTTACTTCATGGGTTGCGTGTGCTGGTCGTGGATGACGAACCAGACGCGCGCGATCTGCTCACCGCAATTCTCACGCGCTGTGGCAGCGACGTGCGCTGCAGCGAATCGGCCGCCGAAGCTCTGCAGGCATTTTCAGAGTGGAACCCGGACGTTTTGGTAAGCGACATCGGCATGCCTAACGAGGACGGCTACACGCTCTTAAAGAAGCTGCGGCAGCTGAATGCTCGCGCAGAGAAGATTCCGGCCGTCGCTTTGACTGCATACGCCACGGACGAGGATCGCTTGCAGGCCCTTTCAGCGGGCTTCCAAATCCATGTCGCAAAGCCGATCGAACCCGAGAACTTCGTTACCTCGATAGCTTCCATTCTCAGCGACAACGCCAAGTGACGCGAAGTAATTTCAGCGCTGTAGAACTTGGGCGAGCGAATTTCCCATTCCGCTTCCGTGATGCTTTGTGCTAAAACTCAGCCGGCGATGGAGTCCGCCATTAACCGCCTGCCGGCTGATGACTCCTACCAAATTCGTGGTGGGGAGTTACTTTAATGGCCAAAATGTTCCTGGCCGGCATAGGCGGTTTCGTCGGAACGATCCTGCGTTACTCAGTCAGCGGCTTGGTCCAGGATTTGAGCCGCAGCATTGATTTTCCCTACGGCACCCTCGCGGTAAATTTAATCGGTTGTCTGGCGATCGGTTTTCTTTCTCAACTGGCTGAGTCCCGCGGCTACTTCACGGCCGAAACACGCACGCTAGTCTTCATCGGCGTGCTCGGCGGCTTCACGACGTTTTCAGCATTCAGTAATGAAACGATGAATCTGTGGCGCGAAGGCGAGAACCTTCTTGCGATTGCGAACGTTGCGGCGCATTTGGTGCTGTGCCTGGGCGCAGTATGGCTGAGCCGCGCCGTTGCATATCGGATTTGGGGATAGCTGTACCGCAAGTTTTTAACTTGCGGTTTCATATCGGAGGTCTATCGCAATGATGCTTCCTAATGAAGGTTACTTGCTTCGCATTTTTATCGGCGAGAGCGATCGCCACGACGGCAAACTGCTGCACGAATGGATCGTGATCAAGGCGCGAGAGGAAGGGCTCGCCGGCGCGACCGTGATGCGCGGCATGTTAGGTTTTGGCGCCCACAGCCGCCTGCACACTTTTAAGATCGAGCGCCTGTCACAGGACCTTCCGATCATCATCGAGATAGTCGACACGCGCGAGAAGCTCGAAAAATTTCTAGAGCTGATCGATAACGAAATTGAAGAAGGCATGGCGACGCTGGAAGAGGTGAAGATTCATTTCTATCGCTCGGGTCAGAAGCCCGACCGTTAGGGAGGGCTACCGTGTTGCTGCGCTGCTTGAGATTCAATTGCCACTTCGTAGTTCTCGGTTTTGAAAGGCCGAAATCCACGCTTCAAATAATTCGGCATCGAAGCCGCGTCATCCAGCGTGCACGTGTGCAGCCAGACACAATTTGTACCGTCGGCCCATGCCTGCTCAACTGCGCACGTCAGCAAGTGTTTCCCTAAGCCACGTCCAATAAAATTGCCGATCAATCCGAAGTAAGCGATCTCAGTTGAGCCGTCTTCGCACTTTCGCAACTCAAAATATCCCGCCGTCTCGTCTGCATAAGTCATCAACCACAATGAGATCTCCGGTTGCGTCAAGTAATCCGTGATTTGCTCGTCAGTCCATGGCAGACGATCGACCCAGTGATAATTCTTTCCAACCTCGACGTAGAGAAAGCGAAAGAGTTCGATCGGGCAATCGCACTGCTCCACGATCCGAATCAGAGGATCGTCGAGCTTCGCGCCGCGCAATTCAGAGCGGTCGCGCATTTCAAGATAAGTGCGCGTGACCTGGAGCGCAGGCATCCCTGCCTGCGGTTCGCCCGGCATCCTTGCCGGCGCTTTTTGGTGACTTTGCAGGCTGGAAGCCTGCGCACCGCCCGCAGGATGCGGGCGCTCCAGATTGGGGCGCTCCTGAGCTGGGCGCTCCTCATTCGCACTCGTGGACTTTGCCGAACTCACTTGTCCTTACCCGCCGCTCTGGCTCGAGGATGAAATCGATCGTAAGTCTTCCGCATATGCATGTCGGTGATGTGGGTGTAAATCTGCGTCGTCGAAATGTCGCTGTGCCCGAGCAGGGCCTGCACGGAACGCGAGTCGGCGCCGTGCTGCAGCAAGTGCGTCGCAAAGCTGTGCCGCAGCGTGTGCGGCGAGACGTCGGGCATGCCCGCTTTCGCTGCGTGCTTCTTAATGATGGCCCAGGCGTCTTGTCGCGTTAACGCGCGGCCACGATGCAGAAACAGGTGCGGCTTTGCTTCGCTCCCAAGTTTCTTGCGCACGCCCAGATACTTTTGCAACCAGTGAATCGCACTCTTGCCGATGGGCACGCGGCGTTGTTTGTCGCCCTTGCCGTGACACGCGACCAACCCCGAATGAACGTCCACGTCGCTCGTGCGCAGCCCGACGGCTTCTGAAACCCGAACGCCGGTCGCATACATCAACTCCAGCAACGCCCGGTCGCGCACACCTTCATCAGTCGCGACGTCAGGCGTCGCCATTAATGCTTCGATTTCTTCTTCAGTCAAAAACCGCGGCAAGTATGAAATTCGCTGCGGGGTGTTGAGGTCTTCAGCCGGATGACGCTTGATGTGACCGTCGAGCATTAGAAAGCGATAGAAACTGCGCGCTGCGCTGACGGCTCTTGAGACCGACGCAGGCGCCAAACCAGCGCGCGACATCCGCGAGATCCACTCGCGCAGATCTTTCCGCTCCAAATCTTCGATCGGCTTGCCGTTTTTCTCAGCGCAGCTTTGCAGCTTCGCAATGTCGCGGGCGTAGCTCTGCAACGTATTGGCAGAGAGACCTTTCTCGACTTGAATGTAGCTGAGGAACTCGCAGACGAAATCGCGACTGGTAGTTCGGTGCGACATCGACTTCAGATTAGCACAGGTCAGAACCGCCTGCGGTAGCGGGCGGTTTACCGGTGAATGCAAGTGCGATTAGGTCGAAGGTCAACCGCCCGCTACCCGCAGGCGGGCTGGATACAAATCTTCGCGGACCAGGGAAAACAAGACTGCGTCGTGAGGCGTGCCGTTAATTAACAACCGCTTGCGCAAAATTCCTTCACGCGTCGCGCCTGCTTTTTCGGCGACGCGTTGGCTGCCCACGTTATCGACGGCCGCAACTATTTCGATTCGATGCAAACCGAGTTGTTCAAAACCGAATCGCGCCGCCAATCTCGTCGCCGCCGTCGCCACGCCTCGCCCGCTGGCGCTCGTGCGCACCCAGTAGCCGAGATTGGCCATCTGATGTACGCGATTGATAAAGTTCAGACCAACGCCGCCCAGAAACTTCTGCGAGGTTGTGTCGACAACCGCAAAGCTGTACCACTCGTCACCCTGGCTGGCGAGTTCTCTGGCGGACACAAATTCGCGGCTTTCTTCGATCGAATATTCCTCGTGACACCACGGCAGCCACTTCGACACTTCAGAGATTGACTCGCGCACGGCTTCGTATAGCAGGTGCGCGTCCGAATCGCGATACGTGCGAATCATAATTGATCCGTCCGTAAATTCAGCTTCCATGGGATGCGACGATGTGTTCAGAGTGCGTGGTTATGGTTTCGCCGGAGCTTTGTACTTATCAATCAGTTCCTGCATGCCGGCCGTTGAATTGTTGTGACGATATTTATAGTAAGCCTCGAAGTCCTGAATGTATTGTTGCCGCACCGTCTGAAGCGCAGCATTCCCTTCTGAAAGCGCAATCGCGTGAGCGTAAGCGTCAATCACTGCATCGAGCAGTGCCCGAGCCTTCTTCAATTCTTCATCCCGCGAAGATCCGCTGGGCATGCCCTGATAGCGCTTCACTTCATTTTGATATTCGTCATTCACAATGCCCGCGAGCATGACGAAGTTGTAAGGATCCGAAGGCGCGAGTTCCGAAGCCTTCGTGTAACTCGCTCGGGCTTTGGCGCGATCGCCACTCACCAAATTGAGCAGGCCCATCGATTGATACAAACTTGGCAACACGACTGTCTGGTAAGAAGTCCAACCGGCATCATCGACATCGGCCGGCTTTTTGTTGCCTTGAATCATTTCGATCGCGTGCGTATCGAATTGAATGCTTTGCGCCACGAACTTTCCGTTCTTGTTCTTCGCCTCATCCGTGCCGGTGGCTACCAATTGGACCAGCACCGCCAGTGAATCGGGATTTTTCGCCAGGTGCGCCGTCCCGAGCGAGAACGCGTCGTCGGCACGCTTTGCGGCCGTGAGCGCCTCGATGGCTATGGGCACAATCAATTCCTGCTCGGAAGGTTCTTTGAAAATTTCTTGATAGGAGTGCGCCAGCGTCACTTTTTGCGCGGTGTCTTTGACCGACGAAATGTGGTTGGCCAAGCGGCGCGCGACTTGCGGCCGCAAAGCGCTCTTCGGATATTTCTTGACGAAGTCTGTCGCAGCTTTGAGCTTGGCAGTTGAATCGGTCGCGGCGGCAATCGCCTGCGCCGCTTTTTGTTCATCAGCCGAGACCTTTGGCTGATTCAGTGGTTGAGCAGCAGACGCGCTGGCGACTAATGCAATCAGCGCCGCACAAAAAATAATCGATCCTCTTCGCATGTTGTACCTTCGGAAATTCAGGATGGGGCATGAAAGCCGCGAACATTCTGCTTTACGAGCAAGCACGGGAGCAAGCGACGAAACAACTGTCGGTTGAGTTTCAGATTAATCCGAGGCGCCGCGTCCGACGTTCGCTCGCTGTGGCACACGACGATAGCGATGCGCGATCGGCCGGCGGCGACCGATCCCGATCGCGTTACGCGAAATAATCAGCGTGGGCGGCAACTGTCGGCGCTTAAATTCATTTGCCGGCGACTCAACACGATTGAGAATGTCATAAACCAAATCGCGATCGTGTCCAGCAGCGATGATCTCTTCTGGCGACTGCTTCCGCTCGAAATAAAGCTGCAAAATTGGATCGAGTTTCTCGTACGGCGGCAGCGACTGTTCATCCAATTGACCCGGGGCCAGTTCCGCTGACGGCGGTTTGTTGATGATCGTTTCAGGAATCAGTTCACGCTCGCGATTGTAAAGCCGGGCAAGTCCGTAAACTTCCGTTTTCAAAACATCGCCAATTACCGCCAGCCCGCCGTTCGTATCTCCATAAAGCGTGCAGTAACCCAATGCCAGTTCGGATTTGTTTCCGGTGGAAAGCAGCAAACGGTTCTCGGCGTTCGAGATCGTCATCAGAATGTTTCCGCGCAGCCGCGATTGCAGATTCTCAACCGCACGTTCCGTCGTGCTTTTGTTTTCAACGTGAGGCTCCGGCAGATCAAGTTGGTTTCGCAAGGCGTTGAACGCATCGCTAATCGGGTTGACGCGACTTTCAATACCAAACCGCCGGCTCAGATCAATCGAATCGTCGATGCTGCCCTGCGAAGAGTATGGCGAAGGCATCGTCACCGCCAGCACGTTTTCTTTGCCCATTGCTTCAGCCGCCAGCGCCGCAACGACCGCAGAATCGATGCCACCTGACAATCCCAGCAGCGCTTTGGCGAAATTGTTCTTGCGCGCATAGTCGCGAATGCCGAGGACGAGGGCCTCGCGCACCGTTTCGATATCATCGCCCGGTAGACACCGCGAGTCAGGGATGCCGCAATCCAGATCGACAGTCTCAATGAATTCTTCGAACGGCGGCGCTTGCATGATGATTTTTCCGGTCGCGTCAGAGATGATGCTGGCGCCGTCGAAAATTATGCCGTCGTTTCCGCCGACGAGATTCACAAAAATGATCGGCAGGTTTGCCATGCGCGCGCGATGTGAAACCATTTCGCAACGCATTCCCATTTTGCCTTTGTTGAATGGCGACGCGTTGATCGAGATAAGCAATTGCGCGCCCATCTCGATCAATTCCTGCGCGGGATCGTTTGGATACAACCGTTGCTTCCAGAATGTCTTGTCATTCCAGAAATCTTCGCAAACCGCGACCCCCAGATTCTTTTTATCCAGGTCGAACAGTCGCCGCTGCCGTGCAGGCTCGAAGTACCGCGGATCGTCAAACACGTCGTATTCCGGCAGCAGAGTCTTGTCGGCAAAACCGAGTAGGTGTCGGTCGCGAATCACCGCCGCTGAGTTGTAAAGCTTCTTGCCGGTCGGCTGATCGTTCGGTCGCACGGTTCCGACAATCGCCGTCAAACCTTCAGTTGCCTCGATAATGTTGTTTAGCGGATCGAGAGCCGATCGAACTACGTCCGGATCGAGAAACCAATCAAACGATGTGTAACCCTGGATGGTAACTTCGGGAAAAACGATCAGATCGGAGGCATCTCTCTTTGCTCGATCGATTGCGTTGAGGATTCGCTGAACGTTGCCTTCGTAATCGCCGTTGGTGGTGTTTATCTGCCCGATGGTTACGCGCATCCAGGTGGATTCTAACAGTAGAGCGCTGGGTTATAAAAAGGAGCGAACGCGGCAATTAGGGCCGCTTCGAAGCTCATCGCGCGGGTCAGCAGATCGCGGGAAAGAACTCCCCAGGCGCCCTGCTTGCTGCGCACGTCGCGAATGCCGGCAAAGTCATCGATCACGATTCCAAGTTCGCGTTTGCCTTGGATCACATCTTTGACGATTGCATCCGGCACTTCGATCGAAGGCGACATGCCAAAGGTCTCGCGCTCACCGTTGGTAACAAAAGCCCAGCCGCGCAAGAACGTGTGCCATTCGCCCTCGACTGAGATCGAGTGAAATCCGCCTTCCAGCCCGACGTACAAATCCGCGTCCAATTTCTGATCGAGCAAAATCTGGCGAACTGCTAATGCGCGTTGGCGTGCTCCACTCATCAACTCCCAATCGTTTAGCGGCATTGCGGGCGCCTCAGTCTTAACCGATCGCGCGACCACGTTTGCGTCCCGCCACGTCGAATCGATCCCGGCAACGCGTGCGATCGCCGCGCGTACCGCCATGATCTTTGCAGCCCGATCAGAGCCCAGGGCGATCCGCTCGATCCGCGGGCACTTGGCGTTTGCTTGAGTTGACATCGATGACGGGCGTTGTTGTAATCGAAATTAGTTGAGAGTACAAGCTTCGAGCTTGGAGTGTCAGAAGCCCGCGCGTTAGCAAGGGTTTTCAAAAGAAGCCCTCCCTAATGGCCGGGCTTCTGAAACGATTCCCAGTCTGATCAATTATCACGAGGTGCAAAGTGTCAGTTGCTGATCTCATTTACGACTGGAATACTGTCGCACCTGAACTGCGCAAACCCGATCGCCACGTCGGATTTGACGACGAGACTTTGCGCGATGGTCTGCAATCGCCGTCCGTGTGCGAGCCTCCCGTGGAAAAAAAGATTGAACTCCTGCACCTGATGAACGAACTCGGGATCGATACTGCTGACATTGGCTTGCCTGGCGCAGGAGGAACGCACGCGGCCGGCGTCGAGTTGATGGCGCGCGAAATTGCCGAAAAGAAAATGAAGATTAGGCCGAATTGCGCGGCCCGCACGCATCGAAACGACATCATTCCCATCGCGGAAATTTCGCAGCGCGCCGGAATTGCGATCGAAGCCTGTACCTTCATCGGCTCTTCACCGATTCGTTTCTACGCTGAAGAATGGACACTCGAGAAGCTTCTGAAATTAACCGAAGAAGCCGTGACGCTGGCCGTCAGTGAAGGCTTGCCGGTGATGTTCGTCACTGAAGATACGACGCGTGCGAATCCCGAAACGCTGCGCGCTCTTTACACGACAGCGATTCGCTGCGGCGCGCGCGCGGTTTGCGTTTGCGACACGGTCGGACATGCGACGCCGGACGGTGCGCGCGAAGTGGTGAAATTTGTCCGCGGAATAATCGATGAACAGGGCGAGACAGTGCGGCTCGACTGGCACGGTCACCAGGATCGCGGTCTCGGCGTGATCAATTCGATCGCCGCAATCCAAGGCGGCGCGGATCAGATTCACGGCTCAGCGCTCGGCATGGGTGAGCGCGTTGGCAATGCCCCAATGGATCAACTGCTCGTGAATTTGAAACTCTTGGGATGGATCGAAAACGATCTGACGCGGTTGCGCGAGTACTGTGACAAGGCGGCGGATGCTTGTGGCTGGAATGTTCCTTTGAATTACCCGGTGTTTGGCAAAGACGCATTCCGCACTGCGACCGGAGTTCACGCCGCGGCTGTGATCAAAAGCTATCGTAAAGGTGACACGGAACTCGCCGATTTGATTTACTCAGGCGTTCCCGCCGGACTATTTGGTCTGAAGCAAGTGATCGAAATCGGGCCGATGAGCGGCAAGTCAAACGTGATCTTCTGGCTCGAAAACCGCGGCGTTGAAGCCAGCGAAGATCGCGTAAATCGAATCTACGAACGCGCGAAGCAATCAACTGCCGTCCTAACTGAACAAGAGTTGCTCGCGCTGGTGTGAACTCGATCCGTGTGACTCTTAATTTGAGGGAACGGTGATCGTCGCCGATCCCGCTTTGCCGGCGGGAAATCGTTTCTGACGTGCGATTTTCAAAGCTTCGGCATTACCACCAAACGCGTCTGTGACGCGCCCGCTTTCATCGTAAATAACCTGAACTGAAACTTCCTTTGCTCCCGGAGTCGGCGACGGACTTGCTGACGATTCACTCGCCTGCGGTAACTGAGTTGGTTCGTCGGTTGGCGCCGGAGTTTCAATCGCTGCTTTTGTGTCAACGGCGATCTTCGCAGCCTTGCTGCGCGCGTACCAGCCCCACGGAACTGCGATAACCGCGACCATCAGGATCACTGCGGCGAAAATCCAGGCAAGCTTTCGTGGTCCATAAGAGAACGGTGATTCGTTTTCAGAGAGCAGTGTTCCGAAGGGCGCGTTGCGGCTGACATGAGTTGACGGAGGCTTCATCGGTTCTTCATCGAAGAGGGAGACCGAATCCGAAGGATTTGCTTTTTGGGAGCGAGTCTCGATTGGGCAAGCTGCTTGCGCGCTCTTCGCATTTCCGTTCGGAAAGGGATTCTTGGGAGTGATGCCTTCGTCCAGCAGCCGCAATCCTTCGAGCACGACCGACGCCCAGGGTTGATCAATTGTTCGTTCCGGGGAGTCAACTGCGGGTTCAAATGTGAACGACGCCTTCGAGAGGGTTAGCGCGTAATACACGGCTTCGATGCCGCTAATAGATCCAATCGACGCATGCACGAGCGATCCTGAATCCAAATAAAAGTTTCCTTCGCCTTTCTCGCAGTTGATCTCAATGCAGCCAGTCTTTCGCTGGTTGCAGAAAAATTCTATCAACTCGGCAAGCGACAGATCCGACAATTCACCAGACAGTGGCATGGGCTTTCATTCGTTGTGGCTGTGCGGTCGAGTGCGACCGGCGATCGAAATTCAGGAGTGCTCGATCAGCAACTTCGTTCGTTTGAACGTGAGGCAGAGCAAACGCGCACGGGCGAATGCCACTAACATCTTAGGTGGTTGACTGATGTTTGTCCAGAGCCAACCTAGATAAAAACTCAAAAAATACTGAAGGTTTCAGCTATCTTTGCATTGGCGAACGTCCAAAATCGGCAATCGCACCAGCAATTTCATCAATCACCGCGAGAGTTTGCCGATCAGCGGTGGCGTCGTTGCAGAGGATGGAAAAAACCAAAATTTCACCGGTCGACGTCGTCGCATAACCCGAGAGAGAGTGGACATAAGTCAGCGTTCCGGTCTTTGCGAAAATGCGTCCCTCGTATCTTTTCAGACGCGAACTGAGCGTTCCGTCCCTGCCCGCGACCGGCAGCGAATCATGAAACGTCGTGGCGCCCGCGGTCTTGGCGATCGCAACCAACAGCCGAGCGGTAACCTCTGGCGTGATTAGATCCAAACGGGACAAACCGGATCCATCGCGAAGCTCGATCGCCGAGGGCGAAATTCCTTTCTGTTGTAGCCAAGCTTTTACGACTGCGGTTCCTGCTTGATCGTCGCCGCGCGACTGATTCTTTTTCGGATCGGGATCGGGCGCCATCGAGCCACGCTCTTTTCCAACCGTGCGCAACAACAGTTCAGCGAAAAGGTTATTGCTCTCCTTATTTGTCCGGTGAACGATTTCGCCGAGGGGTTCGCTGTCCTGATACGCAAGCTCGGAGGATTTTGGCGGATCGAACTTCTCGTTTTCTGCGATACGGAAATCGCGACTGCGAACATCGCCGCCAACTTTGATTCCGCGCGAGATCAGTGCTTGCTTGAAAAGAGTCGCGGCCCACAATGCAGGATCGTGAACTGAAAGAAACGCGGAGAACGCGTGGCCAGTAACAGGGAAATCGCCCCACACTCGTATTTCGTTGCTCGACAGATCGCGAATCAGGCCGATGGTTGTCGGAGCGTCGCCATCGGCGGTGTTCGCATTGTTCGTCAAGTGGACATAGTTTTCGTTCGGAGTGACAACGACGCCGGCTGCGCTTCCTTTCTTATTAGACGGCGCGATGGTCACTTCCACGCTGTTCTCGTTGACAGAGAGCGCGCTGGGTTCGGCGCCGAAGTACCATTGCAAATCGTTCCACTGCCAACCCAGGCCAAACAAGTCGCCGCGAAAATAACTTGCGTCGCCGATGACGTTGCCGCGGATTTCGCGAACGCCTGATTGGTAAAGTTGATCCGCAAATTTCGTGATTGATGGCGCGTCGCCTTTCGGTTTGGCAATCAAATCCGGCGCGCCGCGGCCGTACAACCTCACCTCGCCTTTGATGACTCCATTCGCGTCCGGCTTGTCTCCGTAGACGGAAGTACGCCAGCGATAATCCGCGCCGAGCAAATCGAGCGACACCGCCGTGGTGTAAACCTTCATGTTCGACGCGGGCACAAATAGTTTGTCGCTGTCATGCGAATAAATCGCGTGTCCGTCGCTCAGCGACGTTACGAAAATGCCGAACCGTGCTTGCTGAGTATCGGTTGAACCAAGAATGCGGTCGATTTCAGCGGCCAGCACAGCGTCTGCGGCCGGCTTTACCACTGACGATTCGGGCGTCGATTGTTTCGCAGGAGCGGGAGAAGCCTTTATCTTTTCGGCGCGCTTGGGTTGGCCGTTCAGCAGGCGCACTGAAATACTTGCCGCGATTAAGACGATTAAGAAGAGCAGTGTGGCTTTTCGTTTTGACATCGTGCTAACTTGCAAACAAGCTCGCCGTTCGATCTGCGCTTAAGAGTTCGCGCGTCGCCGTGTAAACATCTTCAACTTCGATTTGCATCACGCTCTCGCTGAACATCAATCGCGAGGTTCCCAGAGGAATGTAGGCATGCGGAGTCGGCACATCAATCAGCACTACGACCGGCGTGCCCACTGCCGCCGCGATATGAGCCGGCCCCGTATCGTTTGATACGAACACGGCCAGTCGTGCCTGGGCGGCGGCCAATTGGGGCAACGAAAGTTTGTCCAGGATGACGGATGACGATGGAAACAGCGGGCGCATCTGCTGAATCAGATGACGCTCTTCCGGGCCCACGAAAACGATCGGGCGAACACTGTCATTGCGAATCAGCGAATCGGCCAATTGCGCAAAACGCTCGATGGGCCAACGCCGTCCGGGATGACCCGCGCCGGGGAACAGGCCAACCAGCGGCGCGCCCGCATCCGCTTTCGCCGGGCGCAACATCATGTCGATGGCGCGATCGTCTTCGGGACTCGTCGTAAGTTTGGGAATGCGCGGAGCATTCTTGATTCCCAAAGGCGCCAGCACATCGAGATAACGATCGACCAGATGCTGCTTTGGATCGTTTCGATCGATCGGCGGCGTGGGTTTGAAGTTCGCGAGAAAGTCGAGTGAGCGCCCGGGCCGCCGAGCAAATAAGCGTTGACGGGCACCGGAAAAAAACCCGAGCAGATTGGTTTCGGAAAAACTGTGCAAGTCGATCACGAAATCAAACTGGCGCCTTCGGATGTCTTTGGTGATTTGAAGTACTTTCCAAATTGAGAGCGGCTTGAATCCGTCGCGCAAGGCCACGCGATCAATCTCGATCGTTTCGGCTGCATATCCGGACATTCGGATGATCTCGCCGCCTGGTTTACCGACCGCGACGGTCATCTTTGCATGAGGAAATTTCTCGCGAAGGGCGCGCAGAGCGGGCAGGCTCATAACCACATCGCCGAGCTGTCCGAAATCGATGACGAGGATGTTGCGCGGGTTGAAGGTCACTTCAGATGCTTATCGAAAAATTCTGCGCCGGCGTGATACGAGCGCAGCCAATCCTGATGACGCAGGAAATCGTGAATCTCGTCGGGATAAATTATCTCTTCAAAGTAAACGCCGTTTTTGCGCAGCAAACGAACGAGATTAACAGTCTGCGAGAACTCGACGTTGCGATCGTCGTCGCCGTGAATAAGTAGCACTGGCGATTTCCATTTATCAACCGATGAGATCGGCGACGACTCGCGTGCGACTCGGTTGCGCTCAGCAGTATCGGTCGGTACGCGCAAGCCTGCAACGCTGACACTCCAATCATGCACGCCGTGAAAATCTACGCCGGCGCTGAATACATCTGAATTGCGCGCCAGGCCCAGCGCAGTCAGATATCCGCCGTACGATCCGCCCCACAGCCCGATGCGCTTGCTGTCAACATCATCGCGGCTGCGCAGATATTTCGCGCCGGCATAAACATCCTGATACTCGGAAGCACCGCGCGCGCCCCGATGCTGAGCCAGGCGAAACGCGCGGCCATAGCCAATGCCGCTGCGATAATTTACCGACAGAACCAGGTAGCCGCGGTTGGCCAGATACTGATTCATCGCGTAAGAGTTGTGATAGTAATAAAGATAATGCCAGCCCAGCAGCATTTGCCGCATTGGCCCACCATGCATGAAAACCAGCGCCGGCATCTTGCCTGACGCGTTTGCCGGCTTGAATAGCTGTCCGTGAATTTCAGTCCCATCGGCAGCTTTGAAGATCACCTGCTCAGGCACGACGAGTTTGGCTGCAGGGAAGTCGTGCGGCAGCGCTTGCGGTGCGAGCGCCTTCATATTCGATCCCTCCGTGCGCGCTGTGAAAGGCATAAACGGATCGCGCGCGGTTGAATGAAAGAATGCGACGCGCCGATCGTTATCGAACAGCGCGGGGTACATCTCAATACCTTCGCCTGTAGTGATTTGCCGGGGTGTTCCGCCGGCGACATTGGCCCACCACAAATGACGTCGATCAATGTCGCTCTTATTAGTTGAAAAGACGACGAAGGATTTGTCTTGCGAGAGCGCGACGTTCTCGACTTCAAAGTTGCCCGGTGTCAACGCTTCGATTGTTCCACCTTCCGCCGGGATCGAATACAAATGCATCCACCCATCTTTCTCGGAAGGGAACAGCAGACGATTGCCCGCAACCCATTGCCAGAAATCATCACCCGCGTTTCCCGGATACGAATCGTTCTCTTGATCACCCGAGCGCCAGGCTTGTTTGGCGGCGCCCGTATTCGCGTCGGCAACAAAGATAGCCCAGGGTTGCGTGCGTTCTCGATCGAGCGAA
>Ga0209471_1001526_pt1 | contig 13626 bp, 14 predicted proteins | sample GraSoiAngelo_128_FD_185885 | JGI IMG/M metagenome (GOLD analysis project Ga0209471, IMG submission 185885) | Grasslands soil microbial communities from the Angelo Coastal Reserve, California, USA - 14_0927_12_20cm (SPAdes) (version 2) | ecosystem: Environmental > Terrestrial > Soil > Grasslands ...
GACACTTTACTGCCGGGATCGATGCGCGCACAAATGTAGTAATAACCCGTCGGCGTATCTGATGGTATTCCGCCACCAGTCGGGTAAGCCTTGTTGGCGCCCGCAGCGAGATCGACGGTGTTACTGATTCGTCCACCCCGCAACAGTACATCCTCAGAGAAATGCGGTGAGAAGGTAGCGAAGCCGGGCGGGACATTAGTGTCAGTTGAAAGCACGACATCGATCATAAAGCCGTTCGCCGAATCGAGCGTGCCGGTAGTGCCGGGCGCGGTTGCCGTACCGATATTCCTTGCCAGCACGTGAATCGACGGGCCGATGTCGTCACCAGCAATAGCCGCCGATGGCCCGTGGATCTTCACAATCAGATCGGGCATCGCTTTCTGAGCATTGTGCGGTGCGCCGAGTACCGGAATAATTATCGCCGCGAGGACGATAACAAACGTACTGGGAACGAGGGTCTGCAGATGGATGGAAGAGTGATATCTGTGCATGGGTGATCTCCTTTTTGGTTTCGTAGTGAAGAGATTTACAGCGACTATCGACGACCCGACTGGCTGTCTTCTTAGGAAGTTCATTGAGCCGCGAGGAGGCTGGCCATGAGCTAGCTCATTACGTTCTTGTTTGCGTACTCATCGTACTCCAGAGTGGCGGATACGTCCATGATTTGGGAGTGTCAAATTGAGTTCTTCTATAAAGTGTCTACATGGTAGGTGCTTATCCACGGCATAAAGCGAAGCTGCCGGAGACAACGCGCACAATTGCAGAATTGGATACTCGATTTTGACCGAAGCGTGGTTGGAGAAGAAGAAGAAGAAGATTCCCGAGCTATCCCTTCGGCGCTTTGTAGCCCTTGCGATTTCTTACCGTAACGTCAGCGCGCGAAAGCTTCACCTCGATCGCGCGCCATTTGCCGTCACGGGTGCGATTCGTCGAACGATAACCGATCGTGTATTGCCGTCCTAGGTCCTGCGCAATCTCTGCAAACGCGTCGCGCAACTCCTGACCACCCGGCGTGTCGACGTAGCGGCCGCCGCTTTTCTCGGCAAATCTTTTAAGAATCGAAGTTGCCCCTACGTCGCGCGCCGGACCTTGCTCGGCCATGTTCACGGCGTAAATCGTGGCGCTGGCGTGGAGCGCATTATCGAGAGCCTTGTCGGAGCTGGCGCGACTGTAGTTCTCGCCACCGTCAGACAGAATTACGATCGCGCGGCGCTTCTCTTCGCGCTTCCCGAGATCGTCCGCGGCTCTTAACACCGCATCGTTGAGCGCCGTCATCGTTCTAATCCTCAAGCCATACGCTTTCGCGGGCAAATCGCGCCCGGGAGAAAAATCCTGGAGCTGTTCAACCTTCGTATCAAAGTTGTAGAAGGCCGCGACGTCTTGATCGCGGAGACCGTCAAGAAAATGAATCGCCGCGCCGCGGCCGAGCGTGAGACGGGACTCCATGCTGCCGGATGTGTCGAGCAAAATCGCGGCGGCGAAAGGAGTGTCTTCGGCGCTGAACGTCGAAATCTTTTGCGCTGCGCCGTCTTCAAAAACCTGAAAGTCGCCTCGCTTTAGCCCGGTGACGAACTTGCCGTCCTTATCGATCACGGTCGCATTCACTACTACCAGATCGGTGCTGACGCGGACTACGTCGTCGTCTTGATCCTGCGACCATTGATCTTGTTTCAGCCGATTCGAGAGCGAAGTTGTCCGGTCGGAAATTGGCCGCTTAAGGGCGGCCTCTAGACGGTGGGCAGGTAGAAACAGCGAAGCTGAAGCAACAAGCGCGATCAGAATTGCTATGGGCCGGGCGAGTTTCACGAACTTATCGGCTGACCTCTCTCAGATGCTGAACTAACCCTAACAGCCGGTTGGCTTGGCCGATGACCGCAGCCGAGACGACATGCCGCGGCGTTTTTTCGACAAGATTTTGCAGTTCGTCGGCGAGTTCACCGACGCGCTTAACCAGCGATTTCATATCCGCAGGTATGTCTTTGATGTCGGCATCCATATCAGCTTCCGAGCCGCCGGCGTCGTTGCGAATTTTCTTTGTCAGCTTTTCCATACGCTCCATCCGCTTCGCGTCTTCGCCAACGAATGACTGCCTCTTTTCATAACTGTCGGAAAGCTGCAACGCGAGCTGTGACACTTCCCGTGCTCGTGCAAGATGCTCATCATACTTCTTTTTGTCTTCCTTGATTTCCATCTTCGCCCGCATCTCGTTCTCGGGCGATCCGAAATTCACGTCCTTGTCGTCTTTGCTCGAACTGTTCTGAGTCGGATCCGTAGCAGGTGACGCGCCAGGGTGCGGCGATGTTTGCGCCGAAGTGGGGCTCGCGAAAAGGAACAGACCCGCCGTCAGCAACAACGCGCGAAAAGTCTGTCGATGAAATGAGAGCGACAGCATCGTAAGAATCGCGCCAATCGTAGCCGAATGATAGTCCCGGCTCAAGCACGCGATACTGTGCTGTGACGAACGAAAACGAAGAGACGTTGGCCGGCGTGGGGGAAAATATTGAGCACTGGATGCCGCGTGATGCAAATGTTGAGCGAAAGTAAGTCGGTGACGATCACTCATGACTCATCATCCGGCAATCATCACTTGGCTCAGGGAACCTTCTGCGGATTCTTTTCGGTGTTAAGGAATTCTCCCTCTTTGGGTGCTGGGCGGCCGACGATGATTGTCTTTGGCGCCGGTGCATCCATCGCGGGACGCGGTGCGCCGGGCATCGCTTTCGCGGGGACTGCAGCGCGATCGCTTCCGCTCACGACGCGCAGGAAGGTCGCCGAAACGTAATCCTGTACCTGCACTTCGACCTGATAACGCACGCGGCCGTCGGGCGGAAGCTCGTTCGAATCGGGCGTGATCACTCGCGTTTCGGTGGCGCCGCCGGTCCGCTTCCGTAACTGCAATTCGACCGCGACGTTGTGCAGCGACTCGTTGGAAATGTTATGGACGGTGCCTGCCAGAACGCTCTTGCCGCCGTTGGTTACGGCGTCGTCGACCAGCACTTCGACTTTGGGCGGAGCTTTGCGGTTCGCCTCCGCTGCCGTCGTTTCGGTCGCCGCGATTTGGCGCTCGTGCCGTTTCCGCAGATAAATATATCCACTGAAAACGCTGCCCGTGAGAATCAGCGCGCAAAGAATTCCGAGGAGTAGCCGGCGTGTATGGCGCCGCTCTTCTTCTTCGAGAGGGATGGGTTCAGTTTCGAGTTGATTTAGGATTTGCATTGATTACAACTGATTTAGGAGTTGCGTCGACGCTAACAATTTTCGTACCTGTGTTTGCAACGACGACCGAAAATTTCAAATTCAAATCTGACTTGTTGCGCGAAGTTGAGGGCGCCGCACCGGTCACATTTTCGATCAAAGCACTAAGGAATTCCTGTTCGGCAATGCCCGTGCTCGGCAGCGTGGTCCATTCCGCTCCAGTTGGCCCATCCGTTCGCCCTTCGATCTTCGCATTCACGGAAACGTTCGCACTAGTTCCGTCAATCGGCTGGACTTCAACCGTAATCGTATAGCGCCCCCGCGTCCAACCGCGACTGTCCGAGTTGACAATACTCGCATAGCGATTCAACTCAGATTGAGTAACCACTGCGCCCTTGATGAAGGTGTAGGGTTGACTGACCAGGATGCCTTCGCCTGGCTTTGACGAGGCTTCATCGAGGATCAATTTGCGATCCCGCATCACGTCGGTGACTGCTTTGATCAGCACGTCGCGCCGCGCTGTCATCCGGTAAGGATTCGGCAGCAGTGACACAGTTCGCGTTTTGTCTTTGCCAAAATTTATTCCAGAACCTGTCGTGCCGGTGTCCTGCTTCGTCCCGTTATTTGCGGGAGCCTTATTGGCGCTGTTGTCGCTGATCCGCTGATTCTGTGAGTCGACGCCCTTGCCTTGCCCCAAGGCAAAAGTCGCCGCCGCCAGCACAACCACGAGAATAAGAAAGTGCCGTGAAACTTTCATGATCTTGTCCTTACCATTTTTGAGAAGAGAAACAACCGGGGACATTTCGAGAATAATCCGATTGATCGTGAAAGACAAGCAGCTTTGTGCGCAACGAGCGAACAGCGGGTGCGAGTGTGAAATTAATTGGGCTGTAGCAGCATCAGCACAGAATCACGTAGAATCACTTCAACGGGAGAGTCAGTCATGGGTCGCGGATTCAAGGGTTTCATCATCATACTTGCGGTCGTACTTGTCGCGTCTGCACAAAATCCTGCCCCGAACACGGACACGATGAAGAAGGCCAACGCGCGACCCGCCGAACCTCAACCCAAATCCGATCCTTTCGATGGAGCTTCAATCGAGAAGATGACCGGCCAATGCGTCTCGCTCCAGACGGAGCAAGGCGCCATCGTGATTGAGATGCTGCCGGTGAAAGCTCTGGAAACGGTGCGAAGTTTCCTCAATCTCGCGGCGAGTGGTGCGCTTAATTCGACGACGTTCAGCCGGACCGTTCCGGGGTTCGTGATTCAAGGCGGCAATCTTTCGACCAGCGAGAAATGGAGCGCGGAGTTGGCCGCCCGCATGTCGCGACATCTTCCCGATGAACCCAGCGACCTGAAGCACGTGCGCGGAATTGTTTCGATGGCGCGGACCGAAGAGCCTAACAGCGCAACGACGCATTTCTTTATCCTCGTCGGGGAAGGGTCGCATCTCGACGGGAAATTCGCGGGGTTCGGTCGCGTAATTCGCGGTATTGAAGTGGCCGACGCCATCAATCGCGCGCCCGCCGAAAGCGAGAAGCCCAACGTGCCGGTTCGCATTACGCGCGCCGAAGTTGCCCCATGTCGCAGGTAACCCGAATGATTCGGTTCTCACGCAAACATAGGTTGATTTTCGTTGCTTGCCTGCTGTGCTTCTCAGCTTGTGCTGACGAAGGGCCGAGCGAGGCAACGCCGGAAGCCACGAAGCGCTTTCTCAAATTACGAGGTTATGAATTCGACGAAGCTTCATTCTTCAAAGCTGCGGCGGCTGGAGACGCTTTGGCCGTGAACGGATTCCTTAGCGCCGGAATGAATCCAAACGCAAAGGACCAAAACGATGACACCGCGTTGACCGCGGCAGCCGACCGGGGCGATCTGCAAATCGTAAACGCGTTGCTCAAAGGCGGCGCCGATGTGAATGCGAAAGGACGAAATGGGTGGACCGCCGCTCTGTTGGCGCTGCAAGGAGAACGTAGTGAAGTTGCGGATGTCCTCATTGGCCAGCCGAGCCTCGACCTCAAGGCCGAAACGCCTGAAGGCATGACTGCATTGATGCTCGCTGTGTGGCACAAGAGTCCTGACGCGGTCCGCAGACTGATTCAACGCGGCTCTGACGTGAATCATCAGGATCATGACGGCGACGCGCCGGTACATGGCGCCGCGTGGTTCGGCGAGCTGGCGATTCTCGGGACGTTGCTCGATGCCGGCGCGAATCCCAATGTGAAGAACAAACTCGGGGGCACAGCTTTGATGTGGGCGGCCTCGTACGGTGAAACCGAAGCCGTGCGAATGTTGCTCGAAAAGGGGGCCGATGCGCGCCTCAAAGACGTCGACGGAGTGACGGCGGCGGGATGGGCGGCGAAGAATGGAAGAGGGAGTCTCGTGATGATTTTGCGCGCCGCCGAAGGCGCGCCAAGAGCCAAGAGCTAAGACCAAAGTGCAAATGTTTTTTGCGCTTCGCTCTTTGCGCTCAGCCCTTTGCCCTTTGCTCTATGCTTTTAGTCATCGATAACTACGATTCGTTCACGTATAACCTGGTTCAGTATCTCGGTGAACTCGGCGAAGAGATTGTTGTGCGACGAAATAACGAAACGACCGTGGATCAAATCGAATCAAAGGTGCGACCGGATCGAATTGTCATCTCGCCCGGGCCCGGCACGCCGGACGAAGCGGGAGTGTCGCTCGAGGTAATCAGACACTTTGGCGGCAAAGTTCCTTTGCTTGGGGTTTGTCTTGGACATCAATCCATCGGCCAGGCTTTTGGCGGCCGGGTTGTGCGCGCGCCGCAGCTCTTTCATGGAAAGTCTTCCGTAGTTGCGCACGATAGAAAAACGATTTTCGTGGACGTGGCTCAAAACTTTTTCGCCGGCAGGTATCATTCGTTGATTGTCGAACGCGAGACGCTGCCTTCGTGTCTCGAAATCTCTGCTGCAACGGGTGATGGCGTAATCATGGGTCTGCGCCATCGCGAACTGAAAGTCGAAGGCGTGCAATTCCATCCTGAATCGATCATGACCCGTGAGGGTAAGCAGTTGTTAGAAAATTTCCTGAACCTATAGTCATAGACGGAGCCCGCTCTATGCGCAAACAAAACATTCTTGTCGTGTCAGATAACAAAAAGGAAGGTTCTTCTTTAGGCGCAATTCTGGGCGCCCTTACAGCCATTCTAACAGCGCTGACGGGACTGTTTTTCCTCACTGGTTATCTATTCCTGACTGGATACTACAGCACGTTTAATCTGCCCGTGAGTCTGATCGGCTTGTCCACCCAAACCGTCCTCATCATGAGCGCCGTGTTGCTTATACCAATTTTCTCAGTGTTAATGCTTTTTCTGGGCGCGGGCTTTTTGTTATCCGGTGCGAAATTGGAGCGTCTGAAGGATCTCCCTAAAAAACCCGGAGTTTATGTGGCGGCTTCCGTCTATTTGCTTTTGGCAATTTTCACCATTCCCGCAACAGGCCGGTGGTTCGCGAATAAACAACTCAGCGGAAGCTTTTCAGGTTATAAGCCTTTGGCTGAGCCGGTCCCGTTCGTTTCGGTCCAGTGCAAACAGTTGTTGCCTGGTTTGACGGCTTCTGAGATCGGCACAGACAAATCAACTTTTACATATAGAAATCTCCGGATGGTCGCATCCAATGACAAGTATTTGTTTTTGTATAGCCCGCAAATAGGTAGTTTCCTTGTTCCGCGCGATACGGTTGTTTGGATGGGCTTTTACGGTCAAGAGATGAAGTGACTCGCAAACGGGAGCCGATCAATGGCCGATCAGTTTCAAACAATTTTGGCGCAATTACTCGACGGCAAGGATCTCGGGCGCAATGGTGCAAGTCAGTTGATCCGCCTGCTCTTTAACGGAAATCTAACCGAAGCGCAGATCGCCGCTGGCTTAATTGCGTTAAAGTTGAAAGGCGAGACGGTTGAAGAGCTTACCGGCTTTGCCGAGGGAATGCGCGAACGTGCTGTTCCGCTTAACACCAATCACACTTGTTTCATCGACACTGCGGGCACAGGCTCAAGTTCAGCCAAGACTTTCAACGTCTCGACGGCCGCGGCATTTGTGATTGCCGGCGCAGGCCTGCCCGTCGCGAAGCACGGCAATCGCGCGGCGAGCAGTAAATGCGGAAGTGCAGATGTCTTGTCGGTCTTGGGCGTGAATGTTCAGGCAGAGCCCTCGGTTTCTGAAGCATGCCTCAACGAAATCGGAATCTGTTTCATGTTCGCGCCGCTCTATCATGGTGCCACCGCGCGAGTCGCGGGAGTGCGACGCGAGTTGGGCGTGCACACCACATTCAACTTGCTGGGCCCGCTGACGAATCCTGCGCGTGCCCCAAGACAAATCATCGGCGTGTGGAATCGAGAATTGATCGAACCGTTGGCCCACACACTCGCGCTGCTCGGGACTGAGCGCGCCTGGATCGTTCATGGCGCCGACGGACTCGACGAAGTGACGATCGCAGATTCGACGTTTGTCGCTGAAGCAAAGGACGGCGAGATTCGCACGTTCGAAATTAAGCCGGAAGACTTCGGACTCGCGCGCGCTCAGCTTGATGACTTGCGCGGAGGAGGCACAGCAGAGAACGCCGCGATCATTCGTTCAGTATTGTCCGGCGATCGCAAAGATGCGGCACGCTCGCTGGTATTGATCAATGCAGCGGCAGCTTTGTTCGTCGGAGAGTTTGCAGATAATTTGCGCCAGGCGGCGCAGCTGGCAGCAGAGAGTGTTGACACCGGTCGCGCTGCGGAAAAGTTGAGTGAACTGATTCGCCTGACGAACATGGGCGATTGACGGCGAGTATGGACTTTCTTTCCGAAATTATTGGCATGAAGCGACAACGCGTCGCGGCGGCACAGGCTCGCGTGCCGCTCGATGAACTTAAGACAAGAGCGATTGACTTTCGATCGACATCGCCTTCGCATCAGTTTGCTCGAGCTATGCGCATCGACAGTGGAATCAACATCATCGCCGAGTTCAAGCGCCGATCGCCTTCGAAAGGCAAAATCAATTCACGCGCTCAGCCGGCGACGATGGCAACGATTTACGAATCCGCCGGCGCCGCCGCGATTTCAGTTCTTACCGAAGAAGATTATTTCGATGGAACGCTGGAGGACCTGCGGCAAATTCGTCTGGTGACACGACTCCCGATTCTGCGGAAGGACTTTATTATCGATGAGTATCAGGTCTACGAGTCAGCCGCCGCCCGCGCAGACGCATTGTTGCTAATCGTTGCAGCGCTGGATGACGAGACACTGACCCGACTTCGCACGCTTGCGGAAGATGAGTTGGGCATGGATGCGTTGGTCGAAGTGCATACCAAAGCCGAGTTCGATCGCGCGTTAAAGTGCGGAGGGCGACTCGTCGGGGTGAACAATCGCGATCTGCACTCCTTCAATGTCTCGACCGCGACTTCACATCTGCTTGCGCGGGCCGCGCCTCGTGACGCAATTCTCGTCAGCGAGAGTGGGTTGAATCCGGAAGAAGTTCGAAACCTGCGGGCTGCCGGCTACGACGGATTTCTCGTGGGCGAGACTTTAATGAGATCGGACGATCCGGCTAAGACGTTACGCGAGTTTACCGAACGGCCGGACGGCTTGAACTCTACCCGACAGGTTTGGGTGAAGATTTGCGGCATCACAAACATTGAAGACGCGCACGCGGCGATTGAAGCTGGAGCGGACATGCTGGGTTTTAATTTCTATCGGCAGAGTTCCCGGTTCATTGCGCCTGAAGCCGCCTCCGAAATCATTCGCTCAATTCGATCTCAAGCGAGGGAGGCCGATCGAACACTTTCAATGATCGGCGTGTTTGTCGACGAATCGATTTACGAAGTCGCGCGAATTGCCAAGGACTTGAATCTTGACGGCATCCAACTTCACGGCAACGAATCCATTGCGTATTGCCAACAGCTCAGAGGACTGTTGCCACAGCAATTCCTGGTCAAGGCAGTCTCATCAACCGCAGAATCGCTCGCTCACTTTCGTAAACACCCGACCGAAGCGCTCATGCTCGATGCGCACGATCCAAATCTGAAAGGCGGCACCGGGAAACTGGCTGACTGGAACACGGCAAAGAAGCTTGCGGAACAATTACCGCGATTGTTTCTGGCCGGTGGACTGTCCCCGGAAAACGTCGGCGCGGCAATCGCGGCGGTCCATCCTTACGCGGTTGACGCATGCAGCTCGCTTGAGACTTCGCCGGGAAAGAAGAGCGCGAAGCGAATGAGAGAGTTTGTGGACGCTGTGCGAACGAGTAAACTGCGGAGCGAAGCGTCAGGCGCCGGAGAAGGGAACTAGCGTGTCGCAAACGATCGAAGCAGCGCAAACAACACAGTCGAAGGTCGCATCGCGTGCTCCTGAAGTTCAGAAGCCTTCGATGCATGCGCTGGCTGCATTCAATCTCCGCAAGTCCTACGGCCGACGATGCGTCGTAGACAACGTCACCCTGCACGTCGAACCTGGCGAGGTTGTCGGATTGTTGGGCGCGAATGGCGCGGGCAAGACGACCACGTTCTACATGGTGATCGGATTGGAGACTCCGGAAGCCGGCCGCGTCTTACTTGGAGGTCAGGACGTGACGAAGCTGCCAATGTATCTGCGCGCGCGGCTCGGTCTCGGTTATCTTCCGCAGGAGCCTTCGGTTTTCCGCAAGATGACCGCGGCAGAAAATATCCTGGCGGTGTTGGAAACGATGGGATTGCGTCGACGCGAACAGCTAAAGCGTGTGGAAGAATTGCTTCAGGAGTTCGGCATCGAGCACGTTCGCAACACGCGCGGCGATTCGTTATCCGGTGGCGAGCGTCGCCGCACTGAAATCGCACGCGCCCTGGCGACCGAGCCTCAGTTCATCCTGTTGGACGAGCCTTTTGCCGGGATCGATCCAAAAGCCGTTGACGATATTCAAAGTGTAATTCTCTATTTGCGCGGTCGAGGCATCGGGATCCTGATCACGGATCACAACGTGCGCGAGACGTTGGGTGTGACGGATCGCGCTTACATCATGGCCGAAGGGAAGATCTTCCGCTCAGGCGCTCCGCGCGATCTCACTGAAGACGCGGAAGTTCGAAAGCTTTATCTTGGCGAAAAGTTCCGCATGTAAACGCGATACGCGATCCGCTCGTGATGGGTTATAATCGCTGCGCGCGGTCATCCGCAAAAATTTTCCCCGGCAATTTAGAAAGCATTTCATTGATCTATGTCGGTCAGGCTTACTACCAGTCTTTCACAACGTCTCGTACTCACGCCGCAGCTGCGGCAGCGCATCGAGATGTTGCAGATGACTTCCCTCGAGTTGACTGATCTCATTCAGGAACAACTCACTGAAAATCCTGTTCTCGAGGAAGTTGCGACGCAGGAAGAAGCGCGCGAACTCGCCGAGAAGATTCTCGACCACATGGCCAGCGGCGGCGAACTCGAAAACTTCGATGCGCCGCGTGTTGAAACGAACGCTCCCGAAGGCGGTGAACCATCATCGAACGGCTCGGGCGAGATTGAAGCGGAAAGTTCGTTCTTACCAGAAAGCGAAACAGAGTTTGCAGCTAATGCCGATGCTGAAGGAGCGAGCCTGGAAGCCGGCGAGGAACTCGCACCTGAAGCGACGCGCGATCCATTCGAAGAAGTTGATTTCGGCCGCGAGTTTCAGGATTACCTGGACCCTGGTTATAAGACACAGGAGTTCGAATACAAAGAAGACGCGCCGACGTTCGAACAGTTTCTGACCAGGGCGCCTTCGCTTTCCGAACATCTCGCGTGGCAGCTTCACATGGATTGCGCCGAGGGCGAGGTTTGCGATGCGGCCGAGTGCGTGATCGGCAACCTAAATGGAGACGGCCGGCTGAACGCTACGAATGAGGAAATTGCGATGCAAGGGGGCTGGTCGGAAGAAACTGTCGAGCGTGCCCGCGCGGTTGTGATGCGGCTTGAGCCGGTTGGCTGTGGCGCGCGCGACGTGCGCGAGTGTTTGATGGCCCAGCTTGAAGCGCGCGGCGAAACCGATCGATTGGCCACGCGGTTGATTCGCGATCATCTGCCTGAGTTGCAGCAGCACAAGCTGCCGCATCTCGCAAAACAAATTAGCGTCGACATCGAAACTCTCGCCGAGGAGTTGCAGTTCATTCGAAAGCTCGATCCGTATCCCGGACGTCGCTACACGTCGGAAGAGCCGATTCTAATCTCGCCGGAAATCTACATCGAAAAGCTCGAAGAAAACAGCGAGTACATAATCTACTTCGCCGATGATGGCAGCCCTCGTTTGCGGATCAATCCGACTTATCAACAGATGCTTTCGCAGGGCACCACGACGAAGGAAACGCGCAACTTCATCAAAGAGAAGATGCGATCCGCGGTCGACCTGCTGCGCAACATCGAGCATCGCCGGCAGACAATCTATCGGGTGGTCGAATCGATTGTGAATCGGCAAAAAGAGTTTCTCGACAAGGGCGTTGAGTACATCAAGCCGATGATGTTGAAAGATATCGCCGAAGACATCGGCATGCATTTGTCCACAGTTTCGCGTGTCGTCAATCGGAAGTACGCGCACACACCCCAGGGTGTGATTGAGCTGCGACGCTTCTTTACCGAAGGTATGCTCAACGAAGAAGGCGAAGAGGTTTCAACGCGTATTATCAAACTAAAGATCAAAAAATTGATAGAAGAAGAAGATTCTCACAATCCGATCACGGATGATCAAGTGGTAAAAATATTGGTGAAAGACGGAATCAAATTGTCGCGCAGGACCGTTGCCAAGTACCGGGACCAAATGAACATTCCCGGTTCGCGCGAGCGGCGAGCAGTAATTTAACGAACTGCGCGATACGGGAGGATGAGAACGAGAATGACGTTTGAATATACGGGCCGGCACGTAGAAGTTACGCCGGCAATTCGTCGTCATGTCGAAGAGCAATTCAGAAAGCTGACGCCGCTTTTTAACGGCAATTCCGTTCCGGTGCACGTAATCCTGGCGGTCGAAAAGAACCGGCAAACCGGCGAAGTGATTGTTCACTGGTTGGACCACACTTTGAAAGCGACCGATACGAATGCCGACATGTACATGGCGTTGAGTCGAGCGATTTCGAAAATTGAAAAGCAAGCGCTCAAGCTGAAGAAAAAAATCATCGACCGCAAGCATAATTCGCCAAAGGCATCGGCGGCGGCTGGCAATCCTGATGACCAGGTAAAGGCCGCGCCGGCGCCGGTGCGAATCATCAACGCTCGCCGCTACAGCGTAAAGCCGATGACCGCGGAAGAGGCCGCGCTCGACCTTTCGTCGAGGCCTGACAACTTCATTGTGTTTCGCGACGCTGACACGAGCCGGGTGGGAGTGCTCTACAAGAGACAAGATGGTAACTTTGGCTTAATCGAACCGTGATTCACTCTCAACTTGATCAACTCAAGCCAGGAGCAGTGTCCAGGGATGCTGCTCCTTTTCTATTTAGATAGACTGCGCCCGAGCCATGCCAGCCGCCAAACACAGTCGCGATAACGCGCCCGACATTATGATTATCACCGGTCTGAGTGGATCGGGCATGACGTCGGCAATCAATGCGTTCGAAGACCTGGGATATTTTTGCGTCGATAACATGCCGCTGACGCTGCTGCCGACTTTCGCGCGATTGGTGCGCGCGGCCGAAGACGAGAGCGGACGCATCGATCGCGCCGCGCTCGTGATCAGTTTTCGCGAAGGCCATTTCCTTTCCGATTTCGCCGAGCAATTTAAGGAGTTGCGCAAGCGCGGCCTGAATGTCTCAGTGCTTTTTTTCGAAGCCTCGGACGCGATTCTGGCGCGGCGATTCAGCGAAACGCGTCGGCCACATCCTGCCGAACGCGGCAAAGGCTTGCCTGACGCAATCAGAACTGAACGCGAGGCAATGAAACGCGTCCGCGCGCTCGCTGACGAAGTAGTCGACACATCGGATCATACGGTTCATTCGCTGCGAAAGCTTCTGCTCGATCGGTTCAGCCCGAAAGGCGAAGCCGTTGCACTTCGCGTGCAAGTCCTGAGCTTTGGTCATCGCTTCGGCGCGCCGCGAGAAATGGAACTGCTGTTTGACGTGCGCCATCTTCCGAATCCTTTCTTTGTGCAGAATCTTCGACCATTCACCGGCGCGGATCGGCGCGTGGTCAAGTACTTGAAGGATCAGCCCGAAGTCGAGGAGACGTTACGGCGCTTCACGGATTTGCTTTACTACCTGCTGCCGCAGTATCAGAGTGAAGGCAAATCTTATCTGACGGTCGGAATCGGATGCACCGGCGGACGACATCGGTCGGTTATGGTCGCGAACGAGTTGACGAAGCGTTTACGGCAGGCGGGATTCGACGCTCATGCAGTGCATCGTGATATGCGCAAGACCGTCATGACGCCAAAGCAGAAACCACGGCGAAAGCTGAAACCATGAAACGCAACGAAGCTCAGAAGTCAACGGCCGAGCCACACCGCAT
>Ga0209471_1001528_pt1 | contig 13620 bp, 10 predicted proteins | sample GraSoiAngelo_128_FD_185885 | JGI IMG/M metagenome (GOLD analysis project Ga0209471, IMG submission 185885) | Grasslands soil microbial communities from the Angelo Coastal Reserve, California, USA - 14_0927_12_20cm (SPAdes) (version 2) | ecosystem: Environmental > Terrestrial > Soil > Grasslands ...
GTGGTCAGCGCCGTCGGCGCCGGGGTGACGGACCCGAAAGTGGGCGATCGCGTGGTGTACGCGAGCATTCTCGGCGCGTACGCCGAGTACGCAGTCGTCCCCGCGGACCGGGTCGTCGTGCTGCCCGAAGGCGTGACCACGCGGCAGGCCGCGGCCGTCATGGTGCAGGGCATGACGGCACACTATCTCGCCTGTACGACCTACCCCCTGAAGACGGGTGACACGTGCCTGGTGCATGCGGCCGCGGGCGGCGTAGGTCTGCTGCTCTGCCAGGTCGCGAGCCGGCGGGGTGCCCGCGTCATCGGGACCGTGTCCACCCGCGAGAAGGCGGCGCTCGCCCGAGAAGCCGGCGCCCGCGATGTGATCCTCTATACCGAGCAGGACTTCGAGACTGAGGTGAAGCGCCTCACTAACGGCCTCGGCCTGCAGGTCGTGTATGACTCGGTGGGAAAGACCACGTTCGACATGGGACTGAATTGTCTCACGCGCCGCGGCATGATGGTGCTGTACGGGCAATCGAGCGGGCCGATCGGGTCGTTCGACCCGCAGGTCCTGATGCAGAAGGGCTCGCTCTTTTTGACGCGCCCGACCATCGCCCACTACATCGCCACCCGTGCGGAGCTCGTGACGCGGGCGGGGGAGGTGCTGTCGTGGCTCAAGAGCGGCACGCTGAAAGTGCGAATCGAGCACGAGTTCTCCCTCGCCGAGGCCGCGGAGGCCCATCGCGCGCTCGAGGCACGCAAGACGACCGGCAAACTGCTGCTGATTCCCTGAGCACGGAGCGGAAGCCCATGGCACCGCGGCAGCCCGGTCCGGCGTTCCTGTTCGATCTGGATGGCACGCTGGTGGACAGCGTCTACCAGCATGTGCTCGCCTGGCGGGAAGCGCTCGAGCAGGGAGGCATCGAGCTCGCGGTGTGGCGCATCCACCGGCGAATCGGGATGAGCGGCGGGTTGTTCCTCGACGCGCTCGGTCGGGAGACCGGGCGCCGGCTCTCGCCGGAGGATCAGGCGCGCCTGCAGCAGGCGCATGCCGCGGCCTTCAAGCGCCAGGTCTCCCAGGTGCGTCCCCTTCCTGGCGCGGTGGAGTTGCTGGCGTACCTGTCGCGGGCCGGCGTGCCGTGGGCGATCGCGACGAGCGGGCGGCTCGAGAGCGCACGGCCCCTCCTCGAGATGCTGGGCGTGGCGCCCAACGTGCCCGTCGTCACGCGTGACCAGGTGGAGCACGCCAAGCCCGATCCGGACCTGTTCCTCGCCGCTGCCGAGCGGCTCGGCGCAGACGTCGCGGCGTCGATCGTCGTGGGAGACAGCGTGTGGGATCTCCTCGCCGCCCGGCGCGCCGGGGCGCTGGGCGTAGGCCTGTTGTCGGGTGGGTACGGCCAGGACGAGCTCGAGCGTGCGGGGGCGTATCGTGTGTATCAGGATCCCGCCGACTTGCTGCGACACCTGGACGAAGTCGGAGTGCGCTTGTCGCCCTGACGCGCGCCCATTGCGACGCCTCACAGCGGGCGGTAACATAGCCGCGGCCCGGTCACCGGAGCTCTCGTGCAGCGTCGCCCCGCGTTGGCGTTGGTCGCGGTCGTCGTCCTCGCAGGTCCCCTGGCGGGTCAGGATCTGCGCACCCGCATTTCGAAACAGTTGTTCACGTTCGGCACCTGCGGCAAGCCGCTCTGTCTCACGGGCGCACTCGCCGGCCACGGCAATCACTTCATCCCGGCCGACACCGCGAGCGGGTCGAGCATCCTGAACTTCATCAGCAACGCCATCGGTGCGAGCGTCGGCAACACGCCGCTCACTTCCGCATCGAGCGGCGTGACGTTCCAGTTCGAGGGCGGCCTGCCGGTGAAGACCTCCACGTCGGCCGGCCCGATCTTCGGTGAGCGGGCCCAGACGCTCGGTCGCGGGCGCTTCTTCGTGGGCGCCAACGTCACCCAGATGCGCTTCCAACGGCTGCGCGGCATCCGCGTCGACGACATCGAGTTCAACTTCACCCACGAGGACACGCCGCCCGCCGGGCTCGGAAGCCCGATCTTCGAGAACGATGTCGTCGCCGTCCGCGTCTCGCTGGACGTGAGCTTGATCGTGACGTCGTTCGCGATGAGCTACGGGCTGGTGGACGGCGTGGATCTCTCCGTCGACGTGCCGGTCGTGCACACGAGCGTTCAGGGGAGCAGCGTCGCGAACATCCTGCCGTTGGGGGGCTTCCCCGACCCGCACTTCTTCGCGGGGGACATCAACAACCCGGTGTTCACCGCCTTCGCCGCGACCGCCGGCTCCTCGACCGGCCTCGGCGACGTGGCCGCGCGCCTCAAGGTGAATGTCGCCCAGACCAAGCACGTCGGCGTCGCCATGCTGCTCGACGCCCGCTTTCCGACCGGGAATGCCGACAACCTGCTCGGCGCGGGCGCCTTCGCCGGGCGCGGCATCGGCGTCCTCTCCGCTACGTGGGGCAACACCACCCCGCACTTGAATCTGGGGTACGCGTTCCGGGACGGCGACTTACAGAACAACTCCATCATCGCCACGGTCGGCTTCGATCAGCTGATCGCCCCCTTTGCGACGATGGCCTTCGACGTCCTGTCCGACTGGCAGATCGGCGACTCGAAGCTCGTCGTCCCCGGCCCTGTGCATTACGTGTCGCCCTATCCTCATCAAGTGATCCCGACGAATATCCCGTCGCAGCGCGATGACCTGATGAGCGCCTCGCTCGGCTTCAAGTTCACCACGCAGCGCGGGATCCTCCTCGTCACCAATGCCCTGATACCGCTGCGCAATTCGGGGCTCCAGGCGAGCGCGGTATGGACCGGCGGGATTGAATACAACTTCTAAAGGCCGGTGAAGATCCGGTAAACGGCCGGGGAAGGGGGAAGGGCGCCCTCAGTTGAGGGTGAACGTGACCTTGACGGTGTGCGGGCTGTTGGTCGCGTTGACTGCGGTGACCGGGACGGTCGCGCTGTAGGTGCCGGCGCCGAGGCTGCCCGTCTGGGCGGTGAGCACCAGCGTGTCGGGCGCGGTGGTCCGGGTGAGCGTGGCGCTCAGCCAGCCGCTGGCACCTGGACCGTAGCCGATGGTGCCGACCGCCAGGCCGGCGAACGAGCCGCCACCCGCGTTCGTGACGCCGACGGTATCGGGCGCCGGGTTCGGCCCGCTCGCCGTGGCGCTGAAGCCTACGCTGTCGGTGGAGAAGCCGATCGCCGGTCGCGGCACGACATCGAGCACACCGGTCGCCGTCAGGGCCCCCGATGCGGCCGTGATGGTGTCACGCCCCAGCGTCAGCCCCTTCGCCACTCCCGTCCCTGAAACGGTCGCCACGGCCGGATTGCTCGTCGACCATGCCGTCGGCGCGCCGATGAACGCGTGGCCGCTTTGATCCCGCGCTACGGCCTGGAGGAACACCGAGTCGCCCAGCAGGACGATCGTGCTGTCCGGCGAAACGGCGAGGGAGACGACAGGCGGCGGCGTGATGAGGCGCTGGTCCGTGCACGCGACGCCCGCGATGAGCGCGCCGAGCAAAAGACGGCGGACTGAGATCACGCTATTTGAATCCCGTGATGCGCCAGCCATCGGCGCTGTGCTCCAGTATGGCACGAAAGCTCACCGGCTGGCTCTGGTACGCGCCTCCCTGCACGTACTCGTAGGTGCCGGTAACCTCCGCCTGCGCGCTCTGGCCGCTCACGTCCGCGTGCTGCACGCGCAGCGTCACCTTGAGGTTACGAACCTCCCTGAAGAAGGCTCGCAGGTTCTGCACTGACTGAGCGCTGAGCCCCGGGGCGACCCGCTTCACGGCGTTGATGTCCTGCGCCTCGAGCGCGCGCGCGTAACCGGCGATCGCGACGTCGATTTGCGGGCGCGGGTCGGGGGGCGTGGGCGGAGGAGGAGGGGGAGGGGGAGGCGCCGCTGGGACCAGAGCCGGGCTGGGGTTCTGCGCCACCGGCGGGATTATCGGGGGTGTGACTGTGGGTGTCGTGTCGTGGCGCGGCGAGACGGCGCTCGAGTTGGATGCCGTCGCCCGCGGCGGCACCGGCCGGGGATTGCGCCGCGGCGCGGCGGCCTGCTTCCCGAGTGGCGCCTTGCCTGCTGTTCTGTCGGGAGTCGCCGGGGGCGGGGCAGGCGCAGGTAGCTGAGCCACCTGGGCGCTCTCCGTGGCGAGGCGCACGGGACGCGGTGGCGCGGGCGTAACGCCCGGGGCCCAGGGCTTGAGCCACACCAGCGCGCCCGCTATTCCGACGAGCACGACACCGGCTGCGATGGCGCCGGGGCGCCGGCGCCGCGCCTCCGCGCGCGTTACCGTGACGGTCGCGGTCGCGCTCGTGTTCTCGATCGTCGCGGTGATTGTGGCGGTGCCCACTGCGACCGCGGTGGCAAGCCCGCTCGATGACACGGCCACCACCTCCGGATGGGTCGAAGCCCAGGTGGCGCCGTGTCCGGCCTGGGTGGAGCCGCTGCGGCGCTTCGCCGTCACTGTGAGCTGCACCGCGCCGCCCACGGCGATCGTCACGTTGTGGGGCTTGATCGACAGCGCCGCCACGTTCGTGGTCTTTCCCAATCCGCCACGGCCGATGGGCGTGGGGCTCAACGGAGTGCTCATCCGTCTTCCGAGTTGCGCGCTTCTGCCGGCGGAGGCGAGCGTGACCAGCTGAACGTGAACGGGGTCGCCGGGCGCCAGGGGCGCTCCACCGACCGCCGCGACCGCGGCCTCCATGTTGGGCCAGCGCTGCTCCGGCTCCTTCTCGAGCATCCGCATCACGGCGGCCGCGAGGTCGGCCGGGACGTCGGGCCGGACGTGCGTGATCGGGGGCGGCGGCTGGTGGAAGTGGGCGTACATGATCGCCAGGACCGACACGGCGGTGAACGGGAGCCGGCCCGTCAGCATCTCGTACGCCACGACGCCGAGCGAGTACTGATCGGATGCACCGGTCAAGTCTTTGGCGCCGCATTGCTCCGGGCTCATGTATGACGGCGTGCCTACCGTCGCGCCGGTCACCGTGATTCCATGCGCCAGGGCGACCTTGGCGATCCCGAAGTCGGTCACGACCGCCCACCCGTCCGAATCCACCATGACGTTGGCGGCCTTCACGTCACGGTGCACCACGCCGCGCTTGTGGGCGTAGCCGAGCGCCGCCCCGACCTGATGCACGATCGCCTGCACCATGACGATCGGTAGCGGGCCGATTTCGTGGATGATCGAGTCGAGCGGGCGGCCCTCGATGAGCTTCATGACGAAGTACAGCGTCTGCTCGGTCTCTCTGACGGCGTAGATCGGGATGATGTTGGGGTGGCTGAGCGACGCCGCGGTACGCGCTTCGCGTTTGAACCGCTCCGCCATACCTTCCCCGGCCAGCAGGGCGGGAGCCATGACCTTGATGGCGACCTGGCGGTCGAGGGCGATGTCGTGGGCCAGGTACACGGTGGCCATGCCGCCGCGTCCGAGCTCGCCCAGGATCTCGTACTCGCCCAGCGTGGCCTGGCGCACCGCGTCGAGCTCGGCTGCCTGCGGTGCGGCATAGGCTGGTTGAGCGTGCGGCTGCACCACCGCCGTCGCGATGCTCGCCTGGACTCCGGAAACGTCGGCGCCACAGCGGGGGCAGAAGCGGTCGGCGGGTCCGACAGGCTCTCCACAGCGCGCGCAGGCGGGGGCGGTCGTCATCGTTTGGGGGTCGGTGAAAGCCCGGCAAATATACACCGCCCGGTGCGTCTCGACAGCGCTCCGGCCGCTGTCCGCCCTAGGTTCCGCGCCGCGCCGCGCGGATCCACACGCGCACCTCGGCGGGCGTGGGGCGAGGGCTGTGGTGCACCGTGCGCCACAGAGAGTCTGGATCCGCCTGCGCCAGCGTCTCCACGGTCCCGATCCCGGCGGCGACGAGCGCCGCGGCGTGCCGGTTCCCGATCCCCCGCAGGGTGCTGAGGCGCGCGACCTGACGCGCGGTCAACGCCTCGTCGGGGGTGATGCGCGCGCGGTAGGCGATCTCCGCCGCCGGAGCCCGCGCGAGCCGGAACACGTCGGTCCATCCCGCGTCTTGCAGCCGGGTCCGCACCGCGTCGCTGATCCCGGGCAGGTCCGCGAGTCCCGGCGAGACGGAGCTCACCGTCCAGTGGCCCACACCTACCAGCACGAGCCCGGCGAACAGGACCGACGCCAGCACCGTCCGCACGTTCGTACGGGGCGCGAGCAGGTGATACAGCGACCACACCTCGAGCGCGAAGAACGGGAAGCCGAGGAACCCGATCGGCGGCATCTCGAACAGCTTCACGTGCTCGAGGAACGGGACCGTGTAGATCCATTTCGCCCGCGAGGCGGCGTTGAACGATTCCCACAGGATACCGGCGAACAGTCCCGCCGCCATGAGCCGGGCGATGCGGCCCCAGTCGCCCCGGCCGATGTCGGCGAACAACGATCGCTCGGCGTGGGCGCGATACAGCAGCGGCTCGGCGATGAGCCACACGGCGGCCCAGGTGAGGGGATGGAGGTAACGGGGGAACGCGAGTGTTGCAGCGAGCGCCGCCCACCCGAGCCAGGAGGCGGCCTGGAGCTCTCTCGGGCTGAACGCGATGGGGCGCCGCTGCAGCCGTCGCCACACGCCGAGGCGGTCGAGCACCCGCTCGGGGAGCAGCACCGCTGGGACGACGGTCGCGAGCGACAGCGTGATCCCTGCCCAGCGCGCGACGGGATTCACGGGGAGGAAGACGTAGTACCAGTCCTGCAATCGGAGGTTGATCGCTTCGAACAGGAACCAGATCACCGCCGACCACCACAGCATGGTGATGAGCGCGCGCGGCTGGGCCAGCAACGACTCGCCCCCGAGCAGCACGACCAGCTGATCGAGGATCAGGAGCGTCGGGTACCAGGCTAAGACGTAGAGCCACGTCGGGGCCGGCGGGATCTCGTAGTAGCGCAACGCCGCGGCGGCGACCAGTACCAGCGCCGCCGCGAGGATCCGGGGCCGGGCTAGTGCGGCAGCGTCGGCCGCAGGTATCCGTACACCCACGTCCCGGCCATGGCACCAAGGATCATCACCGCGATCACGCCGACTCCGGCGCCGAGCAGGGCGAACAGCGGGCCCGGGCAGGCTCCGGCGACGCCCCAAGCGAGTCCGAAGATCGCGCCGCCGAACACGTACCGACGCCCGCGGCCCAGCGCTTTGGGCGGGACGGCGATGAGTTCGCCCGCCAGGGAGCGGACGCGGCGCCGCTCGAGCAGCCGGAACAGCGGCATCGCCACGACGAGCGCCGATGCGAACACTTCGTACAGGTACAGGCCGTCGAAGCGGAGCGCTTCCTGTATCCGGAACCAGGACGTGAGCTCGCCCTTCGTCAGCACTATCCCGAACAGCACGCCGGCCGCCAAATACGCGGGCAGCAGCCGTTCGCGGGCAGCGGCCGCCGGAGTGCTGGGAGCGGCGGTCGTCACGGCGTTCACCCTGAAATGAGCAGCGGCAGCAGGAAGTGGCTCGCCAGCGCTCCGGCTGCGAAGAACGCAACCGTCGCGATCAGGGACGGGAGCTGGAGATCGGCCAGGCCCGTGATCCCGTGACCCGAGGTACAACCGCCGGCGTACGCCGTGCCGAACCCGATGAGAAACCCGCCGCCCAAAATGAGCAGGACGCCTTTGAGAGTGAGCAGCGCACCCCAGTGGAACAACTGGTGCGGGACCAGTCCCGTGAAGTCGTGCAGGCCGAGGCCGGCGAGGTCGGCATGTGCCCGGGCGGTGATCGCGACGGGCTCGGGGTTCGCGAGCAGCACGCCACCGATGAACCCGCCCACCACGATACCGCCTGCGAACACCAGGTTCCACAAGCCGGACTGCGTCCAGTCGTACTTGAAGAACGCGACATTCCGCGGGAACACCGCGGCGCAGAGGTGGCGGAAATTACTGGACACGCCGAACGGTTTGTTGCCGATCACGAGGAGGGCGGCGGCGACGAGCCCGAGGAGGGGCCCCGTCACGTACCACGGCCAGGGGCGGTGCAGCAACGCGGTGCAGCAACTCGAGCATGACAGGAATCTGCACTACCTGACCACCGGCTTGAAGAGCAGGTCCTGGTAGTCGAAGCTGAAGTCGGCGAGTGGCGAGACGGCCTCCATCTTGAACTGCTCGACGGAGCCGTCCGGCCGCAGCGCAAACGTCACGTAGGCGTCTTCGATGTGCGCCGTGCGCCACCGGGCGATGAAGGTGTCGTACTGCCAGTGCTCGAGATCGCCTACGAAGGCCGGCGAATGCCTGAACCGCAGCACCAGGCGGTCCTGCTCGAGGGCGATCGCAGCGTCGCCGTACAGCTCGTCGCGGTACGTCCCGGCGTATCGCGCGACGGGGAGGGACGGCCCGGCGAGCGAATCGCGCGAGCTGCTCCGGGCGCGCACGATGGAGTCCGCCTGGGTGCGCTCGAGCCGCTCGGCCTGGGCGAACGCGGCGACCCAGTCGGTCGGCGGCGCGCCGAAGAACGTGTCGAGCAGACGATACGCGAGGGCCGTCATGAGCGACGACTCCCCGTTGGTGAGGACGACCAGCCCGAGCCGCTCGCTCGGTACGAGCATGACCTGCGACGTCATCCCCGCGAGGCCGCCCGTGTGCCCGACGAGCTTGCGTCCCCGGTAGTCGCGCAGGAACCAGCCGAGCCCGTACTCCGAGAAGCTCGGTCGCAACGCGGCGAGGGGGGACGGCGGATCGCCGATCGGCAGGATGGTCTGTCCCGCCCACATCACCCGCGCCTGGCGCTCGCTGAACAGCCGCCCGCCGGCAAAGCGGCCCGAGTCGAGCCGGCACAGCAGCCATTTCGCCATGTCGCTCACGTTCGAGACGATGCCGCCGGCCGGGCCGGTGTTGTCGACCGAATCGCGCGGCACGATCTGCAGCTTGCCCTTTTCCACGGCGTGCGGCGTCGCGATGTCGGCGGTCGAGCTCAGGAACGCGATGCCGGTGCCGCTCTCGGTCATGTCGAGCGGCGTGAGGATGCGCTCCTTGATGAAGTCGTCCCAGCTCTTCCCGGTGACGGTGGGGACGATCTCGCCGGCCGCGATGTACAGCACGTTGTCGTAGGCGTACCGGCTGCGGAAGCTCGACGCCGGTTTCGCGGCGCGGATGCGGTGGATGATCTCGACGCGGTCGTAGTTCGAGTGGAACCACAACAGGTCCCCTGCGCCGAGCCCGAGCCCGCTGCGATGGGTGACGAGATCCCGCACGGTGAACTCGCGTGTCACGTACGGGTCGTACAGTTGAAAGGCCGGGAGGTGCTGTGTAACGGGATCGTCCCAGGCGACCTTCCCCTCGTCCGCCAGCATTGCGAGCGCCGCGGTCGTGAACGCCTTGGTGTTCGAGGCGATCTGAAACAGCGTATGGGCGTCGACGCGGCCCGTGTCGCCGAGCGTGCGGACGCCATACCCCTGCGCGAAGACGAGCTTACCGTCCTTCACGACAGCCACCGCGGCGCCGGGCACCTGCAGCATCTGCAGGCCGCGTCTCACGTAGGCGTCGAAGTCTTTTTGACGGAACTGCTGAGCCGCTGCCGCCGGCGCGCCGAGCGCCAGCACCGCGGCGACGAGGCAGATTTTCACGAACGCCCTTTCTGCGCGGAGTTATTCGAGCGACAGCCGCAGCACGACGTTCCGGCCCGGATCGAGCGCGAATTCCTTGTACCGGCTGAGGAAGCCGCGGTACGCCGTGTTCCCGACGTTGCGCACCGCGAAGTCGATCCGCATCCCGCGCCCCCACAGTGGCCGATCGAGGCCTGCCTCGACGTTGAGGACGGCGTATCCCGCCGTCGGGACGTCGAGCGGATTGAGCCGCGTCTGCCGGGTGACGAACTCCCCCTCGACCGCGAGCCGCGCCCGCTCCGCCCAGCCGAGCGCGCTGCCGTGCAGCTCCGCCCCCAAGGCCACGCGGGCGGGCGGAATCAGCGGCAGCGGGTCGCCCGTCGCCCGGTTCGTGCCGCGGACGGCGTCGGCGCGGGCGCGGAGCGTGAGCGGGCCGGCGACGTCGACTTCGACCGCGGCTTCCCCACCCAGCAGCCGCGCATCGGCTTGTTGGTAGCGATACGCGCGCAGGGAGTCAGTGGAGCCGACGTGGACGAATGAGTCCGTCGGCGTGATGTAGATGAACCGCCCGATCGAGTTCCGATACCCGGCGAGCTCGAGCCGGACCCGAGCGCCCTGCCAGCGCACCGTCCCATCCAGCTCCGTCCCGGCCTCCGGGTTGAGCCCGGCATCTCCGATCTCGTAGCGCGCCTCGCCCAGATGTGGCCCGTTCGAGAACAGCTCGAACAAGGTGGGTGCGCGCCACGCGCGGCCGGCGTTCGCGGCGAGCGCGACCGTCTCGATCGGCCGGTACACCAGGCCGACGTCTCCCGACCACGCCGTGTAGTCGCGCCGCTGCGGCGCGAGGGCGAGTGTGGCGTTGCCGTCGGCGGTGAGCCGCCGCACGTCGACCCGGCCGCCGGCGAGGGCGCTCCAGCGCCCGCGCGTCACCTGCTCCAACACGAACCCCGCGGCCGAGCGCACGCGCGCGTCGGGGACGAGCGGGATCGGCCCGCGCGTGTCGTTCGTCTGATACAGCCCCGAAACGCCGACCGTGCCCCGTACGGTCGAGCCCGCGCCGTGATGCGCCAGCACGTCGAGCGACGTTGTGTTGAGCAGCAGGTCGAACGCCGTCCCTTCGAGTGGCGCGCCCATCGGGCTGGTGCCCGTGTCGGAGACTTCGACGAGCGAGTGGCGCTGCCACTGCGCCTTGGTCTCGAGACGGAGCGAGCCAACGCGATAGTCGGCCGTCGCCTGAACACGATCGTCGGAGAGTTTGCGCTCGGGCCCACCTGCAGACGCGCCGCTCGGTGGCTCGTCGGCCTCCAGCAGCTTGAACTCGCCCGCGTATCGCGTGTACCGCAGCGTCGTGCCGCCCCGGGCGCCGCGGCGGCCGACGACGGCCTCGCCGTTCACGGCGCCGAAGCCGGTATTGTCGAGCTCCCCCGTGGGCGTGTGCAGGCTGCCGGCGGCGCGCCCGATTCCGAACACGCGCCAGGCCCAGGGGCCGCTCGCGCCTTCCACACGAGCCGCGGCCTCCAGTTCCGCGTTGTTCGTGGCGCCGGAGAGCTCGAACCCCGTGCGGATCACGCGTGGCCCGCCGTTCGCGTCCGGCAGCTCCGCGGGGATCACGTTCACGACCCCTCCCAGCGCGTCCGATCCGTAGAGCACGCTGGCGGGTCCGCGGATCAGCTCCACACGCTGGGCCAGCCGGGCGTCGACCGACGGCCCGTCCTCGTCACTCCACGAGTAGTCCTCGAGGCGGTTTCCGTTCGCGAGCACCAGTACCCGGGCGCCCGCGAGGCCCCGGATCATCGGCTTGCCGATCTGGGCACCGGTGGTGCGCGCATTGACGCCGGGGAGGCGAGCGAGAGAGTGCGCCAGCGACACGCTCTGGTCGCGGCGCAGCCCGTCTTCCGACAGCGCCGCGGCGGAGAGCGGCGAGCCGAGCACCGCGCTGGGGGCGCGGGTCGCGGTGATGCTGACCGGCTCGATCCACACGGGTGTGCGGCGCAACGTGACGGTGAGGCTCGTGGGCCCGTGGACGGAGACCTCACGCGCGAACGGCGCAAACCCGACGTGGCGGACGATGACCGTGTACTGTCCCGGCGGGACATCGGCGAGCTGGAAGGTGCCATCGGCGCCGCTCGTGGCGACTCGATGCAGCTCGGAGATGAGGACGGCCGCGGAGGGAACTGCGGCGCCGTCCGAGTCCGTGACGCGGCCGGAGAGGGTGTCGCCGGAGGTTGGCTCGACCAATAGAAGCGCCAACGCGAGGAGGTGCATACCCGTCACCATATCCGTACCCGGGAACGGTGGCAAGACGCGTAACTAGGAGCGGTCCGTCATCCCCTTGAACATCCAGTACTCCGGGCCCGCCGCGTGCTCCGGCCAATCGGCGAGATGCTCGTCGCCGCGCCAGGCCTCATCGTTCCCGCGCCACGCCTCACGCTCGAGATGGACGGCGCCGCGCCACGCCTCTCGGCGCTCGGCGAACCGCTCGTCCCACTCGTCGTGGTCCGGCTCACGCTCGGGTAACCATGGGTCTCGCATGCGACTATTCTGAGCGCAAGGCCCGTGCCCATCCCAAAACCACTGCCGCAAATGGCGCGGCGGCATGAGGATAGACGGACGATTGGACGTGGCTCGAGCGGCCAGCGGGGTAGCAGTTGGGGGGATGGCGCGGCGCAATGACACTGTAATGTTGGTGTGACGGGCATCACCGGAATCAGGACCGTCTATCTCGTCGGAGGAACCGCGACGTCATGACCGTCGTCTCGATCAACCCCACCACCGGCGAGACGCTGGACACGTTCGCCGAAACCACGCCCGCGGCGCTCGAACGCCTGCTCGACCAGGCAGTCGCTGCCTACCAGAGCTGGCGACGCTGCTCGTACGCACAACGCGCCCCGGCCATGCGGGAAGCCGGACGGCTGCTGCGGGCGCGCAAAACCCAGCACGCCCGTACGATGGCACTCGAGATGGGCAAGCCGCTGCCGCAAGGGGAAGCGGAGGCGGAGAAGTGCGCCTGGGCGTGCGACTACTACGCCGAGCATGCCGAGCGATTTCTCGCAGACGAACCGCGCGAGACGGACGCCTCGAAGGCCTTCGTCCGTTTCGATCCGATCGGTCCCGTGCTCGCGATCATGCCCTGGAATTTTCCGTTCTGGCAGGTGTTCCGCTTCGCCGCGCCGGCCCTGATGGCGGGAAACGCGGGACTCCTGAAGCATGCGCCCAACGTCACGCGCTGCGCACTCGAGATCGAGGCCATCTTCCGCGAGGCGGGCTTCCCTGAGGGGCTGTTCCGGTCGCTGATCCTCTCGAACGAAGCCGCCGCCCAAGTCATCGCCGACCCGCGCGTGCGGGCGGTGACGCTCACCGGCTCGGATCGCGCCGGCAGTCAGGTGGCCGGGCACGCCGGACGGCACCTGAAGAAGACGGTGCTCGAGCTCGGTGGCAGCGATCCGTTCATCGTGCTCGAGGATGCCGACGTCGAGCAGGCGGCTCGCACCGCCGCGGAAGCGCGGCTCCTGAACAGCGGTCAGAGCTGCATCGCCGCGAAACGGTTCATCGTCGTGGAGCCGGTAGCGGACCGGTTCCTCGACGCGTTCGTCCCCGCGATGCGCACCCGGCGCATGGGTGATCCGCTGGCGCCCGACACTCAGGTCGGCCCGCAGGCGCGACACGATCTGCGCGCCAATCTCCACCGCCAGGTCGAGGAGTCCGTGCGGCGCGGCGCACGGTTGCTGCTCGGCGGGTCGATCCCCGAAGGACCGGGCTTCTTCTATCCCCCATCCGTGCTGGCGGCGGTGGAGGAGGGCATGCCGGCGTTCGACGAGGAGGTGTTCGGACCCGTGGCCGCGGTGATCCGCGTGAAGGACGAGCCGCAGGCGGTGCGCGTCGCCAATGCCTCCCGCTACGGCCTTGGTGCTTCGGTGTGGACCGCGGAAGCGGTCCGGGGCGAGCGGCTGGCGCGCGAACTCGAGGTGGGCTCGGTCTTCGTCAATGGGCTCGTGAAGTCCGACCCCCGGCTCCCGTTCGGGGGCGTCAAGCTCTCGGGGTATGGGCGCGAGCTGTCGGAGTACGGGCTCAAGGAGTTCGTCAACATCAAGAC
>Ga0209471_1001529_pt1 | contig 13614 bp, 9 predicted proteins | sample GraSoiAngelo_128_FD_185885 | JGI IMG/M metagenome (GOLD analysis project Ga0209471, IMG submission 185885) | Grasslands soil microbial communities from the Angelo Coastal Reserve, California, USA - 14_0927_12_20cm (SPAdes) (version 2) | ecosystem: Environmental > Terrestrial > Soil > Grasslands ...
GATCCATGAGACGAACGAGATCACCGTCGCCGACAACGGCCGCGGTATTCCCGTGGGCCCGCACCCGACCCAGAAAGACCCGCGCGGCAAGCCGATGGACGCGCTGCAGGTCGTCATGACGATCCTCCATGCGGGAGGAAAGTTCGGTGGCGCAGGGTACAAGGTGACCGGCGGTTTGCATGGGGTGGGGGTGTCGGTCGTGAACGCCCTCGCCTCGGAAATGGTCGTCGAAGTCCACCGCGACGGAAAGATCTTCACCCAGTCCTACGAGCGCGGAAAGCCGACGAGCGCGGTGCGCGCCATTAGAAGCCGCAGCTCCCGCTTCCCCCGTCTATCCCGTGGCGCGAGTCGTCCCGAGTCACCGGGACAGTCACCCGCTTCGCGCCGGACAAAGAGATGTTCCCGGTCATCGAGTGGGACATCGTGATCATCACTCAGTGGCTCCGCGAGACCGCGTACCTCAACAAGCGTCTGTGGCTCGCGCTCCACGACGAGCGGACCGGGGCCGAGGAGAGCTACTACTTCGACGGGGGTGTCATCAGCTTCGTACGACACCTAAATAGGGCGCACGAGAACCTGCATCCTAAGCCGGTCTATGTCGAGCGCACGTTCGAGAACGATACGATCGCGGAGGTCGCGCTCCAGTACAACGACAGCTTCGCCGAAAAGGTCTACACGTTTGCCAACAACATCAACACGATCGACGGTGGAGCGCACCTCACCGGCTTCCGAACCGCTCTCACCCGCACCATCAACGCCTACGCCCGCAAGGCCGGAGCGCTCAAGGATTCTGACCCGAACCTGACCTCGGACGACGTGCGTGAGGGTCTGACCGCGGTCATCAGCGTGAAGATCCGCGAGCCGCAGTTCGAAGGTCAGACAAAGACGAGACTCGGCAACGCCGAGGTCGCGGGGCAGGTCGCGACCGCGGTGAACGACGCGCTCGGCCAGTACCTCGACGAAAATCCACCGGACGGGCGTCGCATCGTCGAAAAGTGCCTCACCGCTTTCCGTGCGCGTGAGGCGGCGCGTAAGGCACGCGACCTCGTCCTGCGCAAGGGCGCGCTCGATGGATTCTCGCTGCCGGGCAAGCTCGCGGACTGCTCCGAGCGTGACCCCGAAAAGTGCGAGCTCTTCATCGTCGAGGGCCCCTCCGCCGGTGGGAGCGCGAAGGCAGGCCGTGATCGGCGGACCCAGGCGATTCTGCCGCTCAAGGGAAAGATTCTGAACGTCGAGAAAGCGCGCGCCGACAAGATGCTCGGTAACGAGGAGATCAAGGCGCTCATCACCGCGCTCGGCACGGGCATCGGCGACTACTTCGACGTAAAGAAGATCCGCTACGGCCGCACGATCCTGCTCTGCGACGCGGATGTGGACGGATCACATATCCGCACCCTGCTGCTCACGCTCCTCTACCGACATTTCCGCCCGCTCGTCGAGGACGGCCGAATCTATATCGGCCAGCCGCCCCTGTACCGGTTGCAGCTCGGCAAGGAGATCCGCTGGGCATACTCGGACAACGAGCGAGACAAGGCGATCAAAGAGCTCAAAGCTTCCGCGAAGACCAAGCGCGATGACCGAAAGAAAGCTGCCGGCGAGAAGGCCGCCGCCGACGGCGACAAGGCCACGGCGCGCTCCCGCCGTCGCGCCGCGGAAGAAGCGGTAGACCAGGCAGAGGTCGCGTCCACGAACACCGATGAGGGTACCGACGACGGGAAGGGCGGCCGCGAACCCGCAATCGCGCGCTACAAGGGACTCGGTGAGATGAACGCGGAACAGCTCTGGGACACAACGCTCAACCCGGCGACGCGCACTCTCAAGCGGGTGACCCTCGAAGATGCCGAGCAGGCCGACCTCGTGTTCGATGAGCTCATGGGGAGCGAGGTCGAAGGCCGCAAGAAATGGATCATGGCGAACGCAGACAAGGCGGCCCTCGACATCTAGTGGCGAGGCTTTCAGAGCTCGGCGTGGATTTTCAGCACTGGTGCTTCGCCTGCGGCCAGCTGAATCCGGGCGGCCTGCGCCTAGATTTCGAGGTCGCCCGCGATCGTGCCGAGGCGCGCTACACGGCGCTCCAGCGTCATCAGGGCTACGACGGCCTGCTGCATGGTGGCGTGGTAACGGCGCTCCTCGACGAGGCGATGGGTTGGGCGATCTTCCACCAGGGGATCTGGGGCGTAACCGCCAGGATTGGCGTCACGTTCCGGCAACCCGTCCCGATCGGCGAGAAACTGCGAGTCGTCGGTGAGATCACCCGCGACCGCGGGCGCGTGATCGAGACGCACGGCACGGTCGAGCGCGCGGCCGACGGCGCGGTCCTCGCCGAGGCCGAGGCCACCTTTCTGCGGATGCCCGACGGCCGGCGCCGCGAGCTCGAGCGGCGCTACGCGGGCACCGAAGGAGCCTTCGCGCGAGTGAGAGAAGCCGTCGAGAACGAGGAGCACGCGAGGGAGCATGGTCGGACCTAGATGAGGGAACGGCAGTGATCGAGGAACCGCGCAACGATCGGGTGATCGGCGTCGAGCTCGAGCAGGAGATGCGTCAGGCGTATCTCGACTACTCGATGAGCGTCATCGTCGCGCGCGCGCTCCCAGATGTCCGCGACGGCCTCAAGCCGGTGCAGCGGCGGATCCTCTACACGATGCACGAGGAAGGTCTGCGGAGCGATCGACCTTTCCGCAAGTCAGCGAACGTCGTTGGCGTCGTGATGGCGAAGTACCACCCGCACGGCGATGTCCCGATCTACGACGCCCTCGTCCGTCTCGCGCAGGATTTCGCGGCGCGGTACCCGCTCGTCCAAGGCCAGGGGAACTTCGGCTGCTTCACTGGCGACACGAAGGTGGAGCTCTATAGCGGCGAGCAGAAACCGTTCACGGAGCTGGTGGAGATGGCCCACAAGGGTCTGCGGGCCGAGATCTTCACGGTTGACCCGCACCGCAACGTTCGCATCAAGCCGCTGCGCGCGCCGCGTTTGGTGCGCCGCAACGATCCCGTCGTGAAGATCACGCTCGAGTCAGGCGCCGAGATCGTGTGCACACCTGACCACCGCTTCATGCTTCGCGACGGCACCTACCGCGAAGCGCAGCAGCTCAGGGCGAAGGACCAGCTCATGCCGTTCTCCCGGAGCGCGATCCCAGAGCGGCTGCATCGGACGGGTGCGTTCCCAATCCCGGCCAGCCTGACTCAGAAGGTGAGCAAGGTCGAGCCAGCGGGCCGCGCCGACGTCTATGACCTCACCGTCGACCTTACTCAGAACTTCGCGCTCGCGGCCGGCGTCTTCGTGCACAACTCCATCGATGACGATCCGCCCGCGCACATGCGGTACACCGAAGCGCGGCTCGCGGCGATCTCGAACGAGATGCTCGCGGATATCGACAAGGAAACCGTCGACTGGATGCCGAACTACGACAACCGGCACCAGCAACCCATCGTGCTCCCGGCGCGAGTTCCCAACCTCATCGTCAACGGGTCGGCCGGCATCGCGGTCGGCATGGCGACCAACATTCCGCCGCACAACCTGCGCGAGATCGTCGCCGCCACCAAGCGGCTCATCGACGACCCCGAGCTGACCACCGACGACCTCTGTGAGACCGTCATCGGACCCGATTTCCCAGGCGGAGGCGTGATCTACCGTTTTGACGAGCAACGAAACGTCGAGACGGGCGCCGCGGAGCGAGTCGATGCGATTCGCCGGGCCTACGCACAGGGCCGCGGCAGGATCGTCGCCCGCGCGAAGGCGCACAACGAGCAGCTCCGCGGTAACCGCGACGCGATCGTCGTGACCGAGCTGCCGTACGCGGTGAACAAGGCCTCGCTCATCGAGAAGATCGCGGACCTCGTTCAGAACAAGAAGCTCGCCGGGATCTCCGACATCCGCGACGAGAGCGACCGCGAGGGGATGCGCATCGTCATCGAGATCAAGCGCGACGACGACGCGACGCTCGTCCTCAACAACCTGTACAAGCACACCGCGATGCAGTCGGCGTTCAACTTCAACATGCTCGCCCTCGTCGACCAGCACCCGCGCACCCTCTCGCTGAAAGAGATCCTCCAGCACCACATCGACCACCGCCGCGAGGTCATCCGGCGCCGGACCGACCACGATCTCCGTAAAGCTAAAGAGCGCGCGCACATCCTCGAGGGCCTGAAGATCGCGCACGACCACATCGACGAGATCATCAAGCTCATCCGCGCGCACAAGGGCCAGGAGACGCTTCTCGTCGGAAAGCTCCGGGAAGGATTCGGGCTCACCGAAGCGCAGGCCAAGGCCATTCTCGAGATGCAGCTGCGCCGGCTCTCCGGCCTCGAGCGCCAGAAGCTGGACGACGACTACCGCGAGACGATCAAGCTGATATCGGAGCTCGAGTCGATCCTCGCGAGCCCGCGCCGGATCCTCTCTCTCATCAAGCAGGACCTCGACGAGATCGCTACGAAGTACGGCGACGACCGCCGTACTGAGGTGGTGGACGACACGCCGCGCCAGCTCTCGGCGGAGGAGCTCGTCGCCGATGAGGACGTCGTCATCACCGTATCGAGCCGCAACTACGTGAAGCGCATGCCGCTTTCGACCTATCGCGCTCAGCACCGGGGAGGGCGCGGCGTGATCGGGATGGCGACGCGCGACGAGGACGACGTCGAGCATCTTGTCGTCGCACGGAGTCACGATCGCCTGTACGTCTTCACCGACCGTGGCCGCGTGTTCGCGCTGAAAGTCTTCGAGCTACCCGACGCGAGCCGGACCGCGAAGGGCACGCCCATCCAGAACATCCTGGAGGCGATGCAGGCGAACGAGCGCGTGTCGGCGCTCGTGGCGCTCCGAGACGGCGCGGCGTCTGAGCATCTCGTGATGGCGACACGCAAAGGGTTCATCAAGAAGACCCCGCTCTCCGAATACGCGAACGTTCGGCGGGCGGGGCTCATCGCGATCGCCCTTCGCAAGGGCGACCAGCTCGCTTGGGTGGCTCCGTGCACGTCGCAGGACCGCATCCTCCTCGCGACGAGGAAGGGAAAGGCGATCACCTTCAAGGCAACCGACGCCCGGCCGATGGGCAGGCAAACGCAGGGAGTCACCGGCATCCGGTTGCAGAAGGGCGACGAGGTCGTCGGGATGGGCATCGCTCGGCCTCGGACCGAGGCGCTGTCGGTCACGGAGAACGGATTTGGGAAGCGCACCGCCGTCGCCGAGTTTCCGACGCAGGGCCGCGGCGGTCAGGGGGTGATCCTCGCGGCGCTCTCGCCGAAGACCGGGAACGTCGCGGCGATCCAGATGGTCGACGAGGGCACGCAGGAGATCCTCCTCATCACGTCGAACGGCGTCGTCATCCGCACGCCGCTCGAACAGGTGCGAGCGCTCGGCCGCGCCACGATGGGCGTCAAGGTCATGGCCGTCGGGGACACGAAGATCGCGTCGATTGCGACGTTCACCATGACTCGCCCGGCGCAGACGCAGCTCGATCTACCCCGCTGAGCCGCCGGCCGGCGCTGGCACTGCACCCAAGCCGGGTTGCAATCACGGCGCATGCTTGTCCGGGGTGCGTAGCAAAGAGGCCCCAACGGTACTTTTTTCGACCGTTTTGACGTTGTCCCGAGAGACAGCCCCGGTATGGTGGCGATCCTTGGGAGGGGCAACGAACTGATCACGCTCGATGGGGTCAGCAAGCGTTATCCGAACGGTACCGACGCGCTTCGCGACGTGGACCTCGAGATCGACTCGGGAGATTTCGTCTTTCTCGTCGGCTCGTCCGGCGCCGGCAAGTCGAGCCTCATCCGCCTTCTCATCCGTGAGGAGCTTCCGTCATCGGGCCGCGTGTGGGTCGACGGCCAGGACGTGGTCCGCATGCGCCGCTCCGCGGTCCCGAAGCTTCGGCGGCGCGTCGGCGTCGTGTTCCAGGACTTCAAGCTGCTGCCACGGAAGACGGTCACCGAGAACGTCAGCTTCGCGCTCCTCGTCACGGGGCACTCCGGCGAAGAAGCACGGGAGGAGACCGAGCGCGCCCTCGCGCTTGTCGGCCTCTCGCAGCGGCGCGAACACTTCCCGGACCAGCTCTCGGGTGGCGAGAAGCAACGGACGGCAATCGCGCGCGCCCTGGTGAGCCGACCGAAAATACTCATCGCCGACGAGCCGACAGGGAACCTCGACCCGGTCACGAGCTGGGAGATCATCAAGCTGCTCGTTCGCGTCAACGAGCTCGGCACGACGCTGCTCATGGCGACGCACAACGCCGAGATCGTCAACGCACTCCGCCGGCGCGTCGTCCACCTCGACCATGGGATGGTCGTGCGCGACGAGCGCGAGGGCCAGTACGCCGCATGAGGCGACTGGAGTACATCGGTACAACCGCCGCGCAGGGCTTCTGGCGCAACCCCGTCATGAGCGTCGCCTCGACGTTCACCGTCGGACTGATGCTCCTGCTCTTCGCGTTCTTCCTCGCCACCGACCGAGGCCTTCAGGCTGCGGTCGGCGTCCTCGAATCGAAGGTCGAGCTCGCGCTCTTCCTGGAGGACGACGCGCGGGTGTCCGATGTCTTGGCTCTCCGTGCGCGCATCGAGGCCGACCCCGCCGTGTCGCGGGTCGATTACATCACCAAAGAGCAGGCCATGGCGCGCCTCCTCGACATCGCCGCGCGGCGGCCTGACATCCAGATCATCGACACGTCCTCGAACCCGCTCCAGAACTCTCTCGAGATCAAGCTGGCCCACGCGCAGGACGCGCCCCGCGTGGCCGCCGCGCTGCGCCAGGAGGTCGGAAACGGTGTCGTCAGCGACATCGTGGACAACCCCCAGGTCGTCGACAAGCTGTTGACCGTCACACGGGTCCTATCGATCGGCGGGCTCGCCGTGCTCGCGATGATGCTCATCGTCGCCCTATTCGTGATCGTGAACACCATCCGCATCGCGGTGCACGCCCGGCGCGACGAGATCGAGATCATGAAGCTGGTCGGCGCCACCGACTGGTTCGTGAGGTGGCCCTTCATCCTCGAGGGGATGCTCGTGGGCGCGCTTGGCGCGGTCGCCGCGACCGTCGTCGTCCTCATCGCGGCCGGACCCGTCATGAACGCCATGGTCGGCTTCATCGAGATCCTTCCGCTCTCGTTCGGAACCACCTTCATCTGGCAACTCGTGGGCAGCGTGTTCGCCCTCGCCCTCGCCGTCGGTGGAGGGGGGGCCATGCTCTCGGTGCGGGCGCACCTCGCCAAATGAGTCTGCGAAAAGCCTTGACCCCGACCGCGGGCCGGTGCGACGATGCGCCACGCATGGGAACTCCCCGACAACCCGCTCGGGGAGGTGGGGTATGGAGGACGCGTGCGGCGCGTGCGACTACGGTCGCGCTGGTCGTCGGCGCGTTCCTTGGCTCGTTTGCGCAGCCCGCGTATGCCGATGACCCGATCACGGCGGCCCTAAAGCGCAAGGAAGAGCTCGAGCGGGCCGTTCAGATCTCCCGCGCGAACGCCGAGCGCTACCACGCCGTCGCCAACCAGTTCCAGGCGGTCGTGAATCAGACAAACACGAGGATCGCAACTCTCGCCGAGAAGCAGGCGAACGCGCAGTCCGAAGCCGATCAGCTCTTCTACCAGATCCAGATCGCCGAAGAGCAGCTCGCGCTCGTCACCTTCCAACTCGACGAGACGCGCGCGTTGACCGATTCCCTGAAGGCCGAGGCCGCCCAGGAGACAAAGCAGCTCGCGACACGGGAGGACCTCTACGCGCGCCATCTCCGCACGACGTACCGACAGGCGCTGATCAGTCCGCTCGAAATGCTTCTCTCGTCCGCGTCGCTCACGGAATTCGCGAACCGCCTGCAGGCCATGATCTTCATCAACCGTCAGGACGTTCAGCTCGCGAACGAGATCCGGACCCTCCGGTCGGACACGCAGCAGAAGCAAGACGAGGCTTCCACAAAAGAGAAGGAGATCCTGGGACTCGCCGACCAGATCACGACCCAGCGGACCCAGCTCGCGACCGCAAAAGATCGCTACGACAAGCTCGTCGCCGAGGCGCAGACGGCGATCGACTTGGAGGCAGGAGCTCGCGCCGTCGCGGCGCAGAGCCGGCAGTCCGCCCAGGGGCAGGTGATCCAGACCAACCGCACGACCGCGGACCTGCAGCGGCAGCTCGACCAAGCCGAGGCGCAGTACGAAGCCCTGGCCGCGCAGGCTGCGGGTGGCAGCGGACTCGGCGTGTTCAACGGTTCCAAGCTTTCGATGTGGCCACTCCGCGGACCGATCACCTCCGGCTTTGGCCCGCGCTGGGGCGGATTCCATAACGGCATCGACATTGCGCAGCCGAAGTACACCCCGATCCGCGCGGCGTCGGCTGGCAAGGTGGTCACCGTCGGGCGCCCGTACCTCGCCTACGGCGACACGGCCGTCGTCGTAATCATCGCCCACGGCTTCAATTTCTCGACGCTCTACGGCCACCTCGACGACCTGCACTGGCCGATCGTGTCCGTGGGGCAGACGGTCTCGGCGGGACAGATCATCGCGTACGTCGGAATGACCGGATTCACGACCGGTCCACACCTTCACTTCATGACGATCCTGGACGGACGCGCGGTCAGCCCTCTGAACTACTTGCCGTAGCGGCCTCGCCGCTAGCGCTTTTATCGCTTACGCAGTTCCGAGCAGACGGGACTGTCGCGTACTCCGAGTGCGTCCCTGGCGACATTGACGGTAAATGGCCGCCATGTAGCATCAACCTCGAAAGAAAGGAGGTGATGTGGAGTGGGCGATGCCAGTGGGAATCCAAAGACCCATGACAGCTCACTTCAGCCTTTCGGGATGAATCCAACTGAGGTGATCGCGCACTAACGCGTTGGGTCTTTGGTGACCCGGCAAAGGAGAGCGGCGGCAGAGATGCCGCCGCTCTTCGTTTTCACCGCCTAGTCTCCTCGTCATGCCAGCCCAAAAGACCGCTCCGCCGACGGAGCCAGAGCGTCAGGTCCAGCTCGCCGAAAACCGCAAGGCGCGCTTCGACTATCAGATCGAGGGTCGTCTCGAGGCAGGTATCGCCCTACGCGGTACCGAGATCAAATCGCTGCGGGCCGGCCACGCCAACCTGCGCGATGGGTACGCGCGGGTCGAGAACGGCGAGGTGTGGCTGCGCAACGTGCATATCGCGCCATGGGCCAACTCTCCGTACGACAATCACGATCCCCTGCGTCCCCGAAAGCTCTTGCTGCACAAGGACGAGATCGGCCAGCTCGTCGGGACAGTGGCGCAGAAGGGCTACACGCTCGTCCCGCTGCGGATCTACATCAAACACGGCCGGGCCAAGGTCGAGCTCGGTATCGCGCGCGGGCGCAAGCGCTACGACAAGCGGCAGGTGATCAAAGAGCGCGAGGCGACTCGCGAGATGGACGCGGCGATTCGACGGCGGGTCGGACGCGGGTAACCCGGCTTACCCCGCCGGTTGGAGGATCGGGACCTTCGCGCGGCCGGCGGTGTCTACGCCCACGGTCTCCGCGAACTGGCTCTGGTAGAGGTCGTAGTAGAAGCCCTGCTTCCGCAGGAGCCCGGCATGATCGCCCTGCTCCACGATTCGGCCGGCGTCCATGACGACGATCTCGTCGGCATTGCGAATCGTCGATAGGCGGTGCGCGATGACGAAGGACGTGCGGCCGTGACGGAGCCGCGCCATCGCCTGCTGGATGAGCACCTCGGTGCGGGTGTCTACGTTGCTCGTCGCTTCGTCGAGGATGAGGATGCTTGGATCCGCCAGGAACGCGCGGGCGATGGTGATGAGCTGCCGCTGGCCGGCCGAGATGTTCGACGCTTCCTCTTCGAGCAGCGTGTCGTACCCCTGGGGCAGCGTGCGCACGAACGAATCGACGTGCGCGGCCGTCGCGGCGGCGACGATCTCATCCAGCGAGGCACCTTCCTTGCCGTAGGCGATGTTGTCCCGGATCGTGCCGGCGAAGAGCCAGCTGTCCTGGAGCACCATCCCGAAAGTCCGCCGAACCGCGTCCCGCGGCAGCTCGCGCGTCTCCGTCCCGTCGAGGCGGATGGCACCGCCATCGATGTCGTAGAACCGCATCAGGAGATTCACGATCGTGGTCTTCCCGGCGCCGGTCGGGCCGACGATCGCGACGGTCTCACCGGGACGCACGTCGAGCGAGAAGTCCTCGATCAGCGGCTTGTCCGGCAGGTACCGGAAGGAGACGTGGTCGAACTCGACGTGACCACCCGCCGTTCGGGGCCCCATAGCGCCGATCCGATCGGGCGTCTCCTCAGGCGCGCCAAGGAACTCGAAGACGCGCTCCGCCGAGGCGAGGCCCGACTGCAGTAGGTTCAGCTGCGAAGCGATCTGCAAGAGGGGCATCGTGAATTGGCGCGAGTACGCGATGAACGCCGTCACGTCCCCGAGGCTCATCGCCCCCGACGCGACGCGGTACCCGCCGATCACCGCCACGCCGACGTAGTTCAGGTTGGAGAGCAACTGCATCGCGGGCTGGATGATCCCGGAGAGGAATTGCGCGCGGAAGCTGGCGCGGTAAAGCCGTTCGTTCTGATCGTTGAATTGCTGGATCGCGCTGGCGCGCCTCCCGAAGACCTGAACGAGCGCGTGTCCGCTGTGCATCTGCTCGACGTGCCCGTTCAGCGCGCCGGTCTCGGCCCACTGTGTGATGAACTCCTTCTGCGAGCGGCCCGCGATGACGATCGTGACGGCGAAGGACAGCGGGATCGTGATGACCGAGATCAAGGCGAGCAGCGGACTGATCCACAGCATCATGCCGAGGACGCCGATCACGGTTAGGGCCGACGTGAGCAGCTGCGAGAGACCCTGCTGCAAGGTGGTCGCGATGTTGTCGACGTCGTTGGTCACGCGGCTCAAAAGGTCACCGTGCGGGTGGCTGTCGAAATACCGAAGCGGCAGCCGTGCGAGCTTCTCCTCGACTTCGCGCCGCAGCCCGTACACGGTCCGCTGCGCGACGCCAGCCACGATGTAGGCCTGCGCCCACGCGAGGAGCGAGGCGAAAGCGTAGACGAGCACGGCGAGGGCCAGGATCTGGGCGAGCGCAGCGAAGTCGACGCCCACACCGGGGGCCGCGTTCGTCGCGGCGAGCATGTCCGCGAGCTGGCCTTGGCCTCGAGCCCGGAGCGACTCGATCACCTGCTCCTTCGGTACGCCCGCCGGAAGAGTCCGGCCGAGAACACCGTCGAAAATGATGTTCATCGCGTTTCCCGTGATCTTCGGGCCGATGACGCTGAAGACGACGCCGAGCGATCCAAACACGACGGCAACCGCGAGCACAGGCCGCTCGGAGCGAAGGCGCGATAGCAGCTTTCCGAGTGTCCCGCGGAAATCCTTTGATCGCTCGACCGGCGCGCTGAGGCCCATGAAAGGACCGCCACGGCCCGGCTGCGGGCGACCCCCCGAACCGCCACCCTGCGGCCTGCCCATCATCATGCCGCGGCCGTCCCGAGCTGCGATTCGACGATCTCGCGGTACTCGGCGCTGGTTTGCATGAGCTCGTCGTGCGTGCCGCTTCCCACGACGCGTCCCTCATCGAGCACGACGATGTGATCGGCGTGGAGGATCGTGCTGACGCGCTGGGCGACGATGATCACGGTGGCGTCGCCGGTCTCGGCCTTGAGGGCGGTGCGCAGACGCGCGTCTGTCCCGGCGTCGAGGGCAGAGAAGCAGTCATCGAAGAGGTAAATGGCCGGCCGTTTCACGATCGCGCGCGCGATCGCGAGACGCTGGCGCTGCCCGCCCGAGACGTTGGTACCGCCCTGGTCGATCGGCGCCTCGAGCTGGCCGGCCATGGCCGCGACGAAATCGCGCGCCTGCGCGACTTCGAGAGCGCGCCAGAGCTCTGCGTCGGTCGCGTTCTCATTGCCGAAGCGGAGGTTCTGCGCGACCGTTCCCTTGAACAGGTACGCGGTCTGCGGCACGAGCCCGATGCGCGACCAGAGCCCATCGAGCGACTGCTCGCGGACGTCGAGACCGTCGACCAGAACGACCCCGGAGGTGACGTCGAAGCTCCGCGTCACGAGGCTCACGACCGTGCTTTTTCCGGAGCCGGTCCCGCCGATGATCGCCGTGGTGCGACCGGGTCGCGCCGCGAAAGTCAGGTCGTGCAGCACCGGACGCTCGCCGTGCGGGTACGCGAATGTGACATCCGCGAACGCGACGAGCCCGGAGAGCTGCTGCGGCGCGACCGGGCGCAGCGGCTCGGCGACGGATGACGTCGTCCCGAGCACGTCAACGATCCGCTGCGCGCTTGCCTCCGCGCGCGGGATGAGGATGACCATGAACACGGCGGTCATCACAGCGAAGAGGATCTGCATGATGTACTGCAGGAACGCGGTGAGGTTGCCGATGGGCATGTCGCCGCGGTCGACGAGCCCGGCGCCGAACCACAGGATCGCGACGGTCGACAGGTTCATGATCCCGAGAAGGGCCGGGAACGCCAGGGCGAAGATCCGGTTCACCCGAAGCGATGTCGCGGTGAGATCCGCGTTCACGACCTCGAAGCGCGCCCGCTCCGATCGAACGCGGATGAACGCGCGAACGACGCGCACGCCCGTGATCTGCTCGCGGAGCACCTGCGTGATCCGGTCGATCTTCACCTGGACCTGGCGGAAGAGCGGCACCGCCTTCCAGAGCAACACACCGATCACCGCGCCCATGAGCGGGACGATCACGACAATGAGCCAGGACAGCGTCGCGTCTTCGCGAAGAGCCATGATGATTCCGCCGATCGCCAGGATCGGAGCGCTCACGAGGATGGTGAGCGCGATCTGCAGGAAGAGCTGCACCTGCTGGACGTCGTTCGTGTTGCGGGTGATGAGCGATGCCGTCCCGAAGCGATTCATCTCGCGCGCTGAGAAGCTCTGCACGCGATCGAAGACCGCGCCGCGGACGTCGCGGCCGACGCCCATCGACGTCTGTGAGGCGAAGTACACCGCTACGACGGCGAAGAGGCCGAGCAGCAGCGTGATCCCGAGCATGACCGCGCCGGTACGCCAGATGTAGTCGGTATCGCCTACGGCGACACCGTTATTGATGATGTCCGCGTTGAGATTGGGCAGGTAGAGGTTCCCGACCGACTGGAGAAGCAGGAGCGCGGTGACGATCGCGACCTGCCGCCTATACCGGGCGAGGTACCTCCGAAGCAGGCGAATCAGCACCGGCAGCTACCTCGCAGGACGGCCGAGAAGATGTCCGCGCCTAGTCGCCGAACGCCGGCACGGTCTCACCCTCAGGCTGGCGCGCAGGCGCGGTGCGGCCGCGGATCGGGACCTCCTGAAGGAATACCGAGAGGACGACGGCGAGCGCGGCGACGCCCGCGGCGATAAGGAAGAGGTCGTGCAGCGACGAGGCGAGCGCACTCCGGATCGCGGCGAGCACGGGCGGCGGGATCCGCTGCATGACGGCGGGATCGAAGATCGCCTGCGCGTTGCCGTTGGTCGGAATCGCGCCCGCGAACTGGGGCGGGATCGAGGCGACGATCCTCTGGGTGAGCTCGTGCGAGAGGACCGCGCCGAGAATGGCGACCCCGACGGTGCTTCCGATGTTCCGCCAGAACTGGATCTGGCTCGAGACGACGCCGAGGTAGCGCGGCTCGACCGCGCTCTGGGTCGCGTTCAGATAGAGCGGCATACCGACGCC
>Ga0209471_1001535_pt1 | contig 13593 bp, 14 predicted proteins | sample GraSoiAngelo_128_FD_185885 | JGI IMG/M metagenome (GOLD analysis project Ga0209471, IMG submission 185885) | Grasslands soil microbial communities from the Angelo Coastal Reserve, California, USA - 14_0927_12_20cm (SPAdes) (version 2) | ecosystem: Environmental > Terrestrial > Soil > Grasslands ...
GCGGCCGTTGACGAGGCGCTCTTGATCACGCGGAGTCTTGCCGCCGACGATTGTCGGATCGCCAGCTCGGGCGAAGGGTGGCCCCTCGTTGTCGTCGCCTACCACATCGGCCTGGGGCTGCGACGGCAGGTGGGCTTCATCGCTCGCGCGCTCACGGGCGAGCGTCCGTTCGAGTTCGAGTGGGAGCCGACACACTCCCTGAACGCGGTCAACGCACGCGAGCACGGAGGAATGTCGAAGGACGAGGCCGCCACGGAAATCGAGGCTGGCCGAGCGCGCCTTCGAAGCGTCATCGAAAGAATGACCGAGGAGGACTGGTCGCGCGCCGTCTTCTCGTTCGGCGACCGTCCGAGATCAGCGGACGTCGTGCTCAGGCGTATCGTCCTGCCGCACGTGAACGAGCATCTGAAGAGTCTGCGCGAAACGATGGTGGCGCCACGATGACATTCGCCGAGCGTGTGCTGTACCACCAGATCCACCCGGCGAAGCTCTTCGCGGACATTTCGACGGCGGTCATCGCAATCGACCTTTTCTGGCGGCACGAGCTCGCGCCGGGTCTGATCATCGCGCTCCTCCCGCCTCTCCTCGTCTCGGCGGTGCTGCTCCGCGAAGCCGATCTGGAGCGCTATCGGTCGAGCCAGATGGGCGCGTATCTCCGACGATTCATGCCACCGTGGGTTCAGGCCGTTCGGTTATTCGGCGTCGGCGTCGCGATCTACGCGGCATGGCACCACTTCACGCCCGGCGTGGTCAGCGGGCTTGCCCTCGTCGCGATCTGCTGGGCCAACGGGATCGGTCGGCACCCGGGCTCAGGGCGCGCGGCATAGGTGGAGCTCACTCCTCTTCTCACGGTCAAGGACGCGCGTGCGATCGTCGAGTTCTACAAGAAGGCGTTCGGAGCGACCGAGGTCTCGCGTCAATCGACTCCGAGTGGACAGTTCATCATCGAAATGTCGATCGAGGGCGAGCATTTCTACGCTGTGGATGAGAACCCACCGGCGTTCAACGTCAGTCCGACGACGCTCGGCGGGACGAGCGTACGAATGAGTCTCATCGTCGAAGATCCCGACGCGGTGGCGGCGCAGGCGATCGCGGCCGGCGGGAAGCTCATCTTTCCCGTCGCCGACCAGCCGTATGGGATGCGACAGGGCCGGATCGCCGACCCTGAGGGGCACCACTGGCTCATCGGCAAGAACCTGCGCTAACGCGCTGCGGCCGGCTGCTCCTCCACCTGCTCTTCGTGCGCCGCGATCACCTTCTGCGCGATGTGTGACGGGCACTCTTCGTAGCCGAGCACCTCGGCGCTGAACGTTCCGCGACCGCCGGTCATCGAGCGGAGGTCGGTCGCGTAGCGGAAGGTCTCCGCCATCGGGACGTGCGCCTTGATCCGCTGCAGGCCGGCGCCGGTCGCCTCCATGCCGAGGACGCGTCCGCGCCGCGAGTTGAGGTCGGCGAGCACGTCGCCCATCTGTTCCTCGGGCACGAGAACCTCGAGATTCATGATCGGCTCGAGCAGGAATGGCTGCGCTTCCTTCACGCAGTTCTGGAGGGCGAGCGATCCCGCGATCTTGAAGCTCATCTCGCTCGAGTCCACCGCATGGAAGCTCCCGTCGAAGAGGGTCGCCTTGAAGTCGGAGAGCGGATAGCCCGCGATGACACCGCGTTCGGCGGTCTCGCGCACGCCCTTCTCGACGGCCGGCCAGAAGTTTCGCGGGACCGAACCGCCCACGATCCGCGTCGCGTAGACGACCCCTGACCCAGCGGGCTGCGGCTCGATCTCGAGGAACACGTCGCCGAACTGGCCATGACCGCCGGTCTGACGCTTGTACCGGCCTTGCGCCTGGGCCTTGCCGCGGATCGACTCGCGGTACGGCACGCGGGGCGTTCGCATGTCGACCTGGACGCTGAACTTGTTCTTCAGGTGGTGGACCGCCACCTCGATCGCCGACTCGCCGATGGCGGAGAGAATCGTCTCGTGCGTCGCGTCCTCGCGACGAACATGCAGGGTCGGGTCCTCGTCGGTGAGCTTGTGCAGCGCGGTCGCGAGCTTGTCGAGGTCGGCCTTGCTCGATGGCTCGATCGCCACGGAGAACGACGGCGGCGGGAAGTCGATGGCGTCGTACTGGATCACGGCGTCCTTATCGCACAGGGTCGCGTTCGTCGTCGTCGCCGTAAGCTTTGGGATCGCGCAGATGTCGCCCGCGCCGACCGCGTCGGTCGTCTCCTGCTCCTTTCCGCGGAGGAAGAAGATCTGACCCACGCGCTCGGTCTCCTTCTTCGTCGCGTCGAAGACCTGGGCGTTGTGATGCAGCGTTCCCGAGTACACGCGCACGTAGCTCAGCTTCCCGACGAACGGGTCGGCAAGCGTCTTGAAGACGAATGCCGAGAGCTTGTCCGATGGATCGGGCTTCCGCGCGACCTCGTCGCCGGTCGGTGACTTGCCGATGACCGAACCCGCCTCCGCCGGCGAGGGGAGCATCTCGCGGACGGTGTTGAGCAGCGCGGCAAAGCCGACGCGCTTGTGCGCCGACGACGCCGCGACGGGTATGACCTTTCCCTCGCGCACCGCCCTGTGCAGCGCGTCGCGGAGCTCGTCGTACGAGAGCTCCTTCCCATCGAGGTAGCGGGTGAGAAGATCCTCGTCGGTCTCCACGATCGCCTCGACGAGCTGCTGCCGGTAGTTCCCGACGCGGTCGGCCTCTTCCTTGGGGAGGTCGGCGACGGGTTCCTTCGGCCCCTGGAGCACCTGGCCGTGCAGAAGGTCGATGGTCGCCTTCAGGTCCTGGTGCTCGCCGACTGGCACGTGCAGCGGCACCACGCGGTTGCCGTACGCCTCGCGGAGCTGCTCCAGTACTCGATCGAAGTCGGCGTTCTCGCGGTCGAGCCGGCCGATGACGACGATGCGCGGCGTTTCGGCCGTCTCAAGCTCCGACCACACCGTCTGGGTGCCGACCTGGACGCCCGCGGAGGCGTCGACGAAGACGATGGCGGCGTCCGCAACGCGAAGCCCGGCGTGCTGGTCGCCGGCGAAGTCGGCAAAACCAGGCGTGTCGATGAGGTTGATCTTGATGCCGTCGTGGGTGAAGGAGGCCAGCGCCATGTTGATGGTGATGTGCCGTTTCTGTTCCTCGGGGTCGGTGTCCAGAATGCTGGTGCCGTCATCGACCTTGCCGAGGCGGTTCGTGGCCCCGACCGAATGGAGGAGGGACTCGACGAGACTCGTCTTTCCCGATCCTCCGTGGCCGACGACGGCCACGTTTCTGATCTTCGTGGGCTCCGGTGATGCCATCAAGACTCTCCCCAGGGCGTGATGCGTTGGTAGTATCACCCGCGATGTCGGGGCACTCAAAGTGGAGCCAGATCAAGCGTCAAAAGGGCGCCGCCGACGTCAAGCGGGGCATGATTTTCACCAAAATGACCAAGGAGATCATGATCGCCGCGAAGGAGGGCGGCGGCGATCCGGACGCGAATTTCCGGCTCCGCCTGGCGATGGACCGGGCGCGCGCGGTGAACATGCCTCGCGACAACATCCAGCGCGCCATCGACCGAGCAACCGGTGGCGACGAGGGCGCGGCGCTCGAGAGCGTCGTCTACGAGGGCTACGCGCCGGGCGGCGTCTCCGTGATGATCGAGGCCGCCACGGATAACCGGAACCGCACGGTGTCCGAGATCCGCGCGGCGTTCACGCGTGGCGGCGGAAAGCTCGGCGAGTCGGGGTCAGTCCAGTGGCTCTTCGAGCAGAAGGGCGTCATCGAGATCGACACCAAGGGCAAGGATCCTGACGCCATCCAGCTCGCGGCCATCGACGCGGGCGCGGAGGACGTGGAGGTCGAGCCGGGCCTCGCCACGGTGTACACCACGCCGACGTCGTTCGAGCGAGTGAAGAAGGCGCTCGAGTCGGCCGGGATCAAGACCGGTGCGGCGGAGCTGTCGATGCGGCCGACCACGACCGTCCGCGTCGAGGGCGAGGCCGCGCGAAAGCTCCTCGGCCTCGTCGAGACGCTCGAGGATCTCGACGACGTGATCAAGGTGCATGCGAATTTCGATGTTCCCGAAGAGGTCCTCCAGCACGCGTAGCCGCGTGATCCTCGGGATCGATCCCGGGACGACCGGAATGGGATACGCGTTCCTCGTCGCCGCGCCGGAGCGCGCGCTGCTTCTCGAATGCGGAGTCGTCGACGTTCGGGCGAGCACGACCGCGGCGGAGCGGCTCCTCGCGATCTCCGAAGCGCTCGACGAGCTCATCCGCCGCCATCGCCCGTTCGTCCTCGCGGTCGAGCGCCTCTACTTCAACAAGAACGTACAGACGGCGATGCGGGTCTCCGAAGCGCGCGGGATCGCACTGCTCTGCGGCGCGCGGGCGGCGCTCGAGATCGCGGAATACACACCTCAAGAAGTGAAGATGTCGGTGACAGGAAATGGGCGAGCCGACAAGAAGGCGGTGCAGCGAATGCTCCCTCTTCTCGTCGCGCTCGACGTGCCGATCACTCAGGACAACGTGGCCGACGCCGTCGCGATCGCACTCACGCATGCGCAACGCGCGCGATTCACAGAAGCTGTCGCGGCCGCCACGTGAGTACGGCTGCGGGCGGGGAAGGCGAGTGGGGGTCCACGGCGCAGCGGGAGTTGCCGTCCGCCGAGTGGGCCGATGAGCCAAGTGCGCAGGCAAAGGGACCCGCGAGCACGTGGGCCCCCCGAGCCTCAACCCGCCCGCAAAGCGGTCCACAGTGATCGCCGCGATCCGGGGCACGGTGATCGCGCGCGGCGCGGATCACGTGGTCGTCGAGTCGAACGGCGTCGGCTACAAGGTCCATGTACCTCGGCAGCCGACGCGCGACGAGGTGCTTCTGCATACACATCACATCGTCCGCGAGGACGATCAGTCGCTCTATGGATTTGAATCGCGCGATGAGCTCGCGCTCTTCGAGATGCTGATCACGGTCTCCGGAGTCGGTCCGAAGGCCGCGATCGCCCTTCTCATGACATCGCGCCCCGCCGACATCGCCGCGGCCATCGCGTCGGGTGACGCCGCCGCACTGGCGCGCGCGCCGGGAGTAGGGAAGAAGACCGCCGAGCGGCTCATCGTCGACCTGAAAGGCAAGATCGGGCGGGTCGCAGGACTTCCGGTAACAGCAGGCGCGCTGACAACGGAGGACGACGCCCACGCCGCCCTTGTCGCGCTTGGCTACACACCGTCGGAAGCGGCCACCGCCCTGCGCCAGGCGCCCTCAAAAGGAGGAGCCACGACCGAGGAACGGCTGGCCGCCGCCCTCCGCGTCACCGGACGGACACCGGTCGCAGGGAGGTGACGGAAAGTACCGTCCACCTAGCAGGCGCCCATGCTATTTGCGACCATCTGCTGCGGCCGCCGCGCCGTGGAAGGAGCGTGCATGGTCGAGTTTCTTAAGAGCGAAGAAGGCCAGGGACTTGTCGAGTACGCACTCATCATCGCGGTCATCGCGATCGCGGTCATCATCTCGATGGTCTTTTTCCGCAACCAGCTCACGAACTACTTTTCGAACATCGGCAATAACCTCACGTAGGAGCGGCGCGGCGGCCAGCCGCTCCTGGAGGTCAAAGGCGATTCTCACCAAGTGATATAGTTATCACCGGCATCCGGCTTGGCCGGGCGCCACGTCGGGCACCAAAAAGTGGGTCGACCCCACTTTTTTTGTCGCCTTACGCGAATTGAAGATAAGGGGAGAGTTGCCGCATGAACCGAGAGCTCGTCACCGGCCTCGCGCAACTCTCAGCCGAGAAGGGGCTCCCCAAAGAGGTCGTCAGCGACATCATCGCCCGCGCCATCAAGCGCGCCTACGGTGATGAGGAGCACATCGACGTCAAGGTCGACGTGCAGACGGGTGCGTTCAAGGTCTTCCTGCTGAAGACGGTCGTCGAGAAGGTCGAGGATCCCAAGATCCAGGTCCAGCTCGACACCGCGAAGAAGATCAAGCCCGACGCGCAGCTCGGCGACGTGATCCCGTTCGAGGAGTCCGCGGCGGCGCTTGGGCGGATCGGCGCGCAGACGGCGAAGCAGGTCATCCAGCAGTCGCTGCGCGAGGCTGAGCGCGAGCAGGTCTTCGCGGAGTACGCCGACCGCGAGGGCGACATCATCAACGCCAAGATCAGCCACTTCGACGCGGGCTCCGCGATCATGGAGCTCGACCGCGGCGCGACGGCGATCCTGCCTCGTCCCGAGCAGGCCCCGCACGAGCGCTACTTCGCGGGGCAGGCGCGCAAGGTCGTCATCCTCGAGGTGCGTCGCACGCTTCGTGGGCCGCAGATCATCGTGAGCCGGGCGCACAAGGCGCTGGTCAAGCGGCTCTTCGAGCTCGAGGTACCGGAGATCTTCCACGGTCAGGTGGAGATCGTGGGGATCGCTCGTGAGCCGGGCTCGCGCACGAAGATCGCGGTCCGCGCCCGGCAGCCCGGCCTCGACGCGCGGGGTGCGTGCATCGGGCAGCGCGGCCTCCGGGTGCAGGCGATCGTGAACGAGCTCGGCGGCGAGAAGATCGACATCATCGAGTGGGCCGAAAGCCCCGAGCGTTACGTGGCGAATGCCCTCGAGCCGGCGCACGTCGTCCGCGTGGACATCGTCCCGGAGGAGAAGACCGCCTACGTGATCGTTCCCGACCGGCAGCTGTCGCTCGCGATCGGCAAGGAGGGCCAGAACGCTCGCCTTGCCGCCAAGCTCACAGGCTGGCGCATCGATATCCGGAGCGAGTCCGAGGTGCGGGCGGAGGTCGAGCCGGAGCCCGAGCCTGAGCCGGTGGCCGTCGCCGAGCCGGCGCCCGCGGAGGAGGAGTCGGAGATCCGTCACGATCTCGTGGCAGAGGTCGAAGCCGAATCCGCCCAGGCGGATGAGGAGGACCTGGATGAAGAGGACCGGGCGCTCCTCGGAGGCAAGAAGAAGCGAGCCGAGCGCCGTTAAGGCCGTGTCGAGGCCGGTGCGGAGCCTTCCGCAGCGGACGTGCGTCGCCTGCCGAACGGCCCGCGCCAAACGCGAGCTGGTGCGAGTCGTACGCTCACCTGCGGGGGAGCTTTCCGTGGATCTTCGCGGCAAGGCCTCCGGACGCGGGGCGTACCTCGATCCCGATCCGGGATGCCTCGAGCGTGGGCTCGCGGAGGGCGCGCTGGCCAGAGCGCTAGAAATTGATATCGACCAAGTGACCGCCGACCGGCTGCGAGTCGAGCTCGCGGCGGCGGCCAAGGAACGGAGACCGAGTGCCTAAAGCAAGACCCAGGCGAATGCCACCGCAGCGCGGACCGCGCCCTCGAGGGCGCAGGCCCCAGCGCGCCCCCATGCCGCAGCCGATGCCGGAGCCGGCGGCGCCCGTCGCTGTCGCCGAGACGTCGACCGTCGTCACTCTTCCAAAGACCATCGTCGTCGGCGACCTCGCGCGCGCGCTCGACGTCAGCGTGGTCGACGTCATCCGCGGGCTCGTGAACATGGGAACGATGGTGTCGATCAACCAATCGGTGGACTTTGAGACCGCGAGCCTCGTCGCGAACGAGCTCGGCTTCGAGACGCGCGCCGAGGAGGAGGCCGCGCCCCCGGCCGAGGAAGAGGCGGCACCGGAGCCGATCTCGACGAAGCAAATCCTCTGGGAGGACGTCGATCCGGCAAAGCTCAAGGAGCGGCCGCCGGTCATCACGGTCCTCGGCCACGTCGACCACGGTAAGACGAGCCTTCTGGACGCCATCCGCGCGACGAATGTCACGGCGCGCGAGGCCGGTGGCATCACGCAGCACATCGGCGCGTACCAGATCGAGCACAACGGCCGAAAGGTCACGTTCCTGGATACGCCAGGCCACGAGGCCTTCACCGCGATGCGGGCCCGAGGCGCGCAGCTGACAGACGTCGCGGTACTCGTCGTCGCCGCGGATGACGGCGTGCAGCCGCAGACCATCGAGGCCATCTCTCACATCAAGGCAGCACAGGTGCCGATCGTCGTCGCGCTCAACAAGATCGACCGCCCCGACGCGAACACCGACCAGGTGAAGGCGCAGCTCGCCGAGCACGGTGTCACGATCGAGGAATACGGCGGAGACACACCGCTCGTTCCGGTTTCGGCGAAGACCAAGCAGGGCATCGACGATCTCGTCGAGACGGTCCTGCTCGTCGCCGATGTCGCCGAGCTGAAGGCCGACCCCGACCGGCCGGCTATCGGCCGCGTCATCGAAGCCCATCTCGACAAGGGCCGCGGCCCGGTCGCGACAGTGCTTGTCCAGACGGGCACGCTCGAGCGAGGCGATCTCGTCGTCGCCGGCACGACCTTCGGCAAGGTGCGGGCGATGATGGATGACAAGGGCAAGAACGTCGGACGTGCCGAGCCCTCGCGCCCGGTTGAGATCCTCGGTCTTCCGGAGGTTCCCGAGGCCGGCGACGTCATGCGCGTCGTCCCCGAAGAGAAAGCCGCGCGCGCCGCGGTCGCGCAGAACGCGCGCGAGCGGGCCGCGGGTGCGGCGGCGGAGCGGCCGGCGACGCTCGACGAGATGTTCGCGCAGGTCAAAGAGGGTCAGGCCAAGGAGCTCAAGATCGTCCTCAAGGCCGACGTCCAGGGATCGCTTGAGGCGATCAAGGGCGCCCTCGCGAAGGTGCCCCAACCGGAGGTCGCTCTCTCGGTTATTCACGACGCGGTCGGCGACATAACCGAATCGGACCTCACGCTCGCCGCGGCATCGAACGCCGTAGTGATCGGGTTCAACACGAAGATGGAAGCGCCGGCGCGGCGCGTGGCCGAGTCGACGAAGGTCGACGTCCGCCAGTACAAGGTCATCTACGAGCTCCTCGACGACGTGCAGAAGGCGCTCACCGGAATGCTCGAGCCGGAGATGGTCGAGTCGCTCCTCGGGCACGCCGAGGTGCTGCAGATCTTCACGTCGGGCAAGACGACCATCGCCGGATCGCGGGTGGTCGACGGCCTCGTCCGCCGTGGCGCGCAGGCGCGCCTTCTCCGCGGCGGGAACGAGATCTACAGCGGCAAGATCGGGACGCTCAGGCGCATGAAGGACGATGCTCGTGAAGTCACCGTCGGACTCGAGTGCGGCATCGTTCTCGAGAACCAGAACGACGTGCAGGTCGGCGACATCGTCGAGTGTTTCGTCATCCAGCCGAAGCCGCGGTAGTCATGGCGTATAAGCGATCCGACCGCGTCAACTCGTTGCTTCAGCGCGAGCTCGGCACCCTCATCAGTGAGGAGCTGCGCGACCCGCGGATCGCGTTTCCCACCGTCACCGCGGTCGAGATCACGCCCGACCTGCGGAGTGCCAAGGTCCACGTGAGCGTCCTCGGTGACGAGGAGGCGTCGGCCGCGACGATGAAGGCTCTCGAGGACGCGAAGCCGTTCCTCCGCCGCGAGCTCGGCTCGCGTACGGAGCTCCGCTTCGTCCCCGACCTGACATTCGTTCACGACCGCACGGCCGAGCAGGCCGTTCGGATCTCGGCGCTGCTCCGAGAGGCGCGCGAGCGCGAGGGACGATGAAGGAGATCACGGCGGCGCTGCTCGGCGCGCGGCGCATCGCGCTCGTGTCGCACCGCGATCCCGACCCGGACACGGTCGGCTCGGCGCTCGCGCTCGGGCTCGGCCTCGAATCCATCGGCAAGCAAGTGTCCTGGCACTGCGCCGACCCGGTGCCGGAGCAGCAGCGCTTCCTCCACGGCAGCGAGCGCTTCACGCAGGTGCCGCCGCCAGAGGACGTCGACCTCGTTGTCACGGTGGACTTTGGGTCGGTCGATCGCGCGAAATTCGCGCTGCCGTCGCGTCCGAAGCTCGTGAATGTCGACCACCATGCGTCGAACGACAACTTCGGGACCGCGAACCTTGTCGATGTCACCGCCGCGGCCAGCGCCGAGCTCGTCTCGCGCGTCATCGATGCGCTCGGGATCAAATGGACGCCCGAGATGGCCACGGCCGCCCTCGTCGGGATCATGACCGACACCGGCTCGTTCCAGTTCCCAAGCACCGACTCACGCGCGCTCGATCGCGCGGCTCGGCTTCGCGAAGCGGGGGCCGACTTGCAGGCGATCACCTACAACATCTTCCGGAACAAGCGTTTTGAAGCGCTGAAGCTCTGGGGCTTCGCATTCGCCCGTCTCGTGCGCGAGGACGGCGGCCAGCTCGTCTGGACCGAGATTCGTGCCGGCGACATCGAACGATCCGAGGCTCGCGACGAGGACATCTCCGGGCTCGTCGAGCAGATCGCGCGCTCGAGCGGCATGCGCGTGTCGCTGCTCTTCAACGAGCAGGCGGGCAGCGTGAAGGTCTCGTGCCGCACCTCCCAGTGGGAGCCGTCGGTCGATGCGTCGGCGCTCATGGCGCGGTTCGGCGGGGGTGGTCACGTGCGCGCGGCCGGAGCGCTCATCTCGGGGAACCTCGGGGACGTCCGCGACCGCGTCCTCGACGCCGCACGCGCGGCGCTCGAAACCGCCAAGACCCGCGCGCCCGTCGGCGCCTGATCACTCCGACCGACTCGCTTTCCGGCGTCCTCGCGATCGACAAGCCCGAGGGCTGGACCTCGCACGACATCGTGGCGCTCGTGCGTGGCGTGCTCGGTACGAGGCGGGTCGGGCACGGCGGAACGCTCGACCCTCAGGCGACCGGACTGCTCCCGGTGCTCGTCGGCAACGCGACGAAGTTCGCCGACCGCTTCCACGAAGCGACGAAGGTCTACGACGGGCTGGTCCGCTTCGGCGCGGAGACCGCCACGGACGATCGCGAAGGCGCCGTTGCGCGGGCGAGTGAGGTTCCGGCGCTCTCGACGGACACGATCGAGCCCGCCCTCGCCGCATTACGCGGAGTCATCATGCAGACCCCGCCGCAGTACGCCGCTCTGAAGGTGTCCGGCCGCCCGGCATACGCACGAGCGCGTCGTGGAGAAACGGTGGCTCTGGCGGCGCGGAGCGTGCAGGTCATTCGCCTCGACGTGATCGAGATCTCCCCACCGGACGTGCGCCTCTATGTGGTGTGCTCGTCGGGGACCTACGTACGCGCCATCGCGCGCGACCTCGGGCGAGCTCTTGGCTCCGCCGCGCACCTCGCCGGACTTCGCCGGCTCGCGGTGGGCGCGCTCGAGGCTCGGGATGCGCTCACGCCGGAACAGCTCCGCGCCCGCGGCCGCGATGCGGCCGCGCTCCTTCGGCCGGCGAACGATGATTTGTTGACGCTCGACCGCCGATTTCTCGAGCGATCCGCTGATACGATCGTCGGAGCGGGGGAGTCAGCCTGATGCTCGCCAAATCGCTCGAGCGCTTCATCAAATGGGCGCTGTCAGCCTGGCGCGACCTCTCCCTCGACGCAAAGGTGGTCGCGCTCTTCGGCGTCGGCAACTGGTTCCTCCTGTTCGCGAACCACACCACCGTCGCCGCGACCCACGACGTGCCGCTGTGGCGGCTGTTCCCGCCAGGCGCGGATGCGGCCTTCCTGGTCGTCTGCGGCACGCTCGCGTTTGCCTATCCGCTACGCGACCACCGCTCGCGCGGATCGTTCACGACGCGCTCACGGATCGCGCACCTCGCCGCCTTGATCGTGGCGTTCGTGATCATTCCGACGTTCGCCTCGATCATCCTTCGGGAGACCGGCAAGCCATACACCTACATCCACGACGGGGCGCTCATGGTTGAAGAGGCTTCGCGGAAGCTCCTCGCCGGTATGAACCCGTACGTCGCCGACTACCTCGACACGCCGATGTTCTTCTGGCCGATGATCAACAACCCGGCGCTCTACCACCTCACGTATTTCCCGTTCATGTTCCTCGTGAGCGCTCCGTTCGTCTGGTTCTTCGATCACTTCGGGTTCATTTGGGACCAGCGCTATCTCTACCTCCCGGCGTACGTCGGAACGCTCGCCCTCGTCCCGCTCCTCGTGCGCGGCGCCGCTCAGCGGCTCGCGATGACCGCCGCGATCGCGCTCAATCCGCAGCTCTTCCCCTTCGTCGTGGAAGGACGGAACGACTTCTTCGTGCTCCTGTTCTTGTTCGCGGGCATCGCGCTCCTGATGCGCGAGCGCCGGACGACGTCGTCGCTCGCGTTCGCCGCGGCCGGTGCGGCCAAGCTCCACGCCCTCATCTTCCTGCCCTTCGTCGCGGTCTACCTGATCGCGACGAAGCGGCCCCGGACCCTCCGGGATGCGGCCGCCGCGCTCCTGCCGACATGGCCCGCCGCTCTCTTCCTGTTCGCGACGTTCGTGCCGTTCCTCGCGAACAACTTCGGCGCGTTCTGGGATGACGTCGTCAGCTACAACGCCGGCGGCGCGGCGTGGACGTACCCGATCTCGGGGATGGGCTTCTCAGCGATCCTCCTCGGGCTCGGCCTGATCCCATTCCGCCAAGCGGACTTCCCGTTCGCGCTCATCGAGATCGCCATCGCTACGCCGATCGCGGCCTGGTGGCTCATTCGACTGTGGCAGCGGCCCACCGTCGCGACCCTGCTCGCGGGCTACGCGCTCACGCTGCTCGCCTTCCTCTTCTTCGGGCGGTACTTCCAGGGGAACTACCTCGGCTTCATCGCCGCCGTGTTCACGCCGGTGCCGTTCCTCGCTACGCGCGCGACGCGGCGTGCGCCGCGCCGGGTCCGTCGGCCAGCTCCGGCGATCGTCACGGCGCCGCGACCGGTGCACGAACCCCCGGCGCTCCTGCCCGAGCCGGCGCCGGCTCCGATGCCCATCGCGCTCGACGCCGTCGTCGAGCCCACGCCTGCCGGAGTGGGTGCCGCCGACTAATCTCGGCGTATCGAAACGCGTACCGACTTCAGCGGCTGGCCGAAGGGTCCCGTTCATCTGGCGATCGGGGTCTTCGACGGCGTTCATCTCGGGCATCGCGCCCTCATCGCGCACCTCGAGCGGGGCGCGCGGGCGGAGCACGCTCTCGCCGTAGCGGCGACGTTCGACCCGCTGCCGATCCAAGTGCTCGCGCCGGGCGCGCCGGCCTCGGCGCTCTCGGACATCAGGGACCGCGTGAAGCTGCTGCGCGAAGCCGGTGCCGATGCGGTCGTGGTCTTCCGGTTCGACGACGAGTTCGCGAGGCTCTCTGCCGACGAGTTCGTCGATCGGGTCAAGGGGGCATGCGACATCAGGCGGATCGTCGTCGGTCCGGACTTTCACTTCGGCCGTCGCGCCGAAGGCGACGTCGACAAGCTGCGCGAGCGCGGCAAGCGCGATGGCTTTGTCGTGGACGTCGTGGCGCCGATCGAGATCGACGGGGCCATCGTCAGCTCCACCCGCATCCGCAACTTGCTTCTCGCCGGCGACGTTGAAGCCGCGGCGGGTCTCCTCGGGCGGCCGTACAGCGTTCGCGGGCGCGTGGTGCACGGAGACAAGCGCGGTCGCGCCCTCGGCTTTCCCACCATCAACCTCGCGCTCCCGAAGGAGCGACTCCTTCCTCGCGACGGGATCTACGCGATGTGGGCGGAGATGGGAGAGGGGCGTTTCAAAGCGGCAGCATCTCTCGGCGTTCGACCGACATTCGGGGGTGGGGAACGGGTCCTCGAGGCTTATCTTCTCGACTACTCCGGCGAGCTGTACGGCGAGGACGTCGAGGTCGCATTCGTGAAGCGTTTGCGCGACGAGATCGCCTTCGCGAGTCCGTCGGAGCTCG
>Ga0209471_1001538_pt1 | contig 13591 bp, 13 predicted proteins | sample GraSoiAngelo_128_FD_185885 | JGI IMG/M metagenome (GOLD analysis project Ga0209471, IMG submission 185885) | Grasslands soil microbial communities from the Angelo Coastal Reserve, California, USA - 14_0927_12_20cm (SPAdes) (version 2) | ecosystem: Environmental > Terrestrial > Soil > Grasslands ...
CGCAGGGTAGGTCGAGGATGCGCCGCGGCGGGTGGAGATGCAGCAGGGCCTCGATCTGATCGACTTCGATCGGGGTCCGCTCGGCAAGCGTGGCGTCATACAGTGCGAGATAACGGGGCCCAAACCAGCCGCGCCACCAGTCAGGAGGTGCCTCCGCCATACCTTTATATATAGGTGCTCGATGGCAGAACCGCACCCGCACCCCAATCGGCTCTGGCGCAATCCCGAACCCAAGCGCGTGTACGACGTTGTCATCGTCGGCGGCGGTGGTCACGGGCTCGCCACCGCCTACTACCTGGCGCGCAATCACGGGATCACCAACGTTGCCGTCCTCGAACGAGGCTGGCTGGCCGGCGGCAACATGGCCCGGAATACCACGGTCATCCGCTCCAACTACCTCTGGGACGAGAGCGCCGCGATCTACGAGCACTCGCTCAAGCTCTGGGAGTCGCTTTCGCAAGAGCTCGATTACGACATCCTCTTCAGTCAGCGCGGCGTCCTCAACCTGGTGCACAGCGTCGGAGACCGCCGGGAATCGATGCGGCGCGTCAACGCCAATCGGCTGAATGGGATCGATGCCGAATGGCTCACCCCCGAGGAGGTCAAGGCTTTCTGCCCGATCGTCAACCTCTCCCCCGAGGTGCGCTATCCCATCATCGGCGGCACGCTGCAGCGACGGGGTGGCATCGCCAAGCACGATTACGTCGCCTGGGCCTTCGCCCGTAAGGCCGACGAGATGGGCGTGGACCTGATCCAGAACTGCGAGGTCACTGGGTTCGACCTCGAAGGCGACCGCGTCCGCGGCGTGCACACCAACCGCGGATTGATCGCCGCCAACAAGGTCGCGCTCTGCGCCGCGGGTCATTCCACCGTCCTGGCGGACATGATCGGCCTCGACCTGCCGATCCAAAGCTATCCCTTGCAGGCTCTGGTTTCCGAGCTCCTCGAGCCGGTTCTCGACTGCGTCGTGATGTCGAACGCGGTCCACGTTTACGTCAGCCAGGCCCCGAAGGGCGAGCTGGTCATGGGCGCCGGGATGGATGCTTACAACTCCTACGGGCAGCGTGGCTCGCCTCACGTCATCGAGTACCAGCTCGCCGCGGCCTGCGAGGTGTTCCCCATTTTCAGCCGAGCGCATGTCCTTCGAACCTGGGCCGGAATCGTCGACGTTTCTCCGGATGCATCCCCGATTCTCGGGCTGACGCCGATCGAGAACCTCTTCATCAATTGCGGCTGGGGCACGGGCGGCTTCAAAGCCACCCCCGGCGCCGGCTGGGTCTATGCGCACACCATCGCCCACGGCGAGCCTCATCCACTGAACGCGCCGTTTGGACTAGAACGCTTCACCACCGGCGCGTTGATCGACGAGCACGGCGCGGCCGCCGTGGCGCACTAGCCGTGCTCATTCCCTGCCCATGGTGCGGTGATCGCGAGGACATCGAATTCAAATACGGCGGCTCGGCGCAGGTCGCCTACCCCGCGGATCCGGCGAGCGTGGACGATGCGACCTGGGCGCGTTTTGTCTTCTTCCGCCCGAATCCGAAGGGAAAGATGGCCGAGCGCTGGGTGCACACCGCCGGCTGCCGGCGCTGGTTCAGCCTGGTTCGCGACACCGTGACCCACGAGATAACGCCGCCATGAGCCGCCTGGCATCGGGCGGTCGCATCGACCGGACGCGTCCACTCTCGTTTCGCTTCAATGGCGCGGCCTATCAGGGCTACGCCGGCGACACCCTCGCCTCCGCCCTGCTGGCGAACGACGTGGCGGTGGTCACGCACAGCGTGACCTACGGACGGCCCCGTGGCATCTTCAGCGCCGGCGTCGAGGAACCGAACGCCCTGGTGCAGGTCGGCGACGAGACGATGCTCCGAGCCACGCAGGTCGAGCTGGTCGATGGACTCGAGGCATTCGGGCTCAACGGCCGCGGTCGCCTCTCACTTGATTCTCCCTCCCCCTCTGGGGGAGGGCAGGATGGGGGCTCTTACGACAAGATCTACGCGCATTGCGAGGTGCTGGTCATCGGTGGGGGTCGCGCCGGTATCACGGCCGCGCTCGATGCCGCGCAAACCGGCGACCGCGTGATCCTCGTCGATGAGCAGGCCCAGCTTGGCGGACGCCTCCTGAGCGCCGGCTGGAATGATTGGCTCGCGGACAGCATCGCCAAACTCGAGTCCGCCCCGGACGTTCGAGTGCTTACGCGGGCAACGGCCTTCGGCCACTACGAGCAGAACCTTGTCCTGATCGCGGAGCGGCTCGATAACGGCGGCCGGCTCTGGCAGGTCCGTGCCAAACGCGTCGTCCTTGCTACCGGGGCGCACGAACGACCGCTGATTTTCGCAAACAACGACCGGCCGGGCATCATGCTCGCCGGCGCCGCCCGGACCTACGTCAATCGCTACGGTGTTGCGCCTGGAAAGCGCGCGGTTATCTTCACCAACAACGACAGCACCGACATCGTCGCAGCTGACCTCAGGCGGAGCGGCATCACCGTCGAGGCCATCGTCGACGTCCGCAAGGGCGATGCCATCATCGACACCCTCACTGAGACATTCCCCTCCCCCGCTCGCGGGGGAGGGCAGGGTGGGGGCTCTCTTACCGCAGTCACCATCTCCCCCCTCACCGGCAACGCCCCTCGCCGCGAGATCGAGTGCGACCTGCTGTGCGTTTCCGGCGGCTTCAACCCAACGGTTCATCTCTTCAGCCAGGCGCAGGGGCGACTTCGCTACGACGAAGGCCTGGCGTGCTTCGTGCCCGACGTCGCTCCCGCAAACGTCGAGGTGGTCGGCGCGGCCGCCGGAGACCTGGACGGTCGCGGTCAGGGCCCAATCATGCCGCACTGGGTCGTCCCAAGTGACGGCCACGATTGGGCGACCCATTTCGTCGACCTGGAGCGCGACGTCACGATTGCGGATGTGCGGCGAGCCCTGGGTACGGGTATGCAGTCGGTCGAGCACGTCAAGCGATTCACCACCATCGGCACCGGCAGCGACCAGGGGAAGACGGCAGGGATCAATGAGACCGCCATCATCGCGACGCAGCTCGGCCAGCCAGTGGGCTCCGTGGGCGTGACGACGTTCCGCCCGCCGTACGTACCGATTTCATTCGCACTGATGGCCGGCCGAAATCGCGGCGATCTGTTCGATCCGATTCGTGAGACCCCCATTCATCCCTGGCACGTCGCCCACGGCGCCGTTTTCGAGAACGTCGGCCAGTGGAAACGACCCTGGTACTTCCCGCGCGACGGCGAGGACATGGATACCGCCGTCCTCCGCGAGTGCCGCGCGGCACGCGAGAACATCGCCGTCATAGACGTCTCGACCCTCGGCAAGATTGAGATTCAGGGGCCAGATGCGCTCGAGTTCCTCAATCGGATTTACACCAATGCCTTCGACACCCTCAAGATCGGGTCGTGCCGCTACGGCCTCATGTGCAAAGTCGACGGCATGGTCTTCGACGACGGCGTCGTGATGCACCTCGATACTGACCGCTGGCTGGCCACGACGACCACTGGCGGCGCCGCTGCGGTGCTGGACTGGATGGAGGAGTGGCTCCAGACGGAGTGGCCCGATCTGCGCGTCCGGCTCACATCGGTGACGGACCAATGGGCCGCTCTCGCCGTGGTCGGTCCGCGCTCCCGGAATGTGATCCACGGCCTATTTCCCCAGCTGGCATCTGGCCCGGACAGCTTCCCCTTCATGACCATTCGGGAGGCTGAGGCCGGTGCCATCCCGGTGCGCCTGCATCGAATTACGTTCTCGGGAGAGCTCGCCTACGAGCTCTGGACATCGAGCTGGTACGGGCTGGCGCTATGGCAAGCCGTAATGGCCGCCGGTGAACCACTCGGCATCACGCCTTATGGGACCGAAGCGATGCACGTGCTTCGGGCAGAAAAGGGCTACATCATCTGCGGCCAGGAGACGGACGGGACGGTAACGCCACAGGATCTCGGGATGAGCTGGATCGTGTCCAAGAAAAAGCCGTTCATCGGCCAGCGGTCACACCGGCGCAGCGATACGGCTCGACTTGACCGGAAGCATTTGGTCGGCTTGCTTCCAGTCGACCGGGATGAGCTGTTGCCGGAAGGCGCCCAGCTGGTACTGGAACCGAAGGTGTCTTTGCTGGCCAACATGGTCGGTCACGTCACGTCGAGCTATCGAAGCCCAACGCACGGCCACACCTTCGCACTCGCCTTGCTGCAGAGCGGACGGGAACGAATCGGCAGCACCGTGTACGCTCCGCTCAACGGACATACCGTCGCAGCCACCGTAACGGAGCCGATTTTCTATGACAAGGAGAACCTTCGTCGTGATAGCTGACGCAGTCCGGCGCAGCCCACTCGCTGATTACCGGGAGCGCTTCGTCGGCCTGTCGGCGGCCACTCGCGGCGAAGTCCTTCTTCGTGAAGTCCCGTACCTCGCACAGGTCAACTTCCGAGCCGACTCCAACGACACCAGCATCATGCAGCGACTCGCGTCGACCCTCGGTTTCGCGTTGCCAGCCGTCCCGAATACAGTCATCTCAGAGGGGGACCGCCGGTCGTTGTGGCTTGGTCCTGACGAATGGCTCCTCGTCGGCCCGGACGGCACGCAAGACACCCTTCAGGATGCGTTGCGTGTCGGCCTCGCCGGCGCTTTCGGTTCAATCGTCGATGTCTCCGCCAACCGTACCCTGCTCGAGATTGGCGGCACCAAGGCGCGCGACGTGCTGGTGCATGGTGTTCCGATCGATCTCCATGCGCGATCGTTCGGCCCTGGCCGCTGTGCCCAGACTCTGCTGGCGAAAGCCCAAGTCATCGTCGAGCGGCGCGACGAATCGGCGTTCGTTCTCTACGTTCGAGCCTCGTTTGCCGGCTACGCTGCGGACTGGCTGCTCGACAGCAGCAGTGGAGGTTAGGATAGTTCGCGTCGACCGACCACTAGGCCGGCACCCGTGCCGCCACGACTGACGGAATTGCCGACCGATCTTTCTTGGTCATCGAGTGATGTTATCGAGCGGGTGCGGCCCCGCTATATCGCCGGCTGGATTTCTCGAGGCCGCGGCGGAGTAGTGTGTCGGAGTGCCTGAGAACGCCCTGAGCCTCCTCACCAAGAACTACGCGATCGCCCACGGCCGGGTGATCGAGTCCGCCGAACGCACGGTCGACGGCCAATTCGCGAAATCCATGGGGACGCGAGTCCACAGTGTGGCGTGGCAGGTCTGGCACATCGTCCGCTGGGATGATCGCTACGCGGAAATCCTTGTCGAGAAAACGCCGGAGCTCGCAAGCCGCTTCGGACCGGCTGAGCAGATCTGGGCGGCTGAATCGCTGGCGAAACAGTGGGGCTTACCGATCGGGCACATGGGCCGCCGCGACACCGGCACGGAAATGGACGACGAGGCCGCCGACGCGCTTCGGCTGCCGGCGAAAGCGTTGGTCGTCGGCTATGCGCGACGCGTCTTCGCTCGCTTGCAGGATGTCCTGGACGCCCTGCCTGGGGACAGGATCTTCACGGCGATCCCTGGCGATCCCGACAACGACACCTACGCCCATAACACCATGCTCTACCTGGATCACGTCCAGCGGCACCTCGGGATGATCGAGGCGCTGCGCGGTCTCCAGGGGACCGCCGGCACCGCCACGGACTGACCGGGACGATGGACCCTAGGTCAGGCCGGTGACCTGGCCGTCCGGCTCGATGTCGATTCGAGTGTAAGCCGGCTCCTTCCCGAGACCGGGCATCAGCTGGATGTCGCCGGCGAGCGCGACAACGAACCCCGCACCGGCAGATGGATAGACGTTGCGCACGGGCAGGGTGAAGCCGCGCGGGCGGCCCTTGAGCGACGGGTCATGCGAGAGCGACAGGTGAGTCTTCGACATGCAGACCGGAAGCGTGCCCATGCCGCGCTCTGTCAGCCAGTCGATGCGCTTCTGGCACTCGGGCAGGAACTCGACGTCCGCTGCGCCATAGATGCGCCGGGCCAGCGTCTGGATCTGGTCGCGAATTGGGATATCGGGCGGGTAGAGCGGCGCGAAGTGGCTGCCGTTCTGGGTTGCACCGAGGACGGCCTCGGCCAGTTCGATAGCGCCTTCGCCGCCGTGACTGAACCCGTCGTTCACGACCGCCGCGTCGGCGCCGAATTCTTTCGCCAGCTGCGTTAGGAGGTCAAGCTCGCGGTCGGTATCCGTCGGGAAGCGATTGACGCCGACCACCGACCGCATGCCGAAGGCCTTGACGATGTCGATGTGGGCGGCGAGGTTTTCAGCTCCACGTTTCAAGGCGTCGAGGTCCTGGGTGCCAAGCTTTGCCATCGGCACGCCGCCGTGGGACTTCAGCGCGCGCACCGTCGCTACTACCAGCGCCGCAGCCGGCTTGAGGTGGCCATATCGGGCGACGATGTGGGCGAATTTCTCGAGTCCCAGATCGGCGCCGAAACCGGCCTCGGTCACCACGACGTCCGCAAGCTTGAGCGCGATCTGGTCCGCAAGCAGCGAGTTGTTGCCATGCGCGATATTGCCGAAGGGTCCGGCATGCACCAGCGCCGGCTGGCCCTCCATCGTCTGCACGATGTTCGGCAGCAGCGCCTCCTTGAGCAAGACCGTCATCGCGCCGGCCACTCGAAGGTCCTCGGCGGTGACGAAGCTGCCGTCCTTGCGTTGCGCCACGATGATGCGGCCAATCCGCTGACGCAGGTCTCCGAGATCGCTGGCGAGCGCGAGGATCGCCATGATCTCCGAAGCCGCGGCGATGATGAAGCTCGACTCACGCGTTATGCCGTGCTCGTCACCGCCCAGGCCGGTCACGATGTGGCGCAGGGCGCGGTCGTTGACGTCCAGCGTGCGCGGCCAGGTGATGAAGCTCGGACCGACCTCGAGTTGGCCATGGAAGAGCGCGGCATCGATCACCGCCGCAAGCAGGTTATGCGCTGCCTCGACGGCGTGGATATCACCGGTGAAATGAAGGTTGATCTCCTCCATCGGCACGATCTGGGCCATGCCGCCACCCGTCCCACCACCCTTGATACCGAACAGCGGCCCGGTCGACGGTTGGCGCAGACAGAGCGCAACCTTGGTCCCGATCCGCCCCAGCCCCTGCGTCAGGCTGATCGCGCTCGTGGTCTTCCCCTCCCCGGCCCGGGTCGGGGTGATTGCCGTGACCACGACCAGCCGGCCATCGGGCCGGGTCTCCAGCCGCTTCAGAGCATCGAGACTGATCTTGGCCTTGTACGGCCCGTAGGAGATGAGCTCCGACTCCAGCAACCCGAACGCTGTGCCCACTTCTATGACCGGTCGGAGATGATGCGGCTCCTGAACTTCAAGGGGTCTTGCCGTTTGGCTCATGCTTTCTCCGGAGTTGGACTCATCAGGGCCGATCGCGGATTGGCGACGTCCAATTCGGTAACGACGGCGCTGGCGACATCTTCCGGCGAACCAGCGCGCTCCTGGGCCTCGCCCCAACGCCAGCCTTCGAGATAAGCATCCATGTCAGTCGACCCGTCCTTCATCGCGTAAGCGTCAATCGCGGCCTGAAACCGGTCGGGCAAGAGGCGCTTCACCTCTCCTTTTTCGTCCCACGCCTTCACATGCGCCGGGATGTGCTTCCAGGACATGATCTGGTACGTGGCCATCAGGCCGCGGCCTCCACCAGCTCCGTGAGCCGGGTCTCCAGCTCGCCGAAGCCCACCCGCCTTATCTCGAGCGGCAGGCCAAGATACTGGCCGATTTCCTGCGCCTTCGCGACCAACCGGGTGTCGGCGAACTGCGCGAGGTATAGAAGATCCGTGTAGTTCTTGAAGTAGACGGGCTTGAGCTCCGGGTATCGGTCCAGGCCGAGCCCACGCACGACGGCCCGCTCGAAATTTCGCACCAGCCAGTCCGTCAAGAAGAAGGTGGCCGGGCGATCGGCGGTGATCCGATCGAAGTCGCTGCCGGCAAACATCTCGTAGCAGTGGGGTCCGCGCACGCGGACCGAGCCATGGTGTTTAAGGACGGGTTCGAGCGAACCGGCCGTGCCGCAGTCACCGTAGACCACGATGACCTGGCGATACCGGTCCGATATCTCGTCGAGTTTGCGGTCGACCGCATCCACGATCTTCTTTGGATAGAAATGGTGCATCGCGGGGACGCCGTAGATGTCGAGGTCCCAGCCGTGTTGATCCACGATCGTCTTGACTTCCTTACCAAGCGCACCACAGATCAGGAGGGCAACGGCTTTCATCGCAGCGTTTCCAGCTCGGGGAACTGCAGCACCGAAATAAAGGAGTCGTTGAAGTCCGACCGGCCCGAGAGCTCGATGTATTCGATCTTCTCGGGCAGCTCAAAGGCGATTTGGCGCTCACGGAAGGAGAGGAGCGACATCTTTGCGCCCTCGCCGGCGGTATTGCCTACCGACAGGATGCGGTCGACGTCCACCGGTGGCACGAGCCCGATGATCTTCGCGCTCTCCGGGTTCAGGTAGGAGCCGAACGACCCACCGAGCAGGACCTCGTCGAGGTCTGCGGTTGTGACGCCCATCACATCCATCAGCACCTTGATGCCGGTGGCGATCGACCCTTTGCCGAACTGCAGCTCGCGCACGTCACGCTGGCTCAGGTAGACGTTCTCGGCGAGCAAGAATGCCCGTACGCCGTCGATGCTGATCAGGCGATCGGAGAGCGGATGCTCGGGGACCTCTTCCCGGCTGCGCATCTTGCCCCCGGCGTCGAGCAGGCCGACAAGGCGGAGCTGTGCCACCGTGTCGACGAGGCCCGAGCCACAGATTCCTCTGGGCGCGACGTCGCCGCCGATCACCTGGAGCTCGATGTGGTCGCTCAGGGTCACGCCTTCGATCGCGCCGTCGGTGGCACGCATGCCGCAGCGAATCTGGCTGCCTTCGAAGGCGGGGCCGGCAGGGGCAGCGGTGCAGAGGACCCGCTTGACCGAGCCCAGCACAATCTCGCCGTTGGTGCCGACGTCCACAAACACCCGCAGCTTCTCCTCGCGGGCGAGGCCGGTGGCCACCACCCCAGCCACGATGTCGGCACCAACGTAGGCTCCGATCACCGGCAGCGTCTGAACGTAACCACCCGGGTGGATGTCGAGGCCGACCTCAGCGGCGGGAAGATAGAGCGGTTCCCGGAAGGCGGGCGTGAAGGGCATCATCGAGATCGGCGTCGCGTCGATGCCCAGCAGCAGGTGCAGCATGGTGGCGTTACCCACCACGACAGTCTCGTAGACGTGTTCGCGTGAGACGCCGGCGCCGTCGTACAGCTCGTGCAGGACGCCGTTCATCGTGCGCTGGATCGCCTCGCGCAGTTCAGCCTTCGCCTCGTCGCCCTGCATGCCGTGGCTGATTCGCGAAATCACGTCGGCCCCAAAGGGGGCCTGGCCGTTTAGGGTCGACCGGACGGCTTCCGCCATGCCGGTGCGCAGATTCATGAGGGTACCGACGACGGTGGTGGTTCCCAGGTCGAAGGCGACGCCGTAGTTCTCGTCGCGCGTGTCGCCCGTTTCGAGCGCGATCAACTGATCGCCGCCGAGCACGGCCGTCACCTTGAACTCCGCGGCGCGCAGCACTCCGGGAAGAGTGCGCAGGACCCGAAGGTCGGCCTTCATGTCGAAACCTTCGGCGGTGAGGGCGTCGCGCAGCCGCTCGACATCGCTTCGCTGGTCTTCGAGGTCGGGTTCAGTGAGCTCGACGTAGACCTTGCGCACGTTGGGGTCGAGCAGCACCAACCGGTTGACGCCCATAGTGGCGGCCTTTGGCACGCGCAGCAGCTCCGGCACGGTGACCGTCGTGTCGTCATAGACCTTGGCCTGGCACGATAGGCGCCAGCCGTTATCGATCTCGTCGGCACGAAGCTGCTTGCGGTCGGCGGTCGTGATCTCGGCCCCACCCTGCAGCACCTGGACCTTGCACTTGCCGCAGGTGCCGCGTCCGCCGCAGGTCGAGTCGATCGGCAATCCGATCCAGTGCGCGGCGCTGAAGAGTGTCGTGCCCGGGGGCACACGCGTCGTTTTGTCGAACGGCTTGTAGACGACCTCGAGCTTCTTCTGGATCACGGGGCTGCCACCGCCTTCTTCTGATCGGCGCGGAATGCCGAGATCCAGCGCATCGCGTACTCATCGTGGCCGAGCAGCAGGTCGGACGCCTGCACCGCCTTGCGGACCTCCGGCACCAGTGGGTTGGTGATGGCTCAGGTCAGCCCGGCGTGCATCGCCACCGAAAAGAACGCGGCGTTGAGAATATGCCGGTCGGGGAGACCGAAGGACACGTTGGACGCACCGCAGGTCATGTTGTTGCCGAGTTGCTCCTTGATCAGTCGCATGGTCTCGAGCGTGATCAGGCCAGCCTGCGGATCCGCGGCCACCGTCATCGCAATCGGGTCGATGATGACGTCCTCGGCCGGGATGCCGTAGTATTTCGCCCGCTCGATGATGCGGCGGGCGATCTCCACCCGCTCCTGCGGCACCATCGTGATGCCGGTTTCGTCGTTGCTCATGCCGATCACCGCGGCCCGGTATTTCTTGACGACCGGGAGGATTCGATCCATGCGCTCGTCCTCCGCGGTCACGGAGTTGACGAGCGCCTTGCCCTCATACGCGCCCAGCGCCGCCTCCAGCGCCTCGATCACGGAAGAGTCGATGCAGATCGGCACATCGGTTACCTCGCTAACCGCCTTGATCGCCGCCACCAGGAGTGCCGGCTCGTCCACCATGGGCACACCGGCATTGACGTCGAGCATCTGCGCGCCAGCCTCGACCTGGGCCATGGCGTCGGCCTTCACCCGATCCATCACCCCGGCCCGCATCTCGGCAGCGAGCACCTTGCGGCCGGTGGGATTGATCCGCTCGCCGATCATGACGAAGGGCCGGTCGCCGGAAATGACGACCTCTCGCGAGCGCGAGCGGAGCACCGTGTCCATCAGCCGCGACCTCCAGCAGTCACCAGCGGACTGAGCGTCGGCCGGGGCAGCAAGCCCGCCGCCTCCGCAACCTGAACAACACCTTCTTCCCACTTGATGCCAATCAGATGCACGCCGCCAACGCCCGGGATCTCGCGTACCGCGTTGACAAGTTCGACGGCGATCTTGACGCCCTCCTCGGCCTGACGTGCCTGAGGGGTCCTTTCCAGCCGAGCCACCAGCGATTCCGGCACGTGCAGCCCGGGAACTTTCTCGCGCATGAAATGCGCACCGCGGGCCGAACGGGGAATGCCGATCGAGGGGATGATGAAGACCTTACCGACCAGGCCAAGGTCGGCGACCATCGCCATGAAGCGGGCGAAGAGCGGCACATCGAACACCAATTGGGTCTGAATGAAGTCGGCGCCCGCGCGCACCTTCTTTTGCAAGCGCAGCGGGCGAAACTCCAAGGGCGGCGCGAACGGATTCTCGACGGCGCCAATGAAAAAGAACGGGGCCTGCTCCAGCTTCCGGCCACTCAAGTAGGTGCCGCGATCACGCATCGCGGCGGCAACCTCGAGCAGCTGCATGGAGTCGATGTCATAGATCCGGCGCGCCTCGGGATGATCGCCCGCGGTCACGTCGTCGCCGCTCATCAGGACCAAGTTGCGAACGCCGAGCGCCGCGGCGCCGAGCAGGTCCGCCTGTAGCGCCAGCCGGTTCCGGTCGCGGACCGTCAGCTGCATGATCGGCTCGATTCCCTTTTCCACAAGGAGGTGCGCCGCCGCCAGTGAGGACATATGAACGTGCGCGCCGGTGTTATCGGTGCAGTTGATGGCATCGACCGATCCGCGCAGCACCTCGGCCTGTCGCCATGTCGCCTCGGGATCCGCGCTGTCGCTGGAGGAGAGCTCGGCGGTGACGACGAACCGGCCGTCGCGCAGCAAGCCGGCAAGCCGGCTAGGGCTCGGCATGCCCCACCCAACCCTTTGGCGCAACCCGGTCGCGGCCGTTGACGAGGTTGATCCAGGAGGAACTGCCCTGCAGCTGCCAGTCCACCGGCTTCTGCAGGTGGTGGATGTGATCCTTGAACACCGGTAGGCGTTGCGAGCCCTCCCAGGCTTCGACCCAGACGCACCGCTTATCCGCGTACACCTCGCAATTGCCATCCGGGCGGACACCACCGCATGGTCCGTTGCGAAGATTTTTAGGGCAACGCATTGGGCAGCTGAGGCCGGTCGAGTGCAGAATGCACTGGCCACACATCTGGCAATCCCAGACCGCTTCCTTCAGCGGCTTCTCAACGGCGAGCACGAGGCGTTCGATGACGCGCACCGTCCTACCCCTTTTTCAGTGTTTTGTCGATCAGCTCGACGGCCTGGGTGAGCGCCGCATTCTCAGCCGCCTGTGCCGCGCCCACGATCTGCTTGGCCATCCGGGTGGCGATCGACGCATCGGGTGAGTAATGGTCAGCGCCGGCGAGCTTGGCATATTCCTCCGTAACCGGGGCGCCGCCAACCATGACCGCCACCTTGTCGCGCAGCCCGGCTTTCTCCAACGCCTGGATATTGACCTTGAACATCGGCATGGTCGTTGTGAGAAAAGCGGAGAAGCCGACGATGTGCGGTTCATTGACCCGAACGGCCTCGACGAATTTCTCTGGAGGACAATTGACGCCCAGGTCGAACACCTCGAAGCCGGCGCCCTCGAGCATGATGATGACCAGGTTCTTGCCGATGTCATGGATGTCGCCTTTGACCGTTCCGATCACCACCTTCCCGATCGGCTTGGCGCCCGTCTCGGCGATCAGCGGCCGCAGAATCACGAGCGCGCCCTGCATGGCGCGAGCCGCGATCAGCATCTCGGGGACAAAGAAGTCACCCTTCTCAAATCGGCGGCCGACCTCCTCCAGCGAGGGGATCAGCGCCTTGAACAGGATGTCCATCGGATCCATGCCGAGCTTCAGCCCTTCCTCGGTCAGCGCCTTGACTTCGGGCGCGTGTCCGTTGAGGGTGTGATCGAACAACTCCTGCCGAATCTCCTCTTCCCGACTCATGCCTCGCCTCCTCCAGGGATGTAGCCCAGCCGTCGTGAGATCGCCTCGCCCGCCTCTTTTGTCACCTCGCCCAGATCGTTCAGTCGCTGCGGCGTGACGCGGTACGCCGGACCGGCGACGCTGACCGCGGCCTGGACGCGACCGTCGGCTGCCCGTACCGGCGCGGCCACCGCGTTCAAGCCGAGCTCGAGCTCTTCCAGAGTGAAAGCGTAACCGCCCTCGACCACCCGGCGCAGTTGCTTCTCGAGCGTGCGCGGGTCGGTGATGGTACGGGGCGTCAGGCGCGGCAGGGTCGAGGTGAGCAGGCGACGGCGCTCTGGCTCTGGCAGATAGGCGAGTAGCACCTTGCCGTTCGACGTGGCATGCAGTGGCGTCTGTTTGCCGACCCAGTTGACGTTGACGACCACGTTGGGCGCCGCGATCTGGTCGATGTTGACCACCTGGTTTCCCTGGAGGATGGCGAGGTTGACCGTTTCGCCGGTTCGCAGCGCGAGCGCCTCAAGCACCGGACGGGAGGCGCGGGCGAGGTCCACCTCCGCGACGACCGAACCCGCCAGCCGCACCAATCCATATCCCAGGCGATATTTCTCGGTGCTGGGATTCTGCTCGACCAGGCCATGCTCCTGGAGGGTCGACAGTAGCCGAAAGACGGTCGATTTGTGGACTTCAAGGCGT
>Ga0209471_1001541_pt1 | contig 13588 bp, 11 predicted proteins | sample GraSoiAngelo_128_FD_185885 | JGI IMG/M metagenome (GOLD analysis project Ga0209471, IMG submission 185885) | Grasslands soil microbial communities from the Angelo Coastal Reserve, California, USA - 14_0927_12_20cm (SPAdes) (version 2) | ecosystem: Environmental > Terrestrial > Soil > Grasslands ...
GCCAGCCGCCAGACGAGCAGCGCCCCGAGAGTCGCCAGGAGCGCGGCGACACCGGGGAGAAGTCCGCGCGGGACGAAGCGCAGCCGCACGGCGCTCTCGCCGCGCGGCACGGGCACTCCCAGCACGGTGAGGTCTGCGCGCACGACAGGCGCAGCCTTGCCATCGACGGTGGCCGACCAGCCTTCGTCGAAGTGCTCGGAGACGACCAGCAGCGCCGGCCGGGACGCATTCACCTTCGCCAGGAGCAGATCGCTCGAGGCTCGACGCAGGGCTGCCTGGCCTTCCACTGGCGCATCTGAGATCAGCTCCGCAGTGACCGCGGTTGCCTCGCGAGGCACGCTGCAGACGCGGCCGAGATCGAAGTCCGGCCTCTCGAGGAGAAGCAGGGCATCCGCGTCTTGGACTGGGTCTGCCCGGCCGACCAGCCACGCCCGCGGACGCTGGGGGAACTCGGCCAGCAAATAACCCAGCGGCAGCGGAGTGAGGTTCTTCGTTCGCGCCAGGGGGCGGTCGACGTCAAAGGAGTGCAAGAGCGCGAATCGGATCCCGAGGACGGCGAACATCGCCTTGGGCGCGGAGAGCAGCGCCCTCACGTAGCGGCCGTCGCCGACGGTGAAATACTGGCTGGCGCTCTCGATGCGCTCGATGACGTCGAATTGCGGCAAGAGCGACCGGCGCACGCCGACGAATCCCGCGGCGCGCTCACCCAGCTGGTCGCGCCAGGGCGTGGCGGTGAGATCGGTATTGGTGAATAGCCGCCAACGCCCCGGGCTGGGACCGCCGCGCTGGAAAAGCTCGGCCGCGAGGGGCGCGCGTTCGCGGATGGCTTCGAGCGGCAAGGTCTGCAGATGGGCCGGTACCGTCTGGACCGCGCTGGCCGCGCAGACCATCGCTGCCAGAAAGCGCGCGCGCTGCAGACGGACGCGGAGGAAAGCGGCCAGCGTCAAGGCGCCGAAGACGCCCAGCGAAAAGCGCAGCCCGAGCCGCAGCGAGAGGACGAATGCCTCGGCAGCGGCGGGCGAATGGGTCGCGCCGTGATCGATCAGCCAGGGCGTGAGCGACGAGGCGGGCAAGAGCGCGAGCAAAAAGCAGAGCACCGCCAGCGCGGCGGAAGAGACCAGGAGCAAGAGAGCAGCGCGGCGCGTTCCGCCAAGAGCCACGTCGATGCCTAGCGCCGCCGCCACGGCGAGAGCGAGCGAGGTCGGCCCGGCAAACTTCTCCGCGTAGCGGAAGATGCGCAACACCGGCAGCGCGGTGGTCAAGAGCTTGTTCATGCCCAAGGCATCGCCGGTGGAGGCGAGCGCCAGCACCGCGGCGCCGAGAAGAAGCAGCCTGCCCTTGCGTCCAGCCCCAAGAGAGAAGAGCGCGAGCAGCGCGGCGGCAGGCCCGATGGTGATGGAGTCGCTGAAGGCAGACAGGGTTTGCCAGGAGAGATACTCGCGGTAGGGGCTCTTCCAGTCGGACGGAGCGCCCGGCGGCGGCAGCGAAGGGTCGTCGAAAGCCTCGGGCACGACGTAGCCGAGAAGTCGCGCCGGGGCGACCGAGAACATCGCCTGCTCGGAAGCGCTGACCCCCGAGGCGCGGCTCGATTGCGCGAAGCGCAGAGCCGCCGGAAACGACGCCGGCGCAGAGAGCAGGAGCGCGCAGGCTCCCCAGCAGGCGACCAGGGCGAGCGCCCGCGGCGCGCGGCGTTGTACCGATCCCTCGAGCACGAGCCAGGTGCCGCCGAGGAGCCCGGCGAAGAGCATTGACTGCGGCTCGCCGGCGTACGCGCAAAGAGCGAGCGAGCCGCCCGCGAGCAGCAGCGTCCTGGGCGCTGGCGCGCGGACGAAGGCGATGCCGCGCTCGATGGCGATCGGCACCGTCGCCGCCCCCAGCGCGAAGGGCAGGTTGGTAGCGGCCATCGAGGCGAGGTATCCGCAACCGCCATAGAGGATGCCGCCCGCCGCTGCCGCCCAGGGCGTGGCGCCCACCCGGCGGCAAAGGAGGAAGGCGCCCAGCGCCGCGAGCGGCAGCGCGAAGAGATGGTTCAACTTGAAAGCCAGCTCGAAAGGCAGCGCCGCGTAGAGCAGCGTGAAGGGATGGAGGAGGCCAGGCGTCACCTGCCCGAGGAGCGAGGTGCCCGACTCGCTCCAGGGGTACCAGAAGGGCAGCCGGCCCGCGGAGATCTCCTCGGCGATGAAGCGCTTCACCGGATAATAGAGGCGGCTCGTGTCCCGGTAGAAGAGCTGGACGTCGGGCGAGAGTGTCGGGACGAGCAAAAGGGCGAAGAAGAGAAGCACCGCCAGGAGCGGAAGCGCCGGACGGAGCCGCTCCATACGGTGTTACTTGCCCGCCGCGCGGTCGAGGTACTCGGTGGCCAGATGACTGCCTTGGGTGCGCGGCGTGAGCAGGACGATCAGCTCGGTCTTCTCCGTCACCGTCTCGGTGCGGCGGAAGAGCACGCCGAGCAGCGGCAGGTACATGAGCCCGGGGATGCCGGTGATCCGATCGGTGGTCCGCTCGGAAAAGAGCCCGCCGATGGCGATGGTCTCGTCGCTGCGAACGCGGACGGTGGTCTCGATCTCGCGCCGCTCCACCTCGGGCTGGCTGCCCTGGTTCTGCGGGGCCTGCTTCTCGTTGATGATCTGCGAGAAGCTGGGGTGGATGTCCATGGTGATCATCCCGTCCTCGGCAACGTGGGGAATGACGTCCACCAGCACGCCCTCGGGGACCACCACCGGAACGAACTGCACAGCGCCCGGCACGGTGGTGCCGGAGAGGATGACCGTCCCTTGCACCTGGGCAGCGTAGTAGACGCGGTCGCGGACCACCTTGACCATGGCCTTCTGGTTGGAGAGCGCCGAGATGCGCGGCGAGGAGATCATCTTGACGTCGCCGATGCCGCGCAGGGCGGAGACGATCACTTGCCAGTCGGGACCACCAGGTCCAAAAGATATGGTCCCGGCCGGCGCCGTCGCGCCCATGGCGGCGTTGAACACCGGCGGGGGCGGCGCCGGCTTGATGCCCAGGTTGGCGGCCGCCGATTTGGTGAGGAGCGGGAGGTTGGAGAAGTCGACTCCGAAGCGGAAGTCGTCGGAGAGCGTGACCTCGAGGATGCGCGCCTCGATCACCACCTGCCGCTGGATTCCGTCCTGCAGTGCGCGGACGTATCGCTCGACGTCCTCGAGCGTCCCGGGGAGCGCCCGCACCAGCACCGTGCCGGCGGTGGGGTTGACGATCAGCGTGCGCCCTTCCTTGTCCACGTTGGAGCTGCCGCCGCCCGCGTCGGCGGAAGCGGGCTTTTCCGTGCTGTGGCCGAAGACCAGCGCGGAGAGCCCGTCGTGGAGCGTGGACCAGAAGTTCGCCTGCCAGGTGACGGAGAGCTCGCTGCTGCTCTCCTGATACTGCCCTGCTCCCGACATTCCCGACTGACCGCCGTAGGACACCGCGGGCTGCGCCGACCCGCCCGTGCCGAAGGAGTTGAACTGAAAGCCGCCCAGGTTGGCGCCCAGGGTGCGGTCGCTGGAAGTGGCGCGGGTGACGCCGCGCCGCTGCGAGCTGAGATAGTCGACGTGGAAGATGTGCGTCTCCAGGTCCTGCTTGAAGACGTGAACGACGTCGTCGCTCACCTTGTAGCCGTAGCCGAGCGGCCGGAGCAGCTGGGTGAGGGCGGTCGAGACGGGGACGTTGTTGAAGTTGGCCGAGACGGTGCCGCGCACGTCGCTGGCGACGTTCATGTTGAGGCCGGTCTGGCGGGAGAGACCGAGCAAGAGCGAGCGCAGGTCGGTGGAGTCGGAGCGGAGCGTCACCGGGGTGCGCAGACGCGGATCGTCGGGAGCGGCTCGGGCCTTCTCGGTCGGCGCGGGCCGCGGGGACGGAGGTCGGGTCTCGAGCAGCGCCGCAGATTTCCACGGATCGGCCGCCGGCACCGACGGGCGCAAAGAAGCGCAGCCGACCAAGACAAGTGCAGCGCCCCATCTCGCCGAGCGAATGTTGGTCACGCGGGCCCCCCCCCCGGATGTAGAACAACACATTCCCCGAGGAGAGGTCCACGGCCTCGGGCAAGTCGCCCTCTTGCTGGGAGGCAAAGGACGGCGCCGCGGACCGCAATAGCGGGGCTGGCGCTTCGGCTGCAGTTGCGTTAAAGGGGCGCGCTCGCTCCGCAACTTCGGGAAGGGACGGATGATGGCCGTGGCCCGCAAAGAGATGAAGACCGCGCACCACGTCAAGGACCCGAACCTCGCCGCGAAGGGGCACGGCCGCATCGAATGGGCCGGCCGTTCGATGCCGGTCCTGGCCGACATCCGCGAGCGTTTCGGCAAGGAGAAGCCGCTCAAAGGGCAGCGCATCTCCGCCTGCCTGCACGTCACCACCGAGACCGCGCATCTGATGCAGACCCTGCACGCCGGCGGCGCCGAGCTGGTCCTCTGCGCCTCCAATCCGCTGAGCACGCAGGACGACGTCGCCGCGGCGCTGGTCGACCAGGGCATCTCCGTCTACGCCATCAAGGGCGAAGACCGCGACACCTACTTCAAGCACATCAAGGCCGCGCTCGATCACGCCCCGAACCTCACCATGGACGACGGCTGCGACCTCGTCTCCAGCATGATCAGCGACCGGCGCGAGCTCCTCGCCAACATGATCGGCGGAACGGAAGAGACCACCACCGGCGTGCAGCGGCTGCGCGCCATGCAGCGCAAAGGCGCTCTCGTCTTTCCGGTCATCTCCGTCAACGACGCATCGACCAAGCACATGTTCGACAACCGCTACGGCACGGGCCAGTCGACCATCGACGGCATCGTCCGGGCCACCAATCGTCTGCTGGCGGGCTCGGTCTTCGTCGTGCTCGGCTACGGCTGGTGCGGCCGCGGCCTCGCCCTGCGCGCCAAGGGGATGGGCGCCGACGTCGTCATCACCGAGATCGAGCCGTTGAAAGCCCTCGAAGCCACCATGGACGGCTACCGCGTCATGCCCGCGCTCGAGGCCGCCCCGCTCGGCGACTTCTTCTGCACCGTCACCGGAAACACACAGGTGATCGCCCGCGAGCACTTCGAGAAGATGAAGGACGGCGCCATCGTCGCCAACAGCGGCCACTTCAACGTCGAGCTGGACATCGGCTGGCTGGAGAAGAACGCGAAGAAGCGCACCGTGCGCGAGTTCGTCGACGAATACACCTTGAAGAGCGGCCGCCGCATCGCTGTGCTCGGCGAGGGCCGGCTGATCAACCTCGCCAGCGCCGAGGGACATCCCTCGAGCGTGATGGACATGAGCTTCGCCAACCAGGCGCTCAGCGCCGAGTATCTGGTGAAGAACGGCAAGAAGCTCGCGCCCGAGGTCCATCCCGTGCCGGAGGGGATCGACCGCGAGATCGCCCGGCTCAAGCTCAAGAGCATGGGCGTGCGCATCGACAAGCTGACGACGGCGCAGGAGCGCTATCTGGCGAGCTGGGAAGAAGGAACCTGAGCGCGGTGTCGATCTTCCAGGCCGTCATTCTCGGCATCGTCCAGGGGCTGGCGGAGTTCTTGCCCATCTCCAGCAGCGGCCATCTCGCGCTCGTGCCCTGGCTCCTCGACTGGGACGATCCGGGCCTCGCCTTCGACGTGGCGCTCCACTGGGGAACGCTGGTCGCGGTGCTGATGATCTTCTGGCGCGAATGGGTCCGGCTGATCGGCGCCGCCCTCTTCGGCCGCGGCAGCGCGTCCGACCGGCGCATCTTCTGGGGCCTGGTGGTCTCGGCGATCCCCGCCGGCATCGCCGGCAAGATCCTCGAGAAATTCGTCGAGGAGCACCTGCGCGCGCCGCTGCTCATCGCCGCCGCGCTGGCCTTGCTCGGCATCGTTCTCTACATCGCCGATCGGGTCGGGCCGAAGGTGCGCACGCTCGAGGAGATCACCCTTCCGCGCGCGTTCCTCATCGGGCTGTCGCAGGTGGCGGCGCTCGTGCCCGGCGTCTCGCGCAGCGGCGCCACCATGACCACCGGCCTCTTCATGGGATTCACCCGCGAGGAGATCGCCCGCTTCAGCTTCCTCATGTCGACGCCGGTCATCTTCGGCGCCGGCCTGCTCAAGTTTCCCGAGATGGTGCGCGAGATGCGCAGCGGCGAGAGCAGCCTGACCTGGGGCGCCTTGGCGGCCGGCTTCTTCGCCTCGGCCATCGTCGGCGCCGCGGTCATCCGCTGGATGCTCGATTATCTCCGCCGCCGGACATACGCGGCCTTCTCCATCTACCGCCTGCTCGCGGCGCTTGCGATTGTCGTGGTGTGGATGGCAGGAAAGAGGTGATCGCGCCGACCCTGGCGCAGATCCGCCGCGCGCTCGCGCGCCACAAGCCGCAGTTGTGGCCCGAATTGGGCAAGGCCGCGGCGGTGCTGGTGCCGCTTCTGCCCCGGCCGGAAGGGCTGCACCTGCTCTTCACCGAGCGCAGCAAGGAGCTGCGCGCGCACGCCGGCCAGGTGAGCTTTCCCGGCGGCTCGGTCGATCCCGGCGACGCCGACGTGGTCAGCGCCGCGCTGCGGGAGGCGCGCGAGGAAGTGGGGCTGCGCAAGGAGGACGTCGAGATCATCGGCCTGCTCGACGACTGCCCCACCTTCGTCACCGGCTTCGTCATCTCGCCGGTGGTCGGCGTCATCGACCCGCTCGCCTTCACCGCCGCCGGGCGCTATCCCTGGACGCCGAGCGAAGCCGAGATCGCCGCGCTCCACGAGCTGCCGCTCGCCGGCTTCTGCGACCCCGCCAATCTGCGCGTGGAATTGCGCGAGCGCGAGGGGACGCCTTTCCCCCTTTACTGGTACACGGTGCGGGGCACCATCGTGTGGGGCGCCACGGCGCGCATCGTGCACCAGCTGATCCAGCTGGCCACCAAGGAGGAATGAGTGGGCTTGCACGCAGTCATTCTCGCCGGCGGCAGCGGCACGCGCTTCTGGCCGCTCTCGCGGGCGAAGAAACCGAAGCAGTTCCTCCCGCTGGTGAGCGAGCGCGCGCTCATCGCCGAGACCTTCCAGCGCGTCGAGCCGCTCTGCCCGGCGGAGCGCATCTGGGTTGTGTGCGGGCAGGACCATGCCGGGGCGGTGCGGCAGCTCTTGCCGCGGCTGCTCGAGAAGCATCTTCTGATCGAGCCGGCGGCGCGCAACACCGCGCCCGCCATCGGGCTCGCCGCGCTCCATGTGCAGAAGGAAGATCCCGACGCCACCATCGTGGTGCTGCCGAGCGACCAGCACGTCGTCGACAGCGAGCGCTTTCGCGAGGCGCTGCAGCTCGCCGCTCGCGCCTGTCAGAAGGGCGACCTGCTCACTCTCGGCATCCGCCCGACGCGCGCCGAGACCGGCTACGGATATCTGCTCCGCGGGGCCGCTCGCGAGGATGGCTCGTACGCCGTCGAGGCCTTCGTCGAGAAGCCTGACGCCGCCACTGCCGCGCGCTACCTGCAAGACAAATCGTATTCGTGGAACGCGGGGATCTTCGTCTTCCGCGCCGATGCGATGCTGGAGGCGATCGCGCGGCATCTACCCAAGGTGCGCGAAGGCCTCTCGCGCATCGGCCTGGCGCTGGCCCGCGGCCCCGACGCCGCCCGCGCCGCGGCGCAAGAGCATTTCCCGCGGCTGCAGTCGATCAGCATCGACTACGGCGTGATGGAGCCGGAGTCGCGCGGCACTCGCCGCATCGCGCTCGTCTCCGGCGACTTCGGCTGGAGCGACGTCGGCTCCTTCGCGGCGCTGCCCGAAGTGCGGCCGCTCGACACGCGCGGCAACACCATTTCGGGCGACGCGCTCACGCTGGACTGCGACGACTGCGTGGTGCTTTCGTCGGGCGGGCGGCTGGTGACTGCGATCGGAACGCGCGGCCTTTGCATCGTCGACGCCGGCGACGCGCTTCTGGTCGTCCCGCGCGAACGCGCCCAGGAGGTGCGGGCGATCGTCGATGCGCTCCGCGCGCAGGGCCGCAACGACAAGTTGTGAGAGAGGAGGGAGCGATGCGCTTTGCCATCTTCGCGCTGCTCTTGGCGCAACCCGCGGTCAAGACGATGGCGATGAAGCCGGTCATCTGCCGGCCCATCGAGGAGGCGAAAGGAAAGTCGGGAGCAGAGCTCGCCCAGGCGATCGAGGGCGTCGCTCTGCAGCTCGCGCGCAGCAACTACGCGCTCTCGGCCCTCCTGCCCGGCGATCCGCCCATCGCCTGCTTCCGCTCGCTGGTCGATCCGTCCAAGCTGCCGATCGGAGCGCGCTGATCCATCCGGCGCGGACCATCGAGTGTCGGACAAGCCGAGGCCATGGTGCGGCGGCAGCGCTGCGCGGCGAGGGAAAGCGCGCTATGGTCCGCGGTCCCTATGGCGGTCCCGCTGCACGTCTTTCGCGAATACGACATCCGCGGCCTGGTTTCGAGCGAGCTGACGCCGGCCTTCGCCGAGCAGCTCGGCCGCGGATTCGGGCACTATCTGTTGCAGCGAGATCCCGCCGCGCAGAGCATCGTGCTCGGCCGCGACCACCGCACTTCCAGCGAGCCACTCGCGGCCGCTTTCTCGCGCGGGGTGCGCTCGCACGGCGTGGAGGTCATCTCCATCGGCGTGGTTCCGACGCCGGTGACCTACTTCTCGGCGCACACCCTGCCGGTCGACGGGTTCTGCATGATCACCGGCTCGCACAACCCGCCCGAGTACAACGGATTCAAGCTCGGCATCGGCAAGACCACCTTCGCCGGTCCCGAAGTGCAGGAGCTGAAGAAGCACGTGCTCGACGCTCGCGACGGCGGCCGCCAGGCGCGCGAGGTCGAGCACGACGCCGTCATCCCGTACATCCACTTCATCGTGCAGTCGCTCGGCATGACCGAGCGGCCGCTGCGCGTCGTCTGCGACGCCGGCAACGGCACGGGCGGGATGGTCGGCCCGCGCCTCTTGCGCGCGCTCGGCCATCACGTCATCGAGCTGTTCTGCCAGCTCGACGGGACCTTCCCCAATCACCATCCCGACCCGACCGTCGAGGCGAACCTGCGCGATCTCATCGCCAAGGTGGCCGAGTGCAAGGCCGACCTCGGCGTGGCGTGGGACGGCGACGCCGACCGCATCGGCGCCATCGACGAGAACGGCCGCATCCTCTGGGGCGACCAGCTGATGATCCTCTTCTCTCGCGACGTCCTGCGCGAGCGGCCGGGTGCCACCATCGTCAGCGAAGTGAAGTGCTCGCAGACCTTGTACGACGACATCGAGAAGCACGGCGGCCGCGCCATCATGTGGAAGGCGGGCCACTCGCTGATCAAGGCGAAGATGGCCGAAGAGCACGCGCTTCTGGCCGGCGAGATGAGCGGCCATCTCTTCTTCAAGCACCGCTATTACGGCTTCGACGACGGCATCTATTCCGCCGCCCGCCTGCTCGAGCTGATGGCGCGCGACGAGCGGCCGCTCTCGAAGATGCTCGACGGCGTGCCGAAGACCTTCAGCTCGCCGGAGATCCGCTTCGACTTTCCCGAGGAGAAGAAGTTCAAGGCAGTCGAGCGCGCCAAGGAAAGGCTGCGCAAGAAGGGCCGCACCATCGAGGTCGACGGCGTGCGCGTGATCCTCGAGGGAGGCTGGGGCCTGGTGCGCGCCTCCAACACGCAGCCGCTCCTCGTCTTGCGCTACGAAGCGAACAGCGAAGCGCGGCTGCGCGAGATCGAGCGGCTCATCCAGGGCACGGTGGAGGAGATCCGGCGCGAGTTGGCCTGAGGGCCTTTGCGGCTGCTAAGATCGAGCCGGCATGAGGCCCAAGGAGGAGCTGTACCTCGGCATCGATCTAGGCGGCACCAACGTGCGCGCCGCGGTGATCGATGGCGGCGGCCACGTGCTCGGCCAGGAGAAACATCGCCTCTTGTCGCGCGAGCCGCCGCAGGTCGCCGAGGCGGTGGTGCGCGCGGCCAAGACGGCGTGCGGCGCGGCCGGGCTCCCCTTTGCCGAGATGAGAGGCATGGGCATCGGCGTCGCCGGCATGGTGCAGAAGGGCACGGGGGTCGTGCTCGCGGCGCCCAACCTCGGCTGGAAGGAAGTGCCTTTCGTCAAGCTGATGCAGGCGCGCGCGCCGCGCATTCCTCTCTGGTTGGCGAACGACCTCTCGATGGCGGCCTGGGGAGAGCGCGAGGCCGGCGCTGGCCGCGGCGTGGATGATCTCATCGTCGTCCTGGTCGGCAGCGGAGTCGGCGCCGGCATCATCATGGGCGGCAAGCTGCGCGAGGGGGCGAGCGGCGTGGCGGGCGAGCTCGGCCACATCCAGGTGCAGCCCGGCGGGCGGCAGTGCACCTGCGGCCAGCGCGGCTGTCTCGAAGCCTATGCGGGCGGACATCACCTGGCGGGCTGGGCGCGCGACGATCTGCGCATCGCGCTGGCGGCGGCCCGGACGGCAGGCAAGCACCATCCCGAGGTGGGCGGCAAATTGCTCGAGCTCGTCGGCGAGCCCGAGAAGGTGACGGCGGCGGCGATGGAACGCGCGGCGCACGAGGGCGATGCGCTCTCGATCCGCTTGCTCGAGGAGGCGGGACGACTTCTCGGCATCGCGCTCGCGAATCTGGTGACGACGCTGAACCCCTCGCGGCTCCTGCTCGGCGGCGGCGTTCTCTCCGGCTCGCCGCGGATGATGCGGGTGGCCATCGCCGAGATCGACGCGCACGCCTCCAAGCAGTCCCGCGCCGTGCTGCAGATCTCCACGCCGGAGCTGGGCGACCAGGCCGGCGTCGTCGGCGCCGCGCTCCTCGCCCGCGCCTTCCTCGCCGAAGCTGCCTGAGCTGGTCTTTCAGTCCATCGTGAAGTGCACGGTGAAGGGCACCGTGGTCGCGCAAGGAACGCCGTTGACCTTCGGCGAGCTGAAGCGCAGCTCGCGCACGGCTTGCGCCGCGGCGGGACCGAGGCCCTCGCCGGGATCGCTGATGACGTCCACTTTCGCCACCGTCCCGTCGGCGTCGATGAGCAGCCTCAGCACCACGTCGCCCTCGAACTCGTTCTTCCGCGCCTGCGGCGGATAGTACTTGCGCAGGTTGAGCGAATCTCGATTGAGCGGCGACGGCATCTCCGTCACCTGCGCCACCGGCGCGTACCGCTCCGCCTTGTAAGGCTTGACCGCGGCAGGATCGACGGCCGTGCGCCCCGGATCGCCGTAAAGCGTGTTTCCCACGCCGACGACAAACGAGCCTCCCTGCGAAGTGCTCTCCAGCGTGATTCCGGTGACGATCACCGCCTTGCTCATCTCCTTCGCCTCCTGCGACGGCGGCGGCGGCGCTTCGGTGCGCGGCGGAACGATCGTCGGCGGCGGCAGGTCCTGCTTGGGGGCGCGAGCGATCTTCATCGGCACCACCTTGCGGATCGGCTTGGGCGGCTGCACCTCGGGCGGGGGAGGCGGCGGCTTCTCGACCACCGCAACTTGCAGCGCGATCTGCGGGTGCGCCTGCCGCTGCGACGACAGCCGCGACATGCCGGCGGCGATGGTCGCGTGGACCACCAGCGATGCGCTCAGGGCAAGGAGAAGCTTGTCCACCGCCGCAAGAGTAACGCGATCACTGCAGCTTCTCGATCTGGATTGCGAACTTGACGACCCCCGCGCCTTTGAGGACGTCGAGCAGGTGGGTCACCGACCCGTGTGTCGCATTCTTGTCGGCGCCGACGATGGCCTGCACTTCCTCGCCCTTGGCGCGCGCCGCATGCACCGCGCTCTCCAGCCCGGCATCGTCGACCGGGACGCCGTTGAGGAAGGTCTGCCCGTCTTTGGTGACCAGGATCGCGAAGGTCTTCTGCAGGGTCTCGCCGCCGTGCGCCGCCCGCGGCAGCTCCACCTCGATGGTCTCGCGGACGATGTACGAGGCCGTGACCATGAAGATGATCAGGAGCACCAGGGTGATGTCGACCAGGGGCGTGACGTTGATGGCGTTGATCCCCTCGTCTTCCGGATCGACGGGAGCGGTGGCCATCAGTTCCCCTTGCCGTTGGTGCGCGCGACGTGCAGGCCGGCCGCGATGGCGTTGCCGAGCGCGGTGGAGCGGCCCACCACCCGCTTGAGCAGGCGCTGGAAGATGTTGAAGGCGAGAACGGCGGGGATGGCGACGAAGAGCCCCACGGCCGTCGCGACCAGCGCCTCGGAGACGCCGGCCATCACGCTCGCCGCGGTGTTGGCGCCGCCGCCGCGGGCGGTCGCGGCGAGATCGGCGAAGGCGCGGATGATGCCGAGCACGGTGCCGAAGAGGCCGATGAAGGGCGCGTTGTTGCCCAAGGTGCCGAGGATGAAGAGCCACTGCTCATACTCGAGGCGGCGGCGATCGATGGTCGACTGCACCGCCTTCTCCACGGCCTCGTCGCCGCTCCCGGCCACGCCGGCGGCGATGCGGACCACTTCGTCTTCCATGGCATCGGAGAGAGCCATCGCGGCGGCGCCCTGCAGATCGCCTCGCTGGCATTTGCGCAACAGCTCGGGGAACGCATTCGACATGCGCCTGCGTCCAAAGTAGAGCGCCCGCTCGATCATCACCGCCACCGAGAGCACCGAAAGCGCGAGCAGGAGCCAGAGCACCCAGCCCGCGCCCAGGAGCGTGAAAGCGAGGAGCTTGTCGGCGATCACTTCCCGCCTCCCTCGAGATCGAAGGCGCCGACGGCTTTGGCCACTCGCAGCGCGGCGAGCTCCACCGAGAGGCGCTGCTGCAGCGCATTCGATTCGCTCTGGAAGAGCGCGGCCTCCGCGTCGGAGACTTCCACCTGCGATGCCGTTCCCGCGTCGAACTGGGCCCGCACCAGCCGCTCGTTCTCGCGCGAGACGGCGAGAGTCTGTTCCGTTTCGTCGCGCAGGGTCCGCGCCGAGTCGAGATCGAGCTGGGCCCGGCGCAGCTCGTCCTCGATGCGCGCCGCCTGCCCGCGGGTCTGCGCGCGCGCCTGGCGGATCTGGCTGTCGGCGTCCTTGAGGGCCACGTAACGGAAGCCTCCGTCGTAGAGCGGCAGCGTGAGGGCGAGCGCGACCGCCCACGTCGTCTTGTCGCCGGTGAACGTCGTCGCCGGGTTGTTGTAGCGGCCGGTGCCCGTCAACGCCAGCGTCGGCGCGAACTGCTCCCAGGCATCGGTCTTGAGGCGCGCGGCGATCTCCTCGTTGGCGCGCGCGGCGGCCATCTCCGGCCGCTCGCGCAGCGCTTTTTCCATCAGCTCGCGGAAGGCGCCGCGCACTTCCTCCGGCGCCTGCTCGGGAGCGGCGAGCTCGAAAGCGGTGTCGTGGCGGTCGAAGAGCGCTGCCAGCTGGCTCTTCGCCGAGGCGTAGGAGAAAAGCGCGCGCTGCGTCTCCTGGTCGGCGCGCAGCGCGTCGATGCGCGCGCGCAGCGCAGCCGAGCGCTGCACCAGGCCGGCCTCGAAGCGCGCCAGCGCGTCGCGCGCGTGGTCGTGCGTGGCCCGGGCCTGCTGGAAGGCGACGCCGGCCAGCTCGCGCAGCGCGACTCCCGAGTAGTAGGTCGAGGCGACCGCGAGAAGGAGCTCGCGACGCTGCTGCGCCTCGGTGAGGGCGGCGACGTCGACCAGCTGTTTGGCGCTGGTCAGCGCCGGGAAGGCGCGCAGGTTGAAGAGGTTCCAGGCAAAGACGAGCGTGCCTGCCTCGGTGTTCTTGCTGCCCTCTTTCGTCCCGAAA